>Ga0302324_100000445_pt1 | contig 111977 bp, 105 predicted proteins | sample Palsa_T0_1_FD_201949 | JGI IMG/M metagenome (GOLD analysis project Ga0302324, IMG submission 201949) | Peat permafrost microbial communities from Stordalen Mire near Abisko, Sweden - Palsa_T0_1 | ecosystem: Environmental > Terrestrial > Soil > Palsa > Peat permafrost | place: Sweden: Abisko... | reverse complement strand
ACCTGGCCGCCGAAGCGTTCCAGCCGGCGAGGCCCCCTCATCACCTCCCGCAGCGCCAGAAGCACCCTGTCCGGCGCCGCCGCTGGCGCCTCGGTGCGGAGCAGCAGGGACGCCGCGCTGGCGAAGTCCTTCGCCGCTTCGGCGCAGCTGCGGCAGCTGAGAAGGTGCACCCGCACCTCCTCCGGGAGGGGCGACTCCGGACTCAGCGCGTGAAGGACCAGCGCCTCCTTCGGGTGGTGGGGGGGAGCCATCGTTTCAGTAAGAGGTTACGAGCCAACCGGGCTTGGTGGATGGGTCCGCCCTAGTCCCCGCCGGGGACGCCGCAACCCCCTGCCTTCCTCCTACCCGCTTGAGAGAAACGCGGCCAGCGCATTGTAGGCGGCGCCGAGCTCCGACACCGACGCACTCTCGCCCGCCTGGTGGGCCTGGGCCGTCTCCCCGGGCCCAAAGTTGACGGCTTCCACGCCCCACTGGGCGAGCCGCGCCACGTCCGTCCAGGCCTGCTTGGCGGTGGCCGGCCGCCCACTGGCGCGCACCAGGCGGTGAAAGAAGGGGTTGGTCGCGCAGACGGCGGCGGAGGGGGAGCGGTCCGTCACCTCCACCTCGGCCCGCCCGGCCACCAGCCGCCGCACGTCCTCCTCGGCCCCCTCCGCCGTCCGTCCGGGCGCGAAGCGGACGTTGACGTTGAGGGTGAAGAGGTCCGGGACGACGTTGCGAGCGCGTCCCCCCTGACCCAGGGTGGCGGTGAGGACCTCCCGGAAGACGAAGCCGTCGCAGTCGACGTCACGCGGCGCGAGCGCCAGCAAGTCGGCGAGAACGGGGCCGGCGAGGTGGAGGGCATTCCTGCCTTGCCAGGGGCGCGCCGCGTGCGCCGCCTTTCCTCGAAAGCGAAGCGTGGCGTGCAGCGAGCCGACGCAGCCAACTTGCACCACTCCGTCCGTCGGCTCGAGCGCCACCGCGAAGCGGGCCCGGCCGAGCTCGGGGACACGCTCGAAGAGGGGGCCAAGCCCGCTCTCGGCGTAGGGCCCCTCCTCGCGCTCGTAGAGGACGAGCATGAGATTCACCGGCAACGTCTCTCGCGGAAGCGCCTCGGCCAGTGCCATCATCACCGCCAGGCCGCCCTTCATGTCACTCGCGCCGGTGCCCACCAGCCGGTCGCCTTCCCGGCGGGGAACCCCCGTGTCCGGATGGGCGGGGACGGTGTCCAGGTGGCCCACCAGCGCCACCGTCGGTCGCGCGTCTTGCCGCCGCCCGAGGACGAAGCTGTGGCCTACCCGCACCCGCTCGGCGGGCGTCCACAGCCGCTCGGCCCAGCCCTCGACGTGCTCGGCGAGCGCCGCCTCGGCGCCGGTGGGGCTGGCAATGGCGCACAAGGCGAGGGTGGTGCGCGCCAACGCGTCCGCGTCAGCCGCCAATTCCACCCTCCCTCCACAGGAGCCCGGCGCAGACGCAAGAAGCCCCGTGGCACGGGCCGAGGCCCCTCTCCGGCGTCTCCTTGCACCACAAGGCGAGGAGCAGCTCGAAGTGCAGGTGGGGCTCGTTCACGAAAAGGAGGGTGGCCCCCAAGACCCTATCAACCCGGTACGGCGAAATCGCGGAGCGCCTTCTCCAGGGACGTCTTTCGGTCCGTGCTCGCCGAGCGCTGGCCGATGATGAGCGCGCAGGGCACGCCGTACGTCCCGGCGGGAAAGTCCCTCGGGACGCTCCCCGGAATGACGACGCTGCGGGCGGGGACTCGGCCTCGGTACTCGCGGGGTTCGGGCCCAGTGACGTCGAGAATGCGGGTGCTTGCGGTGAGGACGACGTTGGCGCCGAGCACCGCCTCCTCCTCGACCAGCACACCCTCCACCACCACCGACCGGCTACCGATGAAGGCCCCGTCCTCGATGATGACGGGCGTGGCCGAAGGCGGCTCGAGCACCCCGCCAAGGCCCACGCCCCCGGAGAGGTGCACGTTGCGCCCAACCTGCGCGCAGGAACCCACCGTGGCCCAGGTATCCACCATCGTCCCGGCTCCCACCCGCGCGCCGATGTTGACGTAGCCTGGCATCACCACCGCCCCGGCCTCGACGTGCGCGCCGTAGCGGATGACGCCCGGGGGGACGAGCCGGACGCCCGCCGCGGCGAGGTCCTTCTTCAAGGGCACCCTGTCGTGAAACTCGAAGGGGCCGACGTGCATCACCTGCAGTTCGGCAATGGAGAAGTAGAGGAGAATGGCCTGCTTCACCCAGGCGTGCGTCACCCAGGTACCGTCCCGTTTCTCGGCCACCCGGAGCTCTCCTTTGTCCAGCGCCTCGAGCGTACTGAGCACCGCGCTGCGCGTGGCAGCGTCCGTCAACAGGGCGCGGTCGCCATAGGCGGCGGAGACACGGGACTCCAGCATCACGACATCCACGGCCGACCTTCCTTTCCTCCCAGGACGCTGAGTCACTCGGGCAGTCCGGCCAGCCGGCGCACCGCCTGCGCAATGGGGTGAGGTGCTTCTTCCTGCAGGAAGTGGCCGGCGTCCACCTCCGTGACGCGGGCCGAGGGCAGCGCCGCCCGGTGCCGCTTCAGTGCCCGACCGAGAATGGGGTCCGTGCGTCCCCACACCAACTCCACTGGCCCTGGAAACCCCCGCACCCAGGCCTCGACCTCCCGCAGCGCAGGGACCGACGGGTGGTCCGGTCCGTCCGGCACCATGCGGGCCAGGGCCAGAGGGCCAGCCCGGTCGCGGACGCTGGCCAGAGGCCAGCGGTAGGCCCGGGCGACGTCGCCGGAAATGCTGCGCCGGTCTGCCTGGACGCGGTGCAGCTGCCTCAGGGGAAACCCGAGAACGCGGAAGGCAATGTCCCCCACGCCAGACATCCGCGCCAGGCGGTGAAAGGCGGTGCTGCCAAAGCGCGCCGGCAGGACGACGGCGGTGTTGAGGAGGCACAGCGCCGAAACCCGGGACACACCCTGGGCCGCTGCCCAGCAACCCAGAGGGCCGCCCCAGTCCTGCACCACCAGCACCGCGTCCCGGAGGTCGAGCGCGCCCATCCATTCGAGGAGCGTCCGGCCGTGCGCCTCCACGCTGTGCCAGTGCGAGCGCCGGGGCTTGCTGCTCCGTCCGAACCCCAGCAGGTCCACGGCCAGGAGGCGCAAGGGCAAGCCCTCGAGCTCCGCCATCACCTTGCGCCAGAGGAAACCCCAGGTGGGGTTTCCGTGGACGAAGACAACTGGACGCCCGGCGCCCGCCTCGACGTAAGCCAGCTGTCCGCCCGAGACGTCGAGCGCACGAGCCGGGTACGGGAACTGCCGGAGCACAAACGGGGGAGGCGTCTTGAGCGGTTCCATGGTTTCATCGGTCCAGTCCGGCCGAAAAATGCCGGCCGCCCGTCATTCCCTCCCCTGTTGTAGACAGAAGCCACCCGTGCCCGCCCCTCCGCCGCTCATCTCTCTCATCATCCCCGTCTACAACGAGACGGGGACGCTGGCCGAGCTTCTGCGCCGGGTGGTGGCGGTGGACATGCGCAAGGAGCTGGTCATCATCGATGACTGCTCCACCGATGGCAGCCGTGACTTCCTCAGACGGCTTGAAGCCGAGGGCTTGGACGTCCTGCAGAATGCCCACCCGGCGAACCAGACGTCGGTGCGAGTGTTTTTCCAGCCAACCAACCAGGGCAAGGGGGCCGCGCTGCGCCGGGGCTTCCAGGAGGCCACCGGCGACATTGTCATCGTCCAGGACGCGGACCTGGAATACGACCCGCGGGAGATTCCACGTGTGGTGCAACCCATTGCTGACGGCGACGCCGACGTCGTCTACGGCAGTCGCTTCACCGGCACGCCGCGCCGGGTCCTCTTCTACTGGCACGCGGTGATGAATGGCCTGCTCACCACGCTGTCCAATATGACGAGCGGGCTGAACCTCACCGACATGGAGACTTGCTACAAGGCCTTCCGGCGGGAGGCCATCCAGTCCATCGTCATCGAGGAAGACCGCTTCGGCTTCGAGCCGGAAATTACCGCCAAGGTCGCGCGCGCTCGGTTCCGCGTCTACGAGGTGCCCATCAGCTACCACGGGCGCACCTACGAGGAAGGGAAGAAGATTGGGTGGAAGGACGGCGTGCGCGCCCTCTACGCCATCCTCAAGTTCGCGCTGAAGGAGCACCCGACGCCGCAGAGGGTCGCCCCGCCAGCGCCGCGGCTGTCGGCGGGAGGCAGCACCGAGTCCCCGACGGCCCAGAAGAGCCCCGAAGCGGACCGGGCAAGCGGTCGAGGATGACCCTAGGTTCGCGGAATCCGGGGGTGGTAGCCTGGCGTGACGCTGCGCGCCTTGGCTGGCTTGGGGTGCGTAGAACGCCCCCACTGCCCGGTTAGGAACGCGCCCCAGATGCTCGACTGGTTGCACAACCTCTTCTCACGCGATTTGGCCATCGACTTAGGGACTGCGAACACGCTCATTTACATTCGCGGGGAGGGCATCGTCTCCAACGAGCCCTCGGTGGTGGCGGTGCAGCAGGACGCGCGCGGCGCAAAGCGCGTGCTGGCAGTGGGCAAAGAGGCCAAGGAGATGCTGGGCCGGACGCCGGGCAACATCGTCGCCATCCGGCCGATGAAGGATGGCGTCATCGCCGACTTCGAAATTACGGCTGCCATGCTGCGCTACTTCATCGAGAAGGCGCACAACCGAAAGCTGGGAGTCCGGCCGCGCATCATCATCGGCATCCCTTCGGGCATCACCGAGGTGGAACGCCGGGCGGTGCGGGAGGCAGCCGAGAATGCCGGAGCGCGCGAGGTCTACCTCATCGAGCAGCCGATGGCTGCAGCCATTGGCGCTGGCCTGCCGGTCACCGAACCCTCGGGCAACATGATTGTCGACATCGGCGGCGGGACGTCCGACGTGGCCGTCATCTCGCTCTCCGGCATCGTCCACGCCAAGAGCGTGCGCATCGGCGGCGACAAGCTGGACGAGGCCATCATTCAGTACGTCAAGCGCAAGTACAACCTGCTCATCGGCGAGCGGACGGCAGAGCTCATCAAGATGGGCATCGGCACCGCCTACCCCACCGATGAGGTGATGACGATGGAGATTAAGGGCCGGGACCTGGTGGCAGGCGTGCCCCGCACCCTCTCCATCAGCTCCGACGAGGTACGGGAAGCGCTCACCGAGCCAGTGAATGGAATCGTCGACGCGGTGAAGATGACGCTGGAACGCACTCCGCCGGAGTTGGCCGGAGACATCGCCGATCGCGGAATTGTCCTGGCCGGCGGAGGCGCCCTCTTGAAAAACCTGGATACGCTCCTGCGTGAGGAGACCGGCTTGCCCGTCTTCCTGGCCGAGGACCCGCTCTCCGCCGTGGTGGTGGGAGCAGGCAAGGCCCTCGAGTCCCTGGAGATTCTTCGCCAGGTGTGCCGCCCGGTCTGAGCCATACCGTCGAGACGCTCGCAGTGGCGAGCCGCACCCTCGACGCTGTCCTGCCCTGCACGCTCCTGCTGCCGGCCGCTCGTCCGCCCGAGGCGGTGCTGTACCTGCTTCACGGGGGCTATTCGCACCACGCCGAGTGGGCCCAGCGGATGGACCTCGCCGGAATGCTGTCCCGCTGGCCGCTCGCGGTCGCCCTTCCCGAAGGAGGCTTCTCGCTGTGGATTCGCGGGGACGACGCCCGGGACTTCGCGCGCTACGCTGCCCTCGAAGTCCCCGAGGCGGTGGAGGCGCGGCTCGGACTTCACCTCGAGCGCGGCCAGCGCGCGGTGGCGGGGCTCTCCATGGGGGGCTTCGGGGCCTTCCACCTCGGGCTTTCCTACCCGGAGCGGTTCGGCGCACTGGCTTCCCTCTCCGGCGCCTTCGGGATGACGTGGTGGAACATCGGCCGCAGCGAGGGCTCGCCGTTTCTGCCAGCCCTCGGACCGCCGGGGAGCGAGACACGGGCATTCGTCGAGCCAGCACACACGCTCGAGCGCGCACTGGCGCGCGTCGGTGCCCAGGGGCTCCCTCCTTTGTGGCTGGCCACCGGGACCGAGGACGACCCGGAAGTCACCCAAGCACACCGCGCGCTCCAAGGGGCGTTGAAGGCCTCCGGGGTGACGCACACCTCTGAGGAGCGCCCGGGCGGCCACGACTGGGCCTTCTGGTCTAGGGAAACACCTGACCTGCTGGCCTTCGTCGCCGCGGCGTTGCATCTCCGGCCTTTACCCCGCCCGTAGAGGGGCCAGCAGGACCGAAGAGAGAAACGCCCATTTCGGCGCCGGGCTCCCCAGGGGCCCAGACAGCAGAAGCCACCGGCGTTTACCAGCGCACCTCCTGGTCCTCGGTGACGCCCGGCAAGTCGCTCAGGCGCAGCACTTCCTGACCGGCACGGACGGTACCGACGAAGAAACCCTGAAGCTGCCAGAAACGACTCCGCACCAGGCCGAGGTTTCGCTCCTCGCGGTGCAGGTGCAGCGGCCGGAAGCTGAGGGCAAAGTCACCCGTCAGCGACTCCAGCCGCCAGAGCGCCAGCGGGTCCTCTCGTCCGAAGCCAAACCGGGCGCGCCCCAGTGGGTACAGCGCGCTTCCCACCCACACCGCGTTCTCGTTCTCGCCCGGTCCCTCGTTGAAACCTTCCACGAGGTTGAGGGTGACGGGCCGGCCGTCCTCGAGGCGGCCTGCGCCCATCGCCCAGCGCCAGGCGGTGGCCCGCGCCGGAGTGCCGATGGTGACATCGAGACCGGCGATGCCGCCCAGGAGGGGAATGGAGCGCCGAGCGACGTCGAGCGTGCCCTCGGCGCGCAACAGCCCTGACTTCTGGGTGACGTTGATGCCACCACCCTGAACGGCCGACACCACTGCCACCGCCGGAGGAGCCCCTTCGGTGGACAGCCGAAGGTGCAACCGCACTGGCCCGGCGCCCCGCGTGCGAAACGCTGCCAGCTCGACGTCGAGCCTCACCACTCCCTCCGCCCGAGGCCGCGACACGGCGAAGCGCGCCCCGGCAGTCCGGAAGGCGGCACGCATTCCGCGCGCCGGGCGCTCATTCACCCAAGCGAAGGGCCGCGGCAGCCCGACGGCACCGAAGTCAACCAGCGCGCGCTTCTCCCGCAAGTCCACCACGGTGAGAAAGGCGTTGGAGGCGTAGCCCAAGTCCACCACGGCCACTGCGAGGATGACTTCGGGCGTCGTCACCAGCGCGTACACCCACGCTTTGCGGCGGAAAGGCAGCCTCCAGCGGGGCACCCTCTCCTTTCCGAGGAGTGCCTCCAGGCGGACCTCCCCGAGGTCTCCCTGGTATGTGCCCAGGCACGGGCGCCCCACGGCATCGGGAACCCTTTCCGGAGCCGGCGGAAGTGCGGCCATGCCTGCCCACCATGGCCTTTGCCAGACGGGGGATGCAACGCGGCCCTCGGGGGGGGCCAAAGGCAATGGCGCCCTCGTCGGGCCCGTATACTCGCTGAGGCGACATGCAACTCGACGACGTCAAGAGGGTGCTCCGAGGCTTCGGGCCCAGGGCCTTGAAACGGATGGCGGGCGAGCGCCTGTCGACGGTGGTGCTGCAGGAATCCCGTCGTGCCAAGGCCCGCGTCACCGAGCTCCGGACACGCTACCCCTCCGCGGCCGCGCGCGAGCTCGCTCAGCATGTCATCGAGCAGAAGAAGCAGGTGGCGGCGCTCGTGGGCGGCATCTCCGGGGCCTTTGGCGTGGTGGGCATCCCCGCGGATTTGGTGGCGATGGCCGTCCTCGAGGTCCAGCTTCTCGTCGACATCGCCACCGCCTATGAAGTCCGTCTGGAGTTCGCCCGCTCACGCGCAGAGCTGCTGGACGTGCTGGGGAGGGCCAACGGCGTCGGCGCACTCGGACGGGCCAGCCCCAAGGCGGTGGGCAAGGTGGCCCAGCTGCTTTTCGAGCGCGGTGGCCTGGCCAGCTTCGGCCGTGCCTTTCCCCTGGTGGCGGCCCCTGTCACCAGCTGGCTCAACAACCGCGACATCCAGAAGCTGGGGGAAGCGGCCCTGGCACACTACGAGGGCTTCGCCCGCGCCTCCGCCAAGCGGTCCTCGTAAGAGGGTTCCTCTCGTCCGGAGACGGAGCAGGCGGCCAGTCGTCAGGGAGACACTCCCCCCCAAGGTCGAGGAGAGCCGCGCGCCGTGTTAGGAGGCGGCTGCTCCGCAGCGCGGAGTCTGCGCCTCCATGCTCCGAGCCCTCCTGCCCCTCGTCCTTGTGCTCAGCGGCTGCGGAGACGTGAGTTTGCTGGACGACAACCTCCCGCCAGTCCCCACCATCACGGCCTTCACCGCCAACCCGACTGCGCTCGGCGCCAGCGGAGGGACGAGCCTTCTCTCCTGGACGGTGGTGAACCAGGACAGCCTGTCCCTGCAGCCGGGCGACGCCAACGTCACCGACTTCACCTCGGCCATGGAGACGCTGGCCGCGACGACGACGTACACGCTGACGGCCAGCAATTCGCTCGGTCAGACGTCGAGCACCGTCACCGTCACCGTCGGCCCTTAGGCTTCTTCTTCGCGCCGGTGGAGGTGCGTGACTTGCTGGGGGCTGCGGCCGTCGGCGCAGGACGGGCGCCGGGCACGGGGGCGAGGCGCTCCTTCTTGGGCCAGGCCCACTCCGGCTGGTTCACCACCGGCAGCTGCAGGGCACGCTCCCGGTCGAGGTCTAGGTTTCCAAGGTGCAGGGACAGCGGCGCCTGCACCCATTTGTAGATGGAACCGAGGAAGAGCCGGACGAACTTCTCGACGTGCGCGTGCACCGTGGCCACCGGCAGCTCCGAGAACATGGTCGCCAGTACCTCCTGCACTTCCGTCGGCGTCATCTTCTCCTCGGCGAAGAGGTGAAAGCAGGCATCGAGGACGGGAAAGGGCATGAGCTCTTCTTCCCCCACCTGGTCGACCGCCAGCTCGGGTCCGGCGGGCTGCGCCAGCACTTGACGAATTCCGTCGAGCTGCAGCGTGGCCTGCAGGTAGTCGAGCAGGACAGCCACCACCGTCTTGGGCACGTTGGCGATGACGGCCAGTCCGCCTTCCAGGTCGCCTCCCACGGTGGTGTACCCCACCGCCCGCTCGCTCATGTTGCCGGTTTGGAGAAAAAGCGCCCCCGAGGAGTTGCTCCAGTTCCACATCCTCTGGCCTCGCAGCCGGGCCTGGATGTTTTGCTCGGTGAGGGACGTCAGGGGCTGGTCCGGTCCCAGCATCTGCTGTACCGCGGCGCGCTCGGCTTCGAAGGCAGCATCGATGCTCACCGTCAAGAAGGGCACTCCCAGCTCCAGGCACACCGTCCGGGCGGCGCTCTCCGTCTCGGCCGAGGAAAAGCGGGAGGGCATGTAGAAGGCATGCAAGAGGCTCCCGGGGTTCTTGGGACGCACCCGGGCCGCGTAGCGGTACGCCACCAGGAGAGTGAGCAGCGAGTCCCGGCCCCCGGAGAGGGAAATCCCCAGGCAGCGGAAGACGGGATTTTTCTCGAAGTAGCTGCCCACCCCCAGCGCCAGCGCGTCCAGCAGCTCCTCGCAGTACTGCGCCCGCGGGCTCTCGAGCACCGACTCGGGCGGCAGGAAGAAGCTTCGGTGCGCAGGAATGGGGTAGCGAAGCGTTTCTCGCCGCGTGGCGAAGCCGTCCGCGGACACGGTGCGGTGCACAACAGCACCCTGGGTGGCGAGGAAGGCGGCCCGGTCCCCGCGCCAGGTGGTGTTTTCAGAGCGCAGGCGGCGCGTCCGGTCCAGGTCCACCGTCACCGCGCCAAAGCCCTCGCGGTAGCGCGGGGTGTCGAGCATCTGCCGGCCGTTCTGGAAGACGAAGCCGCCGCCGTCGAAGATGAGCCCGTCGTTCGCTCCCACCTGATTCACGTAGGCCAGCGTGCATTGATGGTCGGCGGAGCGGGTGGCCAGCAGCTCGCGGCGCGTCGCCTGCGTCCCCACCCGGAAGGGCGAGGCCGACACGTTCACCACCACCTCTGCACCGGCATAGGTGCGACGCCGCATCGGCCCATCCGCACTCCACAGGTCCTCGCACACCTCGACCGCGAGGAGGCCGAAGTCGAAGTCGAACAGCTGGTCGCCGAGCGGGACGCCCCGGTGGACGAGGGCCAGCCCCGCGTGTCCGCGGTCGAAGGTGCGGCCCTCGTAGAAGACGCTGTAGGTGGGCAGCTTCTCCTTTGGGACAAGCCCGAGGACACTGCCCTGGGCCACCACCGCAGCACAGTTGTAGCGAATTCCCTGGTGGGCGACGGCGACGCCCAGCACGTGCACCAGCGGGTGCGCGGCCGTCGCCCGCGCGAAGTGCAACAGGGCCTGCCACTGCCGCTCGATGAAGCCGTCCCACTGCACCAGGTCCTCGGCCGGGTAGCCGCCCACCACCTGTTCCGGGTACACCGCCACCGTGACGCCGTCCTTGGCCATGGCCGCAGCGAGGCGGAGCGCCCGTTCGACGTTGGACTCCACCGCCCCCACGGTGGAGTCGACGGAGGCGAGGCCGATGCGGACCAGTCGCACGGAAACGAAGCGCTCCTTTCCTTCTAATTCACAGGACCATCGGGTCTTGCCGGCTGGAGCCGGGCGAGCACCTCGCTCACCTCGGCCAGCACGGCGCGCAGCCGGGGGCAAACCCCCAACTCGCAGAGCAGCTCCTGGCGTCGTTCCACGTCCGCCACCACGCTGCTCGCCACCACGTCCGCCAGCGCGCCGCCCATCGACCGCGCCGCCGCCTGAAGCAGCCCCTGCGCCACCAGGGGGGGCAAGCGGGCGGCGAGCTCGAAGACGGCCTGTCGCAGCTGCTCGTCCTCCGGAACGCTTCGTTCCTCGTCCGGCAAGAGCGAGACATGAATCTCGCGGTACAGGGTGCGCGGTGGCAGCTCGTCGATGATGCGGGCCCGGGTGGTGCCCTGGACGATGATGTTGTAACGCTCGCCCTCCAGCTCTTCATGCCAGGCGATGACGCCGGCACACACCATGGGGCGCATGCGAGGCCGGCCCGAGTAGCTGCCCTCGAAGCCAGGCTCGAGCTGCGCCAGCGCCATCACCTTGTCCCCGGCGAGCGCGTCACGCACCAGGTCCCGGTACCGGGGCTCGAAAATGTGGAGCGGGAGCACGGTGTGCGGAAAAAGCACCACCGAGGGAAGAGGAAACACCTTGAGCGCGTTCTTGGCGCGCTCCAGTCGCTCCAGCGCGGTCATTGCCCAACCTGAGTTCTAACCCGTTTCTGCGGGTCACGCCCGGGTGCGGCACTGCTAGTGTGCCGCGCCCGCCCCACCATGGATAGCACCCTCCCCATCGCCAAGTCCGGCTTTGTGACCCGCCTCTACCTGCGTGTCGAGAGCTACGCCGGCACACCGGCCGCCATCGTCGCGCTGGCGGTGGTGTCCTTCGTGGACTCGTCCTTCTTTCCGGTGACGCCCTTCGCCCTGCTCGTCCCGATGGTGATTGCTGAACCACGGCGTTGGTGGCGGTTGGTGCTGGTCGGCACGCTGGCCTCGGTGGCCGGCTGCGTGCTGGGCTGGGGCATCGGGATGGCCATCCGCGCCGGCGTGGTCCATTTCTTCACCATCGACGTGACGATGCGCATCGACCGGTTTGGCTTGCATGGCAGCGTCGGGCAGCTGCTCTCGGGAAACCTCTGGACGCTGGTTCTCCTCTTCATCGTCACGCCGCTCTTCAAGGTGGTGACCATCGGCAGCGGACTGGTGGCCGTGCCGCTGCAGAGCGTGCTCCTGGCCGCGGCCATCGGTCGCTCGCTGCGCTTCTTCGTCATCGCCGCGCTGGCCCGTTTCGGAGGTGCGAGGATTCGCACCTGGCTCGTGGGTCGCTACCCGCACGCGCAATCGACGCAGACGCCGGCCGTAGAAAAGGCCTGAGGAGTCCCCGGGGAGGTCCCCCATGCGTCGCCCGCCCATCGCCGCCCTCTTGTCGTTTCTCATCCCCGGCCTGGGCCAGCTGTACAACCGCGAGTACCTGCGCGGGTTGTTCTGGCTGGTGGTCACGCCAGGCCTGTGGATTGCCTCGGCCGGGCTCCTGGGCTGGGCGCTGCACCTCATTTCGGCAGCGACCGCCTACCACCGCGCCGAGTTGCTGGGGCGCAGGCACTCCTGGCCGGTGCGGCTCGAAGTCTGAAGACGCCAGGGGGGAGTGGCCCACCCCGAAAGGGGCCGCCGCTCCTACGGCGTCTAGTGCATCAACGCTCGGCGGTCTTGGTGCCCTCGGCGGCCTTGGCGCCGGCGTCGAGGACGGCAAAGTTGATGTTCCCGTAGCCGGCATTTTGGCAGCTGAACATCACCCGCTTCAGCACCTTGAAGGGGATTTCCTTGTGCCCCTGGATGTTCACATCGCCGCTGAAGGCCTGCCCGTCGGCGGCAGCGCCGTGCAACTCCTCGGTCTGCTTCTTGGACTCTCGCAGCCGTTCCTCGAGCGCCGGGATGCTCAGGTAGTCCTCGTGAGCGAGGTCGGCCACCCGCGCCACCGCCACCCCGTCCATGATGACGTCGGTGGCCGAGATGACGACGATGGGAGCCAAGTCCAGCTCCTTGACGTGGCTCGCCGTCGGCAGCTGCACGTCCTTCGTCATGTTGAGAATTTCACCCGTCGCCGAGAAGTTGGCGATGAGGAAGAGCACGATGATGACGAACATGTCGACCAGCGGAGTGATGAGCAGGTCGGCCGAGGTCGACTTCTTGGCACTCGAGTGGTGACCGGAGAAGAAGTGCGACTTGGCGAGGCGGACGCCGTACCGCTTGCCGGGGACTTTGATGGGCATGGGTCAGTCCACGCTCACGCCGCCACCGGTGAGACCGACACCGCGGTCAAGCCATCCCCGATGCATTCGTCGATGACCCGCACCAGGTCCTCGTAGCGGACGTCGTCCTCGGTCTGGACGGTGATGGCCGTCTGGTCGGGAATCTGCTCGCGTATTTTCTTCAAGAGGTCCTGCACCTTCACCAGCTGGAGCTGGCCCTTGTCGTCCCGGGCATTGGTGATGGCGTCGCCGAGCTGCGCCGACCCGACCGAGATTTTGATTTCCTTCTCCGCCAAGAGAAGCGTGATTTGCGGCAGCTTGTCGTCCTTGTCCTGGTTCGGGTCACTGTCCCCGCCCGAGCTGCTCACTTGCAGACGACCAATCTGCGTCCAGACCGCGGTCATGATGAGGAAGCTGATGGTCACGGCCATCAGGTCGATGAAGGGCACCAGGTTGATGGTGGCGTCGAGGGCCTTCTTCTTGCCGTGCCCGCCCCCGGTGCCGAGGTCCATTCCTCCGGCCATCGCTACTCCTTATTCTTCTTCTTCGTTCTCAAGAAAAGAGGTGGGCGTTTCTTGGGAAGCCCCCCGGGCGGAAAGGCCCGGGGCCGCTCCTGGAACGCGAGATGGGGGTCAGTCCTCGTCGGCTCGGCCGGCGGGGACGGTGGCGTTCTTGAACTTCTCCTTGTTGTTCACCACCAGGTTCAGCACCGACACCGACGACTCGTTGATGTCGTTGATGAGGGACTGGGTGCGCCCGTTGAGGATGGAGAACATGACCAGGGCCGGGATGGCGACCAGGAGCCCGAAGAACGTGCAATTCATCGCCTCGGAGATGCCCTGGGAAAGGATGGTCGCCTTGTCCGCGGGGTTGACGTGGGCCACGGCCTGGAAGCAGGTGATGAGTCCGTTCACCGTTCCCAGCAGTCCGGCGAGCATCGCTGCATTGCCAATCATCGCCAGATACCCGGTCCGCGCCTCGAGCTTCGGCGTCTCGCGCAACGCGGCCTCGTCCAGCGCCGCCTGCACCTCGTCCTCGCCCTTGGGCACGTTCATCAGCCCGGCCTTCACCACGTTGGTGAGGGGCGTGTTCTTCTGACCGGCGACGTAGTTAATCGCCTTGTCCAAATCGCCGTTGTAAATGTACTTCTTCAGTCCCCGCAGGAAGCCGTCCTTGCTGATGGAGGCGGAGAAATAGAGAACGACAATCCGCTCGACGATGATGGCCAGCGCCACCACCGCGCAGAGCGCGATGGGGTACATGCCACCCTTGCCGGCGCGAAAGCGCTGGGCCAACTCGTCGAAGGAAAAACCCGAGCCACTGCCGTCGGCCGCGAGCAACGTCAACTTGGTGAGCAACCCCGAAGTCATCCCACTCCTCCACCCATCGTGAATCCACCCGGGGACCGGCGCGTTCCTTCAAAAAGCCCTCGGACCAGATGGCCCAAGCAACCACGCCCGCCGACGGATGGGATGAAAACCCTGTGCGGCGCCCATTCAAGGATGGGGAACCGGATGTGTCAAGCTGAGGGGTAGGGAAGTGCGCGGAATCCCTATACAATTGGACCCATCATTCCGCTGGCAGTAAACAGATGAGAGCCATGGCCCGGAGAAGACTCGGGGAAGTGCTGCTGGCGCGCGGCGCCATCACCAAGACGCAGCTGGAGGAGGCTCTGGCGTATGCCCGGCGCACCCGCCAGCGGCTCGGCGGCGCCTTGGTGCAGAAGGGCCATCTGACCGAGGAGGCCCTGGTCCACGCCCTCTCGGAAAGCCTGGGGCTTGCCGCCGTCGAGCTGTCCTCTGTGTTTGTCGACTGGGACGCAGTGCAGCTTCTGCGCGCATCCGTCTGCGAGGCGTACGGACTCTTTCCCTACGCCATCGAGGTGATGCAGGGCAGACGGCAGCTGCTGGTGGCGATGGTCGACCCGCTCAACCTCTCCGCGGTGGAGGAGGTGGAATTCACCACCGGGCTTCCCGTCTCGGCGCGCCTGGCTCCGCTGGCCGCGGTCCATTCCGCCATCCTCCGCTACTACCACCAGGTGAACCTTTCAGCCGTGCCGGCCGAGGAGGACGAAGTCATCGAGGGCGAGGAGATGGCGGCGCCGCCGGCGCCACCGCGCATCCGACCGGTGGCGCTCTCGGTGCAGGGGCCGGTGACCCAGGACTACCCGGCCGACTTTCTCGATGACGGGCTGGCCGACGAAGTCTGGCGCCGACGCTTCTGGGCGCTGGTGCGCCTTCTGGTGAGGAAGGGCGTCTTCACCAAGGACGAGGTCAACACCGCGCTGCGCGAGCTGGACTAGGGCCTCCCCCCCAAGCTGGGACACCCCCCCCCGGGGGGGACTCAGGAGGCCTTCTTCGGGCCCTTCTCGTCCTCGGGGGCGCCTTCCTGGCCCTTCTCGTCCTTCGTTTCGACCAGTTCCGGCTGCTCTGCCTCCTCGGCACGCTCCTCGGCCTCGTCCGAGGTGCGCTCCAAGTCCAGAATCTGCGACTCGCCGACGTAGCTCTTCAGCTCGAAGCGGGTGATTTTTCCAATCTTCTTCACAATCTCCTTCATCCGCTCGGCCTCGCGGAAGATGGTGTCCACCCGCTTGTAGGATTCGTCGTCTGTCTTCAGCTTGCGCTTGAGCAACTCGGCGAACCCCAGCACCGAGGTGAGCGGCTGGTTCAGCTCGTGGGCGGTGGTCCCGGCCAGCGCCATCAGCACCGCGTTCCGCTTGGACTCCTCGAGGCGGACCTCGGCGTCGGACAGCTTGCGCTCCAGCTGCACCCGGTCTCGCAAGTCGGTGATGATGCCGACAAATGCCACCTCTCGGTCCCCCTCGTAGAGGATGGAGGCCGTCATGTTCACCGGCACCCGCTCCCCGGAGCGGGTGACCACCTCCACCCGGGTGGCGGACAGCCGACCCCGACCTCCGAATTCCTCAGAGCGGAGCCGGTCGATGAGCATCTGGGCGACGCCCTCCGGGTATAGCTTCCGAATGTCCAGCGAGGTGAGCGCCTCGGCAGCGGGGTAGCCCGTGAGCGCCTCGGCTCCGGAGTTGAAGAGGATGCATCGGCCATGGACGTCGGCGGCGAGGATGGCGTCGACCGATGAGTCGATGAGCTTCTCCAGGAATTCCTTGGTGTGTCGCAGCTCATCGGCGATGCGCCGGGGCGCCGTGACGTCCCGGAAGCTGAGGATGCTCTTCGCACCCCCCTCCTGCAGCCGGGCCGCACTGAAGGAAAGAGTCGCGGTGCGCCCGGCGGCGGTGTGGACGCTGAGGTCCACCGGAGGGCGCGGCCGGCCGGCGGCCACTGCCTCCAGGAGCTCGCGCAGAGCCGCCTCGGCCGCTCCGCGGGTGAGCGTCTGGATGGAGGCCCCGGGCGCCGCTGCGGCGTCGACGTCGAGCAGCGCCGCACCGGCCGGATTGAGCAGCAGCACCCTGCCCTCGGCGTCGAGGACGGCGATGCCGTCCGAGACGTGGGCGAAGTAGACCGCGAAGCGCTGGAGGGTGGCGGCCCGGTGCTCGGCCGCGATGCGTGCCGCCTTCTCCAGCTCGGTCTGGCCGCGCACCGTCTGCACCAGCTTGGCGTTGCGCAGCGCGACCGCGGTGGCATGGGCCACCGTGGCGAGGAATTCCACCTCGTCCGGGCTGAAGGGCGGACGTTTGGCCGAGCCTCGCACCAGGAAGACACCGGTGGCCGCTCCCTGCACCACCAGGGGCAGCGCGGCGATGGCACGGACGCCGGCGGCACTCACCTGGGGGTGGACACCTTCCAGGAGCGGGTGGTTGGGCGCATCGGCCACCGTCACCGGCGCCCCGGTGCGCAGCACCTCCCGGACTTCCGGGTAGAGAGAGAGCTCGATGCGCCGGTTTTTCAGGTCCGGGTCGTCACTGGCCGCCAACACCACGCCGCTGTCGCCGTCGACGACGACGATGAGCGAGGCCCGAACAATGTCCAGCGCCTCGGCCAGCTCACGGGTGACGTCGTGCAGCAACGCATCGACGTCGGCGGTCTCGGCATAGCGTGCGGTGAGCTCGAGCAGGAAGGCCAGGTTCCGCTGGCCTTCGGCGGAACGCCGTTCCGCGGCACGCCGCGAGCGGGCTTCGGCCACGCGCGCCACCAGTTCCGTCTCCACGCGTTCCAGGGCCATCTGTGCGTCGGCCAGGGCGGCCCCGCCATTCCCTGGGCCCGGCGGAACCAGGGCCACCACCGGCAGCGTCTCGCCATGGAGGCCATTCCGGAGTCGGCGCAGGACATCGAGCCCCCCCTCGGCGCTGAGGTCCACCACCGCCGCGCCGGCACCGGCCAGTGCGGAGCCGGGACGAAGCTCCAGCCCGCCCTCGGCGAGCGCCCGGGAAACGCGGGCCCGCGCCGCCGACGCCTCGGGAAAGAGCACCACTCCGGCCAGGTCGTCCATGGGCGTCACGGAGTCTAGCTGCTTGGGCCGGTGTGCCAGCGGAGGTTCTCCTGGGTGCAGAAGCGTTTTGACTGGGGGGGTGGGTGGAAGAGACCCTTCAAGAGCCCAGCACGCCCCGGTGCTGGACACTCTGCGGAACAGAGAACGCCCGCGACGTTGAAAAGGACACCGGGGGGAACCTCCCGCTTGTCAGCCTCCAGGAAGGAGAAGCCCCTTCGCCAGGAGTGTAGCCCACCGGCGGGCCGCGACAGCCGCCTGGCCCCGAGGGTAAGGACGTTCCACCGTGGACTCGAGCCCCTCCGTGCCACTGCCAGCGGCGCTCGCGGACGCCCGGGCGGCGCTGGACGTCCTCCTCCCCTCCCTCGACCAGGAGATGGCCCAGCTGGCCCGCCGGCTGAGCGAGCGCATTCTTCGGGACCTCCTTCCAAGGCTCAGCGCCGAGGCGCCGCTGCTGCTGGCCGCCATCGCGGGCCCCAACAACGTCGGAAAGTCCACCCTCTTCAACGCCCTGGCCGGTGAGCGACTGTCGCCGGCGCACCCCGAGGGCGGCCTCACCAAGCAATGCCTGGCCGTGGCCCACCCCCACACGGCCTCCGGGGCGGGCCTCGAGGCGCTCTCCCGTCGCTACAGCGTCGTCGGTGTGCCCGCCGGCGAGACTCCGCCGGTGGATGTCGCCGGTCCGGTGGGCAGGCTCTACCTCGCCCAGCCACGGGCCCTGCCAGAAGGCCTGGTGCTGCTCGACACGCCGGACGTGGACAGCGTGGTGGCCAGCAACCGCGAAGCCACCGAGGCGCTCCTCGTCACCGTCGACGTGCTGGTCTTCGTGGTTTCGCGCCACAGCTACCAGAACGCGGTGCTGGTGGCCTTCATCCGCGAGGCGGTGGAGCACGGACGCCCATGGCTCGTGCTGTACAATGAAGCGGCGGACAAGGCCCTGGCGCAGCGCCACCTCGAAAAGCTTTCCCAGGATGTCGGCCAGCCGCCGCTGGCCCGCTACTGGAGCCCACACGATGCGCGCGTCGAGGCCGGCACGGCTCCTTTGCGCCCGGAGCCCCTGGACGGGGCGCCTCCCCTCTCGGCACTCCTCTCGGACCCGGTGCTGGGCACCCAGCTGCGAAGGCGGGCCCGTCAGGCGTCCATGCGGGAGGCCAGCGACGAGCTGCTCCGAATCCAGGCTTCGGTGGTAGCCCGGGCGGCGGAGCCGGCTCGACTTCGAGCGCGCCTGCGCGACGCGCTCTTCGCCGCCGGGGCCCAGGCGGCGCTGCACGCCGTGCCGGCCGACATCCTGGTGGAGGCCTTCCGCGAGGAGCTCGACGCGCGCAGCCGCCTCCACCGCTGGGTGCGCACGCCCTTCCGCGGGCTGGCCACGGCCGTCACCGCGCTCGGCCGGCGCGTGCGGCGCTCCTTCACCGGCGACTCCGGCGAAGCCGCCCCGGACCCCTCCGGCGATGCGGACCGCGCGCTGCGCGACGGCCTTCTGCGGACGGTGGAGTCCCTCGCCCCGGAGCTGTCCGCCTGGACGGGCGCAGAGGCCGGGCGCCGTCTGCTCGAGACGGCACTCGGCGAGGAGACACTCCAGGCGCTGCGGGCACCGGGGCTCCTGGTGGTGGCCGACACCCCGGCCGACCGCAACGCCCTGCACGCCTTCTGCCGCGAGCTGGTTTCTCAGGAGCTCCCCGGCGGTTTCGCCGAAGGCGCACTGCAAACCCTGGCCACGCTCGTCTACTCGGTGCCGGCCGGTGCGGCGGCCGTTGTGACGGTGGCCTCCGGCGGCTTTGGACAGGACGCTGCGGTGTGGGCCGGTACCCTTCTCTCCACGCCCCTCATGGAGCGCTTCGTGGACGCGCTCGGGACGGGCATTCGCCGCAATGTCTCCCTCGCCTGGGCGGCCGGGCACGGGCGGACGTTGGCCCGCGCCCTCGAGGCGCGCTTTTTTCGCCCGCTCCTCTCGCACCTGGATGCGCAGGTGGCCGAAGCTTCGCTCATGGCGCGACGCCTGGAACGCGCGGCCGAGGCCATCTCCACCGAGGCTACCGGGTGACGCCGGCCGACTTCCCGCGCCTCCTCGAGACGGCACTGGGGTTGCCGGCGCTCGCGGCCGACGCGCCAGCCTTGCGGCAGCTCGCGGCCGACGCGGTCCGCATGGCGGAGCTCGGCAGCCGCCCGCTGCGGGTGGCGCTTCTGGGAAGTACCGGCGCCGGGAAGTCCACCCTCCTCAACGCGCTCACCGGAGCGCCCCTGGCCACCGAGGGCGTGGACCGCCCCACCAGCAAGGAGGCAGTGGCCTATGCCCCAGAAGGCGTGGCGCTCGGCCAGCTGGAAGCCGCGGTGGGCCGCGTGGTGCGCTACCGCGCCGGCGGGCCCTGGGCCGGGCAAATTCTCGTGGACACGCCGGACTTGAATAGCATCGCGCTCGAGCACGCCGAGGCGGCACTCGCGGTGCTGGCCGAGGTGGACGTGGCGGTGGTGGTGCTGCACCGCGGCTCGGTGGCCGAGGGCCGTCCCAACCAGGCCCTGCGGCCGTTTGCCCGGCGCCGGGCACTCCTTCTCGTGCTCAACCACGCAGACCAGCTCGGCACCGAGGCCCGCACCACGCTCGCCGCCCAGGCGGCGCGGGTGGCCGTCGAGGCGCTCGGCGCGCCTGTGCCTCCGCCCGTCTTCGTCGTGAGCGCCGCCCAGGCCCGGATGGGGCAGGCCACCGAGGACTGGCCAGCCCTCATCGCCGCCCTCCGTCCCTTGGCCGACGAGACGGTGGCGACCGACATCCGCGGACGCAACCTCGGGGGTGTCCAGGCCGAGCTCCGCGAGCGCGTCGGCGCTGGGCTGCGGGCGACGCGGGCGCTGGAGGAGGCGGTGCAGAAAGCCCTCGCCTCAGGCCTGGGCGGCACCCGAGTCGCGCTCGTGGAAGACTTCGAGGCCAGGCTCGGTGCCGGCTCGGCGCAGCTGTCGGCTCTGGTGCGGCGCTCCGCCGCGGCGCGACTCTCCGGGCCGGCTGCCTGGGGGCTGCGTCTGTCGGCCTGGAGCGCCGGCGGGCTCCTCGGCGGGACGCTGCTGGCCCGCGCCAGCCTTCCCGCCGGCTTGGTGCTGGCCGCCACCGGGGCAGTACTCGACGAAGTCCAGGCCCACACCCGCGCCCGGGCGACGCGGGCGCGGATGGCCGGGGGTGATGCGCCACTCCTCGAGGCCCAGGCCCGTGCCGCCCTCACCCCGGCACGCGCCGCTGCCCAAGCACTGGGCGTCGAGCCCTCCGTCCTGACGCTGCCCGAGCCGGAGGAGTGGGCGGAGCAACTCGCGCACCTCCGCGCCGCCGCCTGGAGGGACGTCGAGGGCTTCGGTGTGGACAACGCAGTGGCCCGCTGGTGGCGGTGGGGACGGCTGCTGCTTTTCCCCCTGGTGCAGCTGCCGCTGCTCGTCCTCTTCGCAGACGTGGGCTGGCGCACGGTACGTGCCTACCTCTTCGGTCCGCTCCTCGAGGTGCGTTTCTATGTGACGGCGGCGGCCCTGGCCCTTCTCCTCGCGGCGGTGGGAGCCACACTCGCCAGCCTGTCCCTCGCTGGAGTCGCAGCCCGTGTGCAGCGCACGGGCACCCGCCGCTTTCGCGAGGGGCTCGACGCGGCCGAGGCCTCCCTTTCTGACTCGGTGATGGACGCGCTGGCCGTGCCGCGCGCCGCGGCCGAGGCCCTGACCGGCCCGGTCCGTGCGCTTCTCGGCACAGAAGGGCGCCTGGGCATTGTCGGCGGCCGCCCGGCGGCTGGAAGCGCCGTGCAGTGACGTCCGCCAGCCCGGCTGTGCAGCCGCTTGCCTTCCGGTCCGGGGTGCCGCTGCCGAGTGCGCCCGGAGACGCGTTTTCAGCGCCGGGTGCGGGCCGTGTACAGCCGCGCGCGCTCCCGCTCCACCGCTTCGGCAGCAGCGGGATGGCCAGCGTCGCCGGACGGGAGGGCAGCGAGGCGCTCTTCTGCCTCGCGCAACCGGGTGCTCGCGCCCTCCACGTCGAGGGAGGCCAACGGCTCGGCCTGGTCGGCGAGGACGCGCACCGTGTCCTCGGAGACTTCGAAGAAGCCGCCGGCCACGAACCAGCCCTCGGTATGGCCGGCGCTTCTCACCGTCAACGGCCCGGCGGAGAGCACTCCTAGAAAGGCGCTGTGTCCGGGCAGCACGCCGTAGAGGCCCAGCGCCGCCGGGGCCACCACCTCATCGGCGGTGAGCACCGCCACCCGCCGTTCCGGGGTGACTATTTCCACGTTGAGAGTCGCCATGCGCTTTCCTCACGTCTAGAAGTCGAGCCGGTACGTCCTCGGCTCGATGGTCTCGAATTCCACCTGGTTGGCCTCGGTGGTGCGGGGACGTCGGCCAGGGACGCCCAGCACCCCCTCCAGCCAGCAGAAGTGTGTCCCCAAGTCGCGCAGCTTGTCGAAGCGACGGGTGACGAAGTCCCGGAGCGTCCTCTCGGCCAGCACCTTGCCTTGCTTGTCGAAGAGCGTCGCCACGACGGCACCCAGGAAGGGTTCGCCGGGGGGCAAGGGCTGCGGTTTGCCCTCCTTCTGCTTGGGCCGCGCCGGCGTGGGTGTTCTCGGAAGGGCGCTCAGCACCCAGAAGCGCTCCCCGTCGTTGCTGATGAAGAAGAGGTCCTCCACCGTCCCCAGGCAGCGCTCGAGGCTCCAGGCCGGGTCCGCGTCGCGGGTGGCCTCGATGCGGCACTGCTCCGGTGCACGCTCGAAGAGCTGGATGCTCCACACCCCGTTGGAGGAGGCATGCGCGTTGCTCTCGCGCGGCGCCGCCCCCGCCCACAGAGGCAAGAGAAGAAGCGGGGCCAGCGCGCGCATGTCCAAAGACTGAAAGCCTCCCCCGCGCCGCTTGCCGTCACGCCGCCTTGGTGGCGTTCTCGACGGCCTCCTCGATGGTGCCCACGTAGAAGAAGGCGCTCTCCGGAATTTCGTCGCACTTGCCGTCGGCGATTTCGCGGAAGCCCTTGATGGTGTCAGCCAGCTTGACGTAGCGGCCTGTCTTGCCGGTGAAGACTTCGGCGGTGAAGAAAGGCTGGCTGAGGAAGCGCTGGATTTTCCGCGCCCGGGCGACGACCAGCTTGTCCTCCTCGGACAGCTCGTCCATGCCGAGAATGGCGATGATGTCCTGCAGCTGCCGGTAGCGCTGGAGGATGTTCTGGACCTTCCTCGCCACGGCGTAGTGCTCGGCGCCCACCACGGCCGGGTCCAGGATGCGGCTGGTGGAGTCGAGCGGGTCCACGGCCGGATAGATGCCGAGCTCGGAGATGGGCCGGCTGAGGACGATGGTGGCATCGAGGTGGGCGAAGGTGGTGGCCGGAGCCGGGTCGGTGAGGTCGTCGGCGGGAACGTAGATGGCCTGCACCGAGGTGACCGACCCCTTGCTGGTGCTGGTGATGCGCTCCTGCAAGGCCCCCATCTCGGTGGCCAGCGTCGGCTGGTACCCGACCGCGGAGGGGATGCGGCCGAGGAGGGCCGAGACCTCGGAGCCGGCCTGGGTGAAGCGGAAAATATTGTCCACGAAGAGGAGCACGTCCTTGCCCTCGACGTCCCGGAAGTACTCGGCCATCGTCAGCGCCGAGAGCCCCACCCGGGCGCGGGCACCGGGCGGCTCGTTCATCTGCCCGTAGACGAGCACCGCCTGGCTCTTCTGCAAGTCATCGAGCCGGATGACCTTCCCCTCCTGGAATTCCCGGTACAGGTCATTGCCCTCGCGGGTCCGCTCTCCCACTCCGGCGAAGACGCTGAAGCCACCCTTCTCGATGGCTGCATTGCGGATGAACTCGGTGAGCAGCACCGTCTTGCCGACGCCGGCACCCCCGAAGAGACCCACCTTGCCGCCACGGGTGAAGGGACAGAGTAGGTCGATGACCTTGATGCCGGTTTCGAATTGCTGGACCCTCACGTCCTGGTCCGTGAAGGGCGGGGGCGGGCGGTGAATGGGCCAGTGCTGGTCCGCCTTCACCGGTCCGAGGCCGTCCACTGGCTCGCCCACCACGTTGAGGATGCGGCCCAGGGTGGCCTTGCCCACCGGCACGCTGATGGGAGCGCCGGTGTTCTTCACCACCTGGTGCCGTGCCAGTCCGTCGGTGCTGTCCATGGCGATGGTGCGCACCGTGTTCTCGCCCAGGTCCTGCGCCACCTCGAGCACCAGGTTGTCCGGCTGGTCGCTGATGCTCGAGTTGCTGACCCTTAGGGCGGTGTACATCTCGGGGATGGACCCCGGAGGGAACTCGACGTCCACCACCGGTCCCAGGACCTGGGTGACTTTTCCGTCAGAGTGTGCGGTCGCGCTCATGGCTTCAGGCACTTTCCTTGGTGTTCGCTATTTCAGCGCCTCGGCGCCGGAGACGATTTCCACCAACTCCTTGGTGATCGCCGCCTGCCGAGTGCGGTTGTAGAGAAGCGAGAGCCGGTCGATGGCGTCGTCAGCGTTGTTGGTGGCGCTGTCCATGGCGGCCATGCGCGCGGCGTGCTCGGAGGCGATGGACTCCAGGAGCCCTCGCCAGACACGCAGCGCCCAGACGTGAGGCAAGAGCTTCTCCAGCACCTGCTCGGCGCTCGGCTCGTACTCGAAGTCGCCGAGGATGCGCTTCTCCTCCGGCGGCCGCTGAGCATCGCCCAGCACCAGCTCCTGCAAGGGAAGCACTCGGGCGAACTCCACGCGCTGGCTCATGGCGGAGATGAAGGTGTTGTAGCTGATGTACACCTCGTCCACGCGACCGGAGAGGAACTCCTCGGCCAGCTCGCGGGCGACGTCCTCGGCGGCGCGGTAGCTCACCTTGCCCAGAAGGCCCGGGTAGTCCTTGCGGATTTTCACGTCGCGCCGGCGAAAAAACTCGAAACCCTTGCGGCCCACCGTGGAGAGCTGGATGGACTCGTAGGCCTTCCCCTCCTCGTAGAGGAAGCGCGAGACGCGGCGCAGGACGTTGGAGTTGAAGGCGCCGGCCAGACCTCTATCCGAGGTGAGCACCAGGACCTCGACCCGCTTGGGGTGTGCCCTTGGCACCAGCAGGGGATGCATCACCTCCCCGTGGCGGAGCGCGACGTCACGGAGCACCTGCTCCAAGGCAATCGAGTAGGGCCGCGTGGCCATCAGCGCCTCCTGAGCCCGGCGTAGCTTGGCGGCGGAGACCATCTTCATTGCTTTGGTAATCTGCTGCGTGCTCTTGAAGGTGCGGACGCGTTTACGGATGTCTCGGAGGCTGGCCATCTTGGAATGAGGGGATGGCCCGGACGAGCGTTGCCCGCCAGGGCGGCGCACCCTATGTCGCAGCCCGGACGAAAAATCAACGTCGGTGTTCTCAGTCAGACTGGTGGCTGCTGACAGGTGGGTTGCCCCGCCACCCCGTGCTGGACATGGCCCACCTCTCCCTCCGCCGAATGAGCCTGCTGGTCCTGGTCCTGGCCCTGGGCCTTTTCTTTTTGCCCAGCATCCTCATCGACCTGCTCTATGCGCCGGAGATTGCCTCGCTGGCCAGTGCCTCACCCGCTCCGGTGGGTGTGGTCTTCGGCGCCGGCCTCGCGCCGGGCGGAGAGCCATCGCCCCTGCTCGCCGAGCGGCTGGAAACAGCCCTTGCGCTGTGGCGAGCAGGCAAGGTTCAGCACTTGCTGCTCACCGGAAACGCGGGCGCGCACCACGACGAAATCCGCGCCATGCGCCGCTACTTGCTCGCCGCCGGGATGCCCGAGCAGGCGCTGGTGGGCGACGTGGAGGGAACGTCCACCTTCGACAGCTGCTGGCGCGCCCGAAGCCTCTTCGGTGTGCAGGACGCGCTCCTCATCACCCAGCGCTTCCACCTGCCGCGCGCGCTTTACCTCGCCACGCACGCCGGAATCCACGCGCAGGGCGTCGCCGCCGGTGGACGCCCGCACTGGACGTCGCTGTCCGTCTGGCGGGAGTTTCTCGCCCGTCCTCTGGCGGTGCTCGAGGTGCTCACCCACTCCCCGCCCACGCCGCCGCAGGAATCCCGCCCTCCCTAGTTACCTTCCGGGGGGCGCCTCTTAAAACAAAAAAACCTCGCTCTTTGCCTCGAGCGAGGCGCGGCCGTCCCCAGCAGATGCACGAAGGACGCTGGTGAAAGAGGCAACTCGGGGCCTCTCGCCAGCGTCCCACGCTTCAAGCAGTGACTGACGCCTGAGTTACTTCGCCGCCGGAGCGTCCGCCGGAGTCGCGGGCTTGGTGGTCTTCGAGGACTTGGCCTTCTTGGTGGTGGTGGTGCCGTTCTTCGTCTTAGTGGACGTGCTCGACTTGGCGGTGTCCGAAGAAGCTGGCGCCGCCGGGGCCGGGGCCGGGGCCGGCTTGGCATCCTGGGCAAAGGCAGCGAAAGACGTCGCAAGGACAAGCGCGCTGATGAGGTTCTTCATGGGTAAGAGACTCCTGAGGTTATTGGGTGAGCGGGGCTGACGCGCCCCGCCGTGTCCTACACAAGCATGCTCTGTGCCAAAAAAATGGAAGGCGCCCGACGGTTGCCCGGCGAGCGCCTTTCACTACGGAGGGTGCGAGTAATTACTTCGCGGCCGGTGCAACCGCCGGGGCGGCCTTCGCGTCCTTCGCGTCCTTGGAAGCCTTGGGAGCCTTCGGCGCCTTGGCGGCCTTCGCCGGCTTCGCGTCGCCCTTCATCGGAGCGGCCGCAGGAGCAGGCGCCGGAGCTGCCGCGGCAGCCGGGGCAGCGCCCTGGGCAAACACGGCGAAAGACGTGGCGAGAACGACTGCAGAGAGGAGGTTTTTCATGGGGGTTTTCTTCTTCCTAGTGCTGGCGACGGGGCACCATGCTCCGCCAAACAAGGGAAGGCGAAGCACCTTCCATGCCAGTAAAGAATGACGCCACTTGGCAAGAATGCGCTGAGGAACATCTCCTCACTTTTCGCCCGAGCTGGGGACAAATTCCCCAACCCGAGCGACTACACTTTCACTGGAAGGCTCGAACTGGCCTTCGCTCGCCTATGTCAGGATGCCGCTGCCTTTGACTGCCTCCGCCTCCTCCTTCCACTCCTCGTTTCGCCGCTACCGCGCGGCGTTCGTCTTCGTCGTCGGCCTGCTGACGCTGGTGGCCGGCTTCACGCTCTGGAACGAGCTGCACACCAACGTCCGCATCGACGAGCTCTTCGAGCAGGCCCTGGAGCGCGAGCAGCTCATCGGCCGCATCCGCGCCGACACGCTCGACCTGCAGGACAAGGTGAACGACCACATCGAGGCCTCGACGGACGAGCTGCGCCAGGAGGCGGACGCGCAGATGGAGGGGGTGCTCGCCGACGCGAAGGAGGCGCGCGTGGAGTACACCCGTGACCTCCCGGACGGCGAAAAGGAAGTCTGGAACCGCTTCGATGAGACGGCACGACAGCTTGCTCAGTCGGCCCGGGTGGCCCTCAAGTTCAGCAACAGCAAGGAGCTGGAGCGCGCCAGACAGCACCTGGAGGCCGAGCTGCGGCCCATCAGCACCAAGCTGGACACGGTCGCCAAGGAGCTATCGGCAAAAAATGCCGAGGAGACGCGGCGGCTGTTGCATCAGCGCGAAAACTTACGGACCAAGACGACGCTCGTCGGCACGCTGGTGGCCGCGCTCTCCATCATCATGGCCCTCTTGGTGGGGACGAGCATGGTGCGCATTCTCCGGCGCCAGGAGCGCACCATCGAGGCGCAACTCGAAGAGCTGGACAGAAGAAACCGCGAGCTGGACGCCTTTGCGAGCCGCGTCGCGCATGACTTGGTGGGCCCGTTGAATCCGCTGAAGGGCTACCTGACGCTGATCGGCCGGTCGCCGGCCGTGGACGACCCGGATGTCCGGGAGATGCTGGCCGAAGCAGAGGCCTCGGCCACGCGCATGGCTCAGCTGGTGGACGCCCTCTTGCGCTTCTGCCGGGCGGGAACTCGCAGCGAGGCACCCGGCGCCGAGGTGGACACCGCCGTCACCACCATCCTGCTCGAGCTCGACCAGGTGGCGGCGCTGCAGAACGTCCGGGTGGACCGGCGCCTGCAGCCGCACGTCCGGGTGGAGGTGCCAGCGACGCTGCTCCAGTCCATCGCCAGGAACCTCGTCTCCAACGCGGTGAAGTACTCCGCCGGCCGCACCAGCGCCCTGGTGGCGGTGCGGGTCATCGCCGAGGGGAACTGGGCCGTCCTCGAGGTGAGCGACAACGGCCCGGGAATGACGGAAGCCACGCGGGAGCGTCTCTTCCAGCCCTTCTTCCGGGCGCCCGAAGCGCGCGGGCTTCCGGGCCACGGTCTCGGCCTGGCCACCACCAAACGTCTGGTGGAGGCCCATGGCGGCACCATTCATGTCCAGTCCGCGCCGGGCGCTGGCACGCTGGTGACGGTCCGTCTCCCGCTCTCCCAACCGGACGTCCGCGCGTCGAGTCCTTCTGCGATGCGAGTCCCGGCGCTCGCCGAGCCGAGATGACGGCCCGCATTCTCGTCGTCGATGACGACCCGCACGCGCGGGGCCTTCTGCGCCGCCTGCTCGCGCCGCTGGGCGAGGTCACCGAAGCCGCCGGCGTGGCGCAGGCGGAGGAGGTGCTGCGCGGCAGCCACAAGGTCGACCTGGTGCTCACGGATATGGCGATGCCCGACGCCGAGGACGGGATGCGTGTCCTCAAAGCCACCCAGGATGCGAGCCCGGACACCGCCGTCGTCGTCATCACCGCCTTCAGCAACGTGGAAGGCGCCCTCGACGCCATCCAGCAGGGCGCCTTCGACTACCTCTCCAAGCCCTTCGACGTGGATGCCATTGTCCGGGTGGCGCGGCGGGGGCTGGAGCAGAAGCGCCTGGTGGAGGAGAACCGCAACCTTCGTAGCCAGGTGAAGCAGCCGGAGCTGGTGGGACGCAGCGCCGGGTTGCTCGAGGTGTACAAGCAGGTGGCGCGCGCTGCGTCCACCAATGTCCCGGTGCTCATCACCGGAGAGACGGGCACCGGCAAGGAGCAGGTGGCCCGAAGCCTTCACCAACGCTCGCTGCGCAGCGCCGGGCCGTTTGTCCCGGTGGACTGCGGAGCCATCAGCGAGTCGCTCATGGAGAGCGAGCTCTTCGGCCATGCCAAGGGCGCCTTCACCGGAGCGGCCGGCTTTCGCCGGGGGCTCTTCGAGGAAGCCAACGGCGGGACGCTCTTTCTCGACGAGATTGGAGACGTCGGACCGAAAATCCAGAGTCAGCTGCTCCGCGCCCTGCAAGAAGGCACCATCCGGCGCGTGGGCGAGAGCACCGCCGTCCGGGTCGACGTCCGCGTGGTGGCCGCCACCAACAAGGAGCTCCCCCAGCTGGTGAAGGAGGGACGCTTCCGCGAGGACTTGCTCTACCGGCTGGACGTGGTGCACCTCCATCTCCCTCCCTTGCGCGACCGCCGCGGGGACATTCCTGCGCTGGTGGAGCACTTCGCCGCGCTGCATGCCCGCGGCGGCGCAAGGCCCGTCGTCACCGAGGAGGCCAAGGGCCGCCTTCAGGCCTACGACTGGCCGGGCAACGTGCGTCAGCTGGAAAACGTCGTCGCCCGCGCTCTGGCACTCAACGTCATCGGCGTGCTCGGCCCGCAGGACTTCCCGGCGCCCATCGGCGACGCCGAGGCGAAGAATGGAGGTGGCCTCTTCGAGGACACGCCCTCCCTGGCCGAGCTCAGCCGCCGCTACGCTGCCCACGTCCTGCAGGCGGTGGGGGGAAACAAGAGCGAGGCCGCCCGGCTGCTGGAGGTGGACAGAAAGACGTTCTACAAGCTGCTCGAGTCCGCACCTGCCAGCGAGCCGGCCGAGGACGTCCAGGGCCCATAAGCCCCCCGGGGAAGCGCGCGCCTTCAGGCGGCCGCGGTGTCCATCAACGTCGTCAGCCGGCGGGTCACCTCCGCCATCTGCTGGCGGTTGCCGGAGCGAAACGCCGAGCGTCCGAGTGCCACCAGACGGCGCACGGTTTCCACGAGCGCCTCGTCGGAGGCCTCCGGGGCGGCGCTCTCGGACAGCGCGCGGGTGAGCTTGTCGCCTTTGGCCAGCAGGTCGGCGAAGGAGCGCATGGCCTGGACTTCCGGAGCGGAGAAACTCTTGTGGTAGGCCTTCTGCTCGGCGCGCAGCTGCGTCACCTCGGCTGCCGAGAGCTCCGTCCGCTGCTCCAGCTTCACCGCCTGGGAGAGGCCAGAGGAAAGGTCCATCGCACGCACGCTCAGCGTCCCCTCGCTGGAGAGCTCGAAGGTGACTTCCAGCGGCACCTCGGAGCGAGTCCGGGCCCGGAGGTCCGAGAGCAATACCTCACCGAGCTTGGCGTTCTCGGAGCGGTTCTCTCCATCGCCCTGGAAAATCTCGATGCGGGCCCTGGCCTGACCGGCGCTGGCGGGAAGAAACACCTCTTTGGCCACCACCGGGATGGTCGTGTTCTTCGACACCAGGCACCGCATGCCGCCGCCGTAGACGGCAACTCCAATCGAGTGACTCGCCACGTCGATGAGCAGCGCCTCACCCCCCCGCTCGGCGAGCTCGCTGGCATGGACGGCCGCCCCAAGCGCAACCACCTCGTCCGGATTGACGCCCACCACTGGAGGACGCCCGAAGAAATCGGCCACCAGACGGCGGACCAAGGGAACGCGCGTCATCCCCCCCACCAACAGCACCACGTCGAAGTCCTTGGGGTTGGCCTTGGCCTCGACCATCAGGGCCTGACAGGTCTGCAGGCAGCGCACGCTCAGCGGCTCGACCAGCGTTTCGAACTCCTGCCGCGAGAGGGTCGCTTCGAGCTGGGCCAGGGAGCCTCCGGGCCGGTGGTCGCCGAGGCCGGTCACCGAGACCAGCGCCGCGTCGCTGAGGCTCAGCTCGCGCTTGGCCAGTTCGGCCGCCACCTTCAAGCGCTGCATGGATAGCGTGTCCTTGGCCGCGGCCTCACGGTGGCTCTCCGGGACCTGCGCCAGCAGCCATTGCACCACCCGCGCGTCGAAGTCCTCGCCGCCGAGGAGCGGGTCGCCTCCGGTGGCCTTCACCTGGAAGACGCCGTTCTCCACTTCCAGAATCGAGACGTCGAAGGTGCCGCCCCCGAGGTCGAACACCAGAGCCCGCCCACGGAAGTTGGAGGTCAGGCCGTAGGCCACTGCGGCGGCAGTGGGCTCGTTCACCAGCCGCAGGACGTTGAACCCGGCGATGTGCGCCGCCTCGCGGGTGGCCGCGCGTTGCAAGTCATCGAAGTTCGCTGGGACGGTGATGACACAGTTGCTCACCGGGCGCCCGAAGTGCGCCTCGGCGTCGAGCTTCAGCTCTCCGAGAATCATCGCCGAGATTTGCGTCAGCGGCAGCACGCGACCGGCGATGCGCACCCGGACTTCTCCGTTGGGCCCCTCGAGCAATGGGTACGGCACCAGCGCGCGCGCTGAACGCGCCAGCTCTGCGCTCCAGCGACGGCCGATGAAGCGCTTGGTGGCCGATGCGACGTCGGCCGGATGCTCCTCGGCCACCGCGCGCGCCCCATCCCCCACCACCCGCGCCCCGTCCGGTGCAAACCCCACCAGCGAAGGGGTGAGCGAATGCCCCCGCCGGTTGGGGATGATGCGAGGGTGGCCATCCTCATCGACGGCGGCCACGGCGCTGGTGGAGGTACCAAGGTCGATGCCGACAACAGGTTCGGTCATGGGGTCAATCGAAAGTCTCCCATTCGACCTTTGGGTGGGAGCAAGGCGCAGCCGAGGTGACAGTTCCACCACGCGTTGCCGCTCCCCGGAACCGTGTGCTAAGCGCGCGGGCGCCATGGTCAACATCTCGGTCGCCCGCCGCTACGCCCGCGCCCTCCTGGAAGCGGGCGCCGAGCAGGACGCGGACCGGGTCGCCGCCCAGCTCCAATCGCTCAACGAGCTGGTCCAAGCCCGAGCCGAGCTCACCACCTTTCTCGCCGACCCGACCTACACGCGCGCACAACAGCGCGCGGTGATGGACGTCCTCATCCAAGAGCTCCCCATTGACGCCGAGCCACTGCCGCGCTTCTTGCGACTCCTCATCGACCGACGACGGCTCGCCTCCCTGCCCCTCGTCGCCCGCGTGTTCCGCGACCTCGCCGATGAGAAGGCCGGACGCATCCGCGGCAAGGTGGTGAGCGCGGTACCGCTTCCCCCCGAGACGCTGCAGCAGCTGGAACGGGCACTGGAGTCCCTCACCAAGTCGAAGGTGCTGCTCCAGGGCGAAGTGGACCCCTCGGTCATCGGTGGTGTCTCGACGCAGGTCGGCTCTGTGCTCTACGACGGCACGTTGCGGACAGGCCTGGATGAGATTCGGCGCGCACTGAAGCGCTGACTTGCCTACAGATCCGCAGCAACCCTTCCTTTGGCGACGATTTCCGCTGGGGCGGTGGGATCCTGTGCAGCTCTTGCCAGTTGTGGTTTCATCTTCTGGCAACCGCGCTCGACGAGAAATCTCAGTTCACCTTCCGAGGAGTCACCACCCCATGCTCGAGGGCGATCCCCAGGGCCCTTCCGCATCGATGCTTTCCGTCCCTGATCCGCTGATCGGTCGGGTGCTCAATGGACGCTTTCGCATCATCGAGCCACTCGGCTCGGGCGGCATGGGCAAGGTCTACAAGGCGGTGCAGTCACCGCTCGACCGCGTGGTGGCACTGAAGATTCTCAATCCGAATTTCCCGGCGGAGAAGGACCCAGCCTTCAAGCGGCGTTTCTTTCTCGAGGCCAGCCTCACCTCCAAGCTTCGCCATCCGAACACGGTCACCGTCATCGACTACGGCCAGACCGACGACGGCATCTTCTTCATCGCCATGGAGTTCCTCGACGGGCAGACCCTGGCCGAGGTCCTGGCGCTGGAGAAGACGTTGTCCTGGCCCCGCGTCCTGGACATCGGACAGCAGATTTGTCGTTCGCTGCGGGAGGCCCACAAGCTGGGCGTCATCCACCGCGACCTCAAACCGGCCAACGTGATGCTGCTCAACGAGGCCGACCAGGACATGGTCAAGGTCCTCGACTTCGGCCTGGTGAAGTCTTTCCTCGCTGACCTCTCACCAGGCGACCCGGAAGTGACCCAGAACGGCGTCTTCCTCGGCAGCCCCCAGTACATGGCGCCGGAGCAAGCACGCAACATTGCCGACCCGCGCAGCGACGTCTACTCGTTGGGCATCCTCATGTACCAGATGCTTACCGGGCGCCCCCCCTTCCTGGGCAAGGACTACCTGGAAGTCATTTTTCTGCACATGAAGGAGCCACCGAAGCGGCTCCGGGACGCGCGCCCGGGGCTCGACGTGCCGGCCGAAGTCGAGGCGGTGCTGCTCAAGTGTCTGGAGAAGGACCCGCTCGCCCGGTACCAGTCGATGGACGAGTTGCTCGAGGCAATTCGTTACGCGGCTCAAATCAGCGGGGCGAGCGGCATCTTCCCCGAGCGCCGGTCCGGCATTCACCCCACGCCCCCGCCCTTGCCCGCGGTGAGTACCGGCGCCCACGCGCGCCCGTTCACGCCTCCCCCTGAAGCGAACACCATGGCCATCGACATCGCCGAGGAAGATCCGGCGGCGCTCCGCGCGCGAGCGCTGCAACGGCTCTTCCTCATCGGCGGCATCCTCCTCTCGCTGGCCGCGGGATTCGTCGCTGTCTGGCTCTTCATGCCGCATGTCCGGGCGCCCGAAGCGCCGCCCCCGGTAGTCGCCGCTCCGGCACCGGTGGTGAAGCCGGCGCCTCCGCCGGAGCCACCGGCGCCAGTCGAGCGCAAGATGGTCCGTTTCCACGTCTCGACGGACCCGACCGGCGCCCACGTCTTCGTCGGGCGTCACGACCTCGGCGCCACGCCGGCACTCTTTGAGCTTCCGGCGGGTGCAGATGGGATGGCCAGCGCGGAGATGGTGCTCGTCCTCGACGGTTACCCCAACCAGGCCATCACCTCCGGTGGCTCGGGCGATGTGATGGTGAACACCAAGCTCCAGAAGAAAGTCGTCACCCGGGTCCCGACACCCGTCCCCCTCAGCCGGGAGGAGCGGGAGAAAGAGCGTGAGGCGCCGGTGCCAGTCCCGCTGTCTGCGCCCTCGACCGCCCAGGCGGCGACGGCCAGGCCGTCCACGGTGGCCGCGAGTGGCGCGGCTGCACCGTCCGCGGCCGGCGGACTCGGGAATACGGTCCCGGCCGTGAACGCGGATTTGGTCCCCTTCGGTGAAGGGATGACGCGGCCGGTGCTCGTGGAGCGCGGAAAGCCCGTCTCCTACACCTCGCAGGCACTGGAGGCGCGGGTGGAGGGAACGATGATTGTCCGCTGCACCATCACCATCGACGGGCATGTGGAGCGATGCGCAGTCCTCAAGACGCTGCCCTTCCTCGAGAAGGAAGTGCTCGAGAGCCTCTACTCCTCGCGCTACGCGCCGGTGACCTACCAGGGCAAACCGGTGGCGGTGGGCTATACCTTCAGCGTCAAGCTCGTCCCACCGAGCTGAGACGAGTCGTCTTCCTTCGCCGCTTCGTTCCTCCCTCCATGAGCGTTTGCGCTGCCGGAGGCTTTCGGGCGTCGGCGGGTCACAAGCACTGAGTCATGTCCGCCTCATAAGCACTTAGAAATGTCCGCTTTAGGCCGCTTGGATGGCTGGACTACGGAGTGGAAGGCTTCCTCCTTTCGAGTCGAAACGGGCAATGAGACGTCCTTGAAAGCTGCCGCCGTGGGTGGCGTCGAGAAACCGGCGCACGAGAACGGGACAGCGAGCGTAATGAGTCCTGGCTCCGGGCGCGGGCAGTTGCAGGAGTAGACGCTCGAAGGAGAGGACGACTCCAGGTCCCGGATGGTGAGCTTCACCGGCCTGCAGCCAGCTGATTCGTCCGAGACCGGCTTTCATCACCACTTCCTGTCGAGTCACAGCCCTTGCCTCCTGGCCGACTCGTCGCTCCAAGAGCGTCATACATGGAGCGTCGTCCGGCCTCAGGGAGCGGACATTTCTAAGTGCTTATGCCCCGGACATCTCCGGTGCTCACCACACTCGGCGTGTCGGCGTTGCCCTCGTCCGCGCCAGGTGGTACGAGGGCGCGCCCTTTTTTTGTTCCCAGGATGCCCATGGACATTCGTGCCGACGAAATCAGCAGAATCCTCAAGGAGCAGATTCAGGACTACGGGAAGAAGGTCACCGTCGCCGAGACGGGGACCATCCTCTCCATCGGCGATGGCATTGCCCGCGTCTACGGCTTGGCGGGAGCGCAGGCCGGGGAGCTGGTGGAGTTTGCCAGCGGCGTGAAGGGCCTGGTCCTCAACCTCGAGGAAGACAACGTCGGTGTGGCAGTGATGGGTCCGTACCAGGACCTCCGCGAGGGCGACACCGTCAAGCGCACCAAGACCATCGCCTCGGTACCGGTAGGCAAGGGTCTCCTCGGGCGCGTGGTGAACGCGCTCGGTGAACCCATCGACGGTAAGGGACCCATCCAGGCCACCGAGACCCGCCGGATGGAAGTCAAAGCGCCCGGCATCATCCAGCGCCGGAGCGTTCACGAGCCCCTGCAGACGGGAATCAAAGCACTCGATGCGCTGGTCCCCATCGGGCGTGGGCAGCGAGAGCTCATCATCGGTGACCGACAGACCGGAAAGACGGCGGTGGCCATCGACGCCATCATCAATCAGAAGGGCAAGGGCGTTTACTGCATCTACGTCGCCGTCGGGCAGAAGCAGTCCACGGTGGCGCAGGTGGTGGACAAGCTCGCCCAGCACGGGGCGATGGAATACACGGTGGTGGTGGTGGCCGCCGCCGCGGACCCGGCCCCGATGCAGTTCTTCGCGCCCTATGCCGGCGCGACGATGGGCGAGTACTTCCGCGACAACAAGATGCACGCCTTGATTGTCTACGACGACCTGTCGAAGCAAGCCGTGGCCTACCGGCAGCTCTCTCTGCTTCTCCGCCGGCCGCCAGGCCGCGAGGCCTACCCGGGCGACGTCTTCTACATCCACTCGCGCCTCCTGGAGCGTGCTGCCAAGCTCTCCGACGCCGAGGGTGGCGGCTCCCTCACCGCGTTGCCCATCATCGAGACCCAGGCTGGCGACGTGTCGGCCTACATCCCGACCAACGTCATCTCCATCACCGACGGGCAGATTTTCCTCGAGACCGACCTCTTCTACTCAGGCGTCCGGCCAGCCATCAACGTCGGCCTCTCGGTGAGCCGGGTGGGAAGCGCCGCCCAAATCAAAGCGATGAAGCAGGTGGCCGGCTCCTTGAAACTGGACCTGGCGCAATACCGGGAGCTGGCGGCGTTCGCTCAGTTTGGCAGCGACCTCGACAAGGCGACGCAGGAGACGTTGGCCCGCGGCGCGCGCTTGGTGGAGATTCTGAAGCAGGGGCAGTACGCGCCAATGCCCGTCGAGTACCAGGTCATCCAGCTGTACGGGGCCAGCAACCGCGAGGACCCAGCCAAGCGCGGCTGGGCGCGCGACGTGCCGGTCGTGGACATGTCGCGCTGGGCCACGGAGCTCTTGGAGTTTGTGGAGGCCAAGTACCCCGAGGTGCCCCGCACCATCCGTGAGACGAAGGAGCTGACGGCGGAGGCCAAGGCGACACTCAACAAGGCCCTCGGCGAATTCAATCAGCTCTTCCAGCCCACGGCTGCACCCGTCGTCTCAGCCACACCCGGACCCAAGCCCGCAGCCTAGAAGCGCCCCAGCGGGCCCAAGGGGACGGCAGGGGTCTACCGTTGAGCCGCCCTTACGGGGCTTCGGGACGGTCGCGCTTGCGCAGCGTCCCCACCACGCTGTCTATCCACCGGTGGCTGATACCGAAATTCCGGTCCGGGCAGGCGAAGTGATGAGCCATATGGTGCGAACGGATGGCCTTGCCCCACGCCGACTTCGGAGCGCGGGCGTGGGTCGAGTAGTGGACGAAGTCGTACCACAGGTACCCGCTCACGAAGCCGGCGAAGAGCGGGAGGGTTACCAGCGGCGCACCGACCAGGTACAGCGCGCCGGCGATGAGGAGCGCCAGCGGCACACTCGCCCCCAGCGGCATCACCAGCCGGAGCGGGTCATCCGGGTAATGGTGGTGGTACCCGTGGATGACGTCGTGAATTTTACGGGTGAAGGGGCCATTGCCTTCCCAGTGGAAGAAGCCGCGGTGGATGGCGTATTCGGCCACGTCCCACACAATCCATCCCCCGACGAAGAAGCCGAGCGCCGCCAAGGGGGTGGTCAACCCTTTGGCCAGCCCAAAGGCGAGTACCCCCACCACCAGCGGGCCGTAAACCACGAAAGGCACAGCAGGGTGCACCTTCGAGGTGAGCTCGAGAAAGTCATTCTGGAACAGCCGCGCGTGCGCGTTCCTGTTGTAGTCAACGTCCATCGTGAAGCATGCCTCCTACCCTCTCGATGCGTGGAGGTTTTGCTGCCCCGCCTGGCCGATGTCAACGAAGACGGCGTCCAGCTGCGTCAAAAAGCCAGATTCGCAAGCAAGCACGGGGCTTTCAAGGGACGGTCGAGCTGTCCGAGGCCTCGGCGTTGCGCCCATTTGACGGGGCGTCCCGCGGAGCGCTAGGGCAACCACCCCGCATGGAACTCACCGCCTCTCGCCCGCTGCGCATGCTCAGCCACCCGGCATTCTGGACGCTCGCGCTCCTGGCCATCGTCGCGATGCCGCTCGCCAGGCGCGCGCTCGGGCCGGAAGCACCGCCCCTCCCCGTGCTGGGCGTGGTGCCGGCCTTCCGCTTCATCGACCAAGATGGCGTCGCCTTCGGCCCAGAGACGCTTGGCGGAAAACCGTGGGTGGCGGACTTCATCTTCACCCGCTGCCCCACCGTCTGCCCATTGATGACGGAACGTCTGGCCGCGCTCGAGCCGCGGCTTTCCGAGCGCGTGCACCTGGTCTCCCTCAGCGTCGACCCGGACTTCGACACGCCGGAGCGACTGCGAGCCTTCGCCAGAGAACACGGCGCGAGCAGCCCCCGCTGGCACTTCCTTACCGGCGACTCTGCGGCCGTGCAGGTCGCGGTGACCGAAGGCTTCAAGATTTCGCTCGCCCACGAGGGACCGGACGACGACTTTCTGAGCATCGTGCATGGCGTCCACCTGGTGCTGGTCGACGCCCAGGGGCGCATTCGCGGCTACTACGACTCCACGGACCCGGATGCTCTGGAGCGACTGGTTCGGGACGCGCACCGCCTCGAACGCTGAAGACGCTCGTGGGAGGGGCTAACGCCGCGAGCGCTTGGCAGCCGGTCGCCTCGGCTTGTGCCGCTTGCGCACCGTCTTCGCCGCCGGGCGCCTCTTGGGTGGTTTGGAGCGGCCGGCGGCAGCACGCGCCGTCCGGCGCTTCTCGCCCTGGCGCGGTGTCGCGTCACGGGGAACAACGCGACGCGCCCGACGCTTGGCGATGGTTTCCCGAAGCCCCGGCTCGTCGAGGTTCACCTGCGAAAGGCGCAGCCGGTAGTGGAGGTCCGGCCGAAGACCGCCGCCACCAAAGGCCGATTCGACGCCCTGCTGCACGCCCACCACCAGCTTCGGACGCTCCTCCTGAGTCTGGAGGCAAACCACCAGCTGCTGCTGCCCGACTTCTCCGAGCGCCAGTGCGTCCGCGACGTACACCACACCGTCCTTCTGGGCCAGGGCAGCCGTCAGCGATGCGGCAACCGTGACGACGGTGGCCGCGCGCCCCAGCCGCTCTGCCGTCTCCTCGGCCCAGGCCTGCCGCTCGGCCGCAGTGCCCCCGAAGAGCAACACCGCCGCGCGGTTCTCCAACAGTTCAGCTTCGGCGTATTTCGCTCGCTCCAAGGGCGCTCCCCAAGGGGGCTGTTGTGGCGTGGACGCGAAAGTGTAGACCCTGTCCCCGACGGCAAGGCCCCGAGCGACAGGCAGCCTCAGGGCTGGCCCGGCGCCCGAAGCTCGGTGCGGACGTCCCACAGCTCGGGAAAGAAGACCAAGTCCAGGGCACGCTCCAGGAAGGACACGCCCGAGCTCCCTCCGGTTCCCGGCCGTCTACCGATGATGCGCTTCACGGTGAGCATGTGCCGGAAGCGCCAGAGCTGGAAACGCTGCTCCAAGTCGACCAGCTTCTCGGCCATCTCATAGCCGTCCCAGTACTGGTCCGGCGCCTCGTAGATGGTACGAAACACGGCCACCACCCCGGGGTGCCGCTCGTAGGGCAGAGAGAAGTCTCGGTTCACGCGCTCCTCTGGTACGGGCAGTCCCCGGCGCGCCAGGTGCCGCAAGAATTCGTCGTACAGGCTCGGCGCACGCAGGAACCCCTCCAGCCAGGCGTGAATCTCCGGCGTGTGGCGGTGCGGGAGCAACGCCTTGGCGTCCTTGTTGCCGAGCAGGAATTCCACGGCCCGGTACTGCGGGGATTGAAACCCGCTGGCGGGCCCGAGGACGTGGCGAAAGGAGAGGTACTCGGAGGGCGTCAGTGTTTCCAGGACGCTCCACTGCTCGAACAGCATCCTCTGGACCTGTCCGACGCGCGCCAGAATCTTGAACGCCGGCTCGAGCTGGTCAGCCTGGACCTCACCCCGGGCGGCGAGCAATTCATGGATGAGCAGCTTCAGCCATAGCTCGCTCGTCTGGTGCTGGATGATGAAGAGCAACTCGTCGTGATGCTCCGGGCTGGACCTCGGCTGCTGTGCAGACAGCAGGAGGTCCAGGCGCAGGTAATCCGCGTAGGTGGTGGACCCGGCCAGGTCCACCTTGATTCCTGGCTCCAGTTCCCTGCCGGGCATGAGACGCGGCGCCGGAGGTCAGCTCCCGCTCGCGTCCTTCTTCTTGTGAGCGGCTCGACCGCGGGGAAGCAGCAGGTCAGTCACGGACTGCGGAGGTGCGTAGTCCTTCCAGTCGCTCGGCCGGCGATTGCTCCGGCTGAGCATCCGCAACTTCTGGTAGTGCGCCGAGCAGTAGCCCTTCGTCCGGCTGGGCCGCTTGCAACCGATGATGGCGCAAGCGCCACCCGCTGGAAGCCGCGTCCGGCGCCCGGCCGTCTTGCTCCCCCTGCCCGGGGGACGGCCCGGGCCGCGCCGACGGGCGAGGAGCGAGGAGCCACCGAAAAGCGCGGCAATCGGACTGAGCCGCTCGGCCAGCGCACGCAGCGCACCTAAGTCTCGAACCAGGGTGTTCTGAAACGACTTCAGCTGCTGCTCGACCTCGGCGCTAATCATTTCTCGGAATGCCTTGTCGACCGACATCTCTCGTCTCGCTCCTCTCGTGGCCCCCCAGGCGGCAGGGACACTGCCACAGGGGGGTGTGCAATTAAAGACGTATGTATTTGAGGTATTGCTTGCCTTTTCGAGCGCCGGGGTTGCTTTACGTTCAGCGCGCGACACCTTTTGTCACCCATTATGGGTTGCGCCGCGGCGCCGGCTGACGCACCCTTGCCTTCCTGTCATGCGGAGGCCCCTGTCCAGCCGCCGCGCAGCACCCCTCTGGATGGAGCATGCCCGGGAGGAGCTGACGCTGGCCCGCGAGCGCCTCCTGGCGCTCCTCTTGCCCGTCCCCTCGAGCGAGCTCCAGCACCAGCACTCCGAGCTCATGTCGCCGCCGGTCTGGGACTTGGCCCACATCGCGAACTACGAGGAGCAATGGTTGGTGCGGGCCCTCGGGTCCTCCCCGGTGAGTGACGCACGCCTGGACGGCCTCTACGATGCTTTCCAGCATCCCCGGGCCGGCCGCTCCAACCTCCCGCTGCTCGGCGTCGAGGAGGCGCTCGCGTACGCCGCCAAGGTGCGGGTGCGCACCCTGGAGATTCTAGAAGACATGGTCGACGGCGCTGGCCCCTCCCGCCTCCTGGAAGGGGGCTTCGTCTACGGAATGGTGGCCCAGCACGAGCAGCAACACATTGAGACGTTGCTCGCGACGCTTCAGCTGGTGACTCGGGTATCACTCGAGCCTCCGGCCGGGACGACACGGACCTTCTCGGTTCCGGTGGACGAGGCGCGCGGAGAAGTCCGGGTCCCGGCCGGCCCGGTGACAATGGGCAGCGACGCGCCCTGGGCCTACGACAACGAGCGCCCGGCTCATCTGGTGAGCCTCCCGGACTTCTTCATCGACCGGACGCCGGTGACCAACAACGACTTCGCCACCTTCATCGAGACGGGCGGCTACCGGACTGCGTCGCTGTGGAGCGTCCCCGGGTGGAAACACCGCGTCGCCGCGGCCCTGGAACATCCCGCCTACTGGCGCCGGTCCGGCGCTGGCTGGGAACGGCGACGGTTTGGGCGCTGGGAGCCGTTGCCGGCGCATGAGCCGGTGGCGCACGTCTGCTGGTACGAGGCCGACGCCTACGCGCGCTGGGCACACCGGCGCCTTCCCACCGAGGCCGAATGGGAGAAGGCGGCGCGCTGGACACCCGGGGGCGGCGCGCGCACCTGGCCATGGGGCGAGTCGGCGCCCGGGCCCGAGCGAGCCAACCTCTGGCCACTCGTCGGCCATCCGCTCGCCGTCGGAAGTTTTCCCCGCGGAGCAAGTGCCTGCGGCGCACTCGGCCTCATCGGTGACGTCTGGGAGTGGACTGGCTCGGACTTCGGGCCCTACCCTGGCTTCCAGGCTTTTCCCTACGCCGAGTATTCGACGCCGTTTTTCGGGAGCAGCTGCAAGGTGCTTCGCGGCGGCTCCTGGGCGGTGGCGCCGGTGGCCATCCGCGCCTCCTTCCGCAACTGGGACTTGCCCATTCGCCGGCAAATATTCGCCGGCTTTCGCTGTGCCCGCGACGCCTGAGCCTCTCCCTGTTAGTCAGGAGGACCCGACCCCATGCGCCTCGACTTGCTCGCCCGCACCAACGCCCGACGCGACGCGCTTCGCCTCGACGTCCATCTCACGCCGGAGGACTTGGCACGGGCTCTCCGCGCCGACGCCCGCCTCGGGCTTGGCATGCGGCCACGCGAGCTTCCGCCGAAGTGGTTCTATGACGACCGTGGTTCGAGACTCTTCGAGGCCATCACCCGGCTGCCGGAGTACTACCCCACCCGATGCGAGCGGGAGATTCTCCTCGCTCACGCGGATGAGATTGCGCGAATGTCAGGCGCGACGACGCTGGTCGAGCTCGGGTCCGGCACTTCGGAAAAGACACGGGTGCTTCTCTCCGCGCTTCGGGATGCGGGGACACTGCAGACGTTCGTGCCCTTCGAAATGAGCGAGCCGACGCTCCGCACGGCCGCGGCAGCCATCGTCGCCGAGTACCCGGGCGTTCGTGTCCATGCCGTGGTGGGGGACTTCGAGCGCCACCTGGCACACCTTCCTCGGGGCGGCACGCGACTGATTGCCTTCCTCGGTGGGACGGTGGGCAACCTCAAGCCCGACGCGCGGGCGCGCTTCCTCCGGCGCCTGGCCCAGCAGATGGCGGTTTCCGACGCGCTGCTCATCGGCACGGACCTGGTGAAGGACATTCCGCGGCTAGAAGCCGCCTACAACGACCGGCAGGGCGTCACCGCGGAATTCAACCTCAACATGCTGGCAGTGCTGAATCGCGAGCTAGGCGCCAATTTCGCGCTCGACCACTTCGAGCACGTCGCGCGCTTTGACGCCCGACAGGGCTGGATTGAAATGCTGCTTCGCTCCTCGGTAGCACAGAGGGTGGAGCTTCCCGGCCTCTCCATGCAGGTGGATTTCGGCCAGGGCGAGCTGTTGCGCACCGAGGTCAGCGCCAAGTTCCGCCCCGAGCAAATCAAGGCGGAGCTCGCGGAGGCCGGCCTGACCCGCATCGGCTTCTGGACCGACCGCTGGGGAGATTTCGGGCTGACGCTGGCCATTCCCTCCACCTGAGGACCCCGGGTAAGGACGAGCGACCTTTTTAGCGACTGGGCGGCGCGCTGGCCGACTGGCAGGCGGACAGCACCGCGTCGAGTTCCTCCCGGGTGGCACCGCGCAGCGACGCGCAGAGAAGCGTGTCCTCGCCGAGCGCCGTGGCCGAGAGCAACGCTTCCGTCTCGGGGGCACCACCGTCGGGCTCGCCAAGCACGAAGCGCATGGCGATGAAGCCCGGGCTCTCGGTGACGCTCTCAGAACGCTCCTTGAGATGGCTCAATCCTCCGAGGAAGCCAGTGCGCAGGGTGACGGCGGTGGGAAGCCCCACTCCACGCTGCACCTCGGCACGCAGGACGGGCTGGCCACGAGGGCCGGACGCCCGCACCACGCCGTCGGCGCCCGCGTTCACCACCCAGCTGTCCGGAAGGTTGAGCGGCAGCTGCGGAACCGCCGCGGCCCGCACCTGCGCACCGGCATCCAGCACCGGCACGGCGGGGCGACCGGCCGGGCAAGCGCCGGTGGCCAGCACCAACACGGCGCTGACAAGGGGCGCGAGGGTGGGCTTGCCGCGCCGAGGCACCGGCCCTCAGCGCCGGGGGAGCTCGGGCGGCGGCCCGAGCGGCAAGGGCGTCGGAGTGGAGCCGCTCTTGCCGCCCTCCATCTTGCACGTCCCTTCGAAAATCACGCCCTTGTCCATGGACAGCGAGGGCGCTTCGAGGTTGCCCTTCATCCGGCCCGGGGGATGGAGCTCGATGAGCTGTGTAGCCCGGACATTTCCTTCCACGACGCCGTTGATGATGACGGTGCCGGCGTTGATTTCGGCGTTGACGCGGGCGCCCTCTCCGATGACGAGGGTGTCCTTGGTGAAAATCTGCCCCGAGAACTTTCCGTCGATGCGCACCTGGCCTTCGAAGGTCAGCTTTCCCTCGAATTCGCTGCCCTTGCCGAGCAAGGTGTGCACCTCACCGCCGCGGACCACCACGTTCTCCTCCTCGCGCTTGAGCACCGGCATCGACTCGTTGTCTCGCTTGTCCAGAGCCGCCACCCGCCGTCCCCCGAATTGGGAAGCGGTTCAACGGCGCAGCAGACGGACAATACGCTCCAGGTCCGCATACGAGAAGAAGTCGATGGCCAAGGTTCCCGTGCCCCCTCGGTCCTCCAGATGAACCTTGGTCCCGAGCGCCCGCTGCAACTCTTCCACCAGCGCGCGGGCCGCCGCGCTGGGGGAGGCCTTGCGCACCCGGCCCGGCGTGGGCGCACGGTGCCGGTGCGCTTGCACCAGGCGTTCCGTCTCGCGTACCGACAGCCCCGCCGTCGCGACCCGCGACGCCAGGCCGACGCGCTCGGCTTCCGTGGCACCGAGGAGCGCTCGGGCATGGCCCATGCTCAACGCCCCCGAACGGAGCAGGTCCTTCACCGGCTCCGGAAGCCCGAGCAGGCGCAGGGCGTTGGCCACCGTCGAACGCTCCTTGCCGACACGGATGCTGACTTCCTCCTGCGTCAGGCCGAACTCGTCGACGAGCCGGCGGTAGCCCTCGGCCTCCTCCATGGGGTTGAGGTCCGTCCGCTGGAGGTTCTCGACCAGCGCTAGGGCGAAAGCCTCGGCTTCCGTCACCTCTCGGAGAATTGCGGGGATTTCATGGAGTCCGGCGATTTGTGCCGCCCGCCAACGGCGCTCGCCGGCGATGAGTTGGAAGCCGGGCCCGTCGCGTCGGACGAGCACCGGCTGGATGACCCCCTGCGCTTTGATGGAGTCGGCCAGCGCGCGAAGCGCGGCGGCCTCGAAACTCTTGCGCGGCTGCCGTGGGTCGCGCGCGATGCGTTCCAGCGGAACCCGGAGGACGCCCGCGCCGGGGTCTCCCGTCAACGGGACAGCGCCTGCCTGAGGGATGAGCGCCGAGAGGCCTCGCCCCAGGGCACGCTTCGGAGACGGAGCACTGACGTGGTCGGTGGGAGGCATGTCAGGCGGCCCGCGGGACGGTCGGGCCCATGTCCCGGCGCAGAATCTCCTGGCCCAGGGCAAGGTAGCTCTCGCAGCCCTTCGACTTGATGTCGTAGAGAAGGATGGGCTTTCCGAAGCTCGGGCACTCCGAGAGGCGCACGTTTCGCGGCACCACGGAGGTGAAGACGAGCTCCTTGAAGTGGCCGCGCACGTCGTCGGCCACCTGGTGGGCAATGTTCGCCCGGCCATCGAACATGGTGAGGAGAATACCCTCGGTGGCCAGCGCCGGATTCAGGCCCCGCTTCACCAGCTCCACGGTTTGCATCAGCTGCGAGAGACCCTCGAGCGCGAAGTACTCGCACTGCAGCGGGATGAGCACCGAGTCCGCCGCGGTGAGCGCATTGAGCGTCAAGAGCCCGAGAGACGGAGGGCAGTCGATGAGCACGTAGTCGTATTCCACGGCCAGCGGGCGGAGCGCCTCCCGGAGCCGGAACTCGCGGCGCTCGACCCCCACCAGCTCCACCTCGGCGCCGGTGAGGTCGGGGGTGGAAGGCACGAGCGAGAGGAATCGCAGCTCGGTGGCGTGCAGGACCTCCCGCATCGGGCGCTCCCCGAGGAGCGCCTCGTAGATGGTGCCGTGCATGGCGGCCCGCTTCAGCCCGAGACCACTGCTGGCGTTGCCCTGCGGATCCATGTCCACGAGCAGCACCCGGCGTTCGGCGGCCGCGAGGCTTGCTGCAAGATTGATGGCGGTGGTGGTCTTACCCACGCCACCCTTCTGATTGGAGATGCAGATGACCCGTCCCATGACCCTCCACAGCCCGGCGCGCCCCACTTCAGTGACGCTGGATGCGGGTGCTAGCACGCTGGGATGACAGGGGAAACCGCGCGCCAGCCGGCGATGTTCCACGTGGAACAACCCCGCCTAAGGTGGCAAACGGCGCTCCCTTTCAGCTTCGAGGACTGTCGCGCCGGTAGACAAGCACCGTCCGCCCAGCGCCCGACGGAAGCGTGAAGCGTCGAACCGCTGGCGGTCCAAACCCACCGAGCGCCTCCGGTTCGAGAGCGCCGCCGGCCATCGCCACCAGGTCGCCGCCCGGGCGAAGGTAGGGCGCTCCAAGCGCTGCCCACCCCGGGACATCGCGCAGCGCCCGCGAGACCGCCGCGTCCATCTCCGGAATGCCCTCCGTCAATGGCGAGCCCCTCAGCATCGCGTGGAGAGCCCGGGCACGCGGAGCAAGCCCCAGCTCGGCCAGGGCGTGCTTGACGAAGCCGACCTTCTTAGCCACCGAGTCGACAAGCCACACCTCGAGCTCTGGGCGGACGAGCGCGAGTGGGAGGCCCGGGAAGCCTGCGCCGGTTCCCACGTCGAGCAGCCGGCGAACGCCGGGGGCGAGCGAAGGCGCCACCCCGAGCGAATCCAAGATGTGCTTGTCGAGGACTTCAATCGGATCAACGATGGCGGTGAGGTTCACCTTCGCGTTCCAGCGCAGCAGCTCACTCGCAAGCCAGAACAGCGCCTCCTCGGACGCCAGCGGGACCTGGACGCCGAGCGAGGCAGCACCCAGGCGAAGTCGCTGAAGAAATTCGGGCTTATCCACAAGCAGGCCTCAAACGGGCCGGCCCAAGTGCCTGTAACCATGAGTGATGTCGCCGTTTGCGTGGTTTTCCCCACGTTTTCCACAGGTGCGGGTCTCGCCCTTCTCTCGGGCTGCTGCAGGACGCTGCAGCGCTGAGCGAGATGGCGGGGGCTTCGCGGTCTGGAATGAAACGTTCCACGTGGAACAACGGGGCCAAGAGGCCTCTAGGGAGGGGCCCCGCGTGCAGCAGCTTCCACTTCTGGTCGGTGCTCGTCGATAAAACGGTCCACATCGGCGTCCTGGAGTTGCAGGTCGCGCAGCACGCCCGGATAGATGCCGGTGAAGGCCGGCGAATCCTCCGCACCGCGAAGCCGAAAGCTCATCTTGAGCACGGCCGCCCCAAAGAGCCGCTCGTTCAGCGACTTCGTCTTGGCCATTGACGCCCCTCCCGTCAGCTCGGCTGCCCGTCGCTGCCCCCAGCCTCGTCCACGTCGACACCGAGCGGATGCGTCTTGCGCGGCATCGGCGTGGGGCGGTCCGGGGTGAAGACGAGGCGCCGCAGTCGTCCCTCTCCTTCGACCACCGCACGGACGCCCGTCACGTCGGCGACGGCACGCACCATGCGCGAACGGTCGTCTGCCGAGAGTGCCACCACCCCGTAGAAGCGCCCGGTGAGCACCGAGGCCTGGGCCAGCGCACGCGCCGCCAGCGTCAGCTCGGGGTCCTCGCGCACTTCGACGACGGCCTCCTCAAAACCAGTGGGACGTGCCGCACGGACGGGGACTTCCTCGGGCGCTAGCGGCACCACGGGTGGAACGGGGACCGCGCGGGCGGGCGGGAGGGGACGGGCGGTCCCGTTGCCCTCCGTCGGCACGCGCGGCGGGCGCGGGATGCGCGGCGCCGGATGTTCTCCGAGCCCGAGCGACACCCAGCGGCGCTCGCTTCCCGGGCGGTGGGTGAGCTTGTTCACGAGGAATTGAAGCGCGTCTACGAAGGTGCCGCGGCGGCCGAGCGCCACGCCAGGTAGCTCGACGCCCAACACCAGGGCAATGCTGATGCCTCCGTCGGCGGCGTCCTTGACGTCCAGCGTTGCCGGCACGTCCGCCAGTCGCAGCAGCTCCCGGAGCACACCGGCTGCCTGCGCCGCGCGGGCGTCCGCTGCCGCGGGCGCCTCCGCCGGCTCGGTCACTTGCGCTTCTCCGGGGGGGCGGGTGGAACCCGCTGCAGCCATTTCTTCAGGGAGTAGGTCTGCACGACGGTGAGCACGTTGTTGGTGAAGATGTAGAGCAAGAGGCCGGCCGGGTAGTTGAGCATGATCCCGGTGAAAAAGATGGGCATGAACCAGATCATGATCCGCTGCTGTGCCGCATCCATCGCCATCGGCTGCAGGAGCCCGGTGATGATTTGCGACACCCCCAGCAGCACCGGAAGGATGTAGGTGGGATCCTTGAATGTCAGGTCTGGCAGGAAATGGTGGAGAAACGGCTCCCGGTAGATTTCGAAGTTGTTGCGCAGCGTGGTGAAGAGCGCCGCCCAGATGGGCAGCTGGACGAGCAGCATCAGGCAACTCCCGAACGGATTGACGCCCGCCTCCTGGTAGACGCGCATCGTCTCTTGCTGCTGCTTCTCGCGGTCGTTCGGATGCTTCGCCTTGAGCGCCTCCAGCTTGGGCTGCAGCTTCTTCATCTTCTCCTGGCTGACCATCATCCGGTGCGTCAAGGGCAGCAGCAGCACCTTCACCACCACCGTCAGCAGGATGATGGCCACGCCCCAGTTCCCCACCATCCCGTGGAAGAAACGCAGGACGACGAGCATCAGCTTGCAGATGACTGCCCAGATGCCGAAGTCCACGGAACGCTCGAGCCGGGGCGACCAGATGCTTCCGCCGCGGTTGGCAGCAAGCACGGGCACCGAGGTCAGCAGCTCGCTGTCCTTCGGCCCTAGGAAAGCGCCGAAACTCTGCGTCACCGTGCCCCCGGGCGGCACCTGGAAGGGGAACCACGCAGTCGTCTGCCGGGCCACCGGGCTGGCAGCGATGACGCAGCGGCCCTGCCTGGCTTCTCCGACGGGGAACACCGCCGAGAGAAAGTACTGCTGGTTGACACCGGCGAAGGACAGCTGCCCCGGCAGGTCCTTGCTCTCGGGCTTGTCGGACGGGGAAAGCTTTTGCAGCTTGTCGTTCACCAGGCAGACGGCATCGGAGAGGTTTCCCACGCCGCCGAACATGCTCGGCTTCTCTTCGTGCAACGGGTCGATGGCCCGCGCCTCGTGGATGCCCAGCTCGCCAGCGAGCGGATGCGGGGAGAGGTTTCTCAAGTCAACGGTGACGTTGACCTCGAAACCATCCGGGCTGAAGGCGAAGCGCTTGGTCACCTCCCAGTCCGCAGTCCGGCCGACGAAGGTGACCGCGTCGGGAGCTTCTTGCGCCACAGCGTAGCGGAGGTCGGCTGGAACCGGAGCACCACCGGAAACCGAAATGGACAAGGGGAGCGGCTGACCCACCACCGGCTCGGCGAGATTCATCTGCGGTGCGGGCGCCACCTCCTTGCCGATGAGCAGCGCGAAGCCCTCGGCAACGGTCAGCCGACGGACCTCCCGCATTTTGGGACCCTGCAGGATGGCCGAGGTGAGGCCCGCGCCGTCGGCGGACAGGGCGTAGTGCACCTCGGTGCGTTCAACCTGCAATGTCCGTGAGGGCAGTGCGTTCGGTGGTTGGGAAACCGTGACACTCGGCGACGACTGGACTCCGGCCGGGGGCTCGACCTGGGCCACCACCGGGGACGCCACGCCCGTGGCCGGCGCTGGCGGCGGTGACTTGGCGGCGCCACCGCCCATGAGCATGTAGACCGCGGTGAGGCCGAAGCTGGCGATCAGCGCCAGCATCAACCGCTTCTGAGAATCGTTCTCCACGTCAGGTCATGTCCTTCCCGCGGCGGGCGGTACCAAGTCCACGCCACCAGGGTTGAGGGGATGGCAGCGACCGAGGCGACGGAGCGCGAGCCAGCTGCCACGAATGGGGCCGTGCACGTGCAGCGACTGGAGCGCATAGGCCGAGCACGAGGGGTAGAAGCGGCAGGCGCGAGGCAGAAGCGGCGACACCAACCACCGGTAGAGGTGGATGGGGAGCGCCAGAAGGTGAGCCACGAGCTTCAAGGAGAAAGCCTCTCTAACGAGGAGAGCAGCGCGCCGAAAGCCGCAACCAGTTCCGCGGAGGATGCTTCGCGAGCAGCCGGTCGAGCGATGACCACCAACTCCACGGGCGGACAGCGGTGCCGACGCCGCCGAAACACTTCCCGGAGCTGCCGCTTCACCCGTGCTCGAACGACAGCATTTCCCACCTTGCTGGAGACGGTCAGGCCGAGCCGAGCCGAGGGGCCGGACGCCTTTAGGATGAGGCCCACCAGCGGGCCCACGGACACCTTCTTGCCCCGCTGCTGCACGCGAAGAAAGTCGGCGCGCTTGCGGATGCGCGCCGAACGGGGAAATCCCTCGGTGGCATCCGCGCGAGCCAGGCGCGCCCCCGGGGGACTACTTCTTGGGCGCGGAGGCGGCGAGCCGCTTCCGGCCCTTCGCGCGCCGGCGCTTGAGCACGGCACGCCCGGCCTTGGTGGAGTTACGCTTGCGGAAACCGTGGGTGCGGTTTCTCCGCAGCTTGGAGGGCTGGTACGTACGCTTGGGCAAGGTCCTGCTCCGTCCCTTCGGGAGGCGGCGCGCCTTAACGCAAAGGAGTGCTGCGAGTCAACGAGGCCCGACCGAATCGGACCCACCCTTCCCACCGACTTCAGTTTTTTTCTCGCCCCGTCGGCTTCAGGCGATCGTACAACTCCCGGCCCTGCCCAACCGGGACCGAGGCACCCCCCCTTGTCAGCTCCTGCGGAGAAGTCAACCAGCGCTCCTAGTGCTCAGCACCTCTGGGCACGCGCCCTGAGCATGCTCCGCGAGGACGGCAAGAGCTACGCGCTGACCTGGCTCGAGCGGATGCAGCCTGTCGCCTTGCGCGACGGCCAGCTGGTCCTCGGCGTCCCCGACCGCTTCTTCCGCGACTGGGTCGATGACCACTACCGCCCGCTGCTGGAGGAGGCCCTGCTGCGCCTCGTGGGAAGCCCCACCGGCGTGGCTTACGAAGTCGTGGAGCCAGGGGGGCCCGAGGGCACGCTGCCCGCGGTGCACGAGAGCGCTGCCACCACAGTGCGCCCCCCCCGCCTCAATGACCGCTTCACCTTCACCAACTACGTCGTGGCCGAGAGCAACCAGCTCCCCGCAGCGGCTGCCTCTGCCGTGGCCGAGAGCCCCGGCCGGGCCTACAACCCCCTCTTCATCTACGGTGGCACCGGGCTCGGAAAAACCCACCTCTTGCATGCAGTGGGCAATGCCATCTTCGGCCGGAACCCGGCGGCCCACATCGTCTACCTCTCGTCGGAGGAATTCACGAACGAGTTCGTGGAGAGCGTCCGGGATCACCGGATGTCCGACTTCCGGAGGAAATTCCGGGAAGAATGTGATGTCCTCTTGGTCGACGACATCCAGTTTCTCGGGAAAAAAGAAGAAACCCAGAAAGAGTTTTTTTACACATTCAACGCATTACACGAGATGTCCAAAGCGATGGTCCTGACCTCGGACACGGTGCCGGCGGAAATCCCCGGGCTCGAGGAGCGACTCCGCAGCCGGTTCACCCAGGGGCTCATCACCGACATCCAGGAGCCCAACTACGAGACGCGCATCGCCATCCTCAAGAAGAAGGGCGAGCTGGAGGGCTTCGAGCTCCCAGACAACGTCTGCCACTTCATCGCCCGTCACGTGCAGAAGAACGTGCGAGAGCTGGAGGGCGCCCTGGTAAAAATCTCCGCGGTGCACAGCCTCACCGGCCAGCCCATCACCGAGGAATTCGCAGCCCAAGTGCTCCGAGACATCCTGCCCGCGCACCGGCCGGTGGACATCGAGCAGATTCAGCGAGAGACAGCGCGCTACTACAAGGTGGCGGTCGAGGACCTTCGCGCCGACCGTCGAACCAAGCACCTGGCCCATGCTCGACAAGTGGCGATGTACCTCGCACGCCGGCTGACGCGGAGCTCCTTTCCGGAGATCGCCGCGCGCTTCAACAAGGACCACTCCACCGTCATTTCCTCGGTTCGCAAAGTGGAGCGCGTCCGAGAAATGGATGCCGTTCTTCGCAAGGAACTCGACGAGCTCGAGGCAAAGCTCGGCGTTCTCTGAGACAACCCAGGGAAGGTGCCGTCAACCCCCCGCGGCCCACAGGCCCCCGGGCGTGCCAGCCCGAGGGTCAACTTGTTGGCAACTTACGACCCCTGCAGCCCATGCCTTATCGCTGTCACTGAAGTGACACCTGTGGGACTTCGTGTGGGGAGGCCCCCTGTTTCCACCCGACACCTGGCGCCACGGCTCCTCCCTTTGCCTGGGTGGCTTCTTCTCGGCCCAGAAGCCCTCCTCCGAGCCCACAGGACAAAGGGGCTAAATCAGTAAGAAAGTCAGCCGTTTGCAGCGTTTATCCACAGCTTCCACGGGTTCTACTGCCGCTGCTAGTTGATCCATACCTTCTATAAAGAGAAGTACTCGTGGGCCAGTTCGCTGGGACATCCACCGACCGCATTACTGCCCGGGATTCGTCTCACCTCGCTGAAGCGTCTCTTGCCTCTGCCATGACGATGAGAAACTCCTCAATCTGCTGACGTTGCTCCAAGGACAGCTTCACCTTCTGGACAGTCACCATCTCCTCGACAAGAGACGGCCATCGCGCCACGGGAAACTCCTTCGGCAAGTGCAAGGCGTGGCAGCCGCTGCAGATTCGGACATACGTTTTTCGAGCATCCCCGAGAGAAGCAAGTGTTGCATCCGGGTAAGCCAGTTGAGCGCGCAATACGTCTGCCGGCATGGGTTGCGGCAGGGATGCACAGCTCGCGAGCCCCAGCGCCACGCCGGCCACCACCAGAAGGGGAACCCGCATTGAATTTGCGAGTGATTCTCACATAATGGCGAGTTGTCAACCCCCGGGCGCAAGAGACAGCCGTTGCCAGACACCACCAAAGCAATCGCCGGCTGAGCCCTGGGGGGTAAACACGCAAACAGCTTCCGGCCAAGCTCGTGCGTTTCTCCTGCGGACTGTCGGAGACAAACGGCATGTTGCTGGGAGCACGGGCATTCCCTTTCGTTGACGGGCCCTGCATTCGAGCGCTACACGACGACGGGAGAGGGAGTCAGGACGGCCATGGAATTCCGCATCACGGCGGACGAGCTCAAGCGGGCCCTGCATCGGGCACTGGGCATCGTTGAGCGCAAGACGACGATGCCCATTCTCTCCAATGTTCTCATCACGGCAACCAAGACGTCGGTTCAGGTCACCGCCTTCGACCTCGATGTAGGGCTAGTAAGCGAGCACCCAGCCGAGGTGACCAAGCAGGGGGCCATCACCGTCGCGGCCCGCACTCTGCTCGACATTGCCCAGAATGTTCCGGAGCAGCAAATCATCATCCGCAAGCTTCCTAACCACTATGCGGAGATTGTGAGCGGCTCAGCGCACTTCAAGATTGTGGGGATGTCGCCCGATGAGTACCCGAAGTTGCCGCGCGACGACGACGCTCCATCGGTGAGTGTCAGTGGCGAGGTGCTGCTGGAAATGATTCGAAAGACGTCCTTCGCCATCTCCACCGACGAGACCCGGTACATCCTCAACGGGGTCTTCTTCGAGCCTCATGCAGGCGAGAAAGTGCGGATGGTCGCCACCGACGGCCACCGATTGGCCCTTGTCGAGCGGACGCTGGCGGGCGACTTCAAGCTCAAGGGGGGCGTCATCATCCCGCGCAAGGGGCTTCTCGAGCTCAAGCGGCTGCTCGAAGAAGCGCCGGAGGCTAAGTGCCAGCTTGGGTTCGCCATGAATTCGGCGCTCTTTCGAAAAGAGGGCCTGATGATGGTGATGCGGCTCATCGACGGCCAATTCCCCGAGTACCAGCGTGTCATCCCCAAGGAGGGAGACAGGAAAGTGCAGCTCAACCGGGTGCGCTTTCTCGACGCACTTCGCAGGACGGCACTCCTTTCTGTGGATAAGTCGAACGCGGTGAAGCTCTCCCTGACCGAGAATCAGCTCCGGCTCACCTCGCAGAATCCAGACCTCGGGGAGGCCAAGGACGACCTGGAAGTGGCCTTCACGGGAGCCGAAATCACCATCGGCTTCAACGCGCGTTATCTCTCCGATGTGCTCAGTGCGCTTGAGGACGATGAGGTGGTGCTAGAGCTCGGGGACGAGCACAGCCCCGGCGTTCTCCACGCCCCTGGTGACCGCAGCTACACGGCCGTGGTCATGCCGATGCGCGTCTGAGCCCTGCAGAGGGGCCGGTTGCTTCTCCAGCGTCTTCAGCTGCAGGACTTTCGCAACCTCGCGCGGGTGGAGCTCGCGCCCTCCCCGCACGCGACGGTGTTGGTGGGCCGGAACGGGCAGGGGAAGACCAACCTGCTCGAGGCGGTGTACTTCCTCTGCACCCTCAAGTCGCTTCGGGCTGCCCGGCTGGCGGAGCTGGTTCGCTTCGAGCACGCAATCGCCCGCGTCACGGGCCACTTCGCGCTGGGGGGGGCCACGCGGGAGATTTCCGTCGAGGTGCAGGCGGGCCTCCGCCAGGCGGCCGTGGACGGCAAGCCCACCCGCTCCCTCGAGGAGTATTTCGGCGGCGTCTCTGTGGTGGCTTTCACCCCCGATGACCTGGCGGTGGTGAAAGGGGCTCCCGAGGAGCGCCGGATGCTTCTCGACCGAGCTGTCTTCAACCGCTTCCCAGGCTTCCTGCGGGCGTCGCGCGCCTACCTGCGCGCGCTGCGCAGTCGAAACCGTCTTCTCAAAGACGGGGCCGCGCTCGACTACCTCGCGGCCTACGACGAAACTCTCATCGAGGCGGGGAGCCAAATCCTTCTCCTCCGGCGTCACTTGCTTGACGAGCTGGCACCACGGGCCGAGGCCACCGTGGCCTCCATCGCGAAGCTGTCGGGCGCGCGCTACGCCTACACCCCGGCTCACCTGGAGCTTGATTTCGCCCATGCCGAAGCTCCGGCGCTGGCCGAGGCCTTGCGCCGTGCGCTTCGTGCCCGGTTGGCGCGCGACCAGGAGCGGGGCTTCACCTCGGTCGGTCCGCATGCCGATGACTTGGAGATTGGGCTCGAGGGTCATCCGGCGCGTGCGTTTGCTTCGCAGGGTCAGGCCCGGGCCCTGGTGCTGGGATGGAAAATCGCCGAAATCGAAAACCTTCGTGCTTCGTTGGGCCGCTTTCCGCTTCTGCTGCTCGACGACGTTTCCAGCGAGCTTGACCCCGAGCGCAACGCCTTCTTGATGGGCTACCTCTCCGGGTCCGGTGCCCAGGTGCTGCTCACCACCACCGAGCCCTCGCTGGTGCGTGCAGCGGCAGGGCCAGACACACGCTGGCTCAAGGTGGAGCAAGGCAGCATCGTTCCAGCGGATGGCCCAACCGGTTAGAGTCCGCCGGCCCCCGTGAGTGCCCGGTTCTTCGCCTTTCGTCCCCGTGGCCTACGCCGCGCACTGGTGGCCGCAGCCTCGCTGGCCGTGGTGCTCTCGGCATGGGCGCTAGCTTCTGGCCTTCGCGGGGCGGAGCGCCTCGGCATTCTCCGGGCCTTGGTGCTGGGCGTCCTGGCGGTGGGGTTCGGCGTGGGTTGGGTGCGGCTGCGACCGCGGGCTGACTTCGGCATCCGGCTGGACACGGCGGGCCTGGACGTCTCTCGGCCGTGGGGACCACGCAGCCTCCACATTCCCTGGACGCACCTTGGTGTCACACGCATCCAGCGACGCCCCTGGAAGCGGCTCGTGCTCGAGCTGCGACCCGATGGTCAGCTCCTCATTGCCGAGCTCTTGATCGGCTCGCCCGAGGCATTCCAGGACCTGGTTCGAGCCCTCGAAGAACGCGCACCGAGACCTCCCGGAGATGCCTGACTGGCCTGGGCGTGAAGGCCAAATTCCTTAAACATTTCGGTGCGTTACGACCCAGCCATGGCCTTGTAGCACCCGGGGTCGCGTGTTAGGAAACAAGCTCCTTGAACGGTATCTCGAAATCCGCTGCCGAGGCCTCGACGACCTCTGGACAGGCGGAGTACGGCGCCTCGTCGATTACGGTGTTGGAAGGGCTGGAGGCGGTGCGGAAGCGCCCCAGCATGTACATCGGCGACACGTCCGTCTACGGGCTGCACCACCTCGTTTACGAAGTGGTGGACAACGCGGTGGACGAGGCGCTCGGCGGCTTCTGCACCACCCTGGTGGTGACCATTCACGTCGACGGCAGCGTCAGCGTCAAGGACAACGGCCGGGGGATTCCCGTCGGCCCGCACCCCACCGTCTCCGGAATGGACACCGTCGACGTGGTGATGACCAAGCTCCATGCCGGCGGCAAGTTCGAGAACTCCGCGTACAAGGTCTCCGGCGGATTGCACGGCGTGGGCGTGTCTTGTGTGAATGCGCTCTCGGAGTGGTTGCGGCTTGAGATTCAACGCAACGGCAAGGTGTACGAGCAGAAGTACGCGCGCGGAGTCCCTCAGCAGCAGGTCACGGAGATTGGTGTCACCGATGGACGGGGCACCACGGTGTGGTTCAAGCCGGACGCCACCATCTTCGAGACCACCGACGTCAGCTTCGACACGCTCAGCCAGCGCTTGCGGGAGCTCGCTTTTCTCAACGCCGGTCTGACCATCACCATCACCGACGAGCGCACGAGCAAGAATCATTCCTTCCAGTTCGACGGAGGCATCGTCTCCTTCGTCGAGTACCTCAACAAGTCGAAGGAGACTCTTCACCCGCCCATTTTCTTCAAGGCGGTCAAGGACGACGTAGCCCTCGAAATCGCCATGCAATGGAACGACGGGTACGACGAGCGCATCTACACCTTCGCCAACAACATCAACACCCACGAGGGTGGCAGCCACCTGGTGGGTTTCAAGAGCGCGCTCACCCGCAGCATCAACGCCTACGCCGAGCGCGGAGGCGTGTGGAAGGACTTCAAGGAGACGCCGACCGGGGAAGACGCCCGGGAGGGGCTGGCGGCCGTCATCAGCGTGAAGCTGGCCAACCCGCAGTTTGAAGGGCAGACCAAGACCAAGCTGGGCAACTCGGAGCTCAAGGGGCTGGTCGAGCAGATGGTGAACGAGAGCCTGGGGAATTTTCTCGCCGAGAACCCCGGCGCGGCCCGAAAAATCCTGGCCAAGATTGGCGATGCCACCCGGGGCCGCATCGCGGCCCGGAAGGCTCGAGAGACGGTGCGACGCAAGGGGGCGCTTGATGGCCTGGGGCTCCCCGGCAAGCTCGCCGACTGCCAGAGCAAGGACCCGTCCGAATCAGAGCTCTACATCGTCGAGGGAGACTCCGCCGGAGGCTCGGCGAAACAGGGCCGCGACCGCCGCAACCAGGCCATCCTTCCGCTCAAGGGCAAAATCCTGAACGTGGAGAAGGCCCGCTTCGAGAAGATGCTGACCAGCGGGGAGATTGTTGCGCTCATCACCGCGCTCGGGACTGGCATCGGACGTGAGGACTACGACCCGGCCGGCGTCCGCTACCACCGCATCATCCTCATGACCGACGCCGACGTGGACGGGAGCCACATCCGCACCCTGCTGCTGACGTTCTTCTACCGTCAGATGCCCGAGCTCATCGCCAAGGGCTACCTCTACATCGCCCAACCACCGCTCTACAAAGTCACGCGCGGGAAGAAGGAGCTCTTCCTCAAGGAGCAGCGGAGTCTCGACGAGTACCTGTTGCGGATTGCCATCGAGCGCGCGGTGGTCCAGACGCCCTCTGGCGTGGAATTGAAGGGCCCGGCACTCCGCGACTTCCTGGAGCGGGTGGCCACCTACCAGGACCGGCTGGCGAAGCTCAGCCGTCGCCGGGACCCACGGGTCCTGGATGCCCTGGTGCAGGCTGCGCGCATCGACGAGACGACGCTGCTGGACATCGACGCCCTGGCCTCCCAGGTGGAGGCGATGCACGCCTGGATGCGCGAGCGGACGCCGGACGTGCTCGGGCACCTGAAGACGTTTCGCAAGGATGACCCCGAGCACCAGGCAAAGAAACTGGTTTTCCGCACCGAGATGAATGGCAGCCCCCGAGAGACGGTGGTCGACCACGCCTTCCTCACCAGCCCTGAATACGCCGAGCTCTTGGCGCTCCGGGAGGTCTTCGCCCAAGCCGGGCAGGGCCAGCCGCTTTCCAAGCCAGTGGGTCAGCCCTCGTACCGGGTGCAGTTCGAGGAGAGCGAGGCATCTGCCAAGAGCGTGCAGGAAGTGCTGAGCGCAGTGCGGGCCGATGCCTCGCGGGGACTCTCCATCCAGCGCTTCAAGGGCCTCGGAGAGATGAATCCCGAGCAACTCTGGGACACGACCATGAATCCCGAGACCCGGACCTTGCTGCAAGTCCGGGTGGAGGACGCGGTGGAGTCCGACGACATCTTCGCCCTGCTGATGGGCGAGGCGGTGGAACCCCGGCGGGAGTTCATCGAGAAGAACGCCCTCGACGTGCAGAACCTGGACATCTGAGCGGCTGGCCGCCGCAGCCTTTCTGGGGCCCGGCCGCATTCCGTCGTTTGCCGCTGCCCGCGAAGCCCATATGCTCGCCCGCGCGACGGGGGAGCGGGACCCTCGCTGTCCTGGGGCGTCGTCTAACGGCAGGACGTCAGACTTTGGATCTGACTATCAAGGTTCGAATCCTTGCGCCCCAGCCAGTCCGCTCCCGAAAGGATGCGTCCCGACGGATGTCCTCCCGGGTGATGCAGCTGGCAGCCATCGGTTCCACGCCGCCCTCGTTGCTGCGGGACCTGGAGCTTCCGCTCACCACGCAGCTTGGGGTGACACCGGTGTACTCGCGAGTCGTCCTTGCGAGTCCCAGCTACGCCTACAACAAGGACAGAAACCAGTACCACTCCAACGCCATCATGCGTCGCCTGGTGCCACTGCTCGAACCCGGCCAGACCATCCTCGGCGTCGTGGACGTGGACCTCTTCGTCCCGGACAGTGGCTTCGTCTTCGGCGAGGCGGACCGCGAATCCCGCGCGGCGGTACTGTCCATCTCCCGGCTCGGGCAAGGCGCGGACGAGGCGCTGCTGCGCCGCCGTGTTCAGATGGAAGGCTTGCACCAGGCCGGCCATCTGGTGGGCCTCTCGTACTGCGAGGACGCCCGGTGCGCGATGTTTCTGGCCACCACGCTTTCCGACGTGGACCGTAAGCAGACTGCGCTCTGTCACATCTGCCGGAATGAGCTGGCGAAGCTCAACCGCTAGCCACGCGCCAGGGGCGGAGTCTCCCTGGCTGGAGTTCCCTGACACATGCCCACTGCCCCCGACGTGTTGACCGATGTGCCGTTGTTTCGCGAACTCGATGGGGCGGAACGGGCCGTGCTCGCCGCCCAGGCCGAGGAGCTGGCCTGGCCGGCCCAGACGCGCATCTTCAGCCGCGGGGACGCGGGCGACTCCTTCTACGTGGTGAGTCACGGGAAGGTGGAGCTCTCGATGGAGACCACCACCGGCGAGCGACGCGTCCTCGGCAGCGCGGGGCCTGGGGAATTCTTCGGTGAGCTCTCGTTGCTGGACGGCGGCGCTCGAAGTGCCGACGCCATCGCGGTGGAGGACAGCCGGGCAGTGGAAATCGACCGCTCCGACCTCACCGAGCTCTTCCGCGTCCATCCGTCCGCAGCCCTGGACGTGCTGAGCGTGACGGGCCAGCGCCTCAGGGAAACCAATCGGGCTCTTTTGGCCAGCGTCGGGACCAGCCCCAACCAGGAGGTGCACGAGCGGTCCACGGCGGTGCAGCGCGCGGCGGACGCTCTGGCCGCCTTCAGCGGCTCCATTCCCTTCCTGGTCATCCACGCCGCGGTGTTCGCCCTCTGGGTGGCGTGGAACCTGGATGTCATTGCATTCCTCCGTCCCTTCGATCCGTTCCCTTTCGGCCTGCTCACCCTGGCGACGTCGCTGGAGGCAATTTTCTTGAGCTGCTTCGTCCTCATCAGCCAGGAGCGCCAGGCCTCGAAGGACCGCATCCGGAGCGACGTGGAGTATGCGGCCAACATCAAGGCTGGGCTGGAAGTGACGCAGCTGCACACCAAGCTCGACCGGCTTTACGAGCAGGCGATGGCCAAACTCTCCGCCCTGGAGCAAAAGGCCAACGTTCGTTTGTGACGCGGCCCGTCGCGCGATTCGGCAGAAGCCACAGCATCAGGAAGGGTAGGGTGCTCGGCCCCGGGGCAGGCCCTCACCGGTGGGAGGTGGCACATGGCGGAAAGCGTTTACAAAGTCATCGAGCTCATCGGGACCAGCACCGAATCGTGGGAGAAGGCAGCGGCGGCGGCAGTGGCGCGGGCCGCCAAGAGCCTCCGGGAGCTGCGCGTGGCGGAGGTCCAGCAGCTGGACCTGGTCGTGGAAAACGGGAAAGTCACCGCCTACCGCAGCAAGCTCAAGGTTTCCTTCAAGTACGAAGGAAAGTAACTGCCCAGGGGGGCCGGGCTAGGTCGGCGAAGGCCGCACGTCCATGGCGTCCGCCACCAGCTCGGCGACGTCACGGACCTTCATCTCCTCGCGCCCGGTGTCGTTGACGGCGTCGCGCAGCATGGTGGCGCAGAAGGGACAGGCGACAGCGAGGGTGCCCTTGGCTGGGCCCTGGTAGTCGCCCACCAGGCCGGGCTTGTGCCGGTCGACGGCTGAGGGGAAGGGCACCGTCGGGTCCGCGGCGTGGGCCAGCGTCAGAGCGGCTTCGTTCAACCGGTTGTGGTTGATGCGGGTGCCGATTGTTTCCTCCATCCACATCCGTCCGCCTCCGGCGCCGCAGCAGAAGGACTGGCGCTTGCTGCGCTGCATCTCCACGACCTTCAACCCGGGGATGGCGGCCAGCGCCTGGCGTGGCGCGTCGTACACCCCGTTGTGTCGTCCCAAGTAGCAGGGGTCGTGGTAGGTGAGCGTCTCGTCCATCACCCGGGAGAGCTTGATGCGCTTGTCCCGAAGCAGCTCGCTGATGAGCTCGGTGTGGTTGATGACGCGGTAGTTGCCGCCAAAATCCGGGTACTCGTTCTTCAGGGTGTTGAAACAGTGCGGGCACTGGGTGATGACGGCCTTCACCCCGGCCGTATTCCAGGTCGCGATGTTGCCCTTGGCCAGCGTCTGGTACAGGTACTCGTTGCCCAGCCGCCGCGCGCTGTCGCCGTTGCAGACCTCGGCCTTCCCGAAGGTGGCGAAGGCGACATTTGCCTCGCGAAGGATTTTCACCACCGCGCGGGAAACCTTCTTCTGCCGGTCGTCATAGCTGCCTGCACAGCCGACGAAGAAGAGGTACTCGTAGCTTCCCCCATCTCCCCACTGCGGCAGCTTCAAGTCCTCCGCCCACGCATCCCGGCTTGCCTGGGCCACGCCCCAGGGGTTTCCCTGGCGCTCCATGCCCTCGAAGACGCGCTGGATTTCGGGTGGGAAGTCCGCGTCCACCTGGACTTTGTACCGACGCATGTCGATGAGCCGGGGGATGTTCTCGATGAAGACCGGGCACGCCGTCTCGCACCAGCCGCAGGAGGTGCAGGCCCACACCGTCTCGGGCTGCAGCACCCCACCCACCAGCGGTGGCAACTCGGCGTCGGTGCTCGAGGCGGCGCTGCCCAGTTGCTCCTCGTGGGCCCAGGCCCAGTGTTTGAGCGTCTGGTTCACGCCCTTGTGGGTGAGCGGCTTGCCGGTGACGTAGGTGGGGCAATGCGTCTGGCAGCGCCCGCATTCGGTGCAGGAGTAGAGGTCCAGCCCCTGCTTCCAGGACAGGTCGCGGAAGCTGCGCGCTCCGAAATTCTCTGCCTCGAGGTCAGGGCTGGGCAGCTTCCCGCTCGGCGTGAGCCGCTGGAGGTAGACGTTGGGAAGGCCGGTGATGACGTGGAAGTGCTTCCCCAGCGGCAAGAAATTCAGGAAGGCGAGGATGATGCAGAGGTGCGTCCAGAAACCGAAGTCGCCCAGGAGCCAGACGGAGCTCGGCGGCAATCCCGAGAGGGCCATGGCCAGCAGCGACGTCACCGGCTCCTCCGAGAGGAAGCCGCCGGCGGCTCCCAGAAGCCGCGAGGCGCCGAAGACGTACTCGCTGAGCATCAATCCGGCGATGAAGCCGAGGATGAGGAGCGCCTCCCAGGAGGGCGTCAGCCGGTCGGGCTTCACCACCAGTCGGAGCCAGAGAAAATAGGCCACGCCCACCAGCGCCAGGAGCGCTACCACGTCCTTCACCAGGAGGTAGGCCTGGTAGCCCCCGTCGAGCAGGGGGTGGCTGGCCCAGAAGGGATGGGCCGGCCCGGTGAGCACCTCCAGCGCCGTCTCGGAGAAGCCCATGGTGAAGAGCATGAGGGTACGGAGCGCCAGCACGAGGAAGGCGGCGAAGATGAAGACGTGCATCACCCCCGGAGTACGCTCCTCGGGGTCGACCATCCGGCGCTGCCCGAAGCCGAAGCGGAAGAGAGCGGCCACGCGGCGCTGGGGCTGGTCCAGGCGCTGGGCAGGCTTCATCCTGAAGAGCACCGCAGTCCGGCCGTAGACGGTGTGCACGAAGGCGGCCAGGCCGGCAAAGACCAGCAGCAGGGTGGCGATGAAGCTCATCGAAGAAGCACGTTAGTGGCGCGAGCTCTTCGGGGACAACGCCGAAGGTGCCCGTCCGCTGCGCTTCGACTCAGCCGGCCGCGGCCAGCTGGGGAAGGAGCTGGACGGGTTTGAAGCCGGCTGCGTCCGCCGAGGCGAGGACGTAGAGCACGTCTCCGTGGAGGCCGACGAACCCGGCGGCGATGCCTGGTCCATGCAGGTGTCCGTAGACGCACACCGCCGGAGCAAAGTCCTCGATGAGCGGGGAAAAGGCGGTGGGCACGCCGCCCGCGTAGAGCGGCGGGAAGTGCGTCCCCACCACCTTGGTGAGCGTCGGCTGGCGTCGGAGCAAGCCCCGGGCTTCCTCGAACGAGCGGGAGAGCCTCGTGGCCTCGCGCTGGACGTAGTCCGTCGAGGCCGGGACGTCTCCCATCTCGCCGCCGGGCAGCGGAGGGGCCTGAGCCGTCGTCCACAGGCGTGAGCCGGCGAAGAGGTAGGGGCCGACGACCAGCGCCGAACCATTGTGCAGAAAGCCGACAATGCTGGGCGTGGGCGCGAGAAGCTGGCGCAGCTTGTTCGCCGAGTCTCCCCACCAGTAGTCGTGGTTGCCCTTGAGGAGGACTTTTTTTCCGGGCCGCGCTTCAATCCATGCCAGGTCGTCCACGGCTTCTTGCGCCTTGGTGGCCCAGGAGATGTCGCCGACGACGAAGACCACGTCCTCCGCGCTCACGCCTGCGTCCCAGGCCGCGGCCAAGGGTCCCGGGTGCCCTGTCCAGCCGAAGCGCTCCATGTCCTTCTTCCGCGTCGAGGGGAGGTGGAGGTCTCCAATGGCGAAGAGGCGCATGGGGAAGGGGAGTCTAGCCCCCGGTGGCGTGCTTCCTGTGGCGCAAAAAGGGGGCCCGGGGGGGTGCGACGCTAGATGACGCGTCGCCGCCCGGCGCCTTCGCGCTGCGCCTGGGCGACGGCCAGCGCGTGGTCGATGATGGCACCGGCGATGTCCACGCCGGTGGCCCGTTCCAGGCCTTCGAAGCCCGGCGAGGAATTGACCTCCATCACCTTCGGACCCTCCCGGGTCTCGAGCATGTCCACGCCGGCCACTTCCAGGCCGACGATGCGTGCCGCCGACACCGCCGCCTGGAGGTAGGCCGGCCCGAGTTTCACGGCCTTGCCCCGGCCTCCGCGGTGCAGGTTGCTGCGAAATTCGCCTCGCTTCGCCCGGCGGCGCATCGCCGCCACCACCCGGTCCCCCACCACCAGCGCGCGGACGTCGCGTCCGCGAGACTCGGCGATGAATTCCTGCAGGACGATGTCCTGGCCGAGGTCGGAAAACGTGGCGAGGATGCCTTCCAGCTCTCCCAGGGTCGAGGCGAGCATGACCCCCACGCCTTGCGTGCCGCGGATGAGCTTGACGATGGCGGGCAAGCCGCCGACGTCCTTGAGGAGGCGCGCCACGTTGCTTCGGTCGCGGGCCATCACCGTCCGTGGGATGTCGAGGCCAAACCTCGCCAGAAGCTGCAAGCACCGCAGCTTGTCGCGGCTCCGGGCAATGGGGACCGAGTTGTTCAATACCGCGACACCCATCATGTCGAACTGGTTCACCACGGCCAGGCCGTATCCGGTGATGGAGGCGCCGATACGGGGGATGACCACGTCCACGTTTCGCAGCGCCACCCCCCGGTATGTCATCCGTGGCTCGCCGCGCGAGAGGATGAGGTTACAGCGCAGGGTGTCCAGCACCAGGACACGCTGGCCGCGCGCCTTCACCGCCTCCACCAGCCGGCGGGTGGAGTAGAGGGAGCGCTTCCGGCTGAGGATGGCCACCACTCTGCCGTCCAGAGGGACAGCCGGAGCGTGGCGGAGCGTCACCGCCTGCAGCGCCTTTTTGATTCGCTTCAATGGAGGCACGACGCGTGGCTTCCCCGGGGTGCAGCGGGGGCCGAGACGGTACCACGCCGCAACCCTGGATTGCCCGGGCTGGCCGCAGCGTGCTAGCCGCGGTGCAGACCATGGGCGAAGCCGGGGAACCGCGCGACTGGAAGCACACGCTGAACCTTCCGCGGACGGACTTCCCGATGAAGGGGAACCTCCTTCAGCTGGAGCCACGCCTGCTCGCGCGGTGGGAAGCGGAGGGCACCTGGAAGGCGCTCTTGCACGCCAATCGAGAGAAGCCTCGCTTTCTCTTCCATGACGGGCCGCCTTACGCCAACGGGCACATTCATGCCGGCACCGCGCTCAACAAGGTGCTCAAGGACGTGGTGGTGAAGTTTCAGAACATGTCCGGCCGACTCTGCGACTACATCCCCGGCTGGGACTGCCACGGCCTTCCCATCGAGCGGGCCGTGGAGAAGCTGCTCAAGGACGAGAAGGTCGACCGTCGGACGCTGTCCCGCGAGGAGTTCCTTCTGCGCTGTCGGGCCTATGCCCAGGAATTCGTCGACATCCAGCGCTCCGAGTTCAAGCGTCTCGGGCTATTCGCCGACTGGGCCACGCCCTACCTCACCCTCGCCTTCGCTTACGAGGCCGCGGAAATTCGGGAACTGGCCAGTGTCGCCCGCCGCGGGTTGCTCTATCGGAAGAAGAAGGCGGTTTACTGGTGCGTCACCGACCAGACGGCGCTGGCCGAGGCCGACATCGAGTACGCGGACCACAAGAGTCCGTCCATCTACGTTGCTTTTCGCACCGAGGCCGCCGAAGGACCACTCGGGAAGAATGCGCGCCGCGAGGCGATGGCCAGCGTCTTTCCCTTCCTCCGCGGTCGAGCCGTGGACCTGGCCATCTGGACGACGACGCCGTGGACGCTGCCGGCCAACCTGGCCATCGCCGTGCACCCTGAGCTGGACTACGTCTTCTATGACTTGGGGCAAAGGGTGGTGGTGGTGGCCAAGGACCTCCTGCCGCGCCTGTTGAGCGAGATTGCGCCTGAACAGATGGAGGTGCGGACGCTGAAGGCACAAGGAGCGGAGCTGAGCGCCGCCGCGCTCGTCGACCCCACCCGCATTCTCGGCTTTGCCGCCGGCCGGGAGCTCGAGGGCTTCGCCTACCGCCACCCCTTCGCGCCCAGGCAGGGCAGGGTGGTGCTTGGTGAGCACGTGACGCTGGACCAGGGGACGGGGCTCGTGCACACCGCGCCTGGCCACGGCGCCGAGGACTACGCGGTGGGCGAGGCCTACGGCCTCGATGCCTACAATCCCGTGCTGGCTGACGGGCGCTTTGACGACACCGTGCAGCCGCCGGAGCTGAAGGGCGTGCGCGTCTTCGCCGCCAATCCGCGGATTGAGCAGCTCCTGGTGGAGAAGGGCGTCCTTCTCAACCGGCCGGGCGAGTCCATCACCCACAGCTACCCCCACTGCGACCGCTGCAAGAACCCCATTATTTTTCGAGCCACGCCACAGTGGTTCGTGGCGCTCGACCGCCCCATGGACGGAGGCGGGGGCCGGTCTCTGCGCGCCGAGGCGCTCCAGCAGATTGACCAGGCCGTGCAGTGGATTCCGGACTGGGGGAAGCAACGCATCCGCGGCATGCTCGAGAACCGGCCGGACTGGACGCTCAGCCGGCAGAGGACGTGGGGCGTCCCCATCCCGGTGGCCCTCTGCGCGGCCTGCGGCGAGGGCCTCGTTCGCCCGGAGATGATGGACAAGGTGGCGGACGCGGTGGCGTTGGAGGGGGCGGGCGCCTGGTACCGTCTGCCCCTCGAGCACTTTCTTCCCGAGCCTCCTGCGTGTGCCGGGTGCGGAGGCAAGGACTGGACGAAGGGCACCGACATTCTCGACGTGTGGTTCGACTCGGCGTGCTCCTTCGCCGCGGTGATGGAGCCCCGGTACGGCCCAGGGCCGGTGGACCTCTATCTGGAAGGCACTGACCAGCACCGGGGCTGGTTCCACAGCTCGCTGCTGGTGAGCGTGGCCACCCGTGACCGCGCCCCGTACCGCCAGGTGGTGACGTGTGGCTTCGTCGTCGACGGCGAAGGCCGGAAGATGTCCAAGAGCGTCGGCAACGTCGTCGCGCCGGACAAAATTATCTCCCAGTACGGTGCCGAAGTGCTGCGGCTGTGGGTCGCCGCCAGTGACTACCGCGACGACATCCGTCTCTCGGACGGTATCCTCAAGAGCCTGGCCGAGGGTTACCGCAAAATCCGCAACACCCTTCGCTATGCCTTGAGCAACCTGGCGGACTTCGACCTGTCGCGCGATGCGGTGGGCCACGCCGAGCTCCTGCCCCTCGATGCCTGGGCCCAGGGCCGCCTGGACGAGCTGGTGGTCCGCGTTCGGCGCGCCTACGAGTCCTACGAGTTCCACCTCGTCTTCCACGCCGTGGTGGACTTCTGCGGGAATGACTTGAGCGCGCTGTACTTCGACATCTCCAAGGACCGGCTCTACACCTGGAAAACAGACGGCCAGCCCAGGCGCAGCGGCCAGACGGTGCTGCACCACGTGGCCCGCGACCTGCTCCGTCTGCTGGCGCCCGTCATGTCCTTCACCGCCGAGGAGGCCTGGTCTTTCCTGCCTGGCGCTCCCACGCCAAGCGTCTTCCTGGCTGGCCTCCCTGAAGTCACCCGGCGAATGCCGGCGGAACTCGCCGAGCGCTTCGAGCGCCTCTTTGCCGTTCGCTCCGTGGTGCAGAAGCAGCTCGAGGTCGCCCGCCGGGACAAAGTCATCGGCGCCTCGCTCGAGGCCAAGGTGCTCCTCCACGCCGAGGTGGCCGACCGGGAATTCTTGGCCCGCCATCTGGCCGATTTGCCGGGGCTCTTCATCGTCAGCCAGGTGGAGCTGGTGGAGAAGGAAACCAAAGGCATGCAGCGCTTTGCGGCTGCAGGGCAGAGAGAGACCCTCGGCATTGAGGTGCACCCGGCCGATGGGGCGAAGTGTCCCCGCTGCTGGACCTATGCCGTCGAGGTGGCGGTCGGTGCCCCCGTCTGTAACAAGTGCCGAGCGGCGCTCGGCTAGACCTCGCGCCGTGGTAAGGGCCCCCGTGCAAAAAAAGCTGGTCACGCTCTTCGCAATTGCCCTGGCAGTGGTGGTGGTCGACCAGGGCGTGAAATTCTGGATGGTGGAGGAGCTCACCACCCGCTTCGACGGGCGCGAGACACTGGGCGCTCGTCTGGAGGCGCTCTACGGCACGCCGCCTCCGGAGGGCTTCGACGGCCTGCATTTCCGACCGAAGCGCTCTTTCACGCTGAGTCCGGACTACCTGCGCATCCGGTATGCGGAAAACACCGGGGCGGCGTTCGGGCTCTTCCGCGGGCTGGCGACGTCCATGCGGACGCTCCTCTTCCACCTCGTCTCCATCGGCGCCGTGGTGCTCATCACCGTCTACTACCTCCGTCTTTCGAGCGCCGGGTCGGCTGAGCGCTTTGCCCGCCTCGGGCTGCCGCTGGTGCTGGGCGGAGCCTTAGGCAACTACGTGGACCGACTGGCCCGGGGCTTCGTCATCGACTTCGTCGAAGCCCACTGGCACGACCGTGCCACCTGGCCGTCCTTCAACGTCGCCGACAGCTGCATCGTCGTCGGCGTGGGGCTGCTCTTGCTCGACGGCCTCACCCGCCGGGAGCACAAGGTGGAGGTTGCTCCTGGCGGCTGAGCAAGCGAGGAGAAGGCAGCCCGCGTCCCCTGTGTTAGGAATCCAGCCACTTCCCCATGCTCCCTGTCTTCTTCGACATTCGTTTCGAGACGCGCACCTCCTGGCTCGTGCTCTATGTCCTCGGCGGATTGGTCGTCGCCTATGGGGCCTGGTCTGGTTGGCGGAGTGCGCAGGGGCCCATCGACCCCAAGAGTGGCGCCCACCTGCCGGCAACCCAGAAGGACCGCGCGCAGCGCGCAGCCAGCTACGGCGTTGTCTTCGCCCTCTTCGTCCGGCTTGGCTTTTATTACGCGCTGCCGCCGCAGGCCTTCCTTGGCCATCGCGGGCAGGGCTTCCCCCTCCACACCTATGGCCTGTTGCTGATGACGGCCTTCCTGATGGGCGCCGCGGTGTGCGGCCGCCTGGCGGAGCGGGAGTGGCCTGGGCTGGAGGGGAAGCGCAAGCGCGACCAGATGCAGGACCTCGCCCTGTGGGCGCTCGTCGGCGGATTTGTCGGCAGCCGCATCCTCTTCATGCTGGTGAACTGGCAGGACACCATCGCCGCCGTCCCGACGCTCTTCGACGACTTTCCGGTCCGCCTCCTCGACTGGCTCTTTGGCGGCCTCGTCTTCTACGGGGGGCTCCTCGGCGCGATGGCCACTTCGTGGTGGTTTGCGCGCAAGAACGACATCCCCTTCCTGCGCTTGGCCGACCTCGCCATCCCTTGCGTCTCGCTTGGCCAGGGCATCGGCCGGCTGGGCTGCTTCAGCGCCGGCTGCTGCTGGGGTGCTCCGGCAACGGGCCACGTGCACTGGGCAGTGCGCTTTCCGGGCGGCTCGGTGGCCCGGGACATTTTCGGGCGGCTGACGCATACCGCCAGCCTGGCCTACCAGTCCGAGGCCAACGACGGACGCTGGGTGGTGGAGTCCACGGGGAGGGTTTTTCACTCGCCGCAGCCGGGGGCCATCCGCCTGAGCCAGTGGGTGGCGGAGCACGGGACGACGTTACCCTTGCACCCCACCCAGCTCTACGAGTCCATCGGGCAGCTTTTGCTCTTCGCGCTCCTCGTCATCGCGCGCCCCTACCGCCGTTTTCACGGGGAGATTTTTTCGCTGTGGCTGATGGCTTACGCCGTGCTGCGCAGCACGGTGGAAGCCTTTCGCGGTGACCTGGAACGCGGCACGTTGCACGGCCTGCTCGAGTCCCTGGGCCTGGTGGAGTTGGCGAGCAAGGTACCGCTCGAGGGCTGGTACAACCTGTCCACGAGCCAGTTCATCTCGCTCGGAATGTTCGCGGCGGGCGCAACGCTGATGGTGCGTGGCCGACGAGGCCTACACCCCCTGCCACCGATGCCCCAGGCACTCGCTGCGCCTGCCTGAGGCGAGCACGTGGTCCGTGCTAGCGTTTCTTAGCCGGAGCCGCAGCCTGCAGAGGAGAGTCCACGCGATGCGAAACGCTGGCTTCGGGAGTGCCTTTCTCTGCAGCGGCCTGCTTCTCCTCGCGGCGTGCTCGAGCTCTTCCAGCGCACCGGACAGCGGCCAGAGCTCGAGTTGCCTCACTGGCTGCGGGAACGGGCTGACGTGCCTTCAGAATTCGGATTTCCCGGCCGGTGTCTGTAGCGCCACCTGCACCCCTGGCGTGGCGAGTTGCCCCTCCGGAACGACCTGTTCGCCGCTGTTGTCCAGCGGAAGCAGCTACTGCCTGCAGGAGTGTGCCTCGGCGAGCTGCCCCTCTCCGCTGCAATGCACCACCACCGCCGATGGCCAAGTCTGCCTGCCCCTTGCGGCAGCAGTCGCCTCTCCCACCAGCTGTGCAGCGCCGCAACTCGTCGTCGGCACGGTGGCCAGTCCGCCCAGTGCCCCGGCGGGCTGTCAAACCCCGAAGGTGGCCAGCGCCCTGCAAGCCTCCGATGTGCAGTTGCTAGGCACCCACAGTCCGGGCGAATCGGTTTCCTTCTCGGTCCCGGCCGGGGCCGCCGGGTTCTCCATCGTCTCGCAGGCGGTGTCGGGGCAGAACGGCTTCATCGACTGCCCAGGCCAGGGGGTGTTCGCCAACGTTCCCATCCCCTCGCTCCTGCTCCTGCCGGGCGGAAGCACCTTCTTCAACTTCATCGACTTCAACGAAAACTACCCTCCGGAGGATTCGACGACGGCGTCGCTTGCCTTCTTTCCCGTCGGGGGCCAGCAGCCCTACACCGCTGCGTTGACTTTCCCCAACACCTCCGCGGGCCTGGCGATGACGCTGGATGGAGGTCTTCCGGGCGGGACGTGGAGTGTCGTCGTCAACGACTTCGCCAACGAATTCAACGGGCCGGGAGTCGGAGCCTGCGACGCAGGCACGGTGCGAAACGCCTATGACGTCGAGGTGGTGGTGACGCCCGGGCCGCTTCCTTCCACGGGCCAGCTGGGCGTGGACATCTACCTCGTCTCCAAGACGCTGGACGCAGGAACAGCGGTGAACAATGCCGGGGTGCAGCAGTTCGCGTTGCGCTTCGCGAGCGTCTACGCGAATGCCGGCGTTTGCATCAACACCGTGACGTTTCACGACGTCCCGACCTGGGCGCAGGACGCCTACGCCTCGGTGGACGTCGACGACAGCACGACACAGGACCCGTGCAGCGACTTCCGCCAGATGTTCACCCTGGCCGAGCCCGGGCGGACGATGGCGCTCTTCTTCGTCGACGACATTACGGCGACCGGCGTGCCCGAGGGCGATGAGATTGTGGGGAAGGACGGTGCCATCCCCGGGATGGCGACGTTCAACGGCACCACCGCCGGCGGTTCCGTCGTGTTGAACGCGGACCTTGCCGTCGTCGCTGGCTGCTCCGCCGCCCTGGACCCCTTCAACTGTGGGCCGGACCGGGTGGCCCTCATCGCCGCACATGAGACGGGCCACTTCCTCGGCCTCTTCCACCCCACCGAGCAGACGGGCGACGAGTTCGACCCGCTCGTGGATACCGCGTCCTGTGTCTGCGCGCTCTGCGAAACCAACGCCGCCAGCGCCGCCAATTGCAGCGACGGTGGCACGCCCACCGTGGTGGACAACACCGTGTGCTCCGGCACCACGCAGCAGTGTGGCGGCGCAAACCTCCTCATGTTCTGGCTCCTCACCACGAGCATGGAAGGCGCCATCACCCCCGAACAGGGCGCAGTCATGCGCGCCAGCCCGCTCATTTCTGCGCCTTAGCGCGTCCGGCCACGGTTTCGACTGGAGCCCGGGCTTGCGCCCCGAGCGCCACTGCTGAAGACTCCTTAGGAACGTTTCGGGGGCGGCATGCGGAGTCGCGAGGCGGATCAGACACTTCCTGAGTCCGGGCCGCTCCAGCGTGCAGGCGGGGCTGGCGGAAGACAGCTCAGAGAAAGGGGCCCCGGGGTGCGAAGCGTTGGCGCCTGGAGCGTCCTGCTCGCCACCAGCGCCCTTCTTCTGGCCGCCTGCTCGGGCTCGTCCTCCTCTGGTGGAACGGACAGTGGGCAGCCAACGGATAGCGGCCAGCCGATGGACGGTGGCCAGCCGACGGACGGTGGCCAGCCGACGGACGGTGGCCAGCCGATGGACGGTGGCCAGCCGACAGACGGCGGCCATGTGGGGTTCTCCTGCGCCACCGGCTGCGGGAGTGGACTCACCTGCGTTCAGAATGCGGACTTCCCCGCCGGGGCGTGTACCGCGTCCTGTCCGGGCCGCTGTCCGTCGGGGACGGTGTGCTCGCCGGTGCTCTCGAGCGCGAACCAATACTGTCTTGAGGAGTGCACCGGCGCCGTCTGCCCGGATTCCATGGTGTGCACCCCCACCTCGGTAGGCAGGGTTTGCCTCAGTACAGCGGCCGCAGTTCCTTCGCCCGTCAGCTGTGCGGCGCCGCAACTGGTGGTGGGGCTGATGCCCGGTCCGGCCACGGACCCCGGTTGCCGGATGCCGGTGGTCTCGAGCTCCCTGCCTGGCGGGGAGGTTCAGTCGCTTGGTGTTCACCAAGTCGGAGAGATGGTGTCCTTCAGCGTCCCCGCCGGGTCGATTGGCTTCTCCATCGTGTCCCAGGCGGTCTCGGCCGAACCCACTTACAGCTTCGGCGGCCCAGCCCCGAATCTGCCCGTGCCGTCCCCCCTCCTCACCCCAAGCGACGTGACGTTCTTCAACGACTCCGTCATCCCCGCGCCGGACTTGACCACCCTCCTGGTCGTGAGCGGCCTGCCATCGCAGAACGACGGGGCGGCCTACACCTTCTTCAGTGCCGCCTTGAATTTTCCCAACAGCTCGGCGGGCCTGGCACTGGCGCTGGACGGGGGGTTGCCGGACGGGACCTGGAGTTTCGGGGTGAATGACTATGCATTCGAGTGCTTTGGGGTTGCTGGCTGCACCGGTGGCTCGCAGACCAATACCTACAACATGTCCGTCCTGGTGAGCCCCGGCCCGCTGCCCTCGCCAGGACAGCTGGCAGTGGATGTCTACCTCGTCACCTCGAGCCTCGATGCGGGGATGGCAGTGACCAACCCGGCGGTTCACCAGTTCGCCTCGCGCTTTGCGGAGTTCTATGCGCAGGCCGGCATCTGCATCAGCACCATCACCTTCCATGACGTCCCTGCCTGGGCAAACGCCAAGTACGCCTCCATCTCCGTGGCCTACGAGGACGTCGCGCTGACCCCGTGCAGCGACTACCATCAGCTCTTCACCCTGGCCCAGTCCGACCGTGCCGTCCCGCTTTTCTTCGTCGACGACCTGGTGGACGGCAACGCGCCGCCGGGCGACACCATCGTCGGGGAAGATGGGGCGATTCCCGCCCCGCCGACCTTCAATGGCACCGTCGCTGGCGGAGCGGTCGTCTTGGCCGCGGACCTGACGGTGACGAGTGGATGCAGCGCGACCTTCGACCCCTTCACATGCGGTCCGGACCTTGTGGGCGCCATCGGCGCGCATGAGACCGGTCACTTCCTGGGTCTCTTACACACCACCGAGAGTACCGGGGACTTCTTCGACCCGCTCATCGACACACCGGCCTGTGTTTGCGCTCTCTGCGAGACCAACCGGGGGGCGGAGGCGGCGTGCAGCAACAACCCCGATGGCGGCGAGCCCACCATCGTGGACAACACGGTGTGCTCCGGGGTCAGCCAACAGTGCGGCGGCGCGGCCTACCTCATGTTCTGGCTTCTCAGCCCGGACACCAAGGGCCTCTTCAGCGCCGAGGAGTCCGCGGTCATGCGGGCCAACCCGCTCATCGCAGCACCCTGAGGGCATCCTCGGGCGGGAAAGGCCAGCCGGCGGCCTTGATGAAGGGCCGGCTTGCGCCTGGGCCGGCGTTGCTGAAATTCTCCGAAGGGAAATGGCCGTTCAGCGTCCCGAGGCGGAGCAGCGACTTCCCGAGTCCGAGGCGCTGACGCGCGAGCTGGATGAGATGGACACGGCGATCGCCGAGTTGAAGGCTCACTACGAGCAGTATTTTCTCGGCGTCGACCGGCAGCCGCCCAACAAGGCGGATGCAGACGTACGCCAGAGGCTGGCCAAGCTGCGCAACGGCTTCGTCCGCAGCGCGGTGCTCAAGTTCCGCATCCAGGCGCTGCAGCAGCGCTTCACCACCTACGACAGGCTCTGGCAGCGAACGCGGAACGAGATGGAAAACGGCACCTACCGTCGAGACCTCTTCAAGGCACGCCGCCGGCGAAAGACGGGCGATGTCCCGGCGGCCGCGGCTCGGGCGGAGACGTCGCCGAGCGCGGCGCAAGTGGCCGAAGCGGCGGCGGCCCCGACGGCCGTTGCGGCCCAGGCGCCCGTTCCTCCCATCCCGACGGCGACGCAGGGAGCGGCGTCCGTACCCGGGCCGGTGCCTGCCGTGAGGCCGGTGGCCATTCCTTCGGGCACCCAGGGTGGCGCACAGAAGGCGCCTCGCGCCCCCATTCCCTCCGGGACACAGGGTGCGGTGGCCCGGGCGGCTGCCGAGGCGCTTGCCGAACCTCGTCTGCGGGCGGTGTACGACGCCTACCTGGCGGCGAAAAAGCGCTGCCGCGAGGACGTGAGCCACATCAGCTACGAGTCGGTTGCTGACTCGCTTCGGAAGCAAGTTCCGGAGCTGCTCCAGCGACATGGCGCGCGCGACGTGGAGTACAAGGTGCTGGTGAAGAATGGCAAAGCCGTCCTGCGCGCCGTTCCGAAGAGCTGACCAGCGCCTCTTAAGAGTCTCCACTTGCCCTCTCGGTGTTGCTCCACAGCCCCCAAGCCCTTGAGCCGCTGGGCTCCGTTTCTTCTCGCCGTCGCGGTGCTCTTGGGCGCTGCCTGTCGGCCATGCACCACCGCCACCAGTGCGCTCACCCAGGTCGATGGCGGCGCATTCCGGTGCGTGACGGCCGAGGACTGTCCCCGGACGGGCAATGACATCGTCTGCGTCACCGACGTGCCCCCGGACTACGACAGCAGCACCTGCGTGTCTTGCGTCTCCACCCAGTGCATGCTCGTGGCGGTGAGCTGCCCGTGAGAATGTGTTTCCTCCTCCTCGTCGTCTGGCTGGCCGCAGGCTGCAGCCGCTCGCCGAAAGAGCACCTGGAGGCGGCCCGGGACGCGGTCTTCGACCATCGGCCACAGACGGCCCTGCGCGAATACCGCCTGGCGCTGGACGCGGTGGAGAAGGACAACTCGGTGAGCGGGCTCGCTCTGCGCGCCGCTGCCCTGCGGGGCGCCGGGGACACCTACTACCTGGAGCTGCGGGACGTGGCCAAGGCGGTCGGCGTCTATCGCGAGCTGGTGACGCAGGTGCCGGAAGCCCCGGAGACGCTGGAGGCGCACGTCTTCCTGGCGGATATTCTCCACCAGCACTACCACGACTTGCGCGGGGCCATCGCCGAGCTCACCGCCGCCCTGGCGCGCAAGCCGGTGCGGGCGCCCGAGCTGGCCTACGAGGTTTGCAAGCTGTACTTCGAGCTGGGCGACTACCAGCAGTGCACCATCGAATCCGAGAAGCTGGTGCAGAGCTTCCCGACGTCGCCACGCGTCCCGGACGCGCTCTTCCTGGCTGGCCAGGCTTACGCCATGCAAGAGGGGATGCGCGAGCAGGCAGAGCGGGCCTTCCAGGCCGTGGCGGAACGCTTCCCGGCGAGCGAGCTTGCCCCCTACGCCCTCTACGAGCTGGGGAGGCTGCGCGCCGAGGGAGGCGACGCCCCGGGAGCCATCAACGCCTGGGTGGCGGCACTGCCGCGTCACCCGGAGCCGAAGCTGGTGCAGGCGGCCATCGCTCGTACCCGCGAGCGCATCGCACAGACGACCCCGGCCGCCATGGGGCAGGCGGCGGCCTTCGCCAAGGGTGAAGCCGTCCCACGCCACCGCACCAACCAGGCGAAGACGTCGGTGGAGGCCGCCGGGGGCACGGCCGACGAGGCAGCCAAGGAGCACGGGGACTAAGGGCCATGGACCGTTCCCGAAGCCAGGCGCTCTTCAAGCGCGCGAAGAAGAGCATTCCGGGCGGAGTGAATTCTCCGGTCCGTGCCTTCCGCGGCGTGGGGGGCACCCCCGTCTTCTTCCGGGAGGGCCAGGGAGCGTGGCTCACCGACGTCGACGGCAACCGGTACGTGGACCACGTCGGAAGCTGGGGCGCGCTCATTCTCGGGCACGCACCCCCCACGGTGGTGGAGGCCGTGGCCGAAGCCGCCCGCCACGGGACGTCTTTCGGCGCGCCGCACCCAGCCGAGCTGGAGCTGGCAGAGCTTGTGGCCCGGAGGATGCCGGCGGTGGAGATGGTGCGACTCACCTCCTCCGGCACCGAGGCGACGCTGGCCGCGGTGCGCCTGGCCCGGGGCTTCACCGGTCGGGACGCGCTGGTGAAATTCGAGGGCTGCTACCACGGCTCCGGCGACTCCTTCCTGGTGAAGGCCGGCAGCGGGGTGGAGACACTGGGCCTTCCGGACTCGCCCGGTGTTCCCTCCGCGCTGGCGCGACTCACCCTGACGCTTCCCTACAACGACCTCGCTGCTGCCCGGGCACTCTTCGCCAGCGCCGGAGAGCGCATCGCCTGCATCATTGTCGAGCCGGTGGTGGGCAACATGGGCGTGTGGGTGCCGCGCCCCGGCTTCCTCTTGGGACTCCAGTCCCTGGCTCGCGAACATGGCGCCCTCTTCATCCTCGACGAGGTGATGACGGGGTTTCGCGTGGCCCCCGGCGGGGCCCAGGCGCTTTACGGTCTCGCGCCCGACCTCACCTGCCTTGGGAAAATCATCGGCGGCGGACTCCCGGTGGGTGCCTTCGGAGGCCGGCGCGAGGTGATGGAGCGCGTGGCGCCGTCCGGGCCCGTGTACCAGGCCGGAACGCTGTCCGGAAACCCGCTCGCCGTCGCCGCCGGGCTGGCCTGCCTCCGGGCCCTGGAGGAGCCTGGCGTCTACGCACGCCTCGAGTCCGTGGGCCAGGCGCTGGAAGAGGGCCTTTTGGCCTCGGCGCGGGAGGCGGGAATCGACGTCACCCTCAACCGCGTCGGCAGCATGTGGACGCTCTTCTTCACGCCCGGGCCGGTGGAGGACTACCTAACGGCGAAGACGTCCTCGGTGGAGCGCTTCGGCCGCTTCTTTCACGCCATGCTTGACGCCGGCGTCTACCTGCCTCCGAGTCAATTCGAGGCGGCCTTCGCCTCGTTGGCGATGGGACAGGCCGAGGTGGCCCGGACTCTCGAGGCGGCGCGCAAGGCCTTCGCCTCCCTGTGAGAAGTGCGAGGCGTTGCGGACGGTTGCACGCTGGCCGTGGCGAGTGCTACAGCGCGCCGCGGTCCCCGGGGAAGCGCGCACGGTGACGAAAGCGGTTGACTGCAAAGTGGCGAAGCCCAAAGAGGGCGGTGGGTTGGGTGACGCGCAGCGCGGTGCGGCGCCCTACCTGGACGCGATGTGGCGGATGGTGGCGGCGCTTCTGTTGGGCGCAGGCCTGGGCGTGCTGGCGGACAGGAAGCTGGGCTGGGAGCCGTGGGGCGTGGTGAGTGGGCTGGGGCTGGGGTTGGGGTTGGGGTTTTGGAGTCTCATGCGAAGTCTTTCCAAGCTGGAGCAGCGGCGGTGACGCGAGTTTTCATCCCATATGCAGCCGGCATGCTGGGCCTCGGTGCGTTTGCCTGGGCGCTCGCCTCGGTGTGGCCGCTGGAGGCGTCCGACGCCCGGGCCGGCATCCTTCTGGCGGCGGCGGCGGGGGTGGCCAGCCTCGGGGTGAAGGCCCTGGCTGTGCGCCGGGGCGTGAGCGGGGCGCTGGCCTGGACGGTGGGTTTCTTCTTCGCCCGGGTGGCGTTGTGGGTGGCCGGCGTCGTCTGGCTACGCGCGCACGCGGGCAATGTGGCGGCGTTCACCACTGGCTTCTGCGCCGTCTTCGGCCTGGGACTCTTCTTGGAAGTGAGTTTCATCCTGGCGGCGTCGCGTCGCCGGCAGCGAGGTGTGGCGTGAGACGCTCGGTGGCGCTCTTGGCAGCACTGCTGGCCTTTGGGGCCATGGCCGTCGAGGAGCCGCCCTCGCATGCCTTGAAGCACCCCGCGCCGGGGCCCACTGGCCGGGCGGTGGCGGTGCAGCAGAAGCACGAGGAGCCCACCCAGGACACGGCCGGGTACATCCTCCACCACGTCCTGGACTCCGACGAGCTCGGTTTCCAGGTGCCGCTCGCGGACCGGGAAATTGTCTACCGCTTCCCGGTGTGGCGAGTTCCCTTCAAGGCAGGGGCCTGCCCGGCGGACATTCGTGAGCCGGCCTCGCTCGGGGCGGGCTGCTTCGATGTGAGCCTGACCAAGATGAGCGCCATGCTTGTCCTCGGGACGCTGCTGCTGGTGCTGGTATTCCTGCTGGCTGCCCGCAAGCAGAGTGGAAGACTGGTCCCCCAGGGAGGCTTGGCGAACTTCCTGGAAATGATGGTCGTCTTCGTGCGCGACGAGATTGCCATCCCCAACATCGGCAAGGAGGAAGGGCCCAAGTACGTGCCCTACCTCCTCTCGGTCTTCTTCTTCATCCTGGTCCTCAACCTCCTCGGGCTCTTGCCGTGGATGTCGAGCGCCACCGGCAACATTGCCGTCACCGTCGCCCTGGCGGCCTTCACCTTCGTCCTCACCCAAATTGCGAGCATCCGCGCGGCCGGCGTCTGGGGCTACCTCAAGCACTTGACGGGCGGCGTGCCCTGGTACCTGTGGGTCATCATGATTCCGGTGGAGGTGCTGTCGCTCTTCACCAAACCCTTCGCCCTCACGCTGCGCCTCTTCGCCAACATGCTGGCCGGGCACATCGTCCTCTTCTGCCTCATCGGACTGATTTTCTTCATCGGGCACATCTCGGTGGCCGCGATGGCCGTCCCGCTGGGGATGGGCATCTACTTCCTCGAGCTCTTCGTCGCTTTCCTCCAGGCATACATCTTCGCCATGCTGTCGGCGCTGTACATTGGCATGGGCGTGGCGATGGGCGCGCACCAGGAGCACCCCGCGGAGGGGACGCAGCCTTCTGCGCATTGAGAAAGACATTCACCCCGCGCCGAATGGTCGGTGTCCGGGAGGTAGCCCTGGGGAAGAACGACCCCCCCTGAAACAGGGTCCACGTGAAGTTTCTTAGGGAAAACAGACAATGACCAACCTCGCTATGGCATTCCTCGGTGCTGGCATCGCCGCCGGCCTGTCCGTCATCGGCGTCGGCATCGGCATCGGCCGGCTGGCCGCCGGGGCGCTCGAGGCCACGGGCCGCCAGCCCGCGGCCACCGGTGAAATCCGCACCAGCATGCTCATCGCCGCCGCGCTCATCGAGGGCGTCGGCTTCGCCGGCATCGTGGTGGCCTTCCTCCTCGCCGGGAAAACCTAAGAGAGACGACGAGACAAGCCCCCCTTTCCTCCCCGCCAGGGACAACGTCCCTTCCGGGAGGTCTTCCGGGCGCGTTTTGCCTTCGAGCCCCTGCCCATGTCCCTCCTGCTCGCTGAAAGTGGTGTTCTCCAGCTCTCTCCGGGCCTCGTCTTCTGGACGATTCTCACCTTCGTCCTCGGGGGCTACGTGTTGCGCCGGATGACGTCCCGTCCGGCAGGCACAGACGTCGAGGAGGCGAAGCACGCCGTCCAGGACCACCGGGCGGGTGGCAAGGATGTGCGCTCGGAGGCCGAGAAGCGGCTCGCGGAGCACAAGGCGGCCATCGCCGCCATGCGGGCCGAAGCCTTCGACTCGCCGCGCCAGAAGGCCGAGGACGTGGAGCGTCGGCGCACCGAGCGCGCCGGAAAGCGTTCCGACACCCGACCAAGAACCCCTTCCCACCCTCTGGGTGAGTGAGAGTCGCTGTGAGCCCATACCCCATGCCCCTCCTGCTCGCTGAAAGTGGCTTCCTCGAAGTCCGTCCCGGCCTCATTTTCTGGACGCTCGTCACCTTCGTTCTGGCCTCCTACGTCTTGAGACGGGTGGCGTGGCGGCCCATCCTCAAGCGCGTCGAGGACCGGGAGAAATCCCTCCAGGCCGACCTAGACGGGGCCAAGCACGAGCGCTCCGAGGCGGCGAAGTTGCTAGGAGAGCAGAAGGAAGCCATCACCGCGAGTCGACGGGAAGCGGCCGAGATGGTGCGCAGGAATGCCGAGGACGTGGAGCGTTTGCGCGCGGACCTTCTCAGCAAAGCTCGGGCACAGGCCGAGGAGCTGAAGGCCGACGCCAAGCGGGCCATCGACGAGGAGAAGATGAAGGCGGTGGCAGAGGTGAAGGGCGTGGCCGCCGACCTGGCGGTGCAGATTGCCGAGAAGCTGCTTGGCGAGCACCTCGACGCCGACAAGCAGCGCAAGCTGGCCCAGCAGTACGTGGAGTCGCTCGGGAAGCCCCCGACGCGTCCCTCCTGACGGCGTGGGACTGAGCATCGGCATCGTCGGGCTGCCCAACGTGGGCAAGTCCACGCTCTTCAACGCCCTTTCCGCGGCTGGGGCCCAGGCGGCCAACTACCCCTTCTGCACCATCGAGCCCAACGTGGGCGTGGTGCCGGTGCCGGACCCGCGGCTCGACCAGCTTTCGGCGCTGGTGAAGCCGAAGCAGACGCTGCATGCCACGCTTGAGTTCCTGGACATCGCCGGCCTGGTGCGTGGTGCGTCGAAGGGCGAGGGCCTGGGAAACCAATTTCTGGCCAACATCCGCCAAGTCGACGCAGTGCTGCACGTCCTGCGCTGCTTCGAGGATGCCAACGTCGTTCACGTCGAGGGCGGAATCGACCCACAGCGGGACCACGACGTGGTGGACACCGAGCTGTGCCTCAAGGACTTGGACACCGTCGACAAGCGACGGGAGCGCACCCAGAAGACGGCCAAGGCCGGTGGGAAGGCCGGGGAGGAGGCGAAGGGAGAGCTCGCCCTGTTGGAACGGGTGAAGACAGGGCTGGACGCCGCCAAGCCGGTGCGTGCCCAGGGCCTCTCCTCCGAGGAGAGAGTCCGACTTCGTGACCTCTTTCTGCTCACCGACAAGCCGGTGCTGTATGTGGCCAACATTGCCGAGGCACAACTCGGCCGGGAGGAGCAGGAGAAGCACATCCAGGCAGTGCGACAGATTGCCGCCGACGAGCACGCCGAAGTGGTGGTGCTGGCGGCGGCCATCGAGGCAGAAATCCAGCAGCTTCCCCCCGAGGAGCGTCCGGACTTTCTGGCCTCCGTGGGCCTGGCCGAGCCCGGGCTGCACAAGGTGGTGCGTGCTGGCTACGCGCTGCTCGGACTGCAGACGTACTTCACGGTGGGCGAGGACGAGTGTCGGGCCTGGACATACCACCGGGGGGCCAAGGCACCTGAAGCCGCGGGCGTCATCCACTCGGACTTCGAGCGCGGCTTCATCAAGGCCGAAGTCTTCGACTGGAAGGACCTTCTGAAGTACGGGAGTGAAGCGGCGGTCCGCGAGAAGGGGCTGCTGCGCGTCGAGGGCCGGGAGTACGTGGTGCAGGACGGCGACTGCATGCACTTTCGCTTCAACGTGTGAGGCGCAAGGACGTGCCTTTGCGCCCGGGCCGGAGTTTGACAGTCCTGGCTCGGGGCCCTGGGCGGGCGGACGTCCGTCCCCGACGCAGAGGGGTGGCTGTCCTCCGCTGGAGGGGCGTGGAGTCTGGGCCCTGACGCCCCTCGTCCTCTCTGCGGTTCTCGGTGCCGCCGTGCTCCACGCTGCGTGGAACGCGATGCTGCGCACCGGAACCGACCGCCTCTGGACGACGACTATGATGAGTGTCGTCGTCGTAGTGGCGTGCACCCTGGCTCTGCCCTTCGTGCCGCGACCGGCCGTGGCCAGCTGGCCCTACGTCGTCGTGTCGGGTGTCCTGCACGTGGGCTACTACCTCTTCCTGGTCCGGGCCTACCGGGAGGGTGACTTTGTCCAGACCTACCCCATCGCTCGGGGCTCCTCGCCTCTGCTGGTGACCCTCGGGGCAGCCGTCTTTGCCGGAGAACGTCTCAGCCTGAGTGCAATGGCCGGCGTCCTCCTCGTCGCGGGCGGAATCCTCGCGCTCGCCCTCGAGGGCAAGCGCTTCAGCATGGCCAGTGTCCCCGCCGCGCTCGGCACCGGTTGCTTCATCGGTGCCTACAGCGTCGCGGATGGCGTGGGTGTGCGCCTCTCCGCTTCCGCACTCGGCTACACCCTCTGGATGTGTCTCGTCTGGGGTGTGGCCATGCCGGCCGTCTACGTGCTGTTACGCGACGTGCGCAGCCTGCGGAGGCCAATGGGGGACAATGCCCGCGCAGGCATCGCGGGTCTTCTCTCCTTGCTGGCCTACGGCCTCATCCTCTGGGCGATGCAGTACGCGCCCCTTGGCCCGGTGTCTGCGCTCCGCGAGACGAGCGTCCTCTTCGCCGCCCTCATCGGGTGGCTTCTCCTCGGTCAGCCGCTCGGCGTGCGGCGGGGCGTGGCCTGCGTGGTGATTGCTGTCGGGGCGGCCTGGCTCGGCTACTCCGCGCACACACCGGCTCACGCCCTGCCCGAGAGGCATGCGGTGGTGCGCCGCGGACCCTGACGGGCAGTGAGCGCGCACGGCGCGCTCCTCTGGAATGAGACGCTGTGCGCAAAGTAAGGGCGGCGCCGGATGCCGCAGTGAAATACGTCAGAAAACACCCGCGCGATTGCCGAAGCGGCGAGGGTACACTTCTTCTTCACGTGAGAACCTCTGCGGGGCGCCCCGCGCCCGGCTTCGTTCGGACCTTGCGTGCCTTCGCAAGGCGCCTCCGTCGAGCCCTCCAGGAACGGGACCGGCTGGTTGTCGAAGCGGGCGAGAGCGGCGAGAGGCTCGTGGCCAAGGTGCGACTGGGCTCCATCGGCCTGCTGGCGCTGATTCAGCTCACCCCCTTGCTCAAGCTCGGCGGCGTTCCTGCGCGGGTGGCTTTCATGAGCACGGAGTCGGTGGTGGGGCGCGGCTTGACGCTCTCCGGATTTGCCGTGGCCCTGCTCATGTACGTCGCCGTCCGCTACGCCTACCGGCCGTGGCTGGGTGCGTTGAGCATCGTCGTCGACGTCACGCTGGTGAGCGCGGGTCTGGCCGTCTTCTTCCTGCTCGGCCGTCCTCTCACCGGGGTGAACAGCCGCGTCGTCTTCGAGGTGTACTTCCTCGCCATCGGCAGCGCGGGCCTCCGCTACGACTGGCGGCTGTGCGTGCTGGCCTCGGTGCTCGCTGTGGCGGAGTACGCCGGCCTTTCCTCGTACGCCGCTGGCCACTGGGACATGGAGGCCATGTCCAGCCGACAGACGGCGTATGGAGCCTTCAGCTGGAGCTCGCAGATTGCGCGGATGGTGGTGCTGGCCGGTGCCGGAGTGATGAGTGCCGCCGTCGCGCTGCGAGGCCGCCGCTGGCGCTACCTCTCCGGAACTGATGCGCTCACCGGGCTGGCCAACCGGGCCTGGGTCGAGGAGCGTCTGGAGGAGGAGATGAGCCGCGCCCGCCGGCAAGGAGCGTCGCTGGCCATCGCCGTGGCGGACCTGGACAGTTTTCGTGAGATGAACACTGCCCATGGCCATGCCGGTGGCGACCTCGCGCTCCAGTCAGTGGCCCGTCGACTCCGCCAGTCCATCCGCAAGAGCGACCTGGCGGCGCGCCTCGGTGGGGACGAATTTGTCCTCGCCTTTCCGGCCACCGACGCCGCTCAGGCGGTGGGCCGACTCGACGGCCTGCGGCAGGAGATTGCCGGCCTCAGAGTCCCCATGGGCCGGGGTGAGCTCAAACTCACCATCAGCGTGGGTGTCGCCAGCTGGCCCGAGGAGGGGGAGGCTTTCGAGGCCGTTCTGGCCATCGCTGATGCGCGCACCTTCGAGGCCAAGCGACTCGGAAAGAATTGCGTGGTGGGTCCTGGCCCGGCGTGCGTCCCGGAACTCACCGTGCCGGCTTAAGCTTCACCGCCGCGCGAGGCGCTCTTGAGGGGTGCGGACGTCCGCCGGCTCGCAGCCTTGGGGCTCGTTTCCACGGCCGAGGCCATCCCGGCCGGCGAGCCCTCCCTGGCAGCCCTCTGTGCCGCGGGTGTCCTGCTGGGCGGCCTCTCGGTCGCGGCCGACGTGCGGCCCGACGAATTGGTGGGCCCATTGTGCCAGCGCATCAGCGCGCAACGGCTTCGCGTCCTGGACGCGCGCACCTCGCCGCCGGAGCTCTGGGTGCAGGTGGGGGAGACTCAGGAGCGCTGGCCGGTGCCGGACGTGCCGGCCCTGGTGCGAGAGCTCAACCGTTGCTACCGGCGGGACTCCACGGTGCGCGCCATTGCAAGTCTTGGAGAATGGGACGAGGCCCGACAGCTGTGGTGCATCCCGAAAGGAGCGCTGGGCGCGCTCCTCGGCGAGGGCCTGCTCCAGGCCGAGAACTCCGAGGAGCTCTCAGCGCTGGTGGCGCAAGCCTGACTCCTCAGGACGCTTGAACGCAGGCGACGAGGTTCACCCCGGCGTGGGCGGCGGCCGTCGTGGCGAGCTCGCCCGACTTCATCGCCTCGGCTACCAGCGCCGCCGCGCCGAGCATGTAGAAGACGCACAGCGCGATGACTAGCAGGGGAAGCCCGAAGGACTGGATACGCTTCTCGGCAACGATGGAATTCATGATGCGTTCGCTCCTGAAGGCAGGCTGCCTGTCTCCGACCGCCTGCACGTAGAAAGAACGCTCGAGGGCGCCCGCCATTGCGTGACAGGTGGGTGTCCTTCGCAACACCCCTTCTGGTGAGCCTTCTGCAGTCAGGGGGGGCCAGTGTTACAGCTGGCAACATCTCCATGTCAGACCCGTTTCCGCGCCGTCGTCGGCTGCTCCGCTTCTTCGTCGCCGTCTCGGCCGTCTTCGGGCTGTTGCATCTCTACCCGGGACTGCGGTTGTTGTCTGACACCCGGCTGCCGGCGGGCTGGGCAGCGCTCGGCTGGGCGCTCCTGGCCGTCGCGGTGGTGGCCGTCCCGGCGGGTTTGTTCCTCGTCCGGACGGTGAGCAACCGGCTGACGAGAGCCCTCTCCGCCTTCGGCACCTTCTGGCTCGGCGCGGCGGCCATTCTCCTCACCGCCACCCTCGCCACCGACGTGGCACGTGTGCTGTTTGGTGTGGTGCATGGGTTTGCAGTCGGCGCAGCCCGGGTGCACGAGGCTCGTTTCCAGGCGCTGGCCATCGTGGGGTTGACGGTGGGGCTCACCGGCTGGGCGCTCTTCAGCGCCGCACTGGTGTTGCAGCTGCGTCGGGTGACGGTGCGCCTCACGGGGCTGGGCCAGGGCCTGGAGGGGTTGCGCATCGTCCAAATCTCGGACCTCCACATTGGTGAAGCAACCGATGAGCCCTTCCTCCGCCGCGTGGTGGCCCGGGTGAATGCGCTGGCCCCGGACGTGGTGGCGGTGACGGGCGACCTGGTGGACGGACAGGTGGCCGCGGTGCGGGACTTCGTGGCTCCCTTGCGCGAGCTGCGCGCGCGCTTCGGCGTCTACTACGTCACCGGCAACCATGAGTACTACTGGGGCGGCCCGGAATGGGAAGCGGAAGTCCAGCGCCTCGGGCTCACCGTCCTGCGCAACGAGCACCGCGTCATCTCGCGTGGCGGAAGCGAGCTCGCACTCGGCGGGGTGCCGGACCTGCAGGGCATCCGTTTTCATCCGGACCACGCCTGCCGGCCGGACCTGGCCTTCGCCGGCGCTCCGGAAGGCGTCCCGCGCATCCTGCTCGCGCACCAGCCGGCCGCGGCGCGCTCGGCGGCGGCCGCCGGTGTGCACCTCCAGCTGTCAGGCCACACCCACGGCGGACAGATTTTTCCGTTTCACTTCTTTGTCTGGCTGAGCCAGCCCGTGCTGAGCGGCCTGCGGAAGCTCTTCGGCATCTGGGTCTACACCCATCGCGGAACCGGTACCTGGGGCCCGCGGATGCGCCTCGGGGCGGCCCCGGAAATCGCAGAAATTACACTTCGCGCGGCTTGAGCCCGGGGCGCGGGATGCTTTGACGCCTCTCAGGGGGTGAAGGTGCCCGCCTGGGTGAAGGTGCAGTTCTGCGTTCCATTGTCGACGAAGACGGCCGTGCCGGTGTTGTTGACCTCAATGCTGGTGCCGTTGAGGACGAGCGTGCCGGCGGTGAAGGTGGGAGTCCACGTCCCTCCCACGGAGCCAGGGACGGTGGGGCACGTCTGTGCCGAGTCGAGCGTGGCGTTGTTGCCATTCACGGTCCAGGTCAGGTTGCAGCTGTTGGAACCGGGCTGAGTGACGATGGTGCCCGAGTTACTCCCGGCGACGACGGTGATTGTTCCAGTCAGAGTGTCGACATGCATCCCGCTGACAGGGCAAGTCTCTGTCTGGTCCACGTCGGCGTTGAAGGTCCCCAGCCAGTTGGCGGCGACGGGGCCGCCGCCGCTGCTGCTACCGCAGCCAAGAAGTGCCAGCGGTGCAACGCAGAGAAATAGGGCTCTCATTGAAGTTGACCTCCTCAACCCCGGGGGCGCCTCCCTCCCAGGGACCTGCCACTGCGCGGTTGCGTCACCTGAAATGCTTCAATTGAGGGTAAACGTCCCCGACTGGTTGAAGGTGCACTGCTGTGCGGCTTCGCCGGTTGGAGTGTAGACGGCCATCCCGGCGTTGGTGACACCAATCATGCTGCCGTTCAGGGTGAGCAGGCCGCTTGAGAAGGTGGCCTGCCACGTTCCGGGCACCGAGGCAGGAACGGTGGGACAGGTCACGTTGGCGGTGAGGGTGGCGTTGCTCCCATTCACCGACCAGGTCAGGTCGCAGCCGTTGGCGGGCTGGGTGACGATGGTTCCCGAGGCACTCCCGGCGGCGATGGAGATTGGCCCATTCAGCCCGTCGGTGTGTGACCCAGAAGAGCCGGCGCAGGTCTCCGTCTGGGCCACGGAGGCGTTCCAGCTTCCTATCCAGGGGGTGGTGTTGGCGCTGCCGCTGCCACAACCAAGAAGCGCCAGCGGCGCCACACAGAAAAGCAGAGTTCTCATCGCGAAGGTGACCTCCCCACCAGGGACGCTTCGGGCCCCAGGGACGGGCGGCATCCTCTCATAAACCAGGGATTCGCCCAGGCCCGGCGCGACATTACGGCTTCTGGGGTGGCCCCACGCCGCTCGGCAGCTCCTTCTGGAGGAGGGCGAGCACTTTTTTTCGGAGGACGTCGTAGTCCGGTTCGTTCCGGAAGACGCCGTAGCGGACCTGGGTGCCGTTGGGCCAGGCGCCGTCGAGGTGGAAGAGTCGCTCACCAGGGCCAATGTCTCCGCGCTGGAGCGCACCGGGCTGTTCGACGGCGTAAGAGCCAAGGGTGATGGACCGGAGGTCCTGGCCGCCCTCGGGCTTGGAAAGAATGTTGAAGCGGTAGCGCACGGCGCGTGGGCCGATGAGCTCGAAGGACTCGAGCGCCATGACCCAATATTTTCCGATGGGGAACTGGTCCCGGCAGTAGACGGTCGCGACGCTCCCGTCCGGATAGACGACCTTGTTGGCTTGGTACAGGGCGAGGAGCCGGGCTCGCGAGCGGTCGCGCGCTTCGAGGTTCCCGAGCGCTTGGTTCACCTGCACCAGCTTGGCCACCGAGTGCCAGTCGTCGGCGTCCGCCTTCAGGGCAGTCTGGAAATGCCGAAGCGCGAGCGCCGGCTTCTCCTTCAGCTGGTAGATGACCCCGACGTTGAAGTTGGCATCCGGGTCGGCGGGGTAGCGGGCCAGGATGGCCTTGAATCTCTCGAGCTTGCCGTCCCGGTCCTGTTGGTCGTTGTCGGCCGGCATGCCCGCATCCCCGGTGGGCGCGGCGTGGGCCTGCCCCAGAATTCCATTGGCCAGCAGCAGCAGTAGCGGGAAGGCGAGCCGGGCCATCGAGGCCGCCAAGGTTAGCCCAGGGCCCCGCTGAGCAACGGGAGGGCCGCCCTGGGCCCTCCATCGGGCCGCTTGCCCGACAGGGAGCGCCCCTGGGACAGTGCAGTGCCGTGCGACGCGCCTCCCCCTGTGTGGTGCTGGGCCTGGTCCTGGCCGGGTGCCTCAGCGAGCCCCGGCCCAGCGCCGAGGGGCGCCCTCCAGCCTTCATCGGAACGCCCGGTCCAGCAAAACCCGACGGGTGCGCGGTGGTGTTGCTCCTCTCGCGCCCGGACCGACCCTCCGAGCCCCTGGAAGACATCGCCACCGTCACTGCCGAGGCCTACACGCTGGAGGCGTGCAAGGAGCAGCTGGTCCGCCGGGAGGCCTGCCGGTACGGCGGCGACGTGCTGTACCTCTTCGAGACGGGACAGGCGTCGGTGGGGCGCGGGCTCAACACGCCCGTGGTGTGGTGTGCGGCCAAGCTGGCGCGCTTTCTGAGAAGCGCGCCGCCCGTCCGTTAGGCCGTCTTGCTGGGGCGCGCCCGGGTGGAGGCCTTCTGGCTGCGTCGCGGTGCCGCCAGCGCTGCCGCCTTGAGGAGCGCCGACACCATCGGCGTGGCGCTGGCCTGGCCGGTTCCGGCGAGCGCGTAGGCCACCCCGTGGTCCGGTGAGGTGCGCGGCAACGGGAGGCCCAGGGTGACATTCACCGTGCGGTCGAAGTCGAGGGCCTTGGCCACCACCAGTCCCTGGTCGTGGTACATGACCAGCACCGCGTCGAAGGGCATTTTCTCGGGGTGGGCGAAGAGTCCATCTGCCGGCAGTGGCCCGGTGCAGTCCACACCGCGCCGCCGCGCCCGCGCCACGGCTGGAGCGATGGTACGCACCTCCTCGTCCCCGAGCAGCCCGCCCTCTCCGGCGTGGGGGTTGAGGCCGGTGACGGCCAGGCGGGGGGGCCGCCCGAAGCTTGGTTTGAGAGCAGCGGAGAGGAGCTGCAGCTGCGCCGTCAGCCGGGTGACGCTGAGGGCCTTGGGGACGTCGCGCAACGGCAGATGGTTGGTGGCCAGCGCCACTCGGACCCGTGGCCCATCCATGAGCATCAGCACCTCGCACCCGAAGGCCTCCGCCAACAGCTCGGTATGCCCGAAGAAGCGGGTGCCGCTGCGCAGAATCTGCTCCTTGGAGACGGGCGCGGTGCAGAGCGCGTCCACGGTGCCGGCCTTGGCGGCGTCTACCAAGGCCCGCACGTAAGCAAGCTGCGCCTTGCCGCCAGCCCGCGAAGGCTTGCCCGGGCGCCTGTCCTTGTCCGCCAGCGAAGTCATCATCACCAGTGCCGGTCCGCTGGCCTCGCCAAGCTCGCCTGGAGCGAGCCGCTTCAGGTGGCCCAGCGTGGGGAAGCGCTCCAGGGAGGGGCCATCCCCGAAGATGATGGGGACCAAGGCCCGCACCACCTCCGGGTTGTCCAGCGCTGCGGCCAGCACCTCCGGACCAATCCCCGAGGGGTCTCCCATGGAGATGCCCACCCGCGGGAGGGTCACTGGACCTTCGTCTCCGCCGTCCCGGCCGGCGGACCGAGCTTGATTTCCACGACCGCCCCTTGACGGAGCGTCTTCACGTACTGCGCCTGGGCGCGTTGCCCCTGCTCGCGCCGCAGCTTCTCCTCGATTTGGGGCTTCAGCTCGGCCAGCGGCAGCAAGCCAATCGCGCGGCGCTCCTCGAGCCTGAGGACGTGCCAGCCGACGCTGGTGCGCACCGGGTCCGAGACTTCATCGACCTTGAGGCCGAAGGCGACCTTTTCGAAGGCCGGCACCATGGCCCCGCGCCGGAAAAAGCCCAAGTCCCCTCCGTCCGCGGCACTCGAACCCTGGCTCTTCTTCTTGGCAATCTCGGCGAAGTCTGCCCCCGGCTGACGGGCCTCGGCCGCGATGCCCGTGGCGGTGGCGAGGGCCTTATCCACCTGCTCGGGCGGCGCGCTCTCCGGGACCGCGACGACGATGTGGCGCACGTGCACCTCGACTTCCTTGCCCTCGTCCCGCGCCATCCGGTCGTACTCACTGCGGACGTCGGCGTCGGAGACCTTCACCAGCTTGGCCACCTTTTCTCGCAGCAACTGGAAGCGGCCGAGCTGCTTGCGCAGCTGGTCGCGATAGTCGCTGAGACTCAGGCCTTCGTTGGCCACCGCCTGGGCAAGCTGGTCGGCGGTGAAGTTGTACTGCTTCATCACCTCCTGCATGCCCTGGTCGACCTGCTTGTCGTCGACGGTGATTTTGGATTCGCGTAACTCCTGGTCGAGGACCTTCTCGTCCACCAAGCTGTCCAGCACCCGGAGCGTAATCTCCTGGTGCTTCTTGGCCCGTTCTTCCGGAGGGGTCTCCTGGTCCGCGTGCTGGAGGTCCGTACTGGCGCGCTTCATCACCTCCCCGAGCGTAATAATCTCGTTGTTCACCACCGCGGCGACGCGGTCCACCAGTTCGGCGCGCACGCCTCGGGCCGCCAGCACCAGCCCGAGCCCGAGCGCCACGCCAGCGAGCGGCGCCGGATGTCGCTTCATGGCCGGCCCTCCTCTGCAGGGTGAGCGGACCCGGCCAGTCGAGGACCGCTCACCTTGGCCAGGGCGACCTCGTTGATGCGGATGGCCGCGCGGTCGCGCAGGCCGTGCACGTAGGCAGCCTGTGCCTTCTCCTTCTTGTCACGCAGCAGGCGCCGCTCCACCTCGCGGCGGACCTGGGCCAGCTCCTTTCTGCGCGCCGGCCGGCGGTCCAGGAGCTTGAAGATGTGAAAGCCGTATTCGCTCGTCACCACATCCGAGATTTGCCCGGGTTCCAGCGAGAATGCCACCTTGTCGAACTCGGGGGGCATCACCCCGCGTGGAAACCAGCCCAGGTCGCCGCCCAAGCGAGCATCCGCGGAGAGCGAATGGGCGCGGGCGACGGCTGCGAACTTCGCTCCCCCGTGCAGCTCGTCCCGGAGGCGCCTCGCGTCCTCGACGTCCTTGACGACGATTTGGGCGGCGTGCACCTGTTCTGGCTCCTGGAACTCCGCCGCGTGGGCATCCAGGTAGCCCTGGAGCTCCTCCTCGGTGACGGCCACGCGCTCGTACACCACCTCATCCACCAGCTTCTCGACGGTGAGCCGGGCGGCCGTCTGCCGCTCGAAATCCGATTCGCTCAACCGACCCTGGGCGAGCGCCTCCTGGAAGCGCGTGTCCTGGTATTCGGCCTTCAAGCGCGCGACGGCACCTCGCACCGCCTCGGGCGTGACGGTGATGGCCTTGGCCCGCGCATCTTGCAGGAGAAGCTGCCGGTCCAAGAGTCCCTGCAGGACGGTTTGCTTCAGGGCGAGGAGCTGGTCCGGCGCCGGGGCCGTCGCCCCCTCCGGCATCTCGTACGCCAGGGCGAGCTCGCGCTCGAAGTCGACGACGGCAATGGCCTCGCCATTCACCATTGCCACCACCGAGGGGTCGAGCTCAGGGGCTCCCCGTCGCGCGCAGGCCGCCAAGAGCCCGAGGGCGAGCAGGGGCCCCCAGCACCTCATTGCCGGACGGGCGGTGGGGGGACGGGCGTGAGCGCGGGAGCGGGCGCCGGCACCGGGAAAGAAACAGCAGGCGGGGCCTGCACCATGGTCCGCGGGCCAGCCTGTCCCTCCGGCCGGGGACTCACGTCGACCACCACCTTGGCCAGCGCCGGCTCGTCGACTTTCAAGCCGGACTTCGCCTTGAGGTCCCCGACGAATTTCTCGTAGGCCTGGTTCCGGTGGTCATTCTGCAGCCGGGTGCGAATCTGCCCCTTCACGTCAGCGAGGCCCTGCAGTGTCTGGGCGCTGTGGACGCGGAGCTTGAGGATGTGCACACCCGTTTTGGCGCGGACCAGCCCGGAGAGGTCGCCTGGTTCCTTGAGGGCCTGCGCGGCCTGGGCCACTTCTGCGCCATAGCGGCTCGTCAAATCGGCCGCGGTGAGCGCCCGCAGGTCCCCCTCCAGCACCTTCGAAGGGTCATCGGAGTTGGCCTTGGCCAGCTGCCCGAAGGCGCTGAAGTCATCGGGCTTGAGCTTCTGCACCTGGGCCAGCAGCTTCTCGGCCTTGGCCATTTGCGCCTTCTGCTTCGCCTCGTCGTTCGGGGGGATGGCGAGGAAGATGGTGCTCACCCGCCAGGTTTCCGGTCGGGTGAAGTCGGCGGCGTGCGCGTCGTACCAGGCCTGCACCTCCTCGTCGGTGACGGGCGGTGTCTTGTTCTCCCGCTCGTCCTTCACCAGCTTCTGGGCCAGGACGTTCTTGAGGGTCTCCACCACTTCCGGGTCGTTGGCGTGCCCTTGGCGGACGGCCTCGTGTGCCAGCAGGTCCAGGGTGACGAGCCGTTCGACGAACTCCTTTTTCTGCGCCGGGCCCTGGTAACGGAGTCGGACCATGGGGGGCAGCTGGGCGAGGGCCTTGTTGACGTCCTCGGCGGTGATGACGCCGCCGGAGTAGGTGGCCACCGGCGTGCCCTGCGTCGAGCGCCGCAGGTCGATGGTGACTTTGTCGGAGGAACGGGAGCAGGCGGCGGCGGCGAGTGCTGCCGCGAGACACGTCGTACGCAGAAGGGGAAGAGCGTTCATGGCGGGTGGCTCGCCTAGCACGCTCGGGGTCGGTCCGGCCAGCGTGCCGAGGGGGGGTGGTAGCCTCCCCAGCCGTGGCCCGGCAGGGGTGGTGCGTCTACATGCTTCGCTGCCGGGACGGGAGCCTCTACACCGGCATCACCAACGACGTCGCACGCCGGCTGGCCGCCCACGCGGCGGGCAGGGGGGCTGCCTACACCCGGAGCCGGTGCCCGGTGCGGCTCGTGTACCGCGAGCCGGCAGCTGGCCGCAGCGCAGCCCTGCGGCGCGAGGCGGCGTTGAAACGGCTGGCCCGCGCCGAAAAGTGGATGCTCGTCCGCTCGGTCAGCCGGCCTTTGTCGAAGCAGAAGGCGGGGCGGCGTCCGGCTTCTTCTCCCGCGCCATTGCGGCCAGCAGCCCCAGCACGAGGCCCACCACCATCCCGGAGATGATGCCGATGAACGTCCAGCGAAACATCGACTCCGCGGCGAGGGCGGCCGCGGCACAGTCGCAGAGGGTCGCGGAGACTTGCTTGCTGATGGGAGCGTAAAACGTGGGCGCGACGCTCCGGGCAACCAGCGAGCTGAAAAATCCGCCGAGCAGGCCGCCCGAAGTCATCCAGAGCAGGAGTTTGCGAAGCGTATTCATCGTCGGGCTCCCGTGGGGCTATGCGAAGGGTGGGCAGCCGCCCCGACACCTGATATCCGGCGCGGCGGGGATGCACTCTACGTGACGCTGCTCGGCTGGGGAGGCGCTTTCTTCGCCATCGCCGCGGGGGCGCTCTCTTTGCCCATTCTCCGCTTCGCCTTCTCTCGCAGCCTGGGGACCGGGCTGATGGTGTTGCTCATTCCGTTCTACGTCTTCTGGTTCGCGGTGAAACACTTCCAGCATCAGCGCAAGGTCGCGCTGGTGTGCAGCTGGTTCGCGTGCCTGGGGCTCTCTGCGGTGCTCCTCGCCGTGCACCATGCGGCCAGTACTCTGACCATCGACCCCTTCGGCTAGACGCCACGAGCGTCCGGGTCCCACACCACTTTGTGCTGCTGGAGCTGGAAGCGGACCGGCAGCCGGTCGGCGAGAATCCATTCGGCCAGAGTCCTCGGGGAAAGAACGCCGTGGACGCAGCTGAAGAGCAGCCCGAAGCCCCGTCCGGCGAGCTGGTGCTGGTGAAGCTGGCAGCTAGCCCAGTCGTAGTCCTGTCGCGTGCCGATGACGAACTTCAACTCGTCGCGTTCCGTCATCGAGTCGAGCACGCGGAAGTCATTGCGGTCCGATTCGCCCGAGGAGGGCGTCTTGAGGTCGACAATCTTGTGGACCGCCCGCGGCACCAGTCGGACGTCGATGGCTCCGGAGGTCTCCAGGAGTACCCGCAGCCCTGCGGAGAGGAGCTGCTCCAAAAGCGGGTAGACGCCGGGCTGGAGCAGCGGCTCTCCTCCGGTGACCTCCACCAGGGGGGCGCCCAGGGCCCGAACCCGCTGCACCACCTCGGCCACCTTGAGCCGTTCGCCGCCATGGAAGGCGAAGGCGCTGTCGCAGTAGCTGCAGCGAAGGTGGCATCCGGTGAGGCGGACGAAGCTACAGAGCAACCCCTGGTGCGAGGACTCGCCCTGCAAAGACACGTAAATTTCCTTCACCACCACCGCATCGGCCGTGGCCACACGGCGCGGCTCGAGGTGGGGGCGGGCAGCAAGCATCTCCCTTCGTCTAGCACTGCCCCCGGCTGCCTTGCCTCTCCCGGGCCGTTTGGGTAGCTCCAGGGGGCTTGGGAATGCACACCACCACCCTGTCCTGGGTCCCGGGGAAGGCGGGCCGGTTGCGCGTCGAGGAGTCCGGCAGCGGCCGCACGCCGGTGGTGCTGGTCCATGGGAACGGCGGCGACCGCACGCACTGGACGGAGACGCTGCCGCACCTGGCCCAGGGCCGTCGGACGGTGAGCTTCGACATGCGGGGGATGGGTGAGTCGGACGCGCCGTCGGATGGTAGCTATGCGCTTGATGCGCTGGTGGACGACGTCTCGCGGGTGGCAGACGCGCTCGCTCTCGAGCGCTTCGTCCTCATTGGACACAGCTTTGGTGGAACCGTGGTGGCAGCAGCCTGCCGTCGCATTCCCCAGCGCCTGGCCGGTGCGCTCTTCCTCGATGCCGGTGGTGACCTGCGTGGCGTCCCGCTCGAAGCGCAGCGCACCTGGCGGCAGGGTTTCGAGCCCGACCGCTTCGAGGAAACCGTCCGCACCTGGTTCTTGCAGTTGCTCACCCCGGCCAGTGCCGAGACACGCACCCGGGTGCTGGAGACGCTGGCCCGGACGCAGCGCGCCGCCTACGTCGGAGCCACGGACGAGCTCTTCACCTTCGACCCCGCCGGCGCCATTCGGTGTTTCGGGGGGCCGAAGGCGCTCCTCTCCGTCCTCTCGCTGGACGGACCACTCTCGCTGCGGCACACCGTCCCGGAGCTCCCGTGTGAATTCATCGACGGGGTGAGCCACTGGCTGCAGCTGGACCGCCCGGAAGTCGTCAACGAGGTCCTGGACCGCTTTCTCGCCAGCATCCCTGGTTAGTCAGTCTCACACGAGAGTTGCGGTGTCGCTGGTCACGGGGGGTGTCTCGGACGCTTGTCGCAGCGTCCAGGATGCGCTGGGCGCACGGCGCCGCCGAATGCGTCGAGGCGGTTTGAAGGGAAGACGAGAGACGGGGAGCTCCATGAAGCGGAGGACATTTCTCAAGGGCGCCGGAGTGGTGAGCGTCCTGGTCGTCGGCGGTGGTGTCTGGCGCGCCTACAGCCAGGGGGCCTTCAGTGTCGGCCAGGGTCCGGCCTATGAGCCCTGGAAGGACTGGCGTCAGGACTCCAACCAGGGCGCCTTGGCGCTGGTGCGTGCGGCGATTCTCGCCGCCAGCCCACACAACACGCAGCCCTGGCTCTTCAAGGTGACGAATTCGGAGATTGAGCTGTACCTCGACACCAGTCGAAACGTCGGGGCCCTCGACCCCTTCTTGCGCGAAGAGCACATCGGGATGGGCTGCGCGCTCGAGAACCTGGTGCTCTCTGCAGCTCCCAACGGCTACACGGCCAACGTCGAGCTTCTTCCCGGAACGCTTGGGCCGATTCCCGCCGAGCCCGCCCGGAAGCTGGTGGCACGGGTCGCGCTCGCCCCCAGCAAACGAGAGGAGAGCGAGCTCTACCAGGCCATCCCGCGGCGACACACGAATCGCGCCGCCTTCGACGCCCAGGCCCCCGTCCCGCTGCAATTCGTCGATGCGCTGAGGCACCTGACGAGCGACGACCCAGACGTCAGAGTGGCGCTCTTCACGCAGGAAGCGGACCGGCGGCGGATTGTGGAAATAAGCTCCGCGGCGAACACCGAGCTCTATTCCGACCCGGAGATACATCGCGCCAGTGAAGAATGGGTTCGGACCAACTGGGGCGCGGTCCAAAAATTCCGAGACGGCCTCACGGTGGATGCCTTCGGGCTGCCGCCCATCGCCACCGCGGTTGTCAAGACCATGCCGGTCTGGATGCTGAACTGGGCCGCGTCCCTAGGGGGGGCGCCCGACTATTCGAACCTCATGCTCAGTGCACCTCTGATTGGCATCATCACCGTCCAGGACCGGTACGCCCAGCAGAGCTGCCTGCGAGCAGGGCGGCTCTGGCAGCGGGCCCATTTGCTGGCGACGGCCCGTGGCCTCGCCGGACGGCCCTGCAACGAGGCCGTGGAGATGATTGACCATGAAAGAGCGCTGGGAAGACGCGCGCACCGCGCGGCTCTGCTGGCCGAGGTTCTCGGGGCCACGGCCTGGCAGCCGACGTTTGTCTTTTACATGGGCTCGCCGCTTCAACCAGCGCGGGCGAGCCCTCGACGGCCGGTGGGGAGCGTGGTCGTCTAGCGAGGCCCAGCCCTACTGCTTCAGCTTGTACCCACGCGCCAGCAAGGCATAGGTGACGAGCGTCGCCACCAGGGCCATCGTCGCGAGCAACGTCCCACCGAGCACCGGCGGGAAGACAGTCGAACCGAGCATTCCGTAACGGAGCCCCTCCACCATGTACACCATGGGGTTGAAGAGGCTCACCGTGTGCCAGGGCTCGGGCAGCTGCCTTATCGAGTAGAAGACGCCGCCCAGGAATGTCAGCGGCAGCATGACGAAGGTGGGGAAGAAGTTGATTTGCTCGAACTTCTCCGCCCACACCGCGGCGACGAGGCCCAGCACCGAGAAGACGTAGGCCGTCCCCAGAAGGAAGCCCAAGGTGGCGAGCGGGTGGACGAGCTGGAGCGGGGTGAAGAGGAGGGCAACCGCCCAGGTGAGGAGTCCCACCAGGAGGCCCCGCACCATCGCCCCGCCGACGAAGCCGAGTAGAATCTCTCCTGCGCCAAGCGGTGCCACCAGGAGGTCCACCACCGTCCCTTGAATCTTCATGATGAAGAGCGAGGAGCTGCTGTTGAGGAAGGCATTGTTCGCCATGCCGAGAAAAATGAGGCCCGGGACGATGAAGGGCAGGTAGGGGTGTCCCGTCGCTTGTTCCATCCGCCCGCCCAGCGAGACGCCGAAGACGACGAAGTAGAGTGAGGTGGAAATGAGGGGCGAGAGCACCGTCTGCCCCGGGACGCGCAGGAAACGGCGCACTTCCTTGGAGAGCAGCGTCCGCAGGCCGAGCCAATTCATCGCTGGCTTCCGCCGCCGCCATGCAGCACTTCGATGAGCACGTCCTCGAGCTTGCTCGCCCGCGTCTCGACTTCCTGGACCGGGAGTCCGGCGGCGTAAAGCCCCCGCAGCACCTCGCCGACACCCGGATGCCCTGGGCGCTCGGTGTACACCCAGCCCTTCCCGTCCTCGGAGAGGACTCCCCCCCCGGCATAGGCCTCCGGTAAGCGCGGGACTGGGCTCTGGAAGGCCACCACCAGGCGCTTGGTGCCCATGCGGCGCATCAGCGCCCGCTTGTCCTCGACCAGCAACAGTCGGCCCTCGTTGATGATGCCCACCCGGTCCGCCAGCTCCTCGGCTTCCTCGAGGTAATGGGTGGTGAGCACGACGGTTGTCCCTTGGGAGCGCAGCTTCCGCACGTAGGCCCAGAGGTCGCGCCGGAGCTCCACGTCCACGCCAGCGGTGGGCTCGTCGAGAAAGACGAGCTTCGGGGCGTGCACCAGCGCCTTGGCGATGAGCAGGCGCCGTTTCATTCCTCCGGAGAGCGTCCGGGTTTGGGCGTTGGCCTTGGCCGAGAGGTCCAGCGCCTCGAGTACCTCGGCGATGCGCGCCTCGTCCGGTGGCCGGCCGTAGTAACCGAGCTGGATGCGCAAGGACTCGGTCACCGTGAAGAAGGGGTCGAAATTCACCTCCTGCGGCACCAGGCCCACCTGGAAGCGCGGGCCGAGCGCGTCGACGTCCAAGTCGATGCCGAAGAGGTGGATGCGGCCCGAGGTCTTCTTCACCAGGCCGCAGACAGCGCCGATGAGGGTGGTCTTCCCTGCGCCGTTGGGCCCGAGCAATGCGAAAATTTCTCCGGCACCGATTTGCAGAGAGACGCCGTCCAGGGCCACCACGTCGCGGTAGCGCTTGACGAGCTGCTCGATGTCCAGGACGGGGCGACTCAAGGGGTGGCGGGCGCAGCGCCCTGTAACCCGGTTGCGGCGAGGCCGCTGCTCGAAAACGCGCGCCAGGGACCGCTTCCGCCGGCCGCGTCGTGCCTCAGAGCTTGAAGGGGTCCGGGTTTCTCGAGCGCGACGGCACCGTCCGTGGGGCCGGTGACTCGGGCTCGCGACGCCGCGGAGGCAGCCGGACCTCGAGCTGGACGTGGCCCTGGGCGTCGACACTGCGCACCACCGGCGCGTGGCCCGGGGCGGTCAGGCGCAGGACGAGCTTCCCCGGGCCCTCCGGTACCTCGGTGTGGAGCGGGGTCGTCCCCAGGAGTGCGCCCGTGTCCACGCGCTCGACGCGGGCGCCGCGGGGCTGACTGCTGACTTGCAGCGAAAGCATGGGGAGCGCCGTGGGGACGACGTCCAGCACCGGCGTGGGCTCGGGCACAGGCCCCGGGGCCGCGGCCCGGGCCGCAGGCTGGACGGTGGAGGCCCGGTCCTTGCGGCCGGTGTAGCCCAGAGCGAGCAGGCCAAGGGCCAGGGCGCCCGCGCCAAGCACGGCACGGCCCCGCGTCCGCCGGGGCGGCGGGAGCAGCGCCGCGGCCAGAGCCCCCTCGAGTGCGGCCATGTCCCGGAAGCGGTCCACCGGGTCCTTGGCCAAACAGCGCAGCACCACCGCGCGCAGCGCAGCTGGGATGCGCTCGTAGGCCGGGGTCCGCACCGGAAGCGCCGGTGCCGGCTCGGTGAGCACCCTGGCCACCAGCTGGCCGAAGCTCGTCCCGGAGAAGGGTGGGTGACCGGCCAGCATCTCGTGCAGCACGCACCCCAGCGCGTACTGGTCCGTCCGGGCGTCCGCGCCAAGTCCGTTGGCCTGTTCCGGCGCCATGTAGGCGGGCGTCCCGACGATGGTCCCTTCCACGGTGGAGTTGAGGGGCAGGTCGCCGATGGGCGTCATCAGCTTGGCCACGCCGAAGTCGAGCACCTTGATGAAGTCCCGCTCGGTCCCGCGCCGGACGAGGAAGAGGTTGTCCGGCTTCACGTCGCGATGCACGACACCCACCTGGTGGGCGGCGCCGAGCGCCCGGGCCACCTGGCGGGCCATGTCCACCGCCCGGACCACCGAGAGGTGCTCCTGGGCGAGCACCTCGGTGACGCTGTGCCCGTCGAGCAGCTCCATCACGCAGTAGACGCGTGTCCGGCCACTCGGCCCGGGCTCGTGGACGAAGTCCTGAATCTCGACGATGTGCTCGTGGTTGATTTGGTTGACGGCCCGCGCCTCGTGGAAGAAGCGCTGGATGAGATTCTGGTTCTGCGCATGCTCGGCGCGGAGCACCTTGATGGCCGCCGGCCGGCCCAACGTCACGTGGCGGGCGAGGAAGACGCGCCCCATCGAGCCCTCGCCGAGGAGACGCTCCAGCTGGTACTGGCCGATGAGGTCACCGGCTCGCTCACGGACCGCCTCTTCGATGAGCAGCAAGGGCGTGGCCCCGGTGTTGCGCTGACGAAGCTCCTGCGTCCGCGGCTGCGTCGCGTCGAGCGCCCGTGCCAGGGCCGAGGGGTCGGCGAAGCGGTCGGTGGGCACTTTCTCCAGGCAGCGCCGGATGATGGGCTCGAGCCACCCCCCGGGGCCACCGCCGATGGCCTCGCGCATGAGTTGGCCGACGGCGGCCACATCCGCGCGCGTGTCGGCCTCCACTCCGGGGCCGTCCGAAAGCCCGGGCCCCACCAGCTTCGGTGCGTAGCGAGACAGGCCGCCCACCAGGAAGACTTGGTCGACCGGAAGCGCGCGGACGACAATCCCCGCGCCTCGCAGCTCGGTGAGCGCGCTGCACAGGGCCGGGATGAGGAGTGCCAGCTGGTCCGGCGTCAGCGGGCCGGTGCGGCGCAGGTGCGTCGCCAGGTCCTCGCCCTCCAGGTACTCGCTGACCACGAAGGGTCGCCCATCCGGAAGGCAGCCGGCCTCGAGCTGGCGCGCAAGCCCGGGGTGCTCAAGGGACTGCAGCGCACAGGCCCGGTCGACGAAGTGGCCGCGCGCATCCGGTCGGTGCCAGAGCGTGCCGTGGAAGACTCTCACCAGTGCGTTGGCTCCGCTGTCCAGCTTCCGTCCGAGCCACGCCGCGCTTGCCGCGCTCTCGTGGAGCTTGGTCACCAGCTGGTAGTCGAGGGCCGAAGACATTGGCGGGAAGGGAACCCCTACCACTCCCCCGACGAGGTAGAAAGCACCCCCGAAGGAGCGCCATGGCCGAGAATTTCATCTTCACGATGCAGGATTTGCGAAAGGTCCGGGGTGGAAAAGACATCCTCAAGGGCATCTACCTGTCTTTCTTTCCCGGTGCGAAAATTGGCGTCATTGGCCCGAACGGCGCGGGCAAGTCGACGCTGCTGCGCATCATGGCCGGCGTGGACACCGAGTTTTTTGGTGTGGCACGCAAAGACCCCTCGGCGCGGGTGGGGTATTTGCCGCAGGAGCCTCAGCTCGACGCCTCGCTCGATGTGAAGGGGAACGTCGAGCTCGGAGTGAAGGTCATCCGCGACCTGCTCCTGCGCTTCGAGGAGGTGTCGAACAAGCTCGGCGAGCCGCTGGATGAGGCGCAGATGGAGAAGCTGCTCTCCGAGCAGGCACGGCTCCAGGACGCGATTGACGCTGCCAACGCCTGGGAGCTCGACCGCACGCTGGAGGTGGCCATGGATGCGCTCAGGCTTCCTCCTCCGGACGCCGCGGTGGCCACGCTCTCGGGCGGAGAGAAGCGTCGCGTGGCGCTGTGCCGCGTGCTCCTGGAAAAGCCGGACCTGCTCCTGCTCGACGAGCCCACCAACCACCTCGATGCCGAGAGCGTTGCCTGGCTGGAACAGGCCCTGAAGCAATTCCCGGGCACCGTGGTGAGCATCACCCACGACCGGTACTTCCTGGACAACGTCGCGGAGTGGATTCTGGAACTCGACCGCGGAGAGGGCGTCCCCTGGAAGGGGAATTACTCCTCGTGGCTGGAGCAGAAGCAGAAACGGCTGGAAGTGGAGGAGAAGGCCGAGTCCTCGCGTCAGAAGCAGCTCAAGCGCGAGCTGGCCTGGGTGCGCAGCAGTCCCAAAGCCCGCCAGGCGAAGAGCAAGGCCCGGCTCCAGGCCTACGAGGAGATGGCGGCAATCGGTCCGGACAAGCGGGAGGCGACGGGAGAAATCTGGATTCCTCCGGGGCCTCGGCTCGGCGGGCTGGTGGTGGAGGCCAAGGAGCTTCGCAAGGGCTACGGGGAGCGGCTTCTCGTCGACGGCCTGAGCTTCAAGCTGCCCCCAGGAGGCATCGTCGGCGTCATCGGCCCGAACGGAGCCGGCAAGACCACCCTCTTCCGGATGGTGACCGGACAGGAGAAGGCGGATGGGGGCGAGCTGCGCATCGGCGAAACGGTGAAGCTGGCGTACGTCGACCAGAGCCGCGACGCGCTCGACGGGGAGAAGACGGCCTTCCAGGAGGTGAGCGGCGGCCTGGACCTGGTCGACCTGGGGGGCAAGCAGGTGCCGTCGCGGGCCTACCTGGCGGCCTTCAACTTCAAGGGGCAGGACCAGCAGAAGCGAGTCAAGGACCTCTCCGGTGGCGAGCGCAACCGGGTGCACCTGGCCAAGATGCTGAAGAGCGGTGGAAACCTTCTCCTGCTCGACGAGCCCACCAACGACCTCGACGTGGAGACGCTGCGGTCTCTGGAGGAGGCGCTGCTCGGCTTCGCTGGGTGCGCGGTGGTCATCAGCCACGACCGCTGGTTTCTGGACCGGGTGGCCACTCACATCCTCGCCTTCGAGGGAGACAGCCGCGCCATCTTCTTCGAGGGCAACTACCAGGACTACGAGGCGGACAAGAAGAAACGGCTCGGAGCCGAAGCCCTCCAGCCTAAGCGCATCCGCTACAAGCCCATCCACCGGGCGTGACGGGCAGGCTGGACACCCCCGAACCCCTCGCGGTGGGCCGCCGTGCCTCGCGGCTCAAGGAGCCGCCCTTCCTTGGCTGGGGCCGCGGCCTTGGCCCCCTTGGGGGGAGGGGCGAATGGGCAACCCACTCCACGGGTGCGGATGGCGGATCCGTCCTGTAAGCTGCGCCACCCAGCGGTACAGCGCGGAGGGGTGCAAAGACGGTGAGCGACGCGCGCGCGGAAGCGCTTCTCAAGAGCGCTCTTGAAAAAATTGTCTACTTCGAGGCCCGCTCTGGGCAGCTGGAAGGGGACGCGGTCGCGGCGCGCGCCGAGGTGGAGAGGCTCAAGGCCGAGCTCGGCTCGGCCGCGGTCCGGGAAATCGAGCTGCGGCAGGAGCTGGCCGAGCTCGAGGTGAATCTGGCCCGGACGCATCGCGACCGCGAGGAGCTGGGGCGAGCCGTGGAGGCCCTGCGCACCGAGCGCACGTCTCTTGTGGACAAGCTGCTCGACGCGGCCCGCATCCGTGGCGTCCTCTCCGACGAGGACGGCTCGTTCGACCTGGCGGCCTTCATCTCCCAGCTGCGCAGCGAGGTGCTGGCTGCGAAGGCCACCCCGGAGACGAAAGGGGCCACGGCTGGCCAGCCCGAGGCGGCGCGGCAGGAGCCGGACCTGGAGGAAATTCCCATCGACGACGCGGTGGCCTTCCAGGCCGAGGTGGCCCGGCAGATGGCGAGAGGGGTGTGGGGGGAAAGCTCGGACGCCCCCTCCGGCCCGGCTCGCCGCCCGGAGCCCGTGCCCCCAAGCGCAAGCTTGCCTCCGAGGGAGGCTGCAGAGAGGCGGCCCGAGGCGTCACCCCGGGCAGTCCTCCAACTCGACTCGGAAGCGTTGCCCGATGCGGGCTGGGCTCCGGCGGCGGCCCACAGAAATGCAAAGCCTGAAGTGTCCGAGGTGATGGGCCTGGCCGAGAGTCTCCAGGCGGAAGGGCGGCTCGGAAGCGCCTCGGGGAGGAATGGGGCCTCCCGGCGTCGCCTTCCCGGCGAGGACACCCTCTACGGTTTCTCGGTGCGGGAACTCTCGGCGCCGGATGCGAGTGCACGCATCCGCGCCGCCGAGCGCCTGGGGACGCTGGGGGACAGGGCGGCCGCCTCGCCGGTGGCATCAGCCCTCCATGCCGAGCGAGACCCGCGGGTGGCGGTGGCCTTCCTCGAAGCCCTCCGGCTCTTGGCCGGCCCGGAGGGGGCGGCGGTGGTGGAACCTTTCGTGGATGCGCCGGTGCCCGAAGTGCGCATCGCCGCGCTGAGGACACTGGTGGCTCTGGACGCCCACCGTGCCATCCCCCAGCTACAACGGGCCACCCGGGACGCCGACCCCGCGGTGCGCCGTCGAGCGACGCTGCTTGGCCTGCAGCTGCCGGCCGAGGAAGTCCTCGCCTTTGCCTCTCGGGGCGGCGCCGAGGCTGACCCGGAGGTCCGCCGGGTCGCAGCGCTGGCGGCAGGCGCCACCGGTGGGAAAGAGGCCCGGGCCACGCTGCTGGCAGCCCTGGATGACCCCTTCCCGGCGGTACGCCAGGCGGCGGCCCGAAGCCTCTCGCGGCTCCTGGGCGTCGAGGTGGAGGGGGTGGCCGGGCTGGAAGGACCGCAGCGGCGTCGGGAAATTCGGCGTCTGACGTCTCTTCCCGTGCCCTCGGTGTCGTCCCGTGCAAGGCAGGCCATCGCCCGGGAGCCGCCTGTTCAGCGGGCGAACGGGCGCAAGACGCAGGTGGCCGTGGTGGAGCAAGAGGAACGAGCCTCCGGTCCGAGCCCGGAGTTCCTCTGCCAGCCCGTCCTGTCGCAATTGCAGTCGGCGATGCGGGGCCGCTCCCTCGGGGAGCTGGTGCAACTCCTGGGAGCGCCGGCGGAGGCCGTCGAAGTCGCCTGCGCGCTTCTCACAGCCCGGGGACAGGTGGTACGGCGTGGCACGAAGCTCTTCGTCGCCTGAGGGCGGGGGAATCCCACCGATGGACGCACCCAGCTACAGCGCGAAAGAGGCGGCCGAGGTTCTCCGGCTGCCACTGCGAACCCTGCAGTCGGCGCTCAAACAGGACAAGTACTCCGGCGTCGACCTGTGGTCGGTGCGGCACACGCTGCACCACTTTCCCCGCCCCCTCGGTCACCGCCGCCAGCTCTTCCTCAACTTCAAAGGCGGAACGGGGAAGACGGCGCTCTCCACGTCTTACGCTTGGCGGATGGCGGAGCTCGGCTATCACGTCCTCCTCGTGGACCTGGACAGTCAGGGGCACGCCACCAAGTGCCTGGGCTTCGAGGGGGAGGATTTCGAGAAGACGCTGCTCAACGTGCTCGTCCGCAAGGCGCCCATGGACGAGGTCATCCAGCATTCGCCCATGCCGAACCTGGACTTCGTCCCCAGCAACCTCACCATGAGCACCGTGGACCTGGCGCTGATGCCCATGTCGGCCCGTGAATTCAAGCTGAAGAATGCGCTCAAGGACGTGAGTCAGCGCTACGACGCCATCGTCTTCGACGCGCCGCCGTCCTTCGGCCTGCTCAACCTCAATGCGCTGATGGCGGCAGACGACTTGTTCGTCCCGGTGCTGGCCGACTTCCTTTCCTTCCACGGGCTGAAGCTGCTCTTCGAGACGGTGCAGAGCCTGGAAGAGGACTTGGCGCACGTGCTGGACCACGTCTTCATCGTCGTCAATGCCTTCAACCAGACGTTCAAGCTGGCCAAGGAAGCCCTCGAGGCGCTCAAGACCCATTACCCGGAGTACATGCTCACCTCGATGGTGAGGCAGTGCACCAAGTTCGCGCAGTCCTCCTCCGAGGGCGTGCCGGTGTTTCTCGCCGACCGCGACTCGAAAGGAGCGACGGACATCGACACCATGGTGACCGAGGTGCTGGCGCGCATCGAGGCAGCAACCACGCGCACCGCCGGCGGCGGCCGGGATGCGCAGAAGGCCGGGTGAGGTCTACGGCATGAAGAAGTCCTTCGAGCAAAACGTCTCCCGTTCCCGGCCCCGGCTGAAGCTGGGCAGCCTTCTCGAGGAGTCCACCGCCCCGGGCGCCGAGGAGCTGGCCGGTGAGCCCGAGGCTGGGGAGCAGCCCCTTCCTCCTCCGCCGGTTGCCTCCCACGCCGAAACGGCCGCACGCCCTGCGTCCGCAGCGTCGCGGGCGGCCATCGAGGCATCAGCACCCGAGGTGGAGGCCCCGCGGCAGGGCGTTCCCTCCGGCAGGCGGGGGGCGGAGGCGGTGGCGGAGATGCTAGCCCGGCATGCGGCACCTGCCGCCCCGGCACCGCCCAGTCGGGGAGCGTCCACGGCCTCCCGGCCTGTGCCAGCTCCCAAGACCGAGGAAAGCCCAACGGCACGGCGCGAAAACCTGCGGCAGCGGCTGAAGGCAGCGCGCGAAACGCCCCGGCCTGCGCCCTTGCCGGCCACGGCCGCGGCGGCGGGGGTGCTGGCGGTGGAGCGCATTGCCGCCCTTCAATTGGAGCTGGCCCAGGCGAAGGCCCTCACCCTCGGGCTCGCCCAGGAGCTCGAAGCGTCGAAGCGGCAGGCGGAACGGGCCACCGAGGAAGCCCGGCTCCGGGTGGACGAGGCCAAGCGGCTCGCGGCTGCAGTGGAAGGCCGCACCAAGCTTCTGGCAGACCTGGAGAGGGAGCTCTCCGCGCTGGAGGGCGAGCGCGACGAGATGCTGCTGGCGGTGCAGGACTTGCGCGCGCGAGAGGCGGCCAATGCCGAGGAGCACCACCAGGCAAACCTGGAGCTGGCCGACAAGGACAAACAAATTTCCGACGGCCTGGCCGAGGAGGAACGTCTGGCCACCGAGGTGGAGAGCTATCGCGAGGAGCTGGAAGCCTTGCGCCGCGTGGTGAATACGCTGACCGCCGAACGGGAGATGCTCGCGCACCAGGTGGCGGAGCTCACCGCTGAGCGACAGGAGCTGCTCGAGGCCCGAAAGGCCCTGGAGGCGGTGCATCGGGCGCTCACTGAGGCCAGCGTCCGCTAGAAGGCCTTTCGTCTACTGCCCGTCGGGTGCCGGCGAGGCCCTGGACATGCGGTGGTGGCGTTGAGCCTGGGGGTGTCGCTCAGCCTCGTCGGCGAATCCCGGCCCAGAGAGCGTGCCCTGGTCACCGGTGGCTGTGGAGTTTCGCTCCACCGCCCACGAGGGAGGACGAGAGCGGCACGCTGGTGCCGACAGTCTCGTCCTCAGGCGTTGTTAGACAGCAGCCTGCACAAGGGCGGTGGGCGACTGGGCAACGGCGCCGGTGTAGGCCTCAAACAGAGCGCCCGAGCCGCCTACGGTGACGGCGAAGAGGACGCTGGCTGCGACGAGAAGCCCCAGCGAGCGCGAACGGCGGGTGGAGGCGAAGAGGGTGTTGGAAGAGGTGGGCATGGTGCGCGAGGACTCCAGTTTTCCCAGGGGCGGAGATTCGCTCGGGACGGACTGGACTGGTGCACCCGGGGTGCCAAGGCGGCTCGCGAGCAACTGCGTCCGGTTACATTTCTTCGCTCTGGGTGTTTGTAACGCGCCGAGCTACTTGACCCAGGGTCGGCGTTGTCTGGGGCACACCTCCCACTCGTAGCTCCGGGGTAGGCTCTGTAAGGGTACCCCCACTCCTTTGCGACGCGTCGACCGACGGCGGAGCGAAGCCGGCGCAGCCCTTCGAGGCCGCTGGCCGAGCGGCGAGGGCCTTCAACCCCAGCCGTTCTGCTTCGAGCCTGACTCAGTGCGAGCTCGTGATGAAGGCTTCCACCGCATTCGGTTCCGCCGACAGGCCAGTGGTGAGCGGCTCGCAGCCAGTTTCCGTGACGCGGTAGGTGTCCTCGATGCGGATGCCGAGCTTCCCGGGCAGGTAGAGGCCAGGCTCGATGGTGAGCACCATCCCCGGTTCGAGCGGTCCGCTCGTCCCGACGTCGTGGACGAAGAGGCCCACACCGTGGCCGATTGCATGGCCGTACCCCTGCTGTCCAAGGCGTTCCAAGAGGACGCGGTGGGCAATCGCATCGAGGGAGGGCCCACCCCCAGGAGCCTTGCCGGAGAGGATTGCCCCTGGACGGCAGGCGGCGAGGGCCGCCTGCTGCGCGGCATAGACGGCCTCGTAGTCGCTCCGGTCTTCTGGGGTGAAGTGCCCGCCTACCGGAAAGGTGCGGGTGAAGTCCGAGGTGTAATGGTTGACGGAGCAGCCGACGTCCACCAGCACCATCTCACCGACTTGGAGCGCGGCGTCGGTGGGCGATGCGTGAATGGACGCCGCGCGAGCCCCGGAGGCGACCACCGGCGGAATGCTGTCCTCGGTACATCCCGCCGCGCGCCCGAGTCGCTGGATACTCGCGGCGATGGCGTGCTCGGTCACGCCCGGGGTGCGTCCTGGTGCCGTCTCGCGCACGGCGGCGACGATGGCCTGCGCTGCCGCCTGGAGGTCTTTGAGCTCGTCGGCGTCCTTCAGGCCGCGCATTGTTTCCACGTCGTGGTTGAGGCTGAAGCGTCCAAGCAAGGGCGAAGAGCCCGGAAGCCGAAAGAGGCCGCGCTCGTCGGTGCCATTGAGATAGCGGACGTCGAGGTTATCCCAGGCGCGGTACCCGGCGCTGTCCTCCCAGGTTACCGTCTCGGACAGCGCCGGCCACAGGTAACCGCCGCGCGGCGCCAACACGCGCAGGTGCGCCAGGCGCCTCGCCCCCCGCGCGTCGGGCGGCCTGAGCTCCGGAGTGAAGAGTGCCACTGCGGTGACACAGCCCAGTGCCAGGCCGGCTGCCAGCGCGGCTGAATCGCGCGGGAGCCGCTTGCGCGGACGCCGAAGCTCCGCATGCGGGGAGGCAAGACGGCCCGCTGCCAGAAGGAGCAGTGCGAGGATGGGCCACGTCCAGGCGGCGGTCTCCCCCGGTAAGGCGCTCAGCACCAGCCGCGCGCCAATGGCCGCCGCGATGAAGCGCATACCCAGGGCTGGCCGGATGAGCCCCCAGACTGCGAGCCCGAGGCAGAAGAGGCCAAGAAGCAGAGAGGGGATGCTGGGGCGGCTGCCCGTCCCGACCATGAGCGGAACCACCCCCGCCACGAGCGCGACGAGGAGTGCCGGCACCAGGCCGAATCGAGCGCGCCGCACCACCCACCACACCACCGCGGCCTCGAAGATGATGATGGCGAGCGCCGTCGCCAGGAAAGTCCAGTGGCCGACGCCCGCCCGCCATGCCAGCACCAAGAGGGTGAGTACCGCGGCGAGCGCCGCGAGCACCCAGCGTCCGACACGCGGCCCCAGCAACCCGAGGGCGAGTCCAAGGGCCACGACGAAGGGAGTCCCGAAAGTCATAGGTGGCTCGCGTCGAGCCTCTATCAGGACTCACGGACTCCGGGGCGCACTTCAGCCCTCGTCGAGCGAAGTCTCGGAGGGCCAGTCTGGCCACCCGTGCCCCACCACCCAGCGGAACCCCCGGGGACCAAGGGAAAGCGTCTGCTTCCCCCCGCGGGTGAAACGAGCTGCGTCCAGGCGCGTGGGGCGCCCGGGGAGAAACTCGCTAGGGCCTGACCTGCACTTCAACCTTCTCGCGCCCGGGGCACTCCCAGTGGGAACGGTCGCCGCGCTCGACCCACACTGCTCCTGGGCAGGGCTCCGCAGGGCGCGTCACCACTTCACGCTCATGGACAACGCAGCCTGCGGCGGCGAGCGACACAGCAACGAAGGCGGCGGCAAGCAGATGGGGTTTCTGCATAGGGTTTCTCTCTCCTGAGGTGGAAGCGCGAAACGTGGTCACGGCCACAGATTGGCGCAAGGGGCCAGCCCAGCTGCTTCCGCAGACGAAGAAAACTCCAGAACCAAAGTCTAGGTGCGTTGCTCGAAAAATCCGCTAAGGCCTGACGTTGACGTCGACGTGCTCTCGGTCGACTGGGTGGTCGTCATGGTGGTCGCGGTCATCCCTCACGACATCGCGGTCATGAACGACGCACCCGGCGGCGGCGAATGACAACGCGACGAGGACTGTAAGCAGGTGTCTTTTCAGCATGGGTTCGCTCCTGGGCTCGGAGAGACAAACCTGCTCACGCGGTGGGAGTGGCGCAAGGGGCCCAGAACGGCTTTCTGTCCAGCACGCCAAGCACCCTGCGCAGCAGGGGGGATGCTGGCCGGGAGGCGACCCGGCACGGGGGTTGTACCCACCAGCAAAGGCCTTACCTTGCCTCACTGAAACAAGCGTCCATCAATGCGTGTGCCACACCTCGACGAAGGAGCGTTCCAATGTTGACCCTCAAGCAACTCAAGAATCTCGACGCGAATGATGTGCTCCGGACGCTGGGCGTTCAGCGCAAGGGAACGACGGACTGGTTCGCCCCCGCACTCGGTGGATTGCTGGTGGGGATGCTCCTCGGTGCAGCGTCGGCCTTGCTGCTCGCGCCCCAGTCCGGAGAGGAGTTGCGAGCCGAGCTTTTGCGACGTCTCGAGGAAGAGAAGGAGCTGAACCCGCTGGCGGAGCCGGCCTAGCCAGCAAGCAGCGCGCGTCGGCCCGCGGCGCCTTGCGCCACTGCTACTCTAAGGCGCGGCGGCTCCCCCGTCCGAAGCCCCGTGGTGCCACCAGGGGCCACCGAAGTGCGGGTCGCCGGGCCCGCCCCACTTGCCGGGTCCGCCGAATCCATGCCCTCGGTGGTGGTGGCGGTGGTGAAAGAGCTCCTCGCAGGAGACGACGCAGCTAGCCGCACCGCCGGCCGCGGGCATGACGCAGCTGCCGGACGGCCCTTCCTCAGCGTGCTTCTTGTGCCCAAAGCCGAGGGTGCACGTCGCGCCAGCGTCCTGGCCGGCGCAGGCAACGACGCCCGGAGACGAGGCCGGCCTGCAGGCCAGTGGGCCAGCACCCGCCGGCCCAGAGCGGCAGATGCCAGGCTTGCTTCCGCCGTCCCGGTGTTCAGGGCGCGTACAAGCGTCGCCGGCAGACTTTCCCGAGCACGCGTCCAGGATGGCTGCGGGCGGTGTGTGGCTCCGGCCACAGAAGAGGGTGCCGCTCGCCCGGGCGGCGATGCACATGCCCTCGAAGCTGTGCCCGGCCGGTCCGGTGGCCGCGCATGCGGTGCCCGAGGACTTCCCGCTGCAGGCGTCCACCAGGAAGCTGGGAGGAGGCGGAAAGTCGGGTACGCAGGCGACGCCCGTGCCGTCGAATGTCGCGCGGCAGCTGCCGGGGAAGCTCCAGCCGCCATCCCTCTTTCCGGTGAGCGAGCACGCATCGCCCACCGCTTTGCCGGAACAGGCGTCGAGCATTCCCGTGGAGGGTGCACACCGCAGGGGGGCTGTGCTCTGCCCGGCGCCCGCGTCCAGGGCCGTGCTGGCAGTCTTGGAGGTGCTCGAGGACGAGGCACCGCTCCCGGCGCCGCCAGAGCCCGTCGGGCCGTTACATCCCACCACCAGCAAGAACGCGAGGCCTGCCAAAGCCAGCGTGTGTCCGGGCACCTGTCGCATGCGTCACCTCAACCAGACCGAATTCCGAACGTCGGAAGCGTGTCAGAAACCCCGGTTGGTCCCCAAGGGTTAAGGCCCCTTCCTCTTCCAGCGGGAACCCCTCCCGTTCCCTCCACGCCAGCTCCCTGGGGTGCCAGGCGACCCTGCCGCGCGCGGACTCCCCGTCAGTCGCGCAGGGCGACGTCGACGGTCATTCCGTCGTGCGCCACGTCGACGGGCCCGGGGTACTCGGCGCGGGCTTGTGCCAGCAGCCGGGAGGGGTCGGTGTCGTGCCGGGAACTCAGGTGCGTGAGGATGAGGCGGCGCGCGCCGGCTGCCCGGGCAATGCGCCCCGCCTCTCGAGCGGTCGAATGCCGAGTCTCGAGCGCTCGCTGTTGCTCGTCGTCGGAGAAGGTGGACTCGTGAATGAGCACATCGGCGTCACGCGCTGCTTCCACCATCGCCTCACAGGGCCGTGTGTCCCCAGAAAGCGCCAGGCGCCGGCCCGGGCGCGAGGGCCCCACCACGTCCGCCGGCTCCACCGTCTTGCCATCCAGCGCCACCACGGCCTCCCCGTGCTGGAGACGTCCGAAGTCCGGGCCCTCCCGGACGCCGAGCGCCCGGGCTGCGTCGAGGTTGAAACGCCCCGTTCGCTCGTCCTCCTCGAGGACGTAGCCCAGTGCGTTGATGCGGTGCTGCACCGTCACGGCGCGCACCGCGAAGCCCGAGCGCTGAATGCGTTCGCCGTCCTTGAGCTCGACAATCTCCAAGGGAAACCCGACGGACTCCACGCCTAAATGCACCGCCTGGTTGAGGAGACGCTTGGCCGGAGGAGGGCCGTAGAGCGTGAGGCCGTGCTCGCGTCCCATCATCCCCAGCGTGCGCAGAAACCCAATAATCCCCAGGTAGTGGTCGGCGTGGAAGTGGGTGAAGAAGACCGCGTCCACGCTGAAGCCGGTGCCATAGCGAATCATCTGCCGCTGGCTCCCCTCGCCGCAGTCGAAGAGCAAGAGCTCGGCATCGGCCTTCACCGACAGCCCGGAGAGGTTTCGATGGATGGTGGGCTGTGCGGCCGAGGTGCCGAGAAAGGTGAAGCGCAACACGGACATCCCGGCGGAACCCATCGGTGGCGTGCGGTTAGCATGTGCCCGGGCGCAGCGCCAAGCTCGGCCCCCCAGGCAAAAAAGGCGTCAGTCACCCTTGGGAGGGCTTCTGGGGCTCAGGCTGCCTTGGCCTCGGCTCCAGCGGTGCTCGCCGGGCTCACCTGGATGCGCATCCCGTAGAAGGAGCGCCAGACGAAGACCAGCGAGGCGAGGAAGAAGACCGCCGAGAGGACAATGCTTGTCGTCCGCTCGAGGGTGATGGCCAGTTCCACGGCCAGAAGGCCGAAGAGCGTGGTGAACTTGATGACCGGGTTGAGCGCGACGCTGGAGGTGTCCTTGAAAGGGTCGCCCACTGTGTCGCCCACCACCGTGGCGTCGTGGAGCGGGGTGCCCTTGGCCTTCAACTCGACCTCCACCAGCTTCTTGGCGTTGTCCCAGGCCCCACCGGCGTTGGCCATGAAGATGGCCTGGTAGAGGCCGAAGATGGCGATGCTGATGAGGTAGCCGATGAAGAAAAACGGCTCCAGGCAGGCGAAGGCGAGGGTGCTGAAGAAGACGGCGAGGAAGATGTTAATCATCCCCTTCTGCGCGTACTTGGTGCAGATTTCCACGACGCGCTTGCTGTCAGCCAGAGACGCCTTCGTCACGCCGTCGAGCTTGATGTTGCGCTTGATGAACTCCACCGCCCGGTAGGCTCCGGTGGAGACCGCCTGCATCGAGGCGCCGGTGAACCAGTAGATGACCGCGCCGCCCATGATGAGCCCGAGGAGGAAGGGGGCGTGGAGCAGTGTGAGGTTGTCGAGGCCCGTGGTGAGTCCCTTGGTGAGCACCACGATGATGGAGAAAATCATCGTCGTCGCTCCCACCACCGCGGTCCCGATGAGCACCGGCTTGGCGGTGGCTTTGAAGGTGTTCCCCGCGCCGTCGTTGGCCTCGAGGAAGTGTTTGCCTTTTTCGAAGTCCGGGGTGAAGCCGAAGTCCTTCTTCACCTGGTTCTTCACGTCCGGGACGTCCTCGATGAGGCTCAGCTCGTAGACGCTCTGCGCGTTGTCGGTGACTGGGCCGTAGCTGTCCACGGCGATGGTGACCGGTCCCATGCCCAGAAAGCCGAAGGCCACCAGACCGAAGGCAAACACCGGGCTGGCGTCGATGGCGCTCCCCACAACCGGGAACAGGGCGCCCAGGCCAAGGGTGCTCACCCCGTAGGCGATGCCCATCAGCGCGACGATGGCCGCGCCGGTCCAGTAGGCGCTGAAGTTGCCAGCCACGAGTCCGGAGATGATGTTCAGCGACGCACCGCCCTCGCGAGAGGCCGTCACCACCTCCCGCACGTGCTTCGACTCGGTTGAGGTGAAGACTTTCACCAGTTCCGGGATGATGGCTCCGGCCAGGGTGCCGCAGGTGATGATGGTGGACAGCTTCCACCAGAACGTTCCGTCGCCCAGGGTGGGAATGAGCAGCCAGGAGATGAGGTACGTCATTCCCACCGAGACCACCGACGTCAACCAGACGAGCGCGGTGAGCGGGTGCTCGAAGTTCATCTTGTCGGCGTTCACGTAACGCGCCTTCTGAACGAATTCGTTCACCGTGTAGGAGAGGAAGCTCGCAATCACCATCACGATGCGCATCACGAAAATCCAGACCAGGAGCTGCACCTGCACCACCGGGTCGTGCGCGGCAAGAAGGATGAAGGTGATGAGCGCAACCCCGGTGACGCCGTATGTCTCGAACCCGTCGGCCGACGGACCGACCGAGTCGCCGGCGTTGTCGCCGACGCAGTCCGCGATGACGCCCGGGTTGCGCGCGTCGTCTTCCTTGATTTTGAAGACAATCTTCATCAGGTCCGAGCCGATGTCGGCGATTTTGGTGAAGATGCCGCCGGCGATGCGCAGGGCGGAGGCGCCGAGGGACTCGCCGATGGCAAAGCCGATGAAGCAGGAGCCGGCGAAGTCCCCCGGGACGAAGAGGAGGATGAGCAGCATGATGAACAGCTCGACGCTGATGAGCACCATGCCGATGCTCATCCCGGCGCGCAGCGGGATGGCGTAGCAAGGGTAGGGCTTGCCCCGAAGGCTGGCGAAGGCAGTGCGGCTGTTGGCAAAGGTGTTCACCCGGATACCAAACCAGGCGACGCCATAGCTGCCGGCGATGCCCACCAGGCTGAAGAAGAGGATGGTGGCGACTCGCACCGGAGTCATGTGCTGCAGCACACCGAAGTACAAAACAATAATTGCGCCGACCAGCACCTCCAGCATCAGGATGAACTTGCCCTGGGTGATGAGGTACGTCTTGCAGGTCTCGTAAATAATCTCCGAGACCTCCAACATCGCCTTGTGCACCGGCAGGTTCTTCAGACGCATCAGCTGGTAGACGCCGAAGCAGAGGCCCAGCAGGCAGATGAGGAGGCCTCCCAGCAGGAGGTTCCGTCCAGAGGTGCCCAGAAAGTGCACCGAGCCGAGGTCCGGAAGCAGCAGGTCCGTCTCGCTGGCCGAGGCGACACTGGCGAGGCAGAAGGCGAGAAGCCCGGCAAGGCGTGTGCTGTGCCTCCGCAGGCCTGAAATGGACGGGGCAAGCTCCGGCGTCCGCGACACGAGCGAATTCATGGTGAGCAACTCCTCAAGAGGAAGTCGAGGGGTTGGCCGTTCGCACCGTCCGCGATGCGAGCGCTTCAGCACAGCCTCGCCCCGGGAAGCCCCCAGGGAGGGGGCTGCCCTCTAGCACAGGCCCCGACGGCGTTGAAAGTTCCGAAAGCGTGGACCTCCGTCCGCCACAACCCTGTGAAGTTGCGAGAGAATTCAAGGGCCACCAGCAAGTCAGCGCGCGGCCAGCCCAGGCCTCTTTTCGTTAGGGCGCGGAGACACCCGAGCTGAAAATTCGGAAGGCGAGGACGCCTCCGTCCAGGTCAAGTTGTGGCAGCAGGTACCCCAGGGCGGTGGCGCCC
>Ga0302324_100000443_pt1 | contig 112381 bp, 69 predicted proteins | sample Palsa_T0_1_FD_201949 | JGI IMG/M metagenome (GOLD analysis project Ga0302324, IMG submission 201949) | Peat permafrost microbial communities from Stordalen Mire near Abisko, Sweden - Palsa_T0_1 | ecosystem: Environmental > Terrestrial > Soil > Palsa > Peat permafrost | place: Sweden: Abisko... | reverse complement strand
TATAGCTACTACCTGGGGCTGGACCAGTATCACTATCCGATACCCTATTTCGATGCCCGGAACGGCCCATCCAATTTTCTGCTGCACAACGAAGGGAACGCTACCTTTGTGGACAGGACCGAGGCGGCAGGATTAAATGCCGAGAACGACCGCTATAGTTTCGCTTGCGCCTGGGGCGCCTACACTGCCGGCGGCTTGCCCGATCTGTATGTGGCCAACGATTTCGGGCGCAGCAACCTGTATCGCAACAACGGTGATGGGACGTTCACCGCTGTCTCAGGCGAAGCCGGCATCGACGAACCGGGAGCGGGAATGAGCGCTTGCTGGTCTGATTTCGATAATGACGGCAAACAGGATGTCTACGTTGCTGACATGTGGTCGTCCGCGGGCCAAAGGGTTTCCGGTCAAAAGCGCTTTCACGAAAAAGCGCCGGAAGAAGTCCGCGCGCTCTACCGGCGGCACGCGCGAGGCAACGCGCTTTATCGAAACCTGGGCAATGGAAGGTTTCAAGACATCAGCCAACAAGCCGGAGTCGAGATGGGGCGTTGGTCCTGGTGTTCGGATTTCTGGGATTTCGATCACGATGGATTTGCTGACCTTTACGTCACCAATGGATACATCTCCGCGCCGGCAGGCAACGACCTGGCAAGTTTTTTCTGGCGGCAGGTGGTGGCGAAATCGCCTGAGGATGCTACACCTTCCTTGGCTTACGAGCATGGATGGAATGCAATCAATGAATTGATTCGGTCAGACCACTCCTGGAACGGCTATGAACGAAATGTGATGTTCGCGAACAACCGCGATGGCACGTTCACCGAGGTTTCAGGCGCGGTGGGATTGGACTTTCCTGAGGACAGCCGCTCCTTTGTTCTCGCCGATATAGACCATGACGGACGGTTAGAGGTCATCGTTAAAAACCGTAATGCCCCACAATTGCGGATCTTGCACAACGTGATGAAGGAACTCGGTCAATCGATCGCGTTCCGCCTGAAAGGTCAAACGAGCAACCGCGATGCCATCGGAGCCTCGATCACCATCGAAGTGGGTACCCTCCACCAGACGAAGTATTTGCAGGCAGGATCGGGGTTTGTGGCCCAACACTCTAAGGAGATATTCTTTGGCGTTGGAAAACCGGAAGGCACAATTCGAGCCACGGTCCGCTGGCCAAGTGGGCTTTCTCAGGAATTCGCAAGTATCCCGGTCAACCATCGGATTGTCATTGAGGAGGGCTCCGCCGAATTTGTAGCCATGCCATTCTCCGCACCACCTCAGGCCTACGCGCAAGCAGGACCACCGCTCAAGTTAGAACCGCTGCCCTCGCAGATAGACACGTGGCTGATTGAACCGTTGAAAGCACCGGCGCTTTCGCTGCCGGACCTCGCGGGCAACATGCGAGAACTGCGAAGCCTGCGAGGTGGATGCGTGCTTCTCAATTTCTGGGCAACTACGGCGCCGGTCTGCGCCGACCAGCTGAGGCTTTTCCATCGCAACCAGCCGCTGGCCCAAAGCCAGCTCGAGATTTTAGCTGTAAACGTTGATGACGCGGCCAATACAGGAACGGCACGATCGTTTGCGGCGCTCGAGAGGTTCCCCTTCCCTGTCGTTTTTGCCACGGAAGATGTGGCGGGTGTTTATAACATCATCTACCGTTACCTGTTCGACCGTCGCAGGGACCTCGCAATTCCGACCTCTTTCCTGCTGGACAGAGAGGGTATGATCGTCAAGGTGTATCAAGGGCCGATCCATCCTCAGCGATTGCTGGAGGATGTGAAGGCTATCCCAACCACCACCTCCGATCGCATGCGAAAAGCGCTTCCGTTTGGCGGCGTGCCTTATCACGATGCGTTCCAGCGCAATGACTTCACTTACGGAGTGGCGCTCTTCCAGCATGGCTACCTCGACGCGGCGGCCGACGCCTTCGAGCAGGTCGTCGCTCAGAAACCGGACAATCCGGAAGCCTATTACAACCTTGGCACGCTCCACCTAAAACAAAATAATCTCCAGCAGGCGCGTCAGTACATGGAACAAACATTGAAGTTGCGCTCGAATTATCCAGAGGCATGGAACAATCTTGGTATGATCGCGGCCCAACAAGGGCAACCGGATGAAGCAGTGCGGGACTTCCAGCAGTCACTCAGTCAGAGACCGAACTACGCGATCGCCTTGCTCAACCTGGGAAATCTCTATCGCCGTCAGGGTGCGTTCGATAAGGCACAAACGCTTTTGCGTAGCGCGCTCGAGATTCAACCCGATGATCCTGAGACTAACTATAGCCTGGGGATGTTTTACGCGCAGCAAGGACAAACGCAATCGGCGGCGGACTATCTGCAAAAAGCAATCGATTTGCGTCCGGGTTATCCCGAGGCCCTGAACAACCTCGGCGTTCTCTTTGTTCGAGTCAATCATTATGCAAGTGCGGAAGCCCAATTCAAGACGTGCATCCGAGCCGCTCCAAATTTCGATCAGTCGTATCTCAATCTTGCCCGCTTATACGTGATGCAGAACGATAAGGAGAAGGCGACAGAAGTGCTGCTGGAACTGCTGCGGGTGCAGCCTCAACACCGGGGGGCGCAGCAGGCCCTCGAAATGCTAAAATCGCAGCCTTAATGGGCACTCGGTAACATGTGGATGGTGAGTCGCATATTCATGCAGCAAGCAAACAGAATCGCGATCGCATGGTCCACCGCGCCGAGCTTATGCCGCGCCGGAAGTCTCTTTTTGCTTCTTCTTAGCAGCCTGACGCTCGCTGCCCAGCAGCCTCATCATTCCGCTACCACCAGGGAAGCAGAACCATCTTCTCACTCCTCCCCAAATCTCCAGCAGGCTGAAGAGCTACGCCGGCAGGGCCTATTCGATCAGGCGAGGAGTAAGGTGCAAGAGGAACTCGAGCGTAATCCTGCCAGCGTGGAAGCCTACAATATGCTGGGCTTTATCTACACCGACGAAAGGGACTACAGCAACGCAGTCGAAGCATTCCAGCATGCCTTGAAGCTCGCTCCCGGCTCAGCAAAGACTCGCAACAACCTGGGAAACGTCTACATGTCTGAGCAGAAGCCTGATTTGGCGGAGAATGAATTTCGCACCGTTTTGCGGACTGATCCCGGCAACCGCGATGCGAACTACAACTTTGGCCTCTTGCTGATGAGCAAGGGATCGCCCGGCGAAGCCATTGCGCGCTTTGAACGCGTGCGTCCCGCGACTGTCGCAACACAGTTCAATTTGATTCATGCCTATCTGGCAAGCAACCGCACCGCGGAGGGCTTACGGCTGGCAACCGAACTTTCAGCCCAGAACAAGGATAATATCCAGCTTCATTTCTCACTTGGAATCATGTTGGCCTCGGAAAAACAATACCAGCCTGCTCAGTCAGAACTGGAAAAGGCCGATGCATTGCAGCCGGGCACCTTCGAGATCCTTTACAACCTGGGACAAACCTACCTTCGCGGCGGCGCATACTCCAAAGCGGAATTCGTACTAGACCGCGCACTCAAGTTGCAACCCGACTCGGCTGACACGCTCCACCTGCTGGCGCAGGTCGATTCGAATGAGTCGCGCCCACTCGACGCACTGGAACTGCTGGTTCGCGCTCACAAAATTGCGCCCGAAAATATAGACGTCATCTTTCTGATGGCCCGAGTCAGTATGTCTCAGAATTATTACGAAGATGCGATACCGCTTCTGGAGTCGGGCCTGGCGATCGCCCCACAGCGCTCCGATCTGCTGGCTGCGCTGGGCGAAAGCTATTTCATGGCAGGCAAGGTGGACAAGGCCATCGAAAAATTCCAGAAACTGATCGAACTCGATCCCTCCGCGCGGTCGTATGTGTTCCTTGGCATCTCTTACCGGCATCTGGGCCGATTCGATGAGGCAAAACGATATTTTCAGGACGGCCTCAAGCTCGATCCTCATAACAGCGCATGCCTGTTTAATCTCGGTTTTATAGCCGAGCGGCAGGGGGATTCAGCACAAGCCGAAGCGATGTTTCAGCAGGCGCTCCACTCCAGTCCGGACTTTGCCCCGGCGTTGTTAGAGCTAGCCAACCTGCGCATCGTGAGCAAGAAATATTCAGAAGCCGCCGACCTGCTCAGGAAATACGTAGCGGCTAGCCATAACCCGTCGACCGGATATTACAAGCTGGCGATGGTGGAGCGAAATCTGCACCAGACCGAAGCCGCCGATCGCGATCTGAAGGTATTTCAAACACTCTCCAAAGACGCTCCCACCGGTCCCTATCCGTATGAGCACCTTTTCGACTATCTGGATAATCGCTCGAAGCTCGCTCCCCAGGCCCAGAATCAATTAGATATTACGCAACTCCACGACCAGATCAGCAAGCACCCAGATCAGCCGGAGGATCTCTATTTGCTGGCCGAGGCTTATCTCAAATCCGGAAAGACGGGGGATGCGAAAGACATCATCGCTCTGCTCGACAAGTTAAGCGCAGGCGACTACCGCACACAAAATGGAGTGGGCGTCCTGCTCGCCCGTTATCACCTGTATGACGATGCCATCCAACACTTCCGCGATGCGCTGCAGGCGAACCCCGGCTCGGACGAAGTAATATTCAACCTCGCCGACGCTTACTTCCGAAAAGGGCAGTATGCCGAAGCACTCAATGCCGCCGGGCAGGTTTCAGAGCAGGGCCGCAAGGACGATCCCTACCTGACTCTGCTGGCGGATATCTACGCGCACCTGGGGGACGCCGCCCGCGCTGAAGAGATTTACCGCGATGCCATCACCCGTAATCCAGACAACGATCAGGACTATCTCGCGCTCGCGCTGCTGCAGTTGCGGGAGCAAAACACCGCCGGCGCAAAGCAGACGCTGCTGCAAGGACAGACCCGCATTCCAGGCTCGGGAAAGATTCTCTGGGGCCTGGGTCTTACTTCGGCCTTGGAAGGAAACACCGCAGAAGCCGGCCGGCATTTCGAGCGGGCGGTGGATTTGCTTCCGGAATGGCCCGGCAGCTATTCAACCCTGGGTGTTTTCTATTTTCAGACCGGACAAATCGATAAAGCCAAAGAAGTCCTGAACCGTTTCAAGAACAGCAGCCAACGCGGCGCCCTGGACATCAACCGGATCGAGCAGGTGTTGGCAACGGCGCCGGCGACCTCCCCGGCGGCCAATGAGCCCATGACCATGGCCAACCGGCAGCAACTGCTCGGACTCGCGCTGTCGCTTGCCGATAGGACGCTCTGAGACGTGGCCCACCGATTCTGCCTTAGCATTCTGATGACCCTGGCCGCAGCATCCACCCCCGCTGCTGCTCCACCAGCCGGAAAAGCAGCAAACGCTCCGATCACCGTTCGCTACACCGACGTGCGCAAGGCCGCGGGAATCACCTTTATTCAGGACTCCACCCAAACGGATGAAAAGTATTACCTCGAAACCATGGGCACCGGTGTCGGATGGATCGATTACGACCAGGACGGATTGATGGACCTCTACTTTGTCCAGTCCGCGGCCACCGAGGCCTACCAGCCGCCGCATCCGTTACGCTCCGCGCTTTATCACAACAACGGCGACGGCACCTTCACCGACGTCACCGACAAAGCCGGCGTCGGGGGGGAAGGACATTACGGCCAGGGCGTCGCCGTCGGAGACTTTGACAATGACGGGTGGCCTGATCTCTACGTAACCGGCTATGGGCACGCCATTCTCTACCACAATAACCACGACGGCACCTTCACCAACGTTACTGCCAAGGCTGGGGTCGCCGACGAAGGGGGATGGTCAACCAGTGCGGGGTGGTTTGACTACGATAAAGACGGGTGGCTTGACCTGGTCGTCACCAATTACATTGACTGGTCGCCGAAGAACAATCTCTGGTGTGGAGAACGCGGCCCCGGTTATCGCTCTTACTGCAATCCGGGAAACTACAAAGGCCAGAGAACCAAGCTCTACCATAACAATCACGATGGCACTTTTACCGACGTGAGCGTCAAGTCTGGGGTCGGCCTGCCCGAATCGAAAGGGATGGGCGTGGTGCTGGCCGACTTCGACAACGATGGCTGGCCGGACATCGCAATCGCCAATGACACCTGGCCGAATTTCCTGTTTTTGAATAATCACGACGGTACGTTCAAGGATGTCTCTCTGATATCCGGGCTGGCTGCCAGCGAAGAGGGGAAATACGAAGCGGGGATGGGCATAGACGCTGCCGATGTAAACGGCGACGGCTTGCTGGACGTGTACATTACCCATCTTGATCTCGAATTAAACCGGCTGTATCTCAACAACGGCGACACCACCTTTACCGACGACACATATGCCTCGGGAATTGGCGCCAAGGCCAGGCTGCTGAGCGGGGTGGCGGCCAAGTTCCTCGACTACGACAACGATGGCTGGGTGGACATCCTGCAACTGAACGGCGCCATGTTGGACAACGTGACTCTTTACCACAGCGAGGTCTCCTACAAAGAACCGCTGCTCATGTTCCGCAACCTGGGCCTGGGCCATTTCGAAATGACGTCCTCTCAACTCGGTCCTGACTTTCTTCGTCCGCTTGCAGGGCGTGGTCTCGCTACAGCAGATTTCGACAATGATGGTGACATCGACATTGCCATCAACAACCGCGGCGACTCTCCCGAGCTCTTGCGCAACGACGGGGGCAATGCCAATCACTGGCTCGAGGTTTTATTGATGGGGACCAAATCGAATCGGGATGGCACCGGCGCGCAACTAAAATTGACTTCGGAAGGATTTGCGCAGGTGAAGCAGGCAGAGGGCGGGACGAGTTATATGTCGGCCAGCGATCCGCGCATTCATTTTGGACTGGCCAAGCGAGCCAAAATTGAATCGCTGGTGATCACGTGGCCCAGCGGGCAAGTGGACAAATTGGCGAACCTGCCCATCGATACCATCATCGCGGTCAAAGAAGGCACGGGCATTGTCCCTCATCCATTCCCCAAAGTGCCGGCCCAATGAGTCTCTATAATCGTCGCAAGCTATGATTTTCCCACGAAGGCGCTTTCTCGGCTCATCTCTCTTCATGCTCGGCGGCCCGCTGATAGAGGCTCTTGCAACCCCCCTGTGGCACTGGAGAAATCCCGGCCTTGTGGAAGCCGCAGTCTCGACCTCCCCTGCAACATCTCCGGTCCAGTTTGTGGACGTGGCTCAGCAAGCCGGGCTGACCATCCCCAACGTGTGGGGCGGCGTAGATCATAAGAGATCCATCATCGAGGCCAAAGGAAGTGGACTGGCCTTCTTCGACTATGACAATGACGGATGGCTGGACATCTATCTCACCAATGGAGATCGGCTGGACGCGCTTTGGCCTCCGGGTAAAGCGCCGACCTCTCAGCTGTACAAGAACAACCGCGATGGCACGTTTACCGACGTCACGGAAAAATCAGGATTGGGGCGTACCGGTTGGCAGACCGGCGTCTGCGTAGGTGATTACAACAATGATGGATGCGATGACCTATTTTGTTGTTTCTGGGGACACAACATTCTTTTCCACAACAACGGAGACGGCACGTTTACCGATGTCACGCACAAAGCCGGCCTTGACCAGGCGAAGGTGCGCTGGGGCGCAGGGTGTACTTTTCTCGACTACGACCGGGACAGTCACCTCGATCTTTTTGTCTGCAATTATATAAAGTTGGATCCGTCAACCATCCCTCCCGCCGGCGACACCACCTATTGCCAGTGGAAGGGCGTGCCTATCATGTGCGGTCCGCGGGGGCTTCCAGGCGATACGAATATTCTTTATCACAACAATGGAGACGGCACGTTTACCGATGTTTCTGAGAAGTCGGGGATTCTGATACCGGGCCCACGATACTCGATCACCGCAGTCTCCTACGACTTCGATAACGATGGCTGGCCGGACATCTATGTCGCCGTGGACTCCGAATCCAGTATCCTGTTCAAGAACAATCATGACGGGACGTTCACCGACGTCGCGGTCATGGCAGGTTGCGCCTACAATGACAACGGACACGAGCAGGCGGGGATGGGCGTTGCGGTGGCCGATTATGACTGTGACGGCTGGTTCGATATATTCAAGACCAACTTTGCCGATGACACCAGCAACCTGTACCACAACAATGGCGATGGAACCTTCAGCGACGTCAGCTTTGCCTCCGGTGTCGGCGTCAACAACCGCTATGTAGCCTGGGGTTGCGGCTTTATCGATTACGATAACGACGGATGGCAGGACATCATCCAGATCAACGGACATGTGTATCCGGAGATTGATAACTACAATTTCGGGCAGACCTTCAAAAATCCACGGCTGGTGTACAAGAACCTGGGGAATGGCCGATTTAAAGATGTGTCAGCAGAAATGGGACCCGGCATTAGCGAACGGTATTCCAGCCGCGGCGCAGCGTTCGGCGACTATAACAACAACGGCGACATGGATGTGCTGATCCTGAACCTGAATGATCCTCCTTCACTCTTGCGCAACGAAGGGGGCAACCAGCAGAACTGGATCAAGATCAAGCTGCTGGGCACGAAGTGCAATCGCACAGCTATCGGAGCGCGGGTACGGGTTATGACGGGAAAGCACGTTCAGATGGATGAGGTACACAGCGGCGACAGCGTGATGTCGCAGTCGGATCTTCGGCTGCACTTCGGGTTGGGGAAAGTGGAGACGGTGGATACCATCGAGGTGAAGTGGCCAACTACGCAGAAGATCGAACGCTTTACCCAGGTGAAGGCAAATCAGATCGTCACCATCCGCGAGGGGGATGGGATGATTAAGCCGCACCGCTGATATTGATCAAGTGCGTGGCGTTCTCAGGCTCCGGTTTCGAAGGCCCACTCGTCTTCCCGGCCAGGGCGCAGTCGAGCGGAGACGTTCTTGATTTCTCTTTCCGGCCGCACGGCCGCGGTGGATTGGCGGATGACTAATTCCGCGCGCACGATATGGGTAAGGCCTTTGCTTTCTCCACCCTGGCTGGCGGTATAAAGCGAGTTGAAGGCGAACTCTGCAATTTCTGCACGCGAAAGCCGGATAGTCGTCAGCGGCGGAGCCATAAAGCTGCTCAGCGCAATGTCGTCGAAGCCCACCACAGAGATGTCTTCGGGAACTCGCAACCCCGCGGCATAGACCGCACCCATGATCCCGATGGCCGTCAGATCGTTGGAGGCCAACACGGCAGTTGGCAGCACGGGCAGCTTCAAAATATCTAACATGGCGGCGTAGCCGCCATCGAAGCGATGGTTGGCTGCCCGAACGAAGGCCTCACTGCATTTAAGTTTCTTGCGCTTCAACGATGCTAAAAAGGCGTCGCAACGAGTTCTCGCTGAGACCAGGTTTGCCGGCCCGCTCACAAAGGCAATCCTGCGGTGCCCCAGCGAGGTCAGGTGGTCCATTGCCTGGTCGACACCGCTGTCATAGTCGAGAGAAATGTTGCTAATGCCGGCGCCTACCGCGCCGGTGTCGAGAAAAACAATGGGGATGCCCCGGCCGCACAGCGTCTGGATCAGCTCCGGGTCCATCTCCGAGGTCATGATTGCGACCCCGTCTACCTTGCGCTCCAGCATCCGGCGGACACAAACCTCCATGCGATCCGGCTGGTAATCAGTATTGGCAATCAGGACTTCGTAACTATGCTCGACCGCAAGGCGCTCGAAGCACTTCACCAGCTCAGGGAAGAACGGATTCTCAATGTCGGAGATGATCAGACCGTAGATATGGCTCTTGCCCGTGCCCAGGGTCCGCGCATGCGTGTTGGGATAGTAGCCGCTCCGTTGAATGGCGGCCCGGACACGCTTTTCCGTACGTGCGTCCACAGGCGCGGTCCCGTTGACCACGCGTGAAACGGTGGCTGTGGAAACTCCGGCTCTCTTGGCTACTTCCCTGATGTTCATGTGTTCGCGTAGCGGGACTGGCGGCTCACGAAGGTTTGATGCCGAATTTTTGATGCCGCTCTTAACCAGCGCAGCAATTTTGTAGCAATAATACACCGCACAGTCTAACCAAAAGCAATCGGGTTACGGTACCTCCGGATGTTACTCGCGACTAAGCGAACGATTTGCCTCTCATTTAGCTAAGAGCGCGTCCAGCCCTGCTTGAGCAATTTGTTCGTCAATCTCGGATTTTGCACCGCTGGCCGCGATCCCACCGATGAGCTGGCCATCGACCTTAATAGGCAGCCCTCCCTGGTTGGGAAAGAATTCAGGAAAAGCAAGGTCTTCCACGTTGCCTTTCTTTACCGACTCCGCTGCTTCTCGTGAAGGGCTGCCGTAGGCGGCAGCATGCCGTGCTTTCCTTTGCGCAAATTGTAAAGTGTTGAGCGAGGCGGCGTCTCCCTTCTCGAGAAAGAGCAGGTTCCCGCTTTCGTCAACGATACAAATGGTCACTCCCACGTTCAGTTCTTTTGCTTTGCTTTCAGAGGCCGCGACCATGGTCTTGATAGCGGCCAAATTCAAATACTTCTTGCTCGGCAGTTCGGCCGCATACATGGTCATGACCGGAACCAGGAGAAACGCTACGTACTTATGCATACCAGGCCTCGTTGGTTTACTTAGAACCCGGATGATAACCCGGCTGCCCCTCGAGTACTACCAGGAATTGCTTCACTTCTCGCCGCTGGCGTTCGACGGCTGCCGCCTGCTGTTTTTCAATCTCGTCGTGAAGCTGAAATTCCTGCCTGGCCTTTTCCGGCGCTCCGATCCGGTCATAGGCTACGCCCAGGCGGTAATGGGCCTCGCCCAGCTGGGGCTGGGCCTCGATCGCCTTGGAGTAATAGCCAAGCGCCTTCTCAGTTTGGTGTTGGGAGAAGTAGAGAATCCCAAGTTGCAGGTAAGCCTCCGCGCATTTGGGATCGATGGTCACCGCTCTGTTCAGAAGTGTTTCCGCCTGCTGTAGCGCCTTACCGTCAGCCGTCTGGTCTGATGTCTGGCTCTTCAAAATGGCCATAGCGTATAGATAGTTGGCCAGCGAGTTTTGCGGCTGCTCCTCGACCAACCGTGCCAGTCTTGGAGCCACGCACCCCAGCGGCGTGGGGGCTGCCATCTCGATCCGGCCCAGGAACAGGTAGGGCTGGGGGTCCGCCGGGTTCAGGTCGGAAGCAGCACACAGGCTGGCGGCCGCGTCTTGGTAGAGAGCGCCGGCAAACTGAGCTGTGCCCAGGGCAGTCAGCATTCTGGCCGATTTCGGATACGCCCTGGTTCCCTGCCTGAAAACCTCCGCCGCTTGCCAGACCGCCCGGTGGAGCAATAGCTCCGAGCCCCAGGCAAAATAATTCTGTTCGCTGGGGTCCAGGCGGACCGCCTGCTCATCTTCATGGACCGCGGCCAGAGGATCGCTCACTTTCTCGTCCAGCTCTCCCAACAGGCGGTGCAGGTCGGCGTTGTCCTGGTGAGCGAGCAATTTCTGGGCGTGCTCCCTGGCCGGCGAAAAGTCGCCAGCTCCCATCAAGGCCGCGGCGAGGTCGTACTCGTTGCCGGCATTGGACGGGTCCGCTTGATAGGCGGCCCGCAGCAGCGGAATCGATTCCCGATATCGGCGTGTGTGCAGATAGAACGCGCCCAACTGATGGTTGGCAGCGAAATCCCCTGGAGCGCCGGCAAGCGCTGCGCGCAACTTGCTTTCGGATTCAAACGCTTGTTTCGCTTCGCCCGGCGATTTCAGGGCCAGAGTTTCGCGCGCCAGGTCCTCACTGGTCCTCAAGGTGGAATCCGATCCGTGACCGCCGACCGCGGTCCAATCGGTGACGCCGGCGATGGTGAAATCCGGCTTATCGGCGAATTCCATGGCCTGGCTGGGATCGGTTTGCGTCCCCTGCGCCGCGGTTTGCGAAAAAGCGTGGTGCGCTATTCCCGCCAGGAGCGCGAGGGGGAGTACCGGCCAAACAAATCTGCGCACTGAAACGTCCACCAGGAGACCCGACTTTCTCTTGTCGGAATTTTACTAGGTGCCCAACTCGGCGCAGTACAAGTTACTGATTTCCACCGCCTTACTCGGCCTCGGGTGAAGAAACGCCCGGCTGACGAACCGTTTTCCTTCCGGCTATCATCTATAGTGGAGACCATCCAGGGGCCAGCTGCATTATGCCGTTAGCGATCGACTTTTTCCTGCATTTCGCCTACTTCATCCTTTTTCTATGGGTGTTGGCAGAGCAGCTGGGCGTGCCCATCCCCAGCCTGCCCCTGCTGCTGGCCGCGGGAACTTTGACCGCCACCCACAAGCTTTCGCTTCCTTTGGTCTTGATGGCCGCAGTTGCCGGCTGTTTTGTGAGCGATTCGCTTTGGTATCTGCTGGGCAAGCGTTTTGGCAGCACCATGGTGAAGCTGGTGTGCCGGCTCTCCTTTGAGCGGTCCACCTGCGTTCGCAAGACTGAGGACTATTTCACCAAATATGGCGAGCAGGCGTTGCTGGTGGCCAAGTTTGTCCCTGGTCTGGGCACGGTAGCGGCGCCGATCGCCGGTCAGACGGGAATGAAATACCGGGTATTCCTGGCTTACGACCTGGCGGGGGCATTGTTCTGGGCGGCCACGATTACCCTGGTGGGCCGCTTTTTCGGGGACGTTCTGCGCGTCCATCCTGGGGCGCTCTCGTGGATGGGCCATTTCGCAGGCGCTTTGTTCGTGCTCGCCGTTGCCGGCCTGCTGGGCTACCGCATCTTTAAGCAACAATCCTTCCTGAAGCAGATACGGACTTCACGCCTGGATCCGGTGGAGCTGAAGCGCATGTTGGACGGGGGCCAAAACCCCTACATCGTGGACTTGCGTCACCCGCTGGACTACCTGCCTGACCCCCGGGTGTTGCCGGGAGCGATCCGGCTGTCTCCCGAGAGCCTGATGCTGCGCAGCGGGGAGATCCCGCGGGATCGCGACGTGATTCTGTACTGCACCTGCCCCAGCGAGGCCACGGCAGCAAAGATGGCGATGAAACTGCGGCAGCATGGCATCTACCGGGTTCGGCCGCTGCTGGGCGGGTTTGATCAGTGGAAAAAACTCGGCTTTCCCCTGGAGCAGTACGAGGACCAGCCCGCCAGTATCGCCTGAGTGACGAAGTCGATACGCCCAGGGAGAGAACTCCCGTGATGGCGGCGATTTTGCCACCTGAATCGATGACAATTCTGAGGTACGAAGGTCATCCCTACTTCCGGGGATGGCCCCCCAGACGATGCTCCTGCTAGCTTGCCCCTGGTCCCCTGCGGAACGGAGAATTATTTGTATGGCGTTTACTGAGACCTACCACTGCGATGTTTGCGGCAATCCAAGGGGCGATGCGGAAGACTGGTGGCTGGCGATGACTGAGCCAGCGTCGCTCATTCCTACGGCTCCGGAGCAGCCCATGCTGAAGTTGACGCAATGGAATATCCTGCTCTCCCATGCCGCCAAGGTCCGCCACCTGTGCGGCGCCCGCTGCGCCCAGACCCTGATGGACCGGTGGATGCGCGGCGAGTAAAGCGACCGACACCCGACCAGGAAATGTAGCTCGCAGGAAATTTGCGAAAGGCTGTGGTGGGGCTTCGCCCATCGTTTTCGGCCCACGTACGCTGGGGCGAACATGGGGCACCCGTGTGGACCTGAGAGCCCGCAGCAGGCTTGAGGGCGAAATCTGCGGTATTCCACATCTCGCGAAAAAGAAGCGAAATGCTGGGGCACCCTGCGATTGGTACGGGGATGGAGCCCATAGCCTGCTCGCCGGGAGGTTTGCCTCCCCGGATAGTATGGTGATGAGGGATCTCATTGGCATACGACGACCTTAGGGCCTGGATCAAGGCGCTGGACAAAGCAGGCGAGCTCAAGCGCATCCACGAACCGGTTGACCCCGTTCTTGAAATTACCGAAATTACCGACAGAGTTTCCAAGCGCGGTGTCCCTCCCGGCGGCCCCGCGTTGCTGTTTGAGAATGTAAAGGGCTATCCGGGCAGCCAGGTGTTGATGAATCAGTTCGGCAGCGAACGGCGCATGAAGATGGCGCTCGAGGTCGATAGCCTGGATGACGTGGCCGGACGCATTAAAGAGCTGCTTGAACTCAAATCGCCGGAAGGTCTGCTGGGAAAACTGAAAATGCTTCCGATGCTGGCGGAAGTAGGCCGTTTTTTCCCCCGCACCGTGGCGGCGAAGGATGCCCCCTGCAAGCAGGTCATCCTGCGGGAAAATTTTAGCGTGCTCGAATTTCCGGTGCTCCAATGCTGGCCGCTGGACGGTGGGCGCTTTATCACCCTGCCCTGCGTCATCACCCGTGATCCCAAAAGCGGGAAGCGCAACATGGGTATGTATCGCATGCAGGTGTATGACCACCAGACTACGGGCATGCACTGGCAGCGGCAGAAGGTCGCCGCCGAGCACCTGCGCGAACGACTGCGGGCAGCGGCCGTCACCGATGCTTCGGGCGATGCGAGTGCCGCACGCGTCAGGGTGATGGCAGAAACCGCGGGCGGAACGACCGCCATCGCCCTGCCTGAAGGCAAAGACCGCCGTCTGCAAGTGGCAGTGGTCATCGGTACTGACCCAGCGACCACCTTTTCCGCCATCGTGCCCGCACCTCCCGAGGTGGAAGAATTCGTCATTGCGGGATTTCTGCGGCAAGCGCCGGTAGATCTGGTTAACTGCGAAACCGTAGACCTGCAGGTGCCGGCAAACGCCGAGATTGTTCTCGAAGGCTATGTGGAGTTGGACGAACTGCGCATGGAGGGCCCGTTCGGCGACCACACCGGCTTCTACACCATGGAAGAGGAGTACCCGGTCTTTCACATCTCCTGTATCACCCATCGCAAGGACCCAATCTATGCCGCGACCATCGTGGGCAAACCACCCATGGAAGACGCCTGGATGGGCAAGGCCGTGGAGCGTATCTTTTTGCCCTTGATGCGCCTCACCATACCGGAAATCGTGGACGTGAATCTGCCCGTAGAAGGCGTGTTTCACAACCTGATGATCGTCTCCATCCGCAAGAGCTATGCCGGTCAGGCGCGCAAGGTGATGCACGGCATCTGGTCTCTCGGCCAGGCGATGTTTACCAAGTGCATCATCGTGGTCGATGAGGATTGCGATGTGCAGGAGGTAGGGGAAGTAACGTTACGCGTCGCCAACAATATCGACCCTGAGCGAGACATCCAGTTCACCCTGGGGCCTGTCGACTCACTCGATCATGCCTCCCGCCTGCCAAACTACGGCAGCAAGATGGGCATCGACGCCACCCGCAAGTGGAATGCGGAAGGTTTTACCCGGCCGTGGCCGCAAATGATCGCAATGGATCAATCCACCCGGGCCCGCGTGGATGCCATTTGGAAAAAGTTGGGACTTGAGTAGTGGTCGGCCGGCTGTGGCGGAAGCTGCAAAGGAGACAACAGCCCGCCTGGCCTCGCGTGGAACAGGGAGAATATCGCAGCTATCGCGCCGTGCACCCCTTCGACGCCGAGTTTGGCGTGGACACCAGTGGGCTGATCTACGAGCTGCCTTCAGGCCACCAGCACGATGCGTACAACAATGGTTACTTTGCCGTCGCGCCGTCAGTATTTCGCGCGGTGATGGGCGCTTTGCGCGAGCGTCTGCAGTTGGATTTTCAGCGCTTCACCTTCGTCGATGTCGGTTCGGGTAAAGGCCGCGCTCTGCTGCTGGCTTCGGACTGTCCTTTCCGCGAAATCATCGGGGTGGAGCTTTCGCCTGAGCTGGACCGCATCGCTCGGGCCAATATCGCGCGTTATACCACGCGCCGTCCTCACCCGCCTGTGGTATCCATCCTGGGTGACGCGGCCGAGTTTGAGTGGCCGCGCGGCCCGTTGATCGTCTACATGTGGAATGCGTTTACCAGGCCGGTGATGGAACAGGTATTCCAAAACCTGCAAGCTTGGTTCGCACGAGATCCCCAAGAGTTGTACCTGGTGTACATGCACCCGGAACTGGAATCGACGGTTTCTGAGCATCTATGGCTGACCAGGCTCTGGCGCGACGAATTCACCATGAGCGAAGAAGACTATTCAGCGTGGGCCTTTCCAACCCGAGCAGAGGTGTGCGCGGTCTACGGCACTAAAGTTTCGAAAACCAGGTGACTATTTGCCATAGGCTCAGCGGATGAAGAAACAAAAGAGTGTGCCATGGGTGCTACGATTTTCTTGAAATGTACACGGCTGGTCTCAACCAAAAGCTGGGACCAACCGATAGTACGAATGTGACAGTCATTGTGATTTTCCTCTCGAGACACTTGCCTTCCCCTCCGGGGGGCGTGGATCGGGATATTTAGAAATCGACTGCTATACCGTCCTCTCCTGTACGGATCCCAAAACAGGAGAATGCCCGGACCCCCGCCGCGCAGCTGCAAATAAGGATCGGATGTTGGCATGAATGACCTGATACGGAAAGCCGGCCTTTGCCTGCTCGTGGGGCTAACTACCTGCAGTGTGACTCGCGCGCAGGACACAGCAGCCTATTCAAACCGCAAGGTCTTCAGCGGCTTTGTCGAGTACTCGAACGATTCCAGCCACATGTTGCTTGGCTACGCCGACGGGCGCAAGATAACCGCGTTGGGCGCTAGTTTCGAGCGACGGAGTTTTCTCCGCTCGAATTTTACCGGATCGTGGCTCGCCGAAGTGCGCCCTTACATGACCGTGACCGATCCCACCATGACGGGCTTTGCGCTGAAATTTCCCCAGCAACCCAGCTATTCAGGGACCGTATTGTTTACTTCGCCCGTACCGGTAGACAGCCCGGTAACCAGCACTCCTTTGAACGTCATCCTGGTAACGCAAAACCAGGTATATGCCGGCACCGCAACCTATCTGGGCGGAACACGGTCGACGTACGTGAGCGGCTTTAGCCCACTCGGCTATAAGCTCAGTGCGTTCCCACACCGGCGCATGCAGCCTTTCGTGACCGGTCTCGGCGGCTTCGCGGTGTCTCCTCGCGACATACCGGTGTTTAACAGTTCTACCTTCAACTTTACTTTTGAGGCCGGCGCCGGGGTGGAGATCTATCAGACCCACACCCGCTCCTGCCAGTTGGAGTATCGTTACCACCATCTCGCTAATGCCGGCAGTGGCAGCTCCGCTAACCCGGGCATCGATTCGGGGGTTGTCAAAGTGACTTATTCCTTCGGACGTTAAGATCCGCTTCCCGGACCTCGTAGTTGTCTCCGCTTATTTTTGGTCGCCCTTCACGGAATTCTTTTCGGGTGAATTCTTGTGGCCAATATCTAGACCGAATTTGGGCGCGGTGTTCGTCCCTGTCACCTTGACCGGGATTTCTGCCCCGGCGCCATGTTTGTGAAAGAACGGATCGACGACTTTCAACGGCCAGCTCTTCCACCACGAAGCGACCATTTGGGACAACTTCGCGTCCGTCCTCACCTTTCCAGTGAAGTCGAACTTTTTCCCGTCTAACGTGTAGACACCGGCCAGTTGAACCGTGGCCCCTGGCATGACGAAGTTCAAATCTTCCAAAGTGAGTTGTCCATGGGCCATTTCGAATTTTCCCGTCATGCGGGAGGTCACGTCCTCAGCTCCGGGCTTGGCGTCTTTCGGATCGCCCTGGGCTCGCAGGCTCAGCATGTCTACCTTGTCCTGAACTTCCGGGTTGGTGAAGTGCATCTGCTTGAGCCCAAAGGTCCCCTGCATGCCTAATTTTTGGGTCACGCTCTCTTTGCCCGGGCGGATATGCAGCTTAGTCTTCATCGCCAGCACACCGGTCATTACCGGCGGCTGGGTCTTGACGGCAAGTTGCAGAAAATCCTGAATGCGGCCTGCAGGAACGTCGACGTCAAGGTCGATGGTGTGACCCTTCCCTTTTACATTAATGACCGCACCACTCGAGGAAAACTCAGACGCGCCCAGCTTTGCCTGTACCGGCTGCAGATACGTGTCGCCGGTGGTCCCGTCGACAATGGCCGAGAAGCGGGTGTAAAGGGGCACGGGGTGGTTTGCGGTATCAAGGGTGAAATCCGGCACATCCGCTGTTCCTTGTACTTCAATCCGATTGAGCTGGCCAGTGAACTCCCCTTTGGAGTGAAGTATGCCCCCGATTCCCTTAATGGTGTTGAGATCCGCATGCTGGAACGTGTAGTTGCCGGTAACGGCCGAGTCGCCCGGGGATTCCGGATTCCATGGCCCAAAAGTGCCGACCGCGTGAATGTCCCCGGTTGGGATGGCATTGGTCAGGATCGCGTCATAGGGCGATGGAGAGTTTGGGCCTACGTCCCGCAGCACGATGTGCTTCAACGCGAAAACCTTTGCATCCTTGTCTGGCTTATCGGTGCCAATCACCAACTGTGAATCGTCGAACACAATCCTATCCACCACGATCTTGATCTTGCCCCGATGACGAGTTGGTTTGCCCTGCTGCCGCACGGACTTGGGCGGGATTTTGATCTCGAGACCCTGAACGTGCGCCGTCCCCACGTGGGTGGGCTTGAGAAACAAACCAAACAGACTGGCATGAAACTCAAATTGCCGCACCGCAATGATCGGGTCTTTGGCACCCGCAGCGACGACATCATCAGGAGCGAAGATCCGCAGACCACTGCCGGAGACAGCCAATCCTTTGATTAGCGATACCTGCAGGTCATCCAACTCTACGTGGCTGTCGAAGCGGGTGCTGAGGGTCTCGATGAGCCGCCCTTTGAGAATCGGTTCCGCTCGCTTCACCACGATTTCACCCACCACCAGCAGCACAATGACTGCGATGAACGTGATCCAGGCAGCCAAACGCCAGCCCCTATGCTTTCGCGGACTTCGCATGGTTTGGCTTTGCGGCCCCAAATTTTTGATCGTACTCAAAAATTACACCCAGTAGCACTGATGCGGTTCGCTTTGACTAGGTTTCCGCAAAAGAGTGAAACGGTTTGATTACCTGATTGCAGGTTCTCCCATTGTGGTGTCAGCTTACGTGAACGACTGGGCGCTCCCCGGGATCTTTGATGGCGCGGCGGAGGACCTCCTGGGTCAAGGGGGCAGTATCGCCCTCGCCAAGAAAGACGTAACGCATACCGTTGATGACTGGATTGACATCGGTCCAGTGAAAATAGACATGGGGAATGCACCCTGTGGACTGCTTGAGGTAGATGAGCAGCGCGGCGATGGCATTTGCGATCGCGGCGCTCCTGGCATGGAAAATCTGATTGGATCCATCTCGAATCCCGTGGACCTGCAGATATTGGGTGAAGTCGGAGGTGTCTCCCCGTTCCAACTCGACAAAGAAGATGGGAGCGTTGGGCGAAACCCCATAGTTCTGACATAGTTCTGCCTTTGCCTGTTCGCGGTCTTTGCTGGAGTTAGCGGGTTTCCAGGCGATCAGGCGGATGGTCTTGTGAGCACTTTCGGCTACAAAAGCCTGCGCCGGAGGGTCCAGTTCCACGCCTTTAATGCGCAGTTCGGTGGAACGGAAGGTGCGCGATACCAACGACGTGAAGATCATGGTGAAGATGAACATGCAAGAGATCTTGAGCCCCTCGGGCCGCTCATAGATGTTCACCGCCGTGGTGTAGATGAAAATGAGGCATACCAAGCCGAGAGCCGCACGAGAGAGCATCGTGGTCGCGGCGATCGTCACGGCGAAGGAAGCAGAGGTAATGAGGACAAGAACGCCGGTAGCGTAGGCTCCGCCCTGTGCATCCACGTTCGCGTGAAAAAGGCGGGTAACAATAACTGCGACAGAGACAAAGACCAGCACGAGCGGACGCGAGGCGCAGGCCCACTCCGGCGCCATGCCGAAGCCGGGCAGGTAGCGCGGGATGAGGTTCAGAAGCCCGGCCATGGCAGATGCTCCTGCAAAGGCGAGTATCAGAATAGTGCTTAAATCGTAGAAAGAGCCGAAGCCGTTGCCGAGGTATTGGTGAGCCAGGTAAGCCACGGCTCTGCCGTTGGCCGGTCCTCCTTCTTTGAAATCGGCCGCGGGGATGAGCAGGGTGGTGATGAAGCTGGTGGCTATCAGGAAGACACTCATGATGATGGCGGCGGTCGCCAGCAGTCGCCGGGTGTTGCGGATGCGCTCTTCCAGATTTTCACTTTTGATCAAGGGCATGACTGCGACGCCGGTTTCGAATCCCGAGAGGCCCAGGGCAAGCCTGGGAAACAGCAGGCACGAGAGACCGATGATCGAGAGCAGGCTGCCGTGCCGCGTAAACAGGGCACGCTTCCAGTCGAAAATGAGCCTCGGCTGCTGGAGCACATGAAAGATGCCGACGACCGAAACGATCGCATTCAGGGCGAGATAGACGCCAACCAGAACAACTGCGATGTTGATTGCTTCTTTGAAGCCCTTGAGGAAGATAGCGCCCAGGATAGCGATCAGGATGAGGGTAACGCCCATCTGGCTCTGCAGGGCATGCGGAGTGTAGGGATTGTGAATGAGATGGGCGGCCGCGTCCGCGGCGGAAAGAGTCATCGTTATGATGAAGTCGGTGGTGGCAAAGCCCAGCAGGACGAGCACAAATACCTTGCCGGTCCATCCCGGAAACAGCCTCTCGAGCATCGCTATGCTGCCTTGCCCGTTGGGGCTGGCGGCGGCGACCCGATTGTAGACCGGCAAAGCCGCAAAGAGCGTCACCAGAACCAGAACCAGAGTTGCGACAGGGGACAGCATGCCGGCGGCAAGGAAAGCGATGCCCGATTGATACCCAAGAGTGGAGAAGTAGTCCACGCCGGTCAGGCACATCACGTGCCACCAGGGATGCTTGCTTTTATCGTCGCGCCCGTGACCACTCTCAGGGCGTTCCACGTCAGCGAACAGCCAATCTGAAAAAGACACGGTGCTCCTTGGTACCGCTGTTACCTGGACAGCCACGGCCTTTGCACAGAATAGCTGGGGATCGCGGTGAAGCCCGCTTTGTTGACGGCGATGAGCTTTCTCCTGGCAAGCCATCCTGCGGCCGCCTGGGCGGAGCTTTTCGATATCCCGATTGACTCTGCCAACTGCTGGTAGCTGATGGTCACTGCTTTACCCTGGCGCTGCTGCTCCGCGGCAAGCCAGAGGTACACCAGAAAACTCACCGGCCTGCGGTCGTGTCCAACCAGGTCGCGCATTAAGACGTCCACTACGTAATCGTCCAGGGTAAGCATGGCTATACCAACGGTCAATATAGCATCTAGTACCTGATTGAACCGTTGGATGAGGCAAGTTATGGTGCGAAGGTGAAAATCTTTTGGTGGAGGAAGCAACATGATTCGCGGCGTCAAAATTGTCAGTATTCCGGTGCGCAACCAAGATGTGGCGTTGAAGTTCTACACCGAGCAGATGGGATTTAAGGTGGCCACCGATCAGCACTTTGGGCACGGTCAACGATGGATCGAACTGCTCATTCCGGGTGCTGATACTTCGCTGGCGCTGTTTACGCCCGAAGGTCATGAAAACAGGATTGGCGGTTTTCAGCCGCTCACCTTCTGGTGCGACGATGTGTTCGCAACGGCAAAAGTGCTCAAGTCCAAGGGTGTGGAATTGACGGCTGAGCCGAAGAAGGAAATGTGGGGAACCATGGCCAAGTTCAAGGATCCCGATGGCAACGAATTCGTATTTTCAAGCCGGTAAACCTGATACGGTGCTCTAGATGAGCATGCCTGGCGATTACGACGCGATTGTGATTGGCACTGGGGCGGGAGGCGGAACGCTGGCCCTGCACCTGGCCCAAGCGGGAAAGAAAATCCTCATTCTCGAGCGCGGCTCTTTCATGCCTCAGGAAAAACTCAACTGGGATACGTCCGCCGTTTTCCTCGACAATCGCTACCACACCAAGGAGACCTGGCAGGACAAGGACGGCAAACCTCTGCATCCCCAGCAGGCGTACTTTGTGGGCGGCCAGACCAAGGTCTACGGCGCTGCCATGTTCCGCATGCGGGCCGAAGACTTTGGCATGATTCAGCATAAAGGAGGCATCTCTCCTGCATGGCCTATTACTTATGCCGATATGGAGCCTTTCTATACCCGTGCCGAAGAGCTCTTTCACGTGCACGGCGACCTGGGCGCTGCGCCCTCAGTGCCCGGCGGATACGGGTCTTCCTTTGATCCCACAGAGCCCTTCCACTCCACCAGGTACCCCTATCCCGCTTTCACCAACGAGCCCCGCATGCAGACCATTGAAGACGACGTGCGGAAGCTCGGCATTCATACGTTTCCCATCCCGCTTGGGCTGAAGCGAAACGAAGCCAACCCGCTGGCGTCCAAGTGCGTTCGCTGTGACACCTGCGACGGCTACCCCTGCCTGGTTCATGCCAAGTCGGATGCGGACATCATCTGCATCCGGCAAATCATGCACTGGCCTAATGTCACCCTGATGACCAACTCTCGCGTGACGCGACTGCTCACCAACAGCACCGGTACTGCCGTGAACGAGGTTGAGGTCGTTCATTCAGGCGAAGACAAGGGTACGGCAACGTATCGTGCCGGCTTCTTCGCTTTGTGTGCGGGCGCCATCAATTCGGCGGTCATTCTTCTCGCGTCGGCGAACGACAAACATCCTCACGGGCTGGCCAATCGTTCTGACCAGGTGGGGCGAAACTTCATGTATCACCAGGCCGACGCTTTGCTGGCCATCGGCCCGGAGCGCAATGAAGACAGCTATACCAAGACGTGGGGGACCAACGATTTCTACTTTAGAGATTCCGACCCGGCTTATCCGTTTCCGCTGGGACAGGTGCAGCCGGTGGGTAGCTTTCATTTCGAGATGATGAAGGGGGATGCTCCCCCGCTCACTCCCGGCTTTGTGCTGGAGACGATGAAGCACCACGCAGTTCCGTGGTGGCTCACGACCGAAGATCTTCCCGACCCCAACAATCGAGTCACGCTGCACAACACGACGCCGCTCTCGGTTGAGAGCATGCAGCCCGGGGTGGGCGGGGCGCATCCGGCCGGCGACACCGGTCACACCAATGAGTCAGAAACCTTGACCCAGGCTGCACCTGGGCGGATTCAGCTTTCGTACACACCGAATAACGTTGAATCGTTCAACCGGCTCAAGGACCGCTGGGTCGATGTACTCAAGCGTGCCGGGCATGCGACTACTTCTGTTCCGCTGCATGCGTATTTCAAGAAGCGTATCCCGCTCGAGGGTGTCGGCCACCAGAACGGTACTTGTCGCATGGGAACTGACCCGGCGACCAGCGTGCTCGATCCGCATTGCAAGGCTCATGACCTCGACAATCTTTATGTTGTCGATGCGTCCTGCTTTGTCTCGGCGAGTGCGGTCAACCCTTCGTTGACCGTCATTGCCAATGCAATTCGCGTTGCTGATCATTTGTTGGCAGAACGATTGGCGTGATGTGCAATTTCCGGAAAAAACCGCAGGTCCCTCCGCTACGCTGTGTCGAGAATAAAGCCCCCAGACTTTGAGTGGGTGGCCCAGGTCTCGCTTAGGAACAGGTCTGCTTTTCGTGGGAAGTTGAAGGGTGAGATCTGACTATCCCACCCTTCGCAAAGAACGCGAAGGATGGGGCACCCGTCGATTGGTAGAGGGGATAGAGCCTAAAAGCGCGTTCATTCCGACCGGAGCGAAGCGTGGAAGCCGAGGGCTATTCCTCACGCAAGGCCTCCATTGGATGCATTGTGGCCGCGCGCTGTGCCGGCAACAGGCTTGCCAGTAATGCCACGATGATCATCCCGGTAATCGCTGCCCCCAGCGTCCACGGGTCTCCCGGTTTCAATCCATAGAGCATCGACGTGGCGGCGGTTCCGGCACCGAGTGCCAAGCCGGTTCCTATTGCCAGGCCAATCAGCAGCAGAATCGCAGCTTCTTTCAACACCATCACCAGGATGTCGTAACGGTTCGCGCCCAGAGCGATCCGCACGCCGATTTCATTCCTGCGCCGGACCACCATATACGAGATGACACCATAGAGACCTACCATCGCCAGAATCGTTGCCAGCACGCCAAAGAAGCCTGATAGCGTGGCCATCAACTGCTCACGAAGCAGTCCTTCGCGGATTTGCGTCTTGAGCACTCTGAAGGTCAGAACCAGCGACGGATTGATATCGTTCGCAGCGTGCTTGATGGATGAGATGAGCGGTAGCAGCGGCTCATCGGAGCGAATCATCAGCTCCGAGCGTTCTTCCGGTCCGTTTGCCTGGGTGAAGGAGACAAACACGATGGGCCCGGGATCTTCACGTAAATAGTAATACTTGGTGTTCTTCACCAAGCCGACGATCTGGTAGGTCTGGTCCGGCTTTCCGCTATCGTTGATTATCCTTCCCAGTGGATTTGCGCCGCCCATAAACTTGTGCGCGAACGCCTCATTCACGATGGCCACGCGTGGCGACGTAGGCGTATCGGTGTGGCTGAAATCCCGGCCCGTTACAAAGGGCGTCTCCATGGTGCGGAAATACCCGGGGCTAACCCGGGCAAGGTTCACGTCTTGTCGTTGTGGGCCGTTGGGAACGTCGATGTTATTGTCCCAACCTGAGTGGCTCAAGGGACTATACAGAGTCTCAGCAGCGGAACTTACTCCAGGGATGCTCTGCATGCGCGCCAACAACTCCTGCTTGTAGGGCATCTGGCTCGCGGATGCCAATTTCAGCGGCGAAAAATCAAAGTCTACGATAAGAACGTGATCCGGCTGGAAGCCGGCATTCAGTGTCATCAGATTGCGGAAGGTTCGCACGAATAATAAGGCGCCGGTTAACAGGACCAGCGAGAGCGCGATCTGCGAGACGACGAGCGCCCTGCGCAGGAGAAGCCGGTCCCGGGCCGCCGTTGCCCCGCGGCCTCCAGTCTTCATAACCACTCCGGGATCGGTGCGCGAGGCCTGCATTGCGGGAGCCAGCCCGAAGAGCACACAGGTAAGCATTGCCAGGCCGACGGCGAACCCAAGAACCCGCCAATCTGGAGTTAACTCCATAAAAATGTGGTTGCCCTGGGTGCTTAGAAACGCCACCAGCACCCGGCTCACAAACTGCGCCAGCAACCCGCCGGCGATCGTTCCCAGTCCCGCAAGCAGCAAACTCTCGGCCAATAATTGCCGAATCAGGCGGGAGCGCGAGGCCCCCAGTGTCAACCGCAATGCCATTTCCCGTTGACGCACGCTGGCCCGCGCCAGCATCAGATTGGCAAGGTTCGCGCAGGCAATCAGCAGTACCAGCCCGGAGAGGGCCAGCAGCAGCCACAAGGGATCCTCATAATCTTGACGCAGACCGGATACACCCGTGGCAGCAGGCAAGGCTCCCAAGCGAAAGGCCAGGTAATCTTTTTTTTCCATTGCGTCGTACTCGCCAGGCATGGTCGCTGCAAAGACTCCAGGCGAGATGGCAGCCAGCTGGGTGGAAGCCCGCTCGATGGTCCAGCCCGGTTTCAGGCGCCCAATGGTTGCCAACCAAAACGCCTTGGGATCATCCATCAGAGAGCCCTCGGTAGAAAACACCGGTTCGCTGCAGGTGGGAATCGCAACATCAAACGTTTGTCCCACTTCGACGCCGAAGAAGCCGGCCGACGTTACCCCAAGGATCTGAAAGGGATGACCATCGAGGGTGAGCTTGTTGCCCAGAACGTCCGTGCGCCCCCCAAACTCCCGCTGCCAGAAGGCGTAACTCAGCACGGCGCCTTGTGCGCCGCAACCGCGATAATCGTCCGCCGGAGAGATAAGGCGCCCCAACAACGGCTGCACTCCCAGCACGCCGAAGAACTCACCGCTCACCATCAAGGTGTTGGCATAGCGCGCTTCCCCGCCCTGACCAAGGTTCCGCCTGGCTGGAGCCCAGGCAGCGATAGTGGAGAATCCCTGTTGCTGCTCACGCAAGCCATTCCAGAGGGCGCCGGTGAGGTCAGCGTCGGGGGAATAGAAGTCTCCGCGGCAACAATTGGGGGAATCGACAATCTTGACTCTCGCCAGTTGCTGCGGATCTTTCACTGGTAGGGTGCGCAAGCGCACTGCATCCAGCAATTGAAAGATGGTGGTATTGGCGCCGATGCCTAACGCGAGCGATAGGATCGCCACCATGGCGAATCCTGGATTTTTCTTGAGCAGCCGCGCGCCGAAGCGCAAGTCGTTCCAGATTCCCGCAAACATTCCTGCGTTCTCGTCTCTCCCCAACGGCACCGGCGGATGGGCTGCTTGCAGGCTTGCCTTTAATCCGGAGAGCAGGGCGCCGTCATTCAGCTCCTGGACCAAGGACGCATAAGCGGCCTTAGGATCAGTTCCGTCGGCCAACATCTCTTCATAACGATCCCGCAGATGCTGGCTTAGCTCTTCCACCAGCTCTGCTTCACGCATCGGCTCGAGGTTGAGGGCAGCGATGGCGGCTCGGATTTCCTTCGCCCAATCAGGCATTCTCTGCCTCCGTAATACGGCGGATTGCGTTGACAAAATCAAGCCAGGTGGCGCGTTGGGTTTTGAGGATTTGCTTTCCATCATTGGTCAACCGGTAATAACGGCGGCGGCGCTGCCCGGCTTTTTCCACCCATCGTCCGGCAATCCAGCCGCGCTTTTCCAGGCGGTACAGCGATGGGTAAAACGAGGCGACGTTGAACTTCAACACTCCATCGGAACGCTCTTCGATGAGCTTGCTGATCTCATAACCGTGCCGCGCGCGATGCTCAAGCAGAGAAAGGATCAGAAGTTCCGCGCTGCCTTTTTTCAACTCCCGATCCACTGGCGCTGCCATATGTTTCATAGCAACATATAGTACTGCCATATGGGAGAATGTCAAATAGAGGTTCTCCAGGCTCCCGAAAGGGAAGCGGCAGATGCCTGCACTTCGATCCCCCCCGGATTTCCTGACGAGATCCGTGCCTTTGCTATAATCCCTTGACGGAATATCACTTGAAGGGAATACTGTTGTTATGTCCTGGGAAGTGGAAGCCAGTGACGAATTCAAAGAGTGGTACGAGAGCCTGGGGGAGGAAGAGCGGGCTAGCGTCGCAGAGAACGTGGATATGCTTGAAGAGTATGGTCCTGCTTTGGGTCGACCTTTTGCAGATACACTTCGAGGATCCCGCTACCAAAACATGAAGGAATTTCGAGTGCAACATCAGGGAAAGCCCTACCCCATCCTGTTTGCTTTCGACCCCCGCGGAGTGCTTACCTGATTCTGGGCGGCGACAAAACTGGCGACGCCGACTGGTACGTAAACGCGATTCGTAGAGCAGACGCCATTTATGCTCTCCACCTCAGGGAGATCGAAAAGGAACACAGCTAGGGCAGCAGGAAGAATCGGCCCGTACGACCAAGCCGTGGAGAGTAGACCAAGATGACACACAAATGGAGGGCTATACGTGGAACGTTCTCGACGGAGCGTGAAGCGCGTATTAGGCAGCGGATAAAAGAAGCGGCCACAGTGATGACCCTGCACCAGCTTCGAGAGGCTCGCAGTCTTACTCAAGTCAACTTGGCCAAAGTCCTGAACGTTAATCAGGGGGCAGTTTCCAAGATGGAAAAACGCACGGATATGTATGTCTCCACACTGCGCAGCTATATAAAGGCGATGGGCGGAGACCTTGAGATCAAGGCCGTATTCCCTGACGGCGAGGTACAGATAGAACAGTTTCGAGGGATTGAGGATTGACCCGCGTCCGGCCTTACGCGTAGCGAAACAGCGCTTTGAAGCCGTAGTCCATGTGTTGTTGTATATGGCAGTGGAATAAAGACAAGCCTGGCTGGTCAGCGACAAAGTCAACCACGGCCCGCCCATAGTACGGCACCACGACCGTGTCTTTTAGGATGCCTCCGGTTTTAACGCCATTCATCTCTACCAGCTCCAGTTGGTGCCGATGCAGATGGAGAGGGTGCGCATCATCAGTGCGGTTGCGAAACACCAACCGGTAGCGAGTTCCCTGCTTAAAAACGAACTCCTTTTCGTGCGGATACGGCTTTCCGTTTACCAGCCAGGTATTAAACTTGCCCGAGCCACCCGGAATCTTTTCAAAGACCATATCGATGGTCTGGTCAGGGGCAACCGGACTCTGGTTGATTTTACCGAACAGGGTGTAGTCCCACGCGGTTCCCGACGGCGCGACCCACTGGGGTTGCCGGTGCTGGTTTTCGTATTCCACGATGACACCCAACCCAGTGTTGCGAATTCTCTCCTCGGTGGCGCCCAGGATCCATACGCCCGGCTGGTTCATTTCGACAATTGCATCCACCCGCTCCCCGGCGCCCAACAGAATTGCATTCACCTTTTGAGGATTTGGTACCGGGTTGCCGTCCAACGCGATTACCTGGAACTGATGTCCTGCCAGCGCGATGCGCCGGTTTTCAATCGCGCTCGCATTTAACAGGTGCATCAGGACCCGCTGGCCCTGCTTCACCCGAATCGGCTCCCCCGCTCCCAGCGCCTTGTCGTTAATGGAATAGGTCATGGAGTTGACTTCAAGACCATTCGGATCTGTATTCATGACCGCGGGCTTCTCCGGCTGCGGCCCGGCACGGCCGTCGTCATCATCGTCATCCATATTGCTGGTAAAGAAAGGCTCCCAGTCGCGCAGCGAAAGAAAAAGCTCCTGTTCATACTGGCCCGGGTCTTTGCCGCCGTCGACGTAAACGAAGCCAAACTGGCCGGTATAGCTTCCGCGATGCAGATCGGCTTCCGCCATCGCGTGCGAGTGGTACCAGCGAGATCCGGCGGGCCCCGGCGTAAAGTGATAACGGCGCCGGCCGCGTGCAGGAACGGCCGGAGTGCCCTCTTCCTCGACTCCGTCCACGTCAGAGGGAATCAACATGCCATGCCAGTGCACCAACTCTGGTATGTCCGTATCGTTGATTACGTCAACGCTGACTGTTTTGCCTTCGCGCATGCGCAAGAGGGGTCCGGGTGAGCTGTCGTTGTAGCCGGTAGTACTCAAAATATGGTCGGGGGCGAGCTCCACGGTGACGGGAGCAATACGCAGGGTGTAGTCGGCCTTGGAGGATTCGTTGCTCGGGGCAGGAGCGCCCATCGGCATTTGCGACGCCTGCGCCAGCAGCCTGGCGGCTCCCGATTGCGCAAAGGCCGCGCCGCCCATCCTCAAGAAGTCCCGCCGCTTCAAACCACTGCCCCCTCGGCCTGACTTTAGAAATCGTCTCACACATTTGCGTGAGGCCACAAACTACCGGCTCTCCGCCTTCGTCTATGAAACGAGAGCCGGAGGCATTCTGGTAATCTCAAGTCACGCGCGGGGAAGGTTCAGCCCATGAAGCTCCTGCAAGCCGGTTCGGCAGCGCTCGTTGGCATGGCGATGTGCGGCGCACTCTACGCCTACCAGCGGACGGCGGACTTCGGCTTCAGCGACGACGCGGAAACGAACGTAAAGGCTGAGTTTTACTGGTCCCGGCTTAGTTACACCTCAAGCGTAGGCAGCAGCAGCTTCGGTGGTGGTTACGGAGGTTATGGGGGCTACGGTTGGGGCCGCACCTGGTCGCGCGATTATCCCAAGGCGGATCGCCAGGTTTTACTAGCATTGAAGCGTCTTACGCGGATTCAGGGCCGGTCCACAGAGCAGGTCGTCAACCTCGATTCTGACGACATCTTCAACTATCCCTGGGTTTATGCCGTGCAGGTACAAACCTGGTCTTTCACGGATGACGAGGCCAAGCGTCTAAGGGAATATCTGCTCAAGGGCGGCTTCCTGATGGTGGACGATTTTCACGGCACGGGGGATTGGGAGGACTTCATGGAGGGCATGCGCCAAGTCTTTCCCGACCGCCCGGTAGAAGACTTGGACAACAAGGACGAGATCTTCCACGTACTTTACGACCTTGATGAGCGCATGCAAGTGCCCGGGGAACAATGGATACGCACCCACAGGACGTACGAAAAGGACGGCTACGTGCCCAAGTGGCGTGCCATCCGCGATGATAAAGGCCGAATCGTCGTTGCCATTTGTCACAACATGCACCTCGGCGACGCCTGGGAATGGGCGGATGATCCGGATTACCCGGAGACCTTCGCATCCATGGCGTTCCGGGTGGGCTTGAACTACATCGTTTACGGCATGACGCATTGAGATCGAGCGATCGCGGAAACCCCGGTTTCGTACCATGTTTCAATTCTTTTTCAAGTACCCGATGCCGGTGTTTTCCAAAGGCAAGTTTGTCCTGCTTGGCGCGTGGCCCGGCTGGTTGCTGCTGCTACTGATCGTCGCCTGCGCGGCTGGGCTTGCGGTCATCATCTGGTCGCGGCTGCCTGGGGCGGCGGCAGCACACATCAGCAAGTGGCGCGCGGGAGCCATCTGGCTTCTGCAGTCGCTGCTGATCGCGACGGTGCTGGTTTTGCTGTGGCAACCGGCGATCACCGTGGCCGAGCTGGCGCCGCAGCAGAACGTAATCGCAGTTGTACTCGATGATTCGCGCAGCATGGCGATTGCCGATAGCGGCAGCGACGGCAAGACGCCCCGCGAAGCAGCGGCCCAGAAAGCACTCGAGGACGGCGTGCTGGCAGGTTTCAAAAAGAAGTTTCAAACCCGGCTCTACCGCCTTGATACCAGGGTGGCACAATCCCCTTCGCTCCAGGATATCCAGCCCACGGCCCCGGCCACCCACCTCAACGACGGCCTGCGTCAACTGGCAAGCGACACCTCCGATTTGCCGATTGGCGCCGTGGTGCTGCTGAGCGATGGCTCAGACAACTCCGGAGACCTGGCCCTCGAGACCGTCAGCGCGCTGCGCAATCGCCGCTTGCCTGTTCATACCGTGGGCTTCGGGAAAGAGCAGCTGGCGCACGATGTGGAATTAAGCAATGTAAGCGTGGCCACCCGGGCGACGGCCGATTCTCGTATACCGGCTACCGTCACTTTCCATCAAAGCGGCTACACCGGCGGTAAGGCGTTGCTGTTGGTTCGCGACGGTGACAAGACCGTGGGTTCGCGGGAAATTACGTTTAACAGCGAAGGCGCAAGCCAGGTGGAGACCGTCTTTTTTTCCGCCGGCGGCGCCGGGGTCAAGAACTTGCATTTCCTGCTCGGGCCGCTGCCCGGTGAAGAAAATCTGGCCAACAACTCCATCGCACGCCTGCTCGGGGTGACCGACGACAAGCGCCGCATCCTTTATGTCGAAGGGGAACCGCGCTGGGAGTACAAGTTCATCCGGCGGGCAGAAGACGACGACAAAATTGTGCAAGTGGCCTCCATGCTGCGCACTACTGAGAACAAGATTTACCGCCAGGGCATCAGCGATCCGAAAGAACTTGAGAATGGCTTCCCCGTTCGTCCGGAAGACCTCTTTTCCTACGACGGCATCATCCTGGGCTCAGTCGAAGCCGGCTACTTTACTCCTCTGCAGCAGGAATTGCTGCGCGAGTTCGTGGACCGCCGCGGCGGCGGACTCCTTTTCCTGGGGGGGCGCTTCTCGCTTTCCGATGGAGGCTGGAGCGGCTCCAGCCTGGTGGATTTATTGCCCACCATCCTGCCCAATAGCCGAAACACCTTTCACCGCAATCCTGCGACCGCAGAACTCACTGCCGCGGGGTCCGACAGCCCCATCACCCGTCTGCTGGATGACCCGGCGAAGAACATCGACCGCTGGAAGAAGCTGACGTACCTGATGGACTATCAGGATGCGGGCACGCCCAAACCCGGGGCCACGGTACTGGCCCAACTCAACCCAGGCGGGCGCAAATTGCCCTTGCTGGTCACGCAGAATTACGGCCGTGGCCGTACCGCGGTCATGGCAACGTCAGGCACCTGGCGATGGCAGATGAGCCAACCGCTGGGTGACCCGGCGCACGATCTCTTTTGGCAACAGCTGCTGCGCTGGCTGGTGCTGGATTCTCCGGGGCAGGTGGTGGTGACCGCACCGGCCCAAACTCTAATGGACGATGGCCAAATTCAGCTCACCGCGAACGTGCGCGATAAAGATTACATGCCCGTCAACGACGCCAAGGTGACTGCCCATCTGACCGGCCCAGATGGCTTCTCAGCCTTGGTGGATATGACTCCCGCGGCCGACAGTCCGGGAGTGTTCCGCGCCAACTGGACTGCGGAAAAACCGGGCTCCTATCTGGCTGAAGTCACGGCCTCGGGCCAGACGGAGAACGGAACGCTCCCTTTTGAACGCATCGACGGAGTTGCCGAAAACTTTCACACCGAGCAGAACCGTGAGTTGCTGGAGAAACTGGCGTCGGAAACCGGCGGGCGCTATTGGAAGCCCGACGAACTGACGCGGCTGCCCAACGAAATCTCTTATTCCGACGCAGGCATCTCGGTGAGAGACATCAAAGAAATATGGAACATGCCGGTGGTGTTTCTGTGGCTGCTGTTCCTCATATCGACTGAGTGGCTGTTGCGGCGCAAGTGGGGTGTGGTATGAGGCAGGCTCTACTGTGCTTGCTGATGGCTGGCCTATCGGCGCACGCCAGCGTCTACTATGTCACGGTCGCAGGGCTTGGGGGCGAACCGGACTACGAGCAGCGCTTTACCGCCAACGCCAAGGATCTCGACAAACTGTTCAAGGATTCCGGCAGCGCCGCCCACGTTTATACCTTGACCGGCCCGCGGGCGACCAAGGCACATCTGACGGAGACGCTCACTTCTGTTGCCCATGATGCCAAGCCTGAAGACGACTTCGTGCTTATGTTGATCGGGCACGGATCCTACGATGGGACAGACTACAAATTCAACCTGGTGGGACCTGATATTACGGCAGCGGAACTCGCGGGCTTCTGCGACCGCATCCCCGCCAGGCGGCAATTGATTGTCAACGCTACCAGCGCCAGTGGTGGATCGATTGCTGCTTTTGAAAAGCCAGGCCGAGGAGTCATCGCCGCCACCAAGAACGGCACAGAGAAGAATGCAACTGTGTTCGCGCGCTATTGGGTTGAGGCACTCCAGGACCCCACGGCCGATATTGATAAAAGCGACTCGATCAACGCCATGGAAGCATTCCAATATGCCCAGCGCAAGACCGCCGCTTTTTATGAATCGCAGAAGCGTCTGGCTACGGAACACCCCGTGTTTGAAGACACGGGAAGAGGCGAACCCGCCCGTGATGCTTCGAAGAACGAGGGAGTGTTGCTCAAAAACTTCACCGTGCTGCGCATCGGTGCGGCTCAGAAGCAAGCCAATGACTCGGCCAAACAAGCCCTGCTCCAGAAGAAGGAAGACCTGGAACAAAAAATCGATGTCCTCAAATACCAGAAGGCCGCGATGGATCCAACAGAATATAAGCAGCAGTTGACAGCAGCCCTGGTCGAGCTGGCGCAAGTGCAACAGGAACTTGATAAATGAACTGGCAGCAGAAATCCGGCATGGTGCTCATGGTGCTCGGCAGCATCAGCCATTGCCACGCCGCGAATTCTCCGGATGCGTGCCACGTCCTGCGCAAACACGGCCAGCAAACACAAGCAACGGCTTGTTATGAGTCACTGGTACGCAGCAATTCCCCCTACTTGCGAGCGGAAGGCTACTGGGGTCTGGAGCAGTATGACCGGGCCAATGAGCAGTTTCGCATCGCCACAGCTCCCCAAGACAGTGACCCGCTTTACAAAGTGCGATGGGGAATGCTGCTGCATCAGCGATTCAACAACAACGATGCGGTGGGCCTCTTCAAAGAAGCGCTGCAGCGAGACCCCAAAAATGCGCAGGCGTACTTAGGCCTCGCCATCGTCAGCGCGGACGGATTCGACGGGAAAGCCCCGGAGTACGCCAGCCAGGCACTGGAGCTTGATCCCAAGCTGGTGGAAGCTCATGAATTCGCCGCTAATCTTGCGCTCGAGAATGCGGATACGCAACATGCCGTCGCGCAGGCGGATGAGGCACTTGGTTTGTCCTCAGATGCGCTGAACGCGATGGCGATTCATGCAGCGGTGGAGTTGCTGGCGGATCGGCCTCCTGACCTGTGGTTAGACAAAATCCGCAAAGTGAACCCCGGCTATGGCGAGGGCTACGCCCTGGTCGCCCATCATCTGGAACTCAATTATCGTTTTGACGATGCCATCGTCTACTACCGCAAGGCGATCGAGGCCGACCCTCGCCTGTGGTCCGCCCGCTCCCTGCTGGGCGTGAGCTTGATGCGGATGGGCCAGGAAGATGAGCCATTCAAGCAGTTGGAGATGTGCTACAACAACGGTTACCGTGACGCGGAGACGGTGAACAGCCTGCGCCTTCTCGACAGCTACAAGAACTTTGTTACCTACAAGGAAAATGGGACCGTTCTGCGGCTGCGCAAGAATGAAGCGGAATTGTTGCATCCGTATTTTGAAGCCGAGCTGCAACGGATCATTGCCACGTATGACAAGAAATACCAGACGAAGCTCACAGGGCCAGTGCAGGTTGAGGTGTATCCCGACCATGAGGATTTTGCCGTACGAACCATGGGTATGCCTGGACTGGGCGCGCTGGGAGTCACTTTTGGACAAGTAGTGGCGATGGATAGCCCGGCGGCGCGCAAGCCTGGAGACTTTAACTGGGGAAGTACACTCTGGCATGAGATGAGCCACGTCTACGTGCTCTCGCTGACCAACGGCCGAGTACCGCGATGGTTCACCGAAGGCGTGGCCGTGCATGAAGAGACCCAGGTGTCCCCGGAGTGGGGTGATCGCGTGTCACCCGACATCCTGGTTGCGATTCGGGATAAGAAGCTTTTGCCGATTGCTAAATTGGATCGGGGCTTTATCTTCCCTGATTATCCGGCGCAGGTGGTGGTGTCGTATTTCGAGGCGGGCAGCATTTGCGATTACATCAAGAGCCATTGGGGTGAGGGAAAGCTGCTCGACATGATCCATTCGTATGCGCAGCGAAAGAGCACTCCGGAAGTGATTCAGGCTGATCTTGGTGTTTCGCCGGACACCTTCGATAAGCAATATCTAGAGTGGCTCAATCAGCGCTATGGAACGATGGCTGCCAACTTTGATGAGTGGCGCAAATCTCTGGAGCGCGTGGCAGAGGCCTCCAAACTCAAGCAAAACGACGCTGTGATCCAACAAGGTAACGCGGTCATCCGCATGTATCCCGAGTACATCGGGGACGCGAACGCTTATGAATTTGTGACGTTGGCGGAGTTGGACAAAGGCGATAAAAAGAGCGCCGCTACAGTGCTGACGGAGTACGAAAAGATGGGTGGAGAGGATCCTGGAATCCTCAAGAAGCTAGCGTCGCTGGAAGAAGAGTTGGGTCAGCCGAAAGAAGCCGCTGCGACCTTGGAGCGGATCAATTACGTCTATCCGGTTCATGATGAGGATCTCCATCGCCACCTGGGGGACTTGTGGTTTGCGCAGGCGAACTACCCCGGAGCGATCCGCGAGTACACCGCGGTGTTGGCCCTCAACCCGGCAGACAAAGCCGGAGCGCAATTTAATCTTGCGCGGGCGTACTACGCATCAGGGCAGCGCGAGAAGGCCGAGGAAAGCGTACTTGCGGCGCTTGAGGTGGCGCCCGGTTATCGCCCGGCGCAGAAGTTGCTATTGGAAATCGAACACCCGGAACAGAAGGACGGCCCCAAGACGAACTAGGAGAACCGGCGTGGGGAATGATCGGCAATTTTGCCCGACAACGAACATGGGTGCATGTTCTGTTTATCCCACCCTTCGCAAAAAGCGCGAAGGATGGGGCACCCGAACATTGGTTGTCGGGAGAGAGAAAAGACAGAGCTTTGATGGGGCTTCGCCCCGTCTTTATCAACCCACGTACGCTGGTGGGAACATGGGGCACCCGTTCAGAGTTGGTGTGAGTGGAATGGTGGATTACCAGGACACTTCCTCAGACTTGGTGTGAGTGGAATAGTGGATTTCCAGGACACTTCTGACCACCCATTTCCGTGGTGGGTGAAAGTGCTAGACGAGAATCGTGTAGTGGAGAGGAAGGAAATTGCCGATGGTAACGCTCCCTGAACTTAGCCAGGACGCAGCCCAACTGCAACACCGCATTGAACGGTTCTATGCGGTCCGTGACGGCATTCTTGCCCAGGTGCGCCAGGTCATCGTGGGCCAGGATGAAGTGCTCGATCAGATCCTCACCGCACTCTTCGTGGGTGGCCACTGCCTGATTACCGGCTTGCCCGGTACCGCCAAAACACTGATGGTGCGGACCATCGCGGAGACACTCGGCTTGAGTTTCCGGCGCATCCAGTTCACGCCTGACCTGATGCCGTCCGATATCACCGGGACCGACATCATTGAGGAGGACCTCACTACCGGGCATCGCAAGTGGACCTTTGTCCAGGGCCCCATTTTTGGCAATGTGATCCTGGCTGACGAGATCAACCGCACTCCGCCCAAGACCCAAGCCGCGTTGCTCGAAGCCATGCAGGAACGTTCCTGCACTGTCCGCGGTCATATCCATTCGTTACCCGCGCCGTTCTTCGTGCTGGCCACCCAGAACCCCATCGAGCTCGAGGGCACGTATGCTTTGCCTGAGGCGCAGCTGGACCGGTTCCTCTTCAACACCATCCTCGACTACCTGAGCGCCAGCGACGAACTCAAAGTGGTAGACCTTACCACGACGACCAAGGTGGCAACCGTCGAGCCCGTCACCACTGCCCAGGAGTTGCTCGATTTCCAGCAGTTGGTGCGCATGGTTCCCATCGCTGAACCGGTCGCCAAGTACGTCGTGAACCTGGTGCGCGCGACTCGTTACAAGAACGAGAACGCGCCTGACTTCGTAAAGAAATATGTTAACTACGGCGGCAGCATACGTGCCGCGCAATTCATCGTGCTGGCGGCAAAAGCGCGCGCACTCTCCCGCCGCCGCTACCACGTCACGTACGACGACGTAACCTCGCTCGCGATCCCGGTATTGCGGCATCGCATCCTGCTCAATTTTCATGCTGAATCGGAGCGCGTCGACGCAGACGAAATTCTCCGCCGCCTGATCGAACACATGCCGCCCCCCAGGGAGATGTGATGCTGCAGCGCTTTCTCGATCCCGGAGTACTCGCCAGCATCAGCAGCCTGGACCTGCTGGCGAAGACAGTGGTGGACGGCTTCGTCGCCGGTCTCCATCGCTCTCCGGATTTTGGCTTCAGCCAGGAGTTTGCCGAGTACCGCGCTTATACTCCCGGAGACGACCTACGCCACGTCGATTGGAATCTCTTTGCCCGCACCGAGCGCGCTTACCTGAAGCGCTATCGCGGAGACACCAACAGCCAGCTCACCATCCTGCTCGACGCCAGCAAGTCCATGGATTACACCGCGGGCCCGGCCAGGCCGAGCAAAATGGATTATGCCCGCTTTGCCGCCGCGTCGCTCTGCTATCTCGCCATTCACAACCAGCGCGATGCCGCCGGACTGATTGTCTTTGATGATGAGGTGCGCAACTACATCCGGCCTTCCACCAGGCAAGGGCAACTCCACCGCCTCTTAGCCGGGCTGGAACAGGCTGAGCCGCGCGCCCGCACCGACTTTACCAAGCCGCTGCTGCACTTCCAAAACCTCTTGCATCGCCGCGGCATTGTGATCATGTTCTCCGATTTCTATGAAGACCCGGCCTCTATCGTGCGCACCATCGAACCGCTGCGCTACCACGGCAACGAGGTAGTGCTGTTCCACGTGCTCGATCCTAAAGAGATTAGGCCGGAACTGCACGGACCCGCCATCCTGGTCGACCTCGAGACCGATCAACGTCTGGAGGTGATTCCGGAATACACTCGCACCGAATACAGCAAGAAGATCGACGACCACATCGAGCAGCTGCGTAGCCGGACGCGCGGGGCGGGCATGGACTACCACCTGCTGGTGACCGATCAGCCGCTCGACACCACGCTGCGCGAGTACCTCGCGATTCGCCAGGGAGGGCGCTGATGGGCTTCTTCAATCCATGGTTCCTGCTTGGCCTCGCGGCGCTCGCTTTGCCTGTCTACATTCATCTGTTGCGGCGTCACCTGACGACACCACTGCCCTTCAGTTCACTGATGTTCTTCGAGCGAGGCATACAAAGCTCCACCCGTCACCAGCGGCTGCGCTACCTGCTGCTTTTCTCGCTGCGCGCCGCGTTGCTGCTGCTGCTGGTGCTTGCTTTTGCCAATCCATTTATTCGCCGGGCGAGCGTCGGCGTGAACGACAAGCTCCTGCTATTGGTGGTCGACGATTCTTTTAGCATGAAGGCAGGCTCGCGCTTTGCGGATGCGAAGCAAGCTGCCTTGCAGGTGTTGGCGTCGCGACCAAGGTCGCAGCCTGCCGAGGTTATGGCGCTGGGCGGCCGGCTGGCAATTTTGACCCAGCCCATTCAGGATGAAGCAGCCTTACGCTCTGCCGTCGGAAGCATCCAGCCTGGAGATGCACGCGCGAATTTAGGCGAGCTGGCACATGGAGTGCGCGCCCTGGTTGAGTCGGTTCACTCGCCCGTAGAGCTGCACCTTTTCAGCGATATGCAGAAGACTGCCGTGCCGGCGAATTTTAATGACATGGCGCTGCCGGCAAGCGTATCGGTTGTGCTGCACCCGGTGGGAGGCGCTGCCACACCCAACTGGACCGTCGAAAGCGTTCACTTCCCGGCTCAGCTGGCGGATCCGAAAGACCCCAAGAAATCGCGGGTGCAGGCGGTGATTGCCAGCTATGGAACGCCGGCTGCATCAAGGACTGTATCGCTCGAGGTCAACAACAAGACCATCGCCACGCGCAATGTGAATCTCCCGCCGGATGGCCGGGCAACAGTTGAGTTCGCGCCGCTGGATGTGCCCTACGGACTCAACCACTGCGCCATCAGGATCGATTCGGCCGACGGCTTTCCCGCCGACGACGTAAGCTTGTTCGCGGTCAAACGATCGGATCCAGAACGGGTGTTGTTCGTGCACCAGGCCGGTGATACGCGCTCACCTCTCTACTTTGGCGCGGCGCTGGGGGCAGCCACCCAGGCCTCCTTCATTCTGCAGGCTATCGACAGCGAGAAGTCCACTGACATCGATCCTTCTAAGTATGCCTTTGTGGTTCTTTCTGATGCGGTTGCGCTCCCGTCCATTTTTGAGAATGCTTTGTTGCGTTACGTGCGCAGCGGAGGCGGCGTGCTGATCGCAGCCGGAACTTCAGCCGCACATCATGCCCGCATTCCCATCTACGGCGGGTATTCTTCCGATGCCCGCTCCTATACGCACAATGGATACTCGACCGTTGGCGATACCGACCTTACCCACGCAGTCATGAATGGGGGTTGGGCCGATATAAAGGTCTACTATGTCGCCGGTGTGGATGCGTCCCACGCGCGTGTGATCGCGCGGCTCACTGACGGAACACCGCTTCTCTTGGAGAAGCAGATTGACGAGGGTCACGTGCTTCTCTTTGCCTCCGGACTAGACGACCTGACCAACGATCTACCGGTTCGCCCCGCATTTGTACCGTTTGTTGACCGGGCAGCGCGCTATCTTTCCGGCAGTGACGACGTCAGCGGCAGCAGGCTGGTGGACTCGGTTGTTTCCTTGCGCACCCAGGCCGGCAATCCGTCGTCGACCGGAGTCGAGATCATCGATCCGGACGGGCACCGTGCGCTGTCGTTGACCGAGGCGGCCACGGCGCAGTCATTCCAGTTAACCCGCGCCGGCTTCTATCGCATTCGCTTTGCGAACGGAAAGGACGCGTTGCTCGGCGTGAATCCCGATCGACGCGAGTCGAACCTCGAGCCCATTGCACCCGATCTGCTCGCACTCTGGGGAAAAGGTTCCGCGCCGCCGGCGACATCGTCCGCGTCCGTGCAGGAAAAAAATAGCGCTCACAGCATCTGGTGGTACGTTATGCTTCTTGTATTGGTGGCGGCGGTTGCCGAGTCCATCGTTGCCAGCCGCTACCTCGGCACACAGAGGGAGGAGGCATGAGCAACGCCAATTCAGACTCCAATCGTGCCAGGCTCAATCTCTATATCCACCAGCTTCACCAGCGACTGCGTCTGGGTGTCTCGTTGCGTGGAGTGGCCATCCTCATGGCCACCGCCTTAGTAACCACTATCCTTCTCGTACTTATCCTGAACGCGTTTGCCTTTCCACTGCACGGGCTCACCGGTGCTCGTTCGCTGTTGCTGCTCGTGCTTGCCTGCGCTGCCGCCCTCGCGATCGCGCTCCCTTTGCTGCGACTCACGCGCAGCCGCGCCACCGTGGTGGCGGAATCCGCCTATCCTGAATTCCAACAGCGGCTGCTCACCTTCGATGACCGGGAGAAGAAAGGCAACGATCCTTTCCTTGAGCTGCTTGCCGCCGACACCCTCTCCGTCGCTCGCCAGGCGCAGCCGGCTGACCTGGTATCCAACAACAAGCTGTACTTTCTGGCCGGAGCCGGTGCTGCCTGCGTCGCTGTGCTGGTCTGGCTGGTGGCCGCAGGTCCCGGCTATCTTGGCTATGGAGCCTCGCTGCTCTGGACCGGACCCAAATCTACTCCACTCTATGACATCCGTGTGACACCCGGGGATGTTGCTGTTCGTCGCAACAGCGATCAACTCATCACCGCCAGCATCATCGGTTTGAAGCCCGATAAGGTGAGACTGTTTGCCCATTACAAGAGTTCCGGAAAGGGCGCCTGGGAGCCGGTGGCGATGCAGTCTGCGAACGCCTCCGACTTTCAGTTCCTCTTCGCCGGACTGCCGGAAGACGTTGATTATTACGTAGAGGCCGGTCCGCTCACCTCCCGCCATTACAGAGTGCGGGTGGTGGATCTGCCGTCGGTCAAGCAACTCAAGGTGACCTACCATTACCCCAAATGGACCGGCATGACTCCCGTGTCTGAAGATCGCGGCGGGGACCTGCGCGCCCTGGAAGGCACCAACGCGGAGTTGACGGTGAAGATGGATCGGCCGCTGCACAACGGTCAACTTACCCTCGACGATGGGAAACAGATTTCGCTGAGCGGCGGTGAGGACAATGTCTACAAGGGTTCCATTCTGATGCAGAAGGATGGCGCTTACCACGTTGCCGCGCTTGATCAGGGCCAGCCGGTGCGCCTGTCGGAGGATTACTTCATTGCTACCGATAAAGCGAACCCGCCGGACATCGCCATCGACCGTCCCACTGGCGACTATCGCGCTAGCCCCATTGAGGAAGTCACCGTAGGTGTGAAGGCATCGGACCAGTTTGCGTTGAACAAGGTAAGCCTTCACTACTCGGTCAACGGTGGGCAAGAAAAAATCGTCGACTTGCCGCAGCAGCCTGGAGCAAAGGAAGTGAGCGGCTCAACCACGTTGAGCCTGGAAGATTTCAAGCTGATTCCAGGAGATCTGGTCAGTCTCTACGCCACCGCGAAGGATGGTCATAGCGAAGCGCGTACCGACATGGCCTTTATTCAGGCAGACCCATTCGAGCGCGAGTTCTCGCAATCGCAGCAGATGGCCGGCGGCGGTGGCGGCGGCGGCATGGGAAGCCAGACAGACATTTCAAAACGCGAGAAAGAGCTGATTGCCGCGACGTGGAAGCGTCAGAACGACAAAGCGGCCACGGCAAAAGATGCAGCCGAGGCGGGCAAGTTCCTCTCCGGGGTACAGACCAAATTACAGGAGCAGGCGCTGGCGCTGGCCGCGCGCATGGACAGCAGGGATTTGTCCTCTGCCAACGAGGAATTCAACAGCTTCGGACACGACATGCAAGCGGCAGCCTCGGCGATGACGCCTTCGTCGGACAAGCTAAAGCAAATGCAGTGGCACGACGCCATCCCGGCGGAACAGAAGGCCCTGCAGTATCTGTTGCGCGCGGAAGCTACGTTCCGCAAGATCCAGGTTGCGTTCGGACAACAAGGCGGCGGGGGTGGGGGCGGAGGCGGCAGTGCAGGCCGGGATTTGGCAAGCTTGTTCGATCTGGAACTGGACACCGAGAAGAATCAGTATGAGACGGCCCAGACCGGCTCCGCCGCTGACCAGCGTGCCAAAGCGGTGGACGATGCTTTGGCGAAGCTCGACGCTCTGGCACGCCGTCAGGAGGATCTGGCACAGCAGCAGCGCAATCGGCCACAATCCATGCAGGAACGCTGGCAGCAGGAGATGCTGCGCCGTCAAGCAGAAGAGCTGCAACGTCAGATAGAACAGATGGCCCAGAACGGTCAACAAGGTCAGCAGGGACAACAAGGTCAGCAGAGCGCGAGTAGCCCGTCGGGTGGGTCATCCTCGGGTCGGGCTCAGTCCTCCGGATCGCAGTCGTCGTCCGCTGGCTCAGGAAATGCATCCGATCCGCGAGTGACCCAGGCACTCAACCGGCTGCGCAGCGCAGATGAAGCAATGAAGCAGAGCGCCGGCCAGCAGCAGAGTAGCGAAGCGGCGCGACGGGCGGCCGATCAACTCCGCCAGGCTGCAAGTTTGATGAGCGGCGCGCAGCAGCAACAGGTCACCGGCAAACTCGATTTGCTGTCACGGGAATCCGACCGTCTCAGTAAGGAACAACGGGGTCAGGCCGACCGCATCCGTGGCATGGCCGGGCAATCGGGCGTCTCTAATCAAGAGCAGTATTCCGCCAGGATGCAGCAGCGCAATAAACTGGCGGAGGACCGGCAACAACTCTCCGACGACCTGGCACAACTGGAAAAAAATCTGCGTAACACGGCGCGTGAGTTGGCGCCGACGCAGCCGCAATCAGCTTCGAAACTGCGCGAAGCGCTGGGAGGCATGGACCAGACCGACCTGACTAATCGAGTGCAGCGATCCGCGGACTGGCTACGGCGGGGGGTGAACCCCAACTCGAACGGAACCGAAGAGGGAATCGGCAAAGGTCTGGAACAATTGAGTCAACAGGTGCACGAGGCGCAACAAGGGATGGGCCCGGCAAAACCTGGCCAGGGTACCTCGCCGGGTGGGGAGCAATCTGCAGCGCTCAACCATGTGGAACGCTTTCGCGACCAGGTTGAGTCGTTGACTGCGCGAGGCCAAAATTCGTCGGGCCGCCAGCCAGGGCAGAGCGGACAGCCAGGACAAGGCGCACAGCAGGGACAAGCCAACCAAGGCCGTTGGAGCAGCCAGGGTGGCCCGGGCGCCCAGATTGGCGGGGGCAACCAGGTCGCCCAGGACAACTTGAGTGGCGACGTTGGCAACTGGCGCTCAGGTGGAGCGGTCGGCACAGCCTGGAATAACATCAACACCGGGAACAACCATTTCGATAGCAATGGCCGGGCTGCCGGTACGGACAATTCACCCGCGCCGGCCGACCCTGAACGTACTTACCAACAAGGGTTGGCGGAGTTGAGCCAGCTTCACCATCTGGCCCAGAATGACCCGGCAGCCCTGAAACAGATTCAGGAATTAGTACGAGAGATGCAGCGTCTGGATCCGCGCCGGTTCCCGGGCAATCCGATCATGGTGGAGCAACTTCACGCCGAGGTGCTTAGCGGGGTCGACAAGCTGGAGCTCCAGCTCCGTCACGATTCAGATGGCCAGACGCCGGGACAGGTGCGTACTACGAAAGAGCCTCAAATCCCGCCCGGGTATGAGGAAGCAGTTGCGGACTATTATCGCCGCCTCAGCAAGGGCCAGGAGTGACAACTCATTTCCCTCGGTAGTCCTTGAAGAGTTCGGGGAATTGCTGTTTGAGCGCTTCCACCTTCGGACGGTCACACACCAGGATGTAGGGATTGTTCGGGTTGTGCAGGGCGTAGTCCTGATGGTAGGACTCCGCATCGTAGAAGCCTTTTAGCGGCACAACCTGGGTCACGATGGGCTTGCGGAAAACCTTGGCCGCATCCAGTTGCGCGATGTAGTCCTTGCTGATCTTCTGCTGTTCGTCGTTGGCGTAGAAGATGACGGAACGGTAGGATTCGCCCTCATCCGGTCCCTGGCGATTGAGCTGCGTCGGGTCGTGAACTACGGAAAAGAAGATTTGCAGAAGCTGACCATAGGTAATCTTCGACGGGTCGTACACCACCTTGACCGACTCCGCATGTCCGGTATTTTCCTGGCCAACCTGCTCATACGTCGCCGTGGCAGCGGACCCGCCTGAGTACCCAGCCGTCGTAGCGAGCACTCCTTTTACCCGTTCAAACACCGACTGCGTTCCCCAAAAGCACCCGCCCGCAAAGACCGCAGTTTGCTTTGCTGATGTTTGGGCTAAGGGGGCGTCGTGTGCCGGGGCGGGTATTGGGGTTTTGGTTGCCGCGGTGCAACCGATCGAGGCAGAAAAGGCTAGCAGCAGAGCAACCACTGTATTACGCATGGCGAAGGAACCTGACATTCGAGTCTCCTAAGGACAACACCAGCTATTGAGACGCCCGTTCGATTAAGAAGTTACAGGCGAATCCTGAAACCTCCGTCCTGTGAAATCGAAGACTGCTCTAGAATAGCGCTGTGATGCGTCGATCTTCTGCTTTTGCCATTCTTGCGCTCGCTTTCACGCTCCTCGCCGGGCAACTAGCGCTTGTTGCCCAGCAGATGGAACACTCCGCACCTTCGACTCCCTCCACTCACCTGACCATCAAGACTTACGAGGGCAAGACGCTGAACTTTAGCCCCGATGAGCTGGCTGCTCTGCCCCATAAACAGGTCGCCGTCTTCAATGCTCATAGCAAGACGAACGAGACCTACACTGGCGTCGTGCTGGCCGATCTTTTGAGCAAAGCCGGCGTGCCTCTGGGTGAAAGCGTGCGGGGTAAGCTTTTCATGATTGGGATCGTTGCCCAAGGAACAGACAACTACAGCGTCCTCTACTCGCTTGCCGAGGTAGACCCATCCATACACACCGGCGACGTGATCGTTGCCGACATGCTCGACGGGCAAAAGCTGGGTAAGGATGGTGCGTTCAAGATGGTCTCCAGCGAAGACAAACGGCCGGCGCGCTGGGTGCGTAACCTGACATCGATTTCGGTGGTCAAGGTAGCACCTTAGCCTCATTGTCCAGCCGTCCGGGAAAGACGAAAGGCCGACCTTTGATAGGTTTCTCCCACGGAGTGTAAATCCCTTTTAGCCAAGAAGTGGTGCACGCAGCGTTTGTGCCGTCCCTTACGGGACTCGATTCACCTAATCGTACCCCCGGCAACGACGTGCCGGGCTACAGATTGTCCCGTCCCTGCCGGACTGCTTCGGTGAGCGCAGGCCCATCCTCTGCTAACGAAATAGGAAATTTGGGTACGCTCTGCGAGCTGTTCACAACGCTAGTCGGAACTGGTCGTGCATTCAGCGGTCAAATGGCGAGCGCCCGTCGCCATGAGGTGTTCTATGTCCCGAACGGACCGAACACCACCCCGGGCGCCGGCTGCGGCACAATTCAAGGCAGCCGCGGCGCATCCGAAATCGAGCTGCCGCTCGAGAGGCCAGTCTTGCAACAGACCATAAATAAAGCCGGCGTGGAAAATGTCTCCCGCGCCGGTGGTATCGACCACAGGCACAGAATAAGCACAGGCATGGTGTAACTGCTTTCCGTTCCAGGCCAGCACGCCATGTTCACCCAGGGTCGCGGCGGCGAGACGACATCCATACCTGCGTTGCATTTGACGCAGGGCCATTTCTAAATCAGACTCCGCCATGAGCCGGCCCGGAATGTCTCTACTCACGATGAGGTAGTCCACATTTTCGAGTAGCTTCTCTACACCGGGATAGAGCTCATCCAGATCGGCGATGACGGGGATGCCGGCGGCGCGGGCCCAGCCAGCCGCTGTGGTCGCTGCGGCGGTGTCATAGCCATCGACGTGGAGGGCACGAGCGCTCACGATCCATTCAGGGCGAAGATCGCCGGGCTTGAGCGCTACCCGGGGATCACGCCGGCAGAGCACGGTTCGCTCCCCGCCACCGTCGACCAGTATGAGCGACTGTGGACTGGTGCCTCCGGAAACGGTGATGAGCTGCGCCTCCACGCCTGCAGCGGCAAATGCTTCGCGATGCAAGTTTGCGGGACTGTCGTCGCCCAGAATGCCCACGTAGCGTGTCGACATGCCCCAGTGTTGGCACGCCACCACGGCAGTTGCGACCTGGCCCCCAGGCAACACCCGCGCGGAGTCGTATTCGACTTTGGAACCACGTGCCGGATAATTCGGAAGTGCGATGAGTGTGTCGGCCGCATTCAGCCCGACACCCACAAGATCCACCCTGGACGGTTTCGTCATCATGCCAGTGTAGCCTTCCGGACGACCTGGCGGCGGGTTGGCAAAAAAGTGCGAAAGAACCGACTAAGGCACCTTTGTCCAAAATCCCTCGTGCACCTGGCCGGCTTCGTCTTCCAACAGAGGTCCGTCGACGACAATTTTTTTCTGGCCGCGAGCGAACACTTCGCGGCAGGGCAGATCCAGGGTGGGATTTTCGTTGTGGCTGCCGGTATAGCGGAGGAGTCCTGTTTCGGCCAAGGCGAAGACCACCCGGCCGACCCCGGTCCAATAAATCGCGGTGGCACACATGGCGCAAGGTTCGGTGCTGGTGTACAGGGTGCAGCGGGCGAGCTCTGCTTCACTTAAAAGCCGGGCCGCCTGACTGCAGGCGACCATCTCAGCATGCTGGGTGGGTTCGCCGGCCGGGCGGACCGCATTGTTGCGTGCAGCTACGACGGTCTCTCCCCGCTCGTTCACGATCAGGGCGCCAAAGGGATGGCGCCCGTCCTGCCGCGCGGATCGCGCCAGCTCAATCGCCTGCCGCAAGAAAGCCAGATCCTGTTGCGATACTTCGCCCACGGTTTAGCCCTCCGCTTTTGAAGAAAAGAAAAGATTGAGAAAGACCGCAGTGACAGCGGTCAGGAAGATGCCGCTGTTCAAGAAGAGCCGGGCGGCATCCGGAGCGTGGGCAAACAGTTGTGGCGAGGCAATGGGCAGCACACCCATACTAACCGAAACGGCCACGATGATCGCATTGCTGGTGCCCTGATAGCGGACTCGGGTTAGTTCCTCAATGCCGGCCATGGTGGTCATGCCGAACATCACCAACGACGCTCCACCGAGAACCGGGCGCGGAATTGCGGCGATCACCGCAGCCAGCTTAGGGAGAAATCCCAGTAGCACCAACAAACCGCCTCCGGCCGCCACCGCATAACGGCTCTTGATCTTCGACAGCGCCAGCAGGCCGGTGTTCTGGGAATAAACGTTGTAAGGGAAGCTATTGAATATGCCGCCCAGCACGGTCGAGAGGCCATCGGCGCGGAAGGCCGCGGTTAAGGTTGCAGAGCTGATCGGGCGGCCGGTGATTTCGCCGATGGCGAGGCAGTTGCCGGTGGTCTCGGTCATCACCACCAGCATGGAGAGGCTCATCACCAGGGCGGGCAGAAAGATGAAACGCGGGGGCCCGAAGAGCAGAGGGTGCGCCATGGCAAACCATGGCGTAGCCGTCACCTGGCGGAAGCCTGCCTGGCCCGCCAGAGCTGCCAGTGCGGTGCCCCCCATCAGCCCCAGCAACACGCTGAGATGGGCAATCATGCCCCGGCCGAAACGCTGGATGGCAACGATCAGCGCTATGGTCGCAAAGCCTAATCCGAGGTGAGTCAGGCTGCCGAAGTCAGGCGCCGAAGCGTCTCCTCCGCCTAGCCACGCGCCCGCTACAGGCAACAGAGACAAGCCGATCACCGTGATCACGGAGCCGATCACGACCGGGGGGAAAAAGCGCAGCATGCGGCTGAAAAAGGGGCCGACCAGGATGGTGAATAACCCGCAGCTGATGACCGCCCCGTAAAGCGCCGGGACGCCGTAGTGGCTGCCGATGAGGATCATGGGCGCCACGCAAATGAACGAGCAGCCTTGAATGAGCGGGAGGCGTGCGCCGAACTTCCACCAGCCAAGGGTTTGCAGCAGGGTGGCTATTCCCGAGGTGAACAGGTCGGCGCTGATCAGGGCAATCACCTGGCGCGGCGTGAAGTTGAGCGCGGCGCCCAGGATGAGCGGCACGGCAACGGTGCCGGCATACATCACCAGCACGTGCTGCAGCCCAAAACAAAGCAACCGGGGAAGACTTTCTATTTCATCGCTGGAGCCGGCGTGGGATACCAACGACCCCGGTGCGACGGGACCCGGAGTGGGGTTGACATCAGCAGAGGCGGTCATTGGAGGTTTCATCATAGCGTGCATTATTGTTGGATCATTAGGGGATTGTTGTTGTCCTTCCTTTCCGTCTCGTTTAGTAATTGCCAATGACTTTCAGAAGATTTTGTCTTTTGGCTTTGGTGCTGAGCCCATGGTTGGTTTTCGCGCAGGCTCCGGCCAAGCTGGTGGTGAAGAATGCATACATTCTGACCATGGCGCAGGACCAGCGCGAGCCGGTAAAAGGCTATCTCGTGGTGGGCGATGACGGACGGTTGTCCGCCGTGGCGGCGGGCGATCCGCCGCCAGACCTGCGTTCGAAGGAGAGCCTGGATGCCGGTGGGCACTGGGTTATCCCTGGCTTTATCTCCGCCCATAGCCACCTATGGCAAAGCGCGTTTCGCGGTCTGGGCTCAGACCAGACGCTGTTGGGATGGATCGACGCGCTCTACAAACCGGCAGTCAAAGCAAGCCCGGAAGATATGTACTGGTTCACACTGGATGGCGCGCTCGACCATCTGCAGCATGGCATCACGACGGCTTATAACTTCAACTTCGAGGCACGGAACCGGGCCCGCGATGCGGTGACTGCCGACGAGTATGACCAAAAGGGCTTTCGCGCGGAGATGAACTCCGGCATCCGCTTTGTGCACAGCATGTCAGTGGGCAAGGCTACCGCCCTGGGGGTGCAGCCGAGTTATGGCGCGGAGCAGGCACGTGTGCCTTTGAAGGCCTTTTTAGAGTGGACAACTACGCAGCCGAAGTCGTCCAACTTTCTTGCCGTGATGATCAGCGGCGGCACAGCCTTCAACAATACCTATCAACAGACATGGATGGAAAAGCAGTTGGGCGATGAGTTCCATCTGGGCAATGAGACTCACTATCTGGAACCGCCAGAGACGCAATATGAGCAGCAAAGCAAATTCCGCTGGTTTATGGATAGCGGGCTGCTTTCGAAGCAGCTGATCTTCGGACATTTCATTCATACCAACAGCTTCATCCTGGAGGAGAGCGGGAAAGCGGGTGCGGCCATGAGCTGGAATCCGTTGTCGAATGGACGGCTGGCTTCCGGAGTGGCCGATATCCCCGCATGCCTGAAGGCCGGCATCCGGGTGGGCATGGGCGTCGATGGCGAAGCCAGCGGGGATGTGGCCGACCCCTTTGAAAACATGCGTACAGGGCTCTATGCGATCCGCGACAAATATGAGGATGCGAAGATCATGAGTCCCTACGACGTGCTGCGCTTGCACACCATGGGCAGCGCGGATGTGCTCGGTGTCGCGGACCGGCTGGGCAGCCTGGAGCGGGGGAAATTTGCCGACTTCCTGGTGATCGACCCGACGCGCTTCCGGACGGTCTTCGATCCTTATGCTTCGCTGGTGTTCGTTACCGCGGAGCGTGACCTGGAACGCGTTTACGTGGGCGGTGATTTGCTGGTGCAGAATGGAACGCTCCTCAAACAGGACATTTCGAAAGTAAGAGCGGAGGTGAACCAGCGGGTCGGCGCTTTGCGTTAGGAGTCCAGTTGCAGAAGATTCGCGGTTTCAATCTGTGAAGCGGTATGCGAGAATCGGGCTCCGATCAAAACCCCGACTTTCTATAAGGCAAGCCCAATGTCTGAAAAAGCGGCCGCGTGCCCTCTTACCCTTGACGTTACCCATGCCGGCAGCACTGTGGTGGTGAAGCTGAACGGCAAGCTGGTGTCGGGTGTGAACGATATTCTTTACACCCGGGTCAGAGCGCTGATGCCGAACACGAAGCGAATCGTGCTCGACCTTACGCATCTTACCCGGGTGGACAGCATGGGTCTGGGCACGCTGGTTCGTCTGGCGGTTTCTGCCCGGTCGGCTGGCTGCAGTTTAGAACTCGTCAATCTTGGTAAGCAGGTTCGCCAACTGCTTGGAATGACGAACCTCTTATCAGTCTTTGCGATTATCGGAGAGCACGGCATCAAGATGGGCTGAACGGGTAAAGAGCTCGCTGAAGAAGTTCTGCATTGCCTTTGCCGAACGGGCATCGGACAGAGCATGGTAGGCGACGCCCGGGATTTGGGGTCCGCACTGATGGGTAAACCCGTGCATGGCTTCTCCGTACATGATCAATTGCCAGTCGGCGCGTGCAAGTTTCATCTCTTCGATGAAGGCGTTCACCTGCTCCGTGGAGACGTGGGGATCTAATGCGCCATGGCAAACGAGTATCCTCGCCTTGACGGAATCCGGCTGACACCTACAGGGCGTACCCAGGGTCCCGTGGACGCTTACTGCTCCCATGAGGTCGAACCCACTTCTGGCCAGCTCAAGCACCGCCATTCCGCCGAAACAGTAGCCTACGGCGGCAAGGCGGTCATCCACCTGTGGGTGCTGTCGCAATACGTCAATTCCGGCGGATGCGCGCCCACATAGCTTCGCCGTGTCGTTACGCAGTTCCGTAATGCGGGACATTACGCGCTGCCTGTTCCCCGCCACTCCATTGCCGTACATATCGCAGGCGAATGCAACGTAGCCAAGCTGGGCGAAGCGTCTTGCTTGCTCTTTGGCGTGGTCATCCAGCCCGGCGCCTCCGTGGATAACCAGGACGCCTGGCCGCTTTTCGCTGGAAGTGTCGTCCCACGCAAACATGCCGGTAAGGGGCTGGTCGTGGTGGTTGTAGTCGACGGCTGGGGTGTGGATGGGCAAAGTGTTTTCCTCCAATGGGTGGATTTGGCTGGCGACTCGGTATGCGGGGGTCAGGATGGTAGAAACATGAACCCCCGTTAGTAATTATAGCACATTTACGGGTACAAATCAAGCAGAATCCGGCCATGGGAAGCGATTGACCTAAAACTGACGTGAGAGAGGATCGGGGAGCGCGCGAAGATAGGAGGCGACTGAGGCGTTGGTGAGGTCCGCTGGGATGGGTCGCAGCAGTTATCGAAGATCGGGAAGAAATTTGGGACCGGGGAAGAAATTTGGCAAAGGTCCCCGCACACCTCTCAAGACGAGAGTTCTGCGAGATAGAGATTTGAAGCAGAGCTTAGGTTTCGCCCCCTTCCTGGGAGATCTTGCTAGGGATGGCGCAGCCTGCGCCCCGTGGGCCCACCTACGGCCAGGATTACGGGGCCTATCCTGCGCCGATCAATCTGGATCGATTTTGTAGGAGACGTCGCTTGTGGCTTGGATTCTGGCTGCGAGGTCTGTGCAGGACTGCTGATACCAGTCGCCGCTATAGCTGCGCAGGTTAATAACGCCGCCAGGATGATCCTTACAGTAGGTTTTGCCTTCGCTCTCTGTCTCTCCAGGAGTCGGTCCGGATTTGAGTTTGGGGTCAATGGAATCACCTTCTTCCTTGCGCCGTTGCGCTTTTGGTTTCCGATGGATTGGGCATAAGGGGTGGCTGATTTGAAGCAAGTCCGGCAAATTGCATTGGCCAGCCGAGCTATTCTTATCCGATCGGCTGCTAGTTGAAGAGCATCACCCGAAATTGTGCATTTGGCTAGTGGCTTCAAGTAATGGAAATTACAGTACTTTAGTAATCAAAACGTGGGTACCAAGCAATTTGGGGAGCTGAGCCTCAGTGCCGGCAGATGCGACGGCTAGATGGGTGGTGGACTGTGCTTCAGGAGCTCATCTCTGGGCCGAAACCTACCACCGGCCCTTATACCGACAATCACACTATGCGGCCATGTGGAAATCTCGCTGAGGTGCTCGCACAGGTCATCATCAGATTTTTTCGCGCAAGTCAGGTAGTCGTTCACCCGCGCCGCTACGGGAACATCACCGGAGTGTTCTGAGCGCTCACAATCCACCACCGATCCTCTCGCCTCACAAGCACATAGAGTGCCAGCTCCTGGACGATGGAGCCGGGAGAGGGTGTTAGGGGCGAATTGTGCTCGTCCAAGCCGGTCCGCCGAACACTAGCGCAGGCCGAATCTGGACCGATGAAGCCAAGGGCTTCCAAAGTGAACCGCGAACTATATCCGTATTGTCGCAAGTTGGCTGCCAGCCGCCGGTGAATCGGATTCAACTGGTCCAAGCCGAGGACAATCTGGCCCTTGGGGCTACCCCAGATCACATCTTCGCTGAGAACACTGTCAAAGAGATCGCCGTTCGAGGTATTGACGGCTTGCTCCAAAGTTGCGATCACCGCCAGGATTGCATCCCGGTCCCCAGTGTCGTGGCGCTCGAACAAGGTTGGCGCTGGTGGCAATGAGCGGCTGAACTCCGTTTTCGAAATCTTCGTCATGACTCTTGCCTCAGGCTGAGAGCGAGTAAGGGGAGGTGGAACGCGCTTTGTGTAATGCAACGGCCCACCAGTTCAATCGCGCGAGAAGTGTCTCCATGCCTCTCTGAGCACGTTCTGGATTGCGTAGCGCACCCGATTCGTCGAATTGCTCCCATGCGCCGGGAAAGCTCACGGAATCACGCAGGGTCACGGCGTGGAGCTCAGCGAACACTAGCCGCAACTGTTCCACCGCCCGCAATCCACCAGAGATCCCGCCATAAGAGACAAACGCAACCGGTTTGGCGTGCCATTCGTCCCCGCTCGAATCGATCAGAGCCTTGAGCGGCGCCGGATATCCGTGGTTGTATTCCGGGGTCACGATCACGAAGGCATCTGCCTTTCCCAGCCGCTGCTGCAGGGAGTGGGAGGGGCGTCCGTCGATGGCGGGCCCGGCAGACGGTTGGGCTGGATCGATCACGTCAAGCTGGAACTTTTCGCTGGCCGCGACCTGCTCCACCGTCCACTTCACTACGGTGTCGCAAAAGCGCCCCTGACGGGTACTGCCATAGATCACGGCAACCCTGATTCGATCCATTGTGCCTCCCAATGCCGATGTGGCAACCTCTGAAGATGAAATTAATACCTCAAGTAAACTTGAGGTCAAGAGGAATGATGAAAAAACCAGTTCCGCAGCACGTATCTCTGGAACTCACGGTGGGTCAGGTGGCAAAACGGAGCGGGGTCGCAGTTTCCACCCTGCACTATTACGAGAACGAGGGATTGATCAGCAGCTGGCGCAACCAGGGCAACCAAAGGCGTTATGCACGCGAGGTTCTTCGGCGCGTGGCAGTCATCAAAGCCGCCCAGCGCTCAGGCATATCGCTGGCTTCCATACGCACGGCGCTGGCAACACTGCCGGGCGGGCGCACCCCGACAGCGGAGGACTGGCAAAAGTTGTCGGCGGGATGGAAAGCCGACTTGAACGATCGAATCACGCGCCTGACCCGGCTTCGCGATCAACTCGACGGTTGCATTGGCTGCGGTTGCCTTTCGCTCGGAGTTTGTCCGCTGCGCAATCCCTGGGACCGGCTGTCGAAACTGGGTCCCGGGGCGCAGTTGCTTGATCCCGAACGTGACCACAGGTTCGATGGCGGTTAAAAGGAGGTCGACGCCGGGAAATCGTAGTTCTCACGGCAACCTGTTTCAACCAGGCCTGGGGCTGGTAGCAACCGGCGCGGGCAAAGTCTACTCGCCGGTCCCATCAAGATGCGGCCACATCGCCGGCCAGGACGCGGGTTGTCTTGGGCTGAGGACGCAACAGCAAATAGATCGCTATGACGTGCGTGATCATCAGCGCCGGCACATAGATGATCGGTATTGCGTAGGTTGCGCCCAACTCCCCTGCTAGCGCGGGGAGACCGGCCTGGATAGCGTGGTAATAGTCCACGATGATATCGACTGCCCCCACAAGATTGAAGGCGACGACGAACAGCCAGAAGAGCGGGCGTATTCTTACCGTGAGCAGCGCCAGGAGAGCCAGGACTCCGGTCGCGAAGTCACCGTAGGCGGCAAACACGGCGAAATTGGCCGGCAGATTGGGACCCACGACGCCTGGAATCAAAAAGACGAGCCCGAAGAAACGGAAGCTGTGCAGGGTCGCGATCGCGCGCTGCGCATCGACTCGCGCCATTGTCTTGAGCCTGGGGATGACGTAGACAACGAAGCAAAGCAGCCACGCGACGTAACCAAGGATGAGATGCAACAGGAAAATGATTGCCGGCGACATTCTGGCCTCCTGCTCCCATAGGATTATCATCATAATCTTATGGACTCAAAAAGTTTGGGGCCGGGTTTGTATCTTCGCTTCTCACCGGCCAACTCGGTTTCCTGCAGCAGATGGGGGGCCCTTCCGCGGGAGAAAATGGGGAGTGCCGATTTGCATTTTGCACATCGACTCAGGAAATCAAACGCTACGCAACAGGAATTCTCTCGTGCTTGCCAGCACCTTCTCTTGTGCCGCGCGATCAGGCATCATGCGCGCGATCTCGACTGCTCCGATCATCATGGAAAAGATGACAAAGAAAGCACGCTCCTTGTCGGCAGTTCGCCGGCCTGGCATGAAGGGAAGCATTCGATCCCGGTAGTTGACCAGCTCGGCCAGGACCTGGCTCCTCATCGTCTCATCGACCCGCGCCATTTCTGGGGCAAGCGCGGTCAGCGGACAGCCGCGCTCGGCGTGATCGCAGTATTCCAGGCTTAGATACGACTTCACAATCGCCTTCCACGCTGCCTCGGAGCGCGACTGTTCGGCCGCGCGAACCAGTTTGTCGCCGATATCCCGGAAGGCCTCCCGGAGCGACTCCATGATTAGCTCATCCTTGCTCCCGAAGTGTTTGTAAAAGCCTCCATGGGTCAGACCGGTGTCGCGCATAACCGCCGCCACTGCTGCGCCGCCAAGACCCTCCGCGCGTACACGACGTGAGGCGTCTTTCACAATCTTCTGGTGGACTTCCGCTTTGTGTTCAGGCCGGTAACGCATAGTTCATCATAGGATGCGCGAGGTCATCCCACAAAGCAAAAGTGCGGTGCTGGCCTTAGGAAAAAAACTCCGAACCCATAGGATTATTTTTATCATCCTATGGGTAGAAAGGAGTACTTCCATGTCTCAACCCATTTTGGTCACAGGCGCAGCCGGCGGTCAGCAGGGATCAACCGGGCGTCTGGTCACGGGTCTGCTGCTCAAGCAGGGCCTCCCCGTTCGCGCATTTGTCCACAAAGTCGATGCCCGGTCCGACGAACTCCGCCAACAAGGTGCGGAAATTGTCGCGGGCGACCTCCTCAGCCCAGCCTCAGTCGAGGCGGCTATGAAAGATGTGAAACGGGCTTACTTCACTTACCCGGTGACCGATGGACTGCTGGAGGCTGCCACCATTCTTGCTGCAACCGCTCGCGACGTTGGCCTGGAACTGGTGGTGAATAATTCACAGTTTCAGGGCGCATTCGAGGATCCGACATTTCGAGATCTCCGCTACGCGCCCTCATTCCGCAATCTGCAGCATCGGCTCGCCGATCGAGTTTTCGATTGGGCGCAGGTGGGAGCCGTTCATATTCAAGCGCCTCCCTACTACGAAAACGTACGCGCGCTGGTCAGCCGCAGCGTGGCTGAACAAAATGCCGCGTTCCTGCCCTGGGGCGATGGCGACGCTGTCATTCCGCTCGCCGGCGCCGAAGACGTAGCCCGAGTCGCCGCAACTCTTTTGACCGGCTCCCACGTTCCATCGGAACAGGTATACCCGGTGGTGAGCGAAACCCCAACGGTGCGGGAGATTTTCAAAATTCTTGGTAAGGCTATCGGACGACCGATTCGCTATGTGCCCATCACAGATGAGCAGTGGGCGGAGGCTGTAAAGGAACGAATCAATCCTCACGCGCTCGATCATCTGAGCCATCTTTGGCGGTATTTTCGGAAAGGTGAGACACGCGCCCGGCCTACCGATGCGGTCCGAGCGGTAACCGGCACGAATCCGCAAACGCTAGAGGAGTTCTTCCGAGCGACGTTTGCATCTATCGGTCAATGAGGCCGTTGCCATTCACCTCTGGAAGAGTTGGGCATCCCAAGGAACGATCGCTGGCGCTCCTGCTTGGATCATCTGCGATCCAGATGGAGCCTCGCGGAGAGGCGTTCCAGAGATCGCTTCGGAAGGCCAGCCGACACCGCGGCATCTAGTTCGCTCGCGCTTCGGATTGAACCCTGCAGGCCGAGAATCTGTGTGGACGGACAACTTTTCAGTGAGCCGCCGACAACGAGGGAGATTGCAGAGGCCTTGCAACTGCAGACCAAGCCCAATCATGACAGTTATGACGTGGTGATTGTGGGGGCCGGACCGGTGAGACCGTCTCTTCGTTCCGGCTCTACGATTTGGCCGCAAGACCAAACGTGTCATCCAGCCAGTCGAAAATGCGGGCGTTCGCGAGGCGATCAGCGCCCACCTGGCAATGCGCGCCGGCACCCTCCGCGGCTGTGAAACGTATCATGGTCTTCGGACAGGTGAGGTGCTCATAAAGCACATCAGGTTGGCCCTTAAAGTACATATCTTCTTCGGCATCGATGACCAGCGTAGGACAAGAGATCTGCTCCGCGATGCCGTCGCGAAGATTGAATTTGAGAATTTTCGCAACGATAGCATGAGGCGTGGACTCACCCATGACGAACCCGGCTTGGTCTCCACCCCATTTTGCGGCTGGCGACTTATTCATACCCTCTACGATCTTGCGATCGAGCTCGGGAGCTTCTTTTTGATTAACCGCAACAATAAAGGCTTCCCGCTGATCCGGCGGGACGGATGCCAACTGAGTCACGCCGAAATCATAAATTCCGCCATTCGCGACAAGGGCTGAGATTCGCTTTTCAAAGGCTGCGGCACGTGGTGCAAGGTAGCCACCCATGCTGATGCCCATAAGGGCTATCTTTCCCGGGTCAACGCCAGGTAGCGTAAGTGCGAAGTCAACCACCGGGGTGACGACCTTCTCCCAGTCCGGACGAAAAGGCAGGCGCTCACGATGAATTGGCCCGTATTGGCCTGGGCCGTCGAAGGTCAGGACATTCCAGCCACGCTCGACACCCGCCCGTGCGCCTTCGCCGTGCATTTCTTCTGCTGACCCATCGAAGCCCGTGTGGAGAATAAGGAGTGGACGCTTGGTGTTCGATTCGTCGACACGATGGAAGTAGCCAGGTAGAGTCGTGTTCTCATAAGAGATCTCCACCGGAAGAATAGGCGGGTCAAAGAGGCTGCAGCAGAGTTTATATGCGCCGATCGATTTCTTGTAAGCGCTGTAAATTCGCGGGTCTTCGTGGTTGCCGTGCAGGAAGAATTCGGAGGTGCGGAAGTAATTTGCTGCGCGCAGGTAGCCGTCGCGTGCGCTTACGCGATGACCGGCAGCACGCTGCCCTTCAGCTTCCGCAAAGACCCGTTCGGCTGTGGCATTCCACTCGTTATACCAGCCTTCGTAGTCGCCGGATGTTATGCGATTGAGGCTGGCCATGACTTCGCCGAACTCGCTGGAGCCGTAGCTGCTGGCTCCGAAGGCACGTTTGGCCTCGAACCAGAACTCTATGTTGTCGGGGAAGAAAGGATATTTCTCTGGCGGAGGCAGTTGCTGTAGCTTTGTCCCCTGCTGACGATGCGGTTAAGGTTTGTGACATTGGACTATGTCCTCTCGTTGAATTTTTTGAAGTGAATGACCGTTCTTGAAGCCAAGAATGGGCCCTCTACTAAAGCCCAGGATCGACAAGCGCACCGTGGGTGATGGCGCGCGATAGCTGCGACCGTTGTCCAGCACCAGGCTGTCGGGTTTGTGACACCCAGGACCACACCCGATCACACCCAATCCAAAGGACCTAATGTGTGATCGCGGCGGGACTTCCCAGGCCTGGCCCACTCCGTCCGGCCGCCTTAGTTCGGTGCCGGCGACTTTGAACCGTCATATTTTGCCAAAGTTGCCTTCAACCGGGCGATGCGATCGTCGTCGATATGCCGCCAACCCTTACCGGTCTCTTCTAGCATTTTAAGCGCCCGGCGCATCGCCGCCACGTCAACCTCGCCTTGCTCTGCCAGACTCGCGTAGCAAAGAAACATGTCATGCCACGAGTAAGCGTAGGTTGGCAGGATCGCCACGACCATCTCATATTGTCGAATCGCGTCGCGGAATTGGCCGCGTCCCTGGTAGACGTTCCCCATCCCATGAATGGCCTGGGCGAAAGGTATCACGGCGTCTTTCTGGGTAACCGTCTCTGAAGCGACGCTCTTGAACAGCGCGAGAGCCTTGTCGAGATAATCGTTTCCCGTCGCCTGATCGCCTTGCGCGAAGTAAAACTGCTCGTAAGTCTTGTAGAGAAAGCCTGCGGCGACACGGTAGTTGAGGGAATTTCCCTTTGACAGGGTACCCAGAGCAAGCTCCGCCCGTTGCAACAACTCCTTTGCACCTAGCATCTCGCCTTGTTCGATGAGAGCGACTGCATTGACCTGGTCAAGAGCAGTAGTCAACAGAAGCTCGGCGCTGTCGTACGCGCCGTTTGCTGCCGCTTCTTCAACCAGTGGCTTGATCGGGTTGTTGGCGGGCAGCGCTTGGCTTTGTTGCAAAGCCGACTGCAGCCGTTCGATTCGGTCAAGGAGCTTGGCGCCCAGTTGCGGGATCGGTACATTCTCCTCGCCGAGGCGGCTGGCGAGGTTTTTCAGCGCCGTCTCCGAAACGCCGGCCCGCTCGGCGAGGTTCTGTAGGCGATCGAGCAAATCGGGCGGATAGGCCTGGCCTGACTTCTGAAGCAGCTGCTGCGCAAATTCCTGAAATTGCTCGCCCGACCAGCCGCTATTCGTAACATTCGTAACGTTGCCGGCTATATAGTTGCCGTGCTGCACCGTGACTTGCGTGCCGGCGGCCGGTTTGCTCTCCTTGCGCTCGAGCACATAGCGGACCACGGCCCAGACCCCGCCCGTCACGGTCACAATACCGCCGCCGAGCCACGTAAGCGTGTCTTTGTGCTGCACCGTCCAATCCAATAGCGCTGAAGGGCTCATGGTGCTCCGGGTGACGTGGTCGGTCCGTCGGCTATGTTCGCAGGAGGGCCCGCAGTCATGGCACGGATCCCCCTTTCAACTTCGCAGTGGTTTCTGGAAAGTGGATGTCGCTACATCCAAACATCCAATGCGACTGATTGCCCTCCGCGAACTCGTAGTCAACCTCGCTGTAGGACTCTCTGCCGTAGATCGATTGCATGTTTACTACCGGACTATAAACCTTGGCCACCGGGCTCAGGAACGCGGCCCACCAACTGAATGAGGAATTCGCCCTGAAGATTGTCCCAGCAAAGCACAACTTCAGGAGATCGGGGAGCCAATCAAAAATGATCTGGTGCCCAGAATTCCGACCCCACGGGATAGCTCCATCCACCTCTGGCACTCAGCGGTCGAGTCTCTCAAGAAATACCGTAAGTCTATGATAAATAAGCGAAATTGAGCGTAATATCGGATTTCCATAAGCGACAGTCTGTCAGTAATTTAGCTCAACTTTCCGTAATCAAGCCAAACTGATGTCTGTACCCGAAACTGTACCCGACACACTCCTGTTGTTCGGCTGCGCCGGTGCAGATTTGGAGGCTGGATATCCCATGCAGCCCTCTGCTCCGATGTGATGGAAGTGCTAGCCAGCTGGGACGGCGGCCAGCAGCAAACTGGTGAGTTCTTCCGGCATTTCCAGCATGACATCGTGGCCACAAGCCCTCTTGATCGTTTTCCACCCCCGTGCTTTGGCCTTCTCGTAAAATGGCGGGAACAGCGAAGGGGAATAGCCGTCTGCAAGTACGAAAGTTACGTTCTCAATCCGGTCGATCGCGCCTGTCAGAGTGATGGGCTGCTGATCCGTGGCCAGCGGTTGGGCGGTGCATCGCCGATTCACCCAATCTCGATCCTTAACGGTCAAAATGAACGCCTCGGCGGGAGGTGGCGGTAACTTCCACCCAACTCCGGCCTGGCGCGCCGCTTCGAGCTGGGCATGCCGAATTTCAGGCGGAAATGTATCGTGAAGACTTTGACCGCTCTCCAGGACAAACGCATCAAGATAAACGAGCGCGCCGATCCGATCCGAGACGCGATCGGCCACTCCGCTGATCACCGCCCCGGCATAAGAATGACCGCACAAGACCACGTCTTTGAGTTCTTCCGCGTGAATGAGGTTCACCACATCGGTGATGTGCGTTTAAAGGTTAACCTGTGGAGAAAGTAAGTGGAGGCGATCTGCAAGGCCCGTGAGAGACGGCGTAAACACTTCGTGCCCTCGCGCCCAAAGCGCGCTTCGGACGCGCTTCCAGCACCAACTGCCATGCCATGCACCGTGGACAAGTACGAATGTCGACATGAAACTCTCTCCTCCGATGGCATTGTAAATTCACCCGAATCCGCCCTGTCTTTCTCATCTGATATGGGACTAATGGGGTGACAGGACGAATAGGGTTGACGACGAATAGGGTGACCGACGAATAGGGTGACAGACGAAACGTAACCGATACCGATTGCTCCGCCTCACAATACTCCGGCGGTGGTCGCCATTCACCTCTGGTAGAGCCGGGCATCCTAAGGAACGATCTCTGGCGCTCCTGCTTGGATCATCTCGAAGTCTGGGTGCTCCGTATTTAGAACAAGGTTGTATACGCGACCAAGTGTGATCACACTTGGAACCTGAAGAACTGCAGTTCTCCTAGCACGGATCCACTCATCCCCATAGGTACGTGATGCACCTGCATCCTCTGCATCCCAACCGGGCACTTGTTCTTGCCCCACCGGCTCAATCTTGGCACCCGCTGGTATTTCAATTCGAACCACTCGATGGTTCTTAGGTGGCTGCGAGAGATTGGAGTGGGCCAGGATTTTCGAGCAGGGCACCAGCATACGTCTCCGCAGCATGATCACTCGCGCGCCCACGGAGTTCCAGCGACCGCCGTGCAACATAGCTCCTGTTGGGTCGAAGATCGGATGCCGCGCATCAGCGATGCGGTAGGCAATCATCCTAGACGGGCAAACCGTAATAGAGCTTGTCAAGGAGATCTTCTACCCGAGCGCCAAGCTCCGTTCTGGCAACTTCCAGCGGTGTGCGGTTATTGCAGGACTAAATGAGGTCGAGAAATGTTTGCCGGGGTCACACGGCGATTCTATGAATCCGGTCGCGGCGACGTGATCCTTAATCCTCTCGACAAGCGATGCCCCTACTGGAGATTTTCCGAAGAGCTCCGCAGAAGTTCAGAGGCCGATGCGCTCGCAGTCTCACTCTTCCAACCCCCCCAGGATAAAAAAGGCGAGTTCTTTGTGGAAATTCCGCAGCAAATCTTTGCCCATTTGCTCCGCTATGGACCGAGCCCGAAAGAGCTCCGCCAGACTGAAGAACTGGCGCTTGCGCAACGCCGCCAGCACCCAGCGCTGAACAACTTGTACCCCAACCTCCACCTTGGCCTTGTCCCTTGGGCGATAGGGTCTCGCGAGGGAAGAATTCCCACGCCATAATGAATCGCCAGATCGCCATAGGTGCGATTCACTTCAGGTTCGTAGTAGCAAGGCTGCTTCACGCCCGACTTCAAGTTATCCGGAAAGACCAGCAGGCCCGTTCCATCTAAGACCTCAAAGGCTCGGATATGCGCATGAATCCAGTCCCAGAGATTCTGCGTCCAGGTGGCTTCGGCATAGGTGTAGTTGCCGTTCGAGATAGCGCTGGACTGTGCTTTTGGCCTCCTTGCAGATCGATGCGATCTGCCGCGGGGCAAGGTGTGATTCAAAGTGGAGGCGGAGGATTTCGCGTGTTTTTCTCATTGATAACCGACTTTCGGGCAACATGTTCTCCTTTGATTTCAGGAAAACATCTGCCTGGGATTACCAACGACGCCTTCTTCGGCCCTGACCCACTGTCACCGTTACGTTGCATGCGGGCCATCGTTCCATTCGATGTGGGCCGCGATTACGCCATGTGGGTCACCATTACGGTGAAACAAAAAATGCGGCCCACCTCACCCCGGAATCACTGGCCCACTTGGACCGGAATACGCAAAAAGAGTCCGATAACCTCACCTTATGGCTTAATCCCTTCTTCCAGCGGCGAAAGAATCACCTAAGCTCAAGGGATTGCACCACGTCCGGAAGATGCTTCAGGGGGTCTACGGGACTTTCCATTCCTAAGCATTCCTTTTGAAGCCGCGTATCCGCCATGAACTTCGCCACTTCAATGGCTCTTGAGCGCTCGATTACCAGCTTTGAAGTTGACCTGGTCAGGCTGATGATCTTTGAAGCAAGTGTACGAAGGTCGGTAGGTCTGCCGGTTCCTACGTTGACAGGGCTTAACATTGAATCACGCGTAGCGGCTCGGATCAATGCTTCAACGACATGGTCGATATGGATGAAGTCGATAAGCTGATCTCCACCATAGAGCGTCAATGGCTCGCCTTGAAAGGCCTGATTAGCATATGTTGGGATTACCCGATCAAAATCACGTGAACCGTACACATTTGCGAGTCTCAGAACTCTAGCTTGAAAACATCCGGAACTGAGCACCTGACAATATAGTTCTCCCGCTAACTTACTCACTCCATAATGGTTTTTCGGTTTTAGCTGTGCAGTCTCTGAAACAGGGAATCGATCCTGATCGCCATAGACTTCCCGCGATGATGTGAAAATCAGCTTCTGAACACCCATTTCCCTTGCAGCACGAAGAACCTCATATGTGCCGGTGACGTTTGTTGTAAACGAATAATCTGTGTCTGATACGGCTCCCATGACAGTTGATTGTGCCGCAAGATGATAGATCGTGTCGACATTCCGCGTAACGGCCTCAAGTTTGGCTCGATCACGAATGTCACCTTCTACAAATGTTATCCGAGAGAGCGAAGCAGCCAAATTCTTCAGCCGGCCACGCCGGAGATTGTCCAAGACGATAACCTGGTTGGAGTTCCCGGCGGCCAATCGATCAACCAAATGGCTGCCAATGAAACCAGCCCCACCTGTTACGAGAATAGTAGGCATCGTGCTACTTATTTCCGATCTTTAGTGAAATAAAGGGGGCTGTCGCCCGTTCATGCGAGGGATCATGGTGCCACAACGCACAGGCTCCGGTTACGGCTTGGCAGCTTTCGAAAATGCGCTTCGAGTACCGCGACCGCGTTGTCCACACCGCGCTCGGTTGCGATCTGGCGGCCAATTTCTTCAGTACGGCTGCGAATGGTGCGATCGCTATGTACGCGATGGATGGCTTCGACAAGTGCTTCGGAAGTCAGGTTCTTTGGCGAAATGGCGGGCGGCGATGCGCCGAGGAGTTCGAGGCGCTTGGCCCAAAACGGTTGATCTACGGCGGCAGGGACAATAATTGACGGAACGCCTGCGCGGAGGGCTACGGCGAGCGTTCCAGGGCCGCCGTGATTGATATTGGCGGACGAACGGGGGAGCAGCCAAGTGTGAGGAATGAACTCAGCGACGTAGACCGAGTCTGGCGGTTTCAATCCGCCCAAGCCGGCCCAACCGGTGAGGAGGACGGCGCGGCGCCCGGTTTTGCGGACGGCTTCGATGACAGTGCGCGAGACCACTTCGGGAGGTGTGCCGGCGCTGCTGAAGCCGACGGTGATCGGCGGCGGCCCGGCGGCGAGGAATCGCAGGAGATCCTCGGGCGGAGACCAATCGGGTTGAGAATCCAGAAACCAGAAGCCGGTTACGTGCAGCCAGGAAGGCCAGTCTCTCGGCTTAGGAACCAATGCAGGACTGAAGCCGTATAGCTGGAGACGCTGTTCGCGGTGAAGTTCGCGGTGAAAGCCGCTGAAGGGTATCGGGGCGATTCTTCGCTCCACCGTTCGCCAGCGGTTCACCACTCCCCGTGCCGATTGCCAGAGTAGCTGGTCGGCTACGAGGTGTGAAACCCGATTCAGGAGAGGGCTTAGGTTAGGAAGCCAAGGGCAGATGTAACTGGGGAACTCGCCGGTTGGCCACAAAGGGAAAACACTTGCTTCGCACATGGGGGGAAGCGTGCTTCCGTCATGCCCGTAGCAAGCATAGGAGACACGATTGTGGATAACGAAATCGGTATCCTGGATAGCTTTCCAAGAATCGCGCAATGTTTGTTCGCGCACGGGGTTCATGATCGCGTTCAGGCCCCGAAGTGCGCGAGCGAGCCGGACGGGATTCCTGGTTTGAGAAGTCAAGTCCCGCCCTAGTTCACCGCTGAAAACCTGCTTAATGACCTCCTGGTAGTCACCGAACAGGGGGAGAAATCGGAGACCGCGGCTGGCAACGAAGTTTTCGAAATTAGAGTAGGCCGCGATTCTGACTTGATGACCTGCGTCCTCGAGACCCAATCCGAGCGCGACGTAGGGTTGGACGTCTCCCTGGGAACCGATAGCAAGAAGCGTTATGTGCATAGAAAGAACTCAGCGAACGCCAATGAAGTCATTCACTTCGGCGACGTATTGGTCGCGCCTGGTTATGGCGAGCAGGTGGCCGCCGTCGGGGAAGGTTTTAACCCTGGCCGCAGGAAACAGCGCCTTCAGGCTTTCGCGGCGGGCAGCGGGGAACATCTTGTCGTCCTGGGATTCGACGATGAGCATCTGGGTGGGAGGAGGGACGGCGATCGGCCCGGAGTAGTGGGTGGCGAAATCGCGAAGTACGTTGAACTGAGATTTCATCAGATCGGGCGAATACTGGTTGTCAATGATGTCGTTCATGTAGGCTTTCCAGAAGGCCAGGTCGTCGCCGGAAATATACGGAGTGAGCAGGCTCAACACGCACCTTTTCGCGACGAGTTTGATAAGCGGAAAGGCGAGCCGGTTGTCGAAGAGCCTGGTCATGGGCATCTGGCTATCTAATTTCTTGCCATATTTCGCGTTCGCTTCGCCGGTGTTTCCGAGAATGAGAGCCTGCAAGGTCCCTGGCCGGTCGCGAAGGAAAGCTTGTGCGATCTCGCCTCCCATGGAGGTTCCCAAGAGGCAATGGCGGCCCGTTCCTTCCTGTTCGAGGACGGAAGAGATGGCTCGAACGGCGGAACCGACATTAGGAATACACGGATAAGAGACGGCTATGACGCGGAATCGGCGCTCCCATGCAAGCATGCAGTCGAACCAAGGTTCAGCGACGCCCAAACCGCCGGGCAGAAGAACGAGAGTAGTATCGCCATCACCGCCTGCAAAGTAACTCCATGTGCCTTCCGGGCCAGTTATCTGAACAGTGTGGTGGGACTCGCGAAAATGGAGGAGCCGGTCTTTTAAAGGAGATCGGACGCTGGCGTAATAGTGTGCGCGCATGGGCTGAGAACTCATGAGCGCGGCCCCGCCGCAACTAGCTCCTGGGGAGCGGAGGCGTACGCGGAATCGATGTCGAGGTAAATGTCTTCCAGAGATGGTGGGGACAGGCGGAAATCTTCCAGCTTTTCAAATCCGATTCGCGTGGCGACGAGGTCGGCGACGCGCGCCACTTGCAAAGGAGAAAGATAGCAGCGGTAGCGGCCAGCATCCAAATGCTCGAGCCGGCCGAATTCCTGAAGCAGTGAACAATCCTGCGCGGACAGAAGGAGACCTTCTTGCAGGTGTAGATCCAGCCGGATCGCATATCCGAAGCGGGCTTTCAACTCGCCAGGAGTGCCCAAAGCGATCATACGGCCGGCGCGCATGACAGCCACACGCTGAACCACCTTTTCGGCTTCGAGAACGTTGTGCGTGACGAGGACGCAAGTCATGCCTAATTGACGGTTCCGCTGAGCGATCATATTCCAGACCAATTTGCGGCGGCTGGGATCCAATTCGTTGGTCGGCTCATCCAGAACGACGACTTGAGGATTTCCCATTAAAGCCATGGCAAAGTGAGTAAGGCGCAGCATGCCGCCGCTAAGCCCTTGGACGTTTCTTTTGCGAATGGCTGTCAGGTCCAGTTCGCAGATCAATTCTTCGGTCTGGTTCCTGGCTGCTTCGGCGGTTTGTCCACGCAGCCGGCCTGTGTAGCGCAGTGCATTCTCAACCGCAACGAAACGCATGGGGAGGGCCGATTGGGGCAGATAACTAGTGAGCGGTTTGACCTTTTTCGGTTCGCGCACGACATCGATGCCTTCCAACCAGATATGGCCGGAGGTCGGACGCGCCAACCCTAATAACTGAAGAATCAAGGTGGTTTTGCCAGCGCCGTTTGGGCCGAGCAAGCCGAAGACCTCGCCGCGGCGCACCTCGAAGGTTAGCCCATCGTTAGCGACCACCTCAAGCTGTTTTCGCTTGGCGGGATAAACACGGCGTAGATCCGTGACTCGAATGGAAACGCGGTTGTCGTCCACAAGTTTCATCCTTCCGCCCACACCTGGAGAGTTCCGGCAATCCACGCGGCGCGGCAGGCTTTTCTCTGCAGTTTGCCGCTGGAGGTTTTGGGGATGGTCGCGGGACGGAGGAGCACAATCTTGTATGTTTGGAGATCGTGTTGCGCCGAGACGGCGGCGCGTCCAGCACGGATAATATCGGACAGCTTTGCCTGGTGAAGCTGCCCTTCTTGCGTTGCAGCGGGACAGCCAGAGATCGGACTCGTTGTTTGGGAACGATGGCGCGGTTCGATGCAGCGGTTTGGATTGTAGGACCGATCCACTTCCGCAACTACAACCAGACGCTCACGGTCGGTACCTTCCAGGACGAAAGCCGCGCAGCGGCCGGGGCAGATCGCAGGATGGCTCGCTTCTACGGTCAGTTCTACATCTTGTGGATAGTGATTGCGGCCGTCAACAATGATCAGATCTTTCAACCGGCCAGTGACAAATAATTCACCGTCGTGCATGAACCCCAGATCTCCGGTACGTAAGAAGCGGTTTCCGGGGGCGGCGGCGATGCTTGCGCCAAAGGTTTCGTTGGTTTCTTCGGGATGGTTCCAGTAACCTTGCGACACGTTGGCTCCAGAAACCCAAACTTCTCCAACACGCCCCGGTTCGCAGGGATTACCGGTTTGCGAATCGACGATGCGGATCTGCTGGTCGAGCCAGGTGTGCCCGCATCCGACCAAGGTGATGGCGTCCGCGGGGTCAGTCGAGACTTCGACTGCACCCGTTTCGAGGGCCTTTTTGTTCAGGGTCAACCGGGTTGCTCCTGTCCCCTCATCTGGACTGCTTACGAAGACCGAAGCCTCGGCCAGTCCATAACTCGGGAAGAAGCTGGTCCACTTGAAACCGCAAGAGGAAAACGCCTGGAAGAAACGCTCCAGCGTCGCCGACCGGATTGGCTCAGAACCATTGAACGCGACTTTCCAAGAACTGAGATCAAGAGTGGCGGCCTGCTCCGCCGTGATTTTGCTGGCACAAAGGTCGTAACCGAAATTGGGCGAACCACTGGCGTGGGCACGATATTTCGAGACGGCCGAAAGCCATGCATAGGGGCGCTGCAGGAACGAAGCCGGGGAGAGAAGAACAAAGTGCATCCCTTCATTTATCGACATGAGCGCACTTGCGATGAGGCCCATATCGTGAAACAAGGGTAGCCAGCTGACAAAGGCCAAGCCGGGTCGAGTGTTGGCAGCTCTGTTCAGCATGCGGTGGTTGTAGGCAAGATTGTCGAAGCTGACCATTACGCCCTTGGGGCGGCTGATCGACCCCGAAGTATATTGGAGGAAGGCCAAAGCTCCCGGTTGCGGTACGACGGGGAGGAAATCCGCAGGCGCTTCATCGAGCGCGCAGGTTTCGATCCAGGGAACTCCGCGCAACTCCGGAATACTGGAAACCGTGGCGTCGCGGTAACGCGCGAATGATTGTCTGGTAAGGACAACCGCGGGCCGTGAATCCGCCGCGATGGAGTGCAGGCGATCGAAGACGGCCCGTTTGCCGAGGAGGCGCGGATACGGTATGGGGACGCCGACACAACCGGAATAGAAGCAGCCGAATAAAGCCGTCAGATACTCAGTGCCTGGAGGATAAAGCAGAATGGCCCGCTTGCCGGCCGCCCCGACACAGCGAAGAGCATGCGCGATGCGCAGGGCGCGGGATCTCATCTCGCTAAACGTAAGGGTCTCAATTTCCTGGCCATTGGTGTCGAGAAAAGTGCAAGCCGGAGAGGCGGGAATCGCCAACGCGTGATCGTCCAGGGCCTCAACAATGTTTCGCAAAGCCTCGCCCGGGGGTGAAGGGAGGGTCATTGCGGCAGCGCTCGCTACCATCGCAGATACCTCTCCAGGAGGAAGAAGCTGATTATGGTCAAGGATGCGAGGACTGCGACATCGGTGTAAAGACCCGCGCCAATGGTTCCCCCCAGTATGTGCCTGAGTGCGGATGCGGCGTAAGTTGGAGGAAGAAACTTTCCCAGCACCCGAAGCGGCGCGGGCAGGGACTGATTGGGAATAAACACCGGAGCGGCCATCAGGATTATGAACATGAACATGTTCATAATCAACTGCACTACTTCTACCTTGTCAGTTAGCGAGCCTATGGTAATCCCTATGGCAGATACCGCCAGAGCGGACAAGGGCAAAACCACCAGCAACCATGCATCTATATGAAAGTGCACGTGGTAGAAAAGCGGACTTACCAACAAAGGAACTAACATGCTGGGTACGACGATGATCAACCGGGAAAAGAGCAGCGCGAGAACAAAAGAAGTATAACTTACGGGCAGAGAGGAATAGTAAGTCATGGCGCCGCTGCTGCGCATAGAGGCGATGCGAACGGCCATGGTAATCAACCCTTCGGTTGTCAGCACAAATACCATGGATCCGGTAATAATGTACAACAAACTTTCCCGATCCATGAGCCCGTGTCCCATGCGCGCGAAGCCGAAAACCATTGCAAGCGGCATGACAATCGAGAAAACGGCGTAAAGGGCCCACGTGCTTGGCAATTCAGCCATCTGCTCAAGCCAAAAGTATTTCAAGTCGATGAAGAATTTATTACTCAATAGTGACGCCGTTAACTGCGAACATAACTAACTGTCGCCTTTTAATAAGTTAACTCTACACCCGAAACAACAGATAAAAAATTTAATAATTTATTTGCATGTGATAGTTTCTCTCGCATCCAAGCTAGAGGAACTACAGAATTCAGTTTCTCTCGCATCAAAGCTAGAACTACAGAATTCAGTTTCTGGCGCATCACACCTAGAGGAACTACAGAACGCGCAGAATCCTGCGTGTTTGCTCATAATGGCGACCTGACGCAGTCCATTCGGCCGTGATGCTGTGCCAATCTGTTCGGCGAGCGAACCTGTTGGCCGGAATGGCGGGGCCTTTTGCCCGGTGGGTCCGTAAGTGCTGCTTGAAATAGGAGTTGGCCAGCATGACGAGTGAAAACCAGGGTCTACACGTAACTGGCGTTGCGGTAATTGGTATGGCTGGCCGGTTTCCCGGCGCGCGAGATCTTACGGAATTCTGGAAGCAGCTGGCGAGCGGCAAAGAGTGCATCACGTTTTTTGACCATGACGCCGCTGAGGTTAGGCCACGCGATCCGTATCTGGTAAGGGCGGGCGGTCTGCTGCAAGGAGCTGAAGAATTCGACGCGACTTTCTTCGGCTATTCGCCGCGTGAAGCGGAACTGATTGACCCGCAGCAAAGAATCTTCCTCGAAGCGGCACACGCCTGCATTGAAGGCGCGGGTTACGATTCATCCAGATACCGGGGAATGATCGGCGTGTATGCCGGTGCGAGTCTCAACCGCTACCTATTTCAGAACGTATTACCGAGTCTTCGGGATAAGACCGAGTCCGGCGGCGGGTTCCAGGCGTTGGTTGCAAACTCCGCAGCTTCACTCGCGACGCGCGTGGCGTACGAATTGAATCTGCGCGGTCCCAGCATGTTCGTGCAGAGCGCGTGTTCGACGTCGTTGCTGGCCATTCATCTCGCTTGTCAGGACCTTCTCGGCTACCGCTGTGACATGGCCGTGGCCGGCGGAGTGAGTGTGAACCCAACACCAAAGCGTGGCTACCGGTATATCGAAGATGGCGTATTTTCTCCAGACGGCCATTGCCGGGCTTTTGATGCGACGGGGAAGGGCACTCTGCCTGGCAGCGGCGTTGGGGCTGTACTTCTGAAGCGCCTGGAGGATGCGATCGACGATGGCGACCCCATTCGCGCGGTCATCAGGGGGTCGGCGGCGAACAATGACGGCGCCATGAAGGTCAGCTTCACAGCCCCAAGTGTTCAGGGTCAGAGTGAGGTGATTTTGCTGGCGCAGACAGTGGCGGAGACTCCGGCGGAGACAATCGGCTACGTCGAGGGGCATGGCACAGGCACGCCGCTCGGCGATCCGATCGAGGTGCAAGCGCTAACCCGGGCTTTCCGTGCATCGACGAGTCGAAACGGGTTTTGCGCGCTGGGCTCGGTTAAGTCCAACGTGGGACATTTGGATGCGGCTGCGGGCGTGACCAGCTTCATCAAGACGGTGCTGGCCCTGGAACACGGCCAGATTCCTCCAAGTCTGCACTTTGAAACGCCGAATCCGGAAGCCGGCTTTCCGCAAAGTCCGTTCTACGTGTGCACCCAGCTAACCGCTTGGCCCATCACGGGTACCCCGAGGCGCGCGGGAGTGAGTTCGTTTGGAATCGGGGGCACAAACGTCCACGTAGTGCTCGAACAGGCACCCGCTGAGAGCACTGAGCGGAGGACTGAACCCGGCGCCAGGCCCTATCATTTGCTGCCGCTTTCAGCGAAATCAGTTTCCGCGTTGCAACGGTCAGCCAGCAATCTGGCGGAGAGGCTGGAAAACGATCACTCGCTCGATATCGCCGACGTCGCATATACATTGCAAAACGGCAGGAAAGGACATGAGTACCGCTTTGCAGCGGTGAGTGAAAACTCCGCCGAAGCGGCCCGACTTTTCTGGAGCGCTGCCGGTCTGCTGGATCAGGCAACAGCGATCGAGCGGGAGCCGCCAGTTTACCTTCTGTTCCCGGGCGCGGGCACTCAGTATTTGAACGCCGGCCGGGATCTTTATGAATGCGAACCCGTTTTTCGCCAGATCATGCAGCAGGCGCATGCCACCGTAGCGCCTCTCGGTGTCGATTTGCTGGGTTCGCTGTATGGAGGCAAGGATCTCGAATCTGCCGACAAAGAACTTCGACGACCCTCGGTGCAGTTTCCGGCCATAGTCGCGGTCGAGTACGCACTGGCGCAGCTTCTGTTTTCTTGCGGAGTGCGGCCGGATGGACTCATGGGCCACAGCCTGGGCGAGTATACGGCGGCGTGCGTTTCCGGCGTGCTGGAGTTTGAGGACTTGCTGCGCATTGTGGTCTTGCGGGGACGTCTTTTTGAGCGTGTAAACGGTGCGGCAACGTTGAATGTGCGTAGTCCAGAACAGAAGGTCGTTCCACTGCTGCCGAGGTCGGTCGCGATAGCGGCTGTCAACAGTCCGGACAACTGCGCGGTTTCCGGCCCGCAGGAGGCAATCGCCGAGTTGGAGCTGCGTTTGGCGGAGGCTCACATTGATTGCAAGCGGCTGCATGGGGAGATGGCAGCGCACTGCCCTATGCTGGATCCGGTACTCGCCGAGTTTCGCCAGGCAATTGCGGGTATCACTTTGCGCGAGCCGAAAATTCCCTACGTATCGAACGTCACCGGCAATTGGATCACAGCCGCTGAGGCGATGAGTCCGGATTACTGGACGCGGCACATGCGCCAGACTGTCCAGTTCATGGACGGGCTTGGGGTGTTGCTGGAACGGCGGAGCGGGGTCTTTATCGAGGCAGGTCCCGGCCAAGGGTTAAGCCGGCTGATTGTGCGCCACCCTTCGAGCAGCGCCACTCATCGCTCGGTTTCGGTTCTTCGCAGCCGTAATCATGAGGAAGCGGATACGGCTTTTTTCCTGCACGGGTTAGGGCAAATATGGTGCGCCGGCGTTTCTATGCAATGGGAGCAGTTGTATTCGGGTGAACGGCGCCGCCGAGTTTCGTTGCCGAGTTACCCGTTTGAGTCAATTCCTTTTTGGATTGAGGCGCCAAATGAGGAAACGCCGAGTTCGGAGGCCGCGGCTATTTTGGAGCAATCGTGGCGGCGGGCGCCGTCTCGCTCCGGTTCGCGATCGGATCAGCCGGGTGACGCAAAGCCGGCCTTGTTTTCAGACCTGCCGGGCGCTGATGAAAACGTCATTCACTTGCCCGCGAATGTGGAGATGTTTCGAAAGTGGATAGCAAACGGGAATGCAGCGAAGCGGATTGGCATTCTCTGTAGTGAATCGCCGGGTTGGGAGTTCGCGCAAGGACTGATAGGAGAACTGGCAGCCGCACTCCCGGCTGGCGTCGAAACGATCCAGTTGTACTCGCGGGGCCGATTGAACTTATTGGGCACAGAGCGGCCCGCGGGAACAGAGATCGACGCATCTTTCTCGCATGCTTGTTTCTGGCGGACGCTGCAAACTCAGTTGATCCAGGCCTTCCCGGGACAGAAGATTTGTCTGGTTGACCTCCCATCCGAAGCACCCGACTCCGAACTGGTATCCATGGCGATTGCGGACCTGCGTAGCGGATTCTGCGATGAGGTAGCGGCCTATCGCGGACGGTATCGTTGGACGTGGACAAGCGAGCCGGCTTCACCTGCCAGCCCCGCTTCGGTCCGACTGGATTCGGCTACACACGGCGGAAAGTATCTCATAGCGGGCGGAACCTCCGACTCTCGCGGCGGCCTCACGGCGTTGCTGCAGAAAGTTGCTCCCGGCGCAACGGTGATTACGGGCGCAGGCCCAGGATCCACGGCAAGTTCGAATCCCAACTGGGAATTGGCTGGCTTGGCGGCAAGTTTCGCAAGCTACGAACTTGCGGCTCGGAACGAGCACCCAGTCGAGAAAGTACCGGACGATCTGAAGCAAGGCCTGGACCGGCTCTGCACCCTTTATGTTCTGGAGTACTTCCAACGCTGTGGAATCAAGGTCCGAGCCGGCGAGCGTTATGACATAAGTGGCCTCGAACGGCAACTTTGCATCGCACCGGCATACGCGAAGCTGTTTCGCACGTTTCTCAATGTGCTGGTAGCCGACGGTGCATTGCGAGCTGAAGGGAGCGAGCGAGTCTTCGAGGCTGACAGTGAGCATGGCGAAGCGAGCGCCCTGAGCGCCGCATTGAAGAAGCAGTTCGAAGACTACCGCGAAGATCTGGAGACGCTTGAGCGGGTGACGCCCGCCTACCCTGAGGTTCTCAGCGGACGAACCGATGCAAACGAGGTGTTGTTTCCCGCGGGCAACTATGAGGCGCTTCTGCCCTTGTCCCGGAAGCGCATGAAGGCGACGAATGCGGAGGCATATGTCGCGCTAACGGCAGATTGCGTGCTGGAGTTAGCCAAAAGCTTCCCAGATCGACCGCTTCGGATTCTCGAGGTTGGCGGCGGCGAAGGGTTTCTCACCTGGCCCGTGGTCGAGAAGTTGCGCGGGCAAGTACCCTTCGAATACGTGTTTACCGATGTCGGACGCAGTTTTGTCATGCGGGCCGAGCGAGAAGCGCGGCGGCTGGGAATGGAGCAGATGGTGTTCCGGACGCTCGACTTTCTAGAGGACCCCGCCGCACAGGGCGTTGGTGCGGAGAGCTTCGACCTGATCCTGGCGTTCAACGTTGTGCATGTGGCGGCAGATGTTCGTGACGCGGTGCGGAAGTTGAGCTCGCTTCTGACGCCCGGCGGGTGCCTTTGTTTGCTGGAAGGAACAATTGTTTCGCGTCCAGCGATGCTCTTCTGGGGACTCGAAACCGGCTGGTGGAACTTTTCGGATTCTGATCTACGCCAGCACTCCCCACTGCTGTCGCGGGCCCAGTGGGAGACCGTTCTCTGCGGAGCCGGGTTCCCGGACCAGGTATCCTTTCCCCCCGCCGACCAGGTCGATTCTGACTACGCTCTGTTGATCGCCCAAAAGCCATCTGCAAGTGCAGTCCTCACGGAAGCCGACCACTTTCTCGATGGGGTGTTTTGGTTACAAAAAAGCGGCTGGGCAGATGAGCGTAATTCGCAAACGATGACCGATTGGCTGACATCCTTCCGTTGCGCGAGCGCGGACTTAGAAACACTTGAAGACTTAGTAAGCCGGTGCGAGGCGCAGTTTTGCTGCATCTTATCTCCTAACCCGAATGGTAGCTGCGATTTTGAATCGCGGGTGGCGTCACTCGCGGCAGATGAATTCGTTACCGAGCGAAGCGGGGCGGGCGGGGCGCGATGGAGCCGGATCCTATGGGACTCGCTGCTAAGCCGGCCCTCATCGGTCAGCGATGGCGAGACTATTCTGCGGGTTGCCATGGGTTCAGAATTCACCCATCTGGTCTCGTCGCAAGCCCCGGTCGTCAACTCTTCTACGGTGCCTCAGTATCAAGTGTTGGAACGAAGGGTGTTGAACTCCAACCGGCGCCCACCGTTGCGCACGCCCTTTGTGGCTCCGCGCACAAAAGAGGAGGAAGGCATGGCCCGCATTTGGGAGGAGATTCTGGGCATTCAGGGTTTGGGGATCCATGACAATTTCTTTGAGCTTGGCGGTGAATCACTTCTGGGAACCCAACTGACGAGCAGAATCCGCGAGCAATACAGGATACAGCTTCCGCTACGGGATTTCTTCAAGCAGCCGACCATCGCGGGCGTCTCCGATCTGCTGGAGAGAAGCGCAACCGGGGAAGCGGAAACAAGCGCCCAAAGCGAGGAGATCATTGCGGTGACCCGCGAGGCGCGCCGCGCAAAGCGGTCAGCGGACGGGCTGATCGAGAGTGGAGCAGGGCGTTAGTCCTATGGAACAGCTATTACACCAACCTCAGAACCCGGAACTGAGCGAAGAGGATGTTTATCTTTTTCCTCTTTCCTTCGCGCAGCAGCGGATGTGGTTCTTTTATCAGATCGATCCGCTTGGCCACTTCTACAACGTCCCGCTAAGGCTGACCCTGAAGGGTGAGTTGAAGGTGGAGCTGTTGCGGGAGGCATTGGAGGAGGTGATGGGTCGTCACGAGGCGCTGCGGACGACGTTCGCCGTGGTGGAAGGAGAGCCGCGGCAAGTGGTGGCGGAGGAGCAGGCTTTGCCGTGGCGCCTGGAAGACCTTTCTGCGGAGTGCGGGGAAGAGCGTGAGCGGCAATTGGAGGAGTTGCTGGGGGTGGAAGCGCGGGTGCCGTTCGACTTGGTGCGGGGCCCGGTGTTCCGGGTGTGTCTGACGCGGCTGGAGCCAGCCAGACATGTGCTGATGTTGACCATGCATCACATCGTGTCGGATGGTTGGTCGATCGGGGTGCTGGTAAAGGAGGTGGCCGCGTTGTATGGGGCGCGGCTGCAAGGGCGGGCTTCTCCCTTGGCGGAGCTGTCCATTCAATACGGCGACTTTGCGGAATGGCAGCGCGGGTGGCTGCAGGGGGAGAGGCTAGAGCAGCAGCTGGCTTACTGGGACCAGCAACTGGGCCCGGAGCTGCCGCGATTGGAAGTGCCGGCGGACCACGCGCGGCCGGCCATCCAGAGCTTTCGCGGGGCGCGGCACAGCTTTCAGTTGAGCGCGGAGGTGAGCGCGGGGTTGCGAGAGTTGAGCCAGCGCGAAGGGGTGACGCTGTTCATGACGCTGCTCAGCGCGTTTTATGTGCTGCTGAGCCGGTACAGCGGGCAAAGCGATCTGGTGGTGGGGGCGCCGGTGGCTAACCGCAACCGGGTGCAACTGGAGCCGCTGATCGGGTTCTTTGCCAACATGCTGGTGCTGCGGGGAGATGTGAGCGGCGAGCCGAGTTTTCGCGAGTTGCTGCACCGTACGCAGGGAATGGCGCTGGACGCGTTTGCCCACCAGGACCTGCCCTTCGAGCGCCTGGTGGAGCACTTGCAGCCGGAGCGGACGCTGGAATACAACCCGCTGTTTCAGGTCGTGTTCGCGCTGCAGATGCCACCGCTGAAACTCGAACTGCCGGGCCTGGAGCTGGAAGTGGTGGAGTTCGAAGAAGAGAGCTCGCGCTTCGATCTGGAGTTGCACTGCTGGGATTACCCGGACCGGATTCGGGGACGGCTGGTTTACAGCACGGACCGCTACGAGGCCGCCAGCATCGAGCGCTTAGTCGGACACTGGCAGACCCTGCTAACCTCGGCCCTGGCTAATCCCGACCTGCCTGTTTCCAGCCTCGAACTACTCAGCCAAAGCGAGCGGCAAGCGCTATTGAGCCAAAGCGAGCGGCGGATACCCACGCTCGACGACGAAGCGGTGGCGGAGAAGGATTTGGTCTGCTTGTTCGATACCCAGTCAAGACTCACCCCCAATGCACCCGCGATCGTGGGTGTCGGTGTGGGGGTAAGTTACGCAGAAGTTCAGCAAAGATCGGAACAACTCGCCGAACGCTTGGTGGAGCGCGGTATCGCAGCGGGCATGCGGGTGGGTTTGCTGGCCGAGCCCAGCGCGAATGCCGTGGCGGCAATGCTCGCGCTGTGGAGAGTGGGGGCGGTCGTCGCACCACTCGACTCAGACTTTCCGGCCGAACTAGTCCAGGCATATGCACGCCGGGCGGAATTCTCGACCGTAGTCAGGCAGGATTCCTGCACGTTTCGCTGCCACGGTTCGGGATTCACCGTACTTTCGCTGGAGCAGGAAATGAGCGGAGCGCAAGCGGTGGCTTCGGAGCCAGTGGGATCGATTCACTCGGGCAAAACTCTTCCTGCGCGATCACCGCAATCCGCAGCCTGGGTTAGTTTTGATCTCGACGGTTCACGCACGTTTACACTTGCGGACCTGGCCGAGGCAGCCAGGCAGATGCAAGCTGCTTTCCCGCTTGGCGATGGCGAAGCACTGCTCACACGGCTGACTCTTTGTGAGCCGAATGCGGTCGGAGTGTTGTTCTGGCCGTTGCTTAGCGGTGCCTGTATCCAGTTCCTTTCCGAACCGCTCACTCCCAAGACCGAGGCGAATGATGCCGGAAGGCTCCCGACTACCTGGCCGGCGCCCAGCGCGATTCGATTATCCGCGCGAGACTGGGCGAGCGTCATTGAATCGCCGGCGATTGGAGCTGACATACCGCCGCGCCGGCTGATCGTGAGCGGCGGGTTGGTTGCGCCACAATTCTTGGCTCGTCTCAGCCGCATTCACTCTGCGACCGCCTGGTACCTGCACGTTTCCCCGGATATGGCCGGGTTTGTCTCGCGCTTCCGCCATTCCGGCGACGGCACTGAAGAGGGCGCGATTGTTGCCGGCGAACCTTTCGGTTCCGTCTGCCGCAGCGAGGATAATCGTCAACGGCTGTGCCCGGTGGGCATTTGGGGCTGGCTTGCCATCGGTTTGCCTGGCACTCCCGGCGTTGAATCCACTGGCGAACGCGCGCGCTGGACAAATGCGGGTTATCTCGAGATCGACCTGACTTCGTCCGAGTCAGTTGTGGTTGAGGGGCTGAAGATAAATCTGCGTGGTCTCGAAGCGCTACTCCTGGATAGCGGTTTGATGCATGACTGCGTAGCCATTCCACGGATCGCGGAAACCGGAACGCTGCAAGTGGTGCTTTACCTGGTAGCCCAGGGTAGGTTTTCGCCAGACCTTGTTCGCTCTTATTTGCAGCAGAAATTGCCGTTGCGGTTCAATCCTGTGTGCGTCCCGGTCTCGGCCATTCCACTCACGCGATCGGGAAAGCCCGATTACGAGGCGTTGCTTGGCCTGCCTATTATCGAGCAATCCACCATTCGCCGGTGTGAAGATGCGCTGCGCGTTTTGCCCGCATACGAGGACGCGGTGGTGATCACACGCCCTAGGAGAGAGACGATTCCGTTGGTCCATCTTTCCGATGTTCTTGGGCAGTCGGGCGGAACTGAAGAATTCGCGAGTTCAGAGAAGTTGGCGACGGCCGGCAAACGTTTTCCGCTGGTAGCCGCCGATTCAAACCGAGTCGCTTCGGAACGACACGGAATCCCGCTGGTTGTCGCTTCTGATGCTCCTCGCACGCTGCCTGAGGCACTTGCCCGCGCGGCCTCGATGGGGAACTCGCTGGTGTTTCTGGGCGAAGACCTTGTCGAAACCAAACTGAGCTATGCGGAGCTGCAGCGCGAAGCAGGGAAAGTGCTGTGCGGTCTCCGGGCTCGCGGGCTTAGGCCCGGCGATAAGGTGCTGTTCCAGTGCGTAGACAATCTGGAATTTATTGTGGCTTTCTGGGCTTGTCATCTAGGCGGTTTCGTCCCAGTGCCATTACAAGTCGCTCCTATGTACGACCAGGCCAACCTCGCGGTATCAAAACTGACGCAGGCGTTGCAGTTGCTGGGAGGCCCGGCGATTGTCTGTAGCGCTTCCGCTTACGGCGACTTGTCTGCCGCGCTTCGCGGGCTCAATCTGGCCTCGTTGCCCAGAGTTTATTCCATGGACGATCTTCGGCAATTCCCCGCAGAAACTCGGCATGAAGCGCGCGAGGCCGAGGCACCAGCGCTGCTTCTGCTCACATCGGGCAGCACGGGGACGCCGAAGTGTGTCATGCACTCACATAGCAGTCTGCTCGCTTATTGCGCGGCAGCGGGACAGCACAACGGATTTCAGTCGGCCGATATCTCCTTCAATTGGATGCCGTTGGAACACGTTGGCGGAATCGTGATGTTCCACCTCCGAGACGTATACAGTGCGTGCACGCAGATACACAGCTCGACACAGACAATTCTGCAAAGCCCGCTGACCTGGCTGGATGTCATAGACCGCTACCGGGTATCGCTGACTTGGGCCCCCAATTTCGCTTTTGGACTGCTGAACGATCGCGCTTCTGAGATGGCCGGGCGGCGTTGGGACCTCTCTTGCTTGCGTTTCATCTTAAACGGCGGAGAAGCGATCATTCCCCGGGTAGCGAAAAAAACTCTTGAGAACTTGATGACTTTTGGCCTGCCGGCGACCGCTATGCATCCGGCGTGGGGAATGTCGGAAACATCATCGGGCGTGGTCTATTCGGAGCGCTTCCGCATGGAGACGGCGCAAGATGAAGACCCCGTAACGGAGGTCGGGGAGCCTGTTCCCGGATTTGCGTTCCGGATCGTGGACGATCAGGATTGCGTCGTTAGCGAGGGCAGCGAAGGCAGGTTGCAAGTGACGGGGCCGTCAGTTACGTGCGGCTATCTGGATGGCCGCGGCGTGAATCGGGAAGCCTTCACTGATGACGGTTGGTTCAACACGGGTGACCTCGGGATGGTGTGCGAGGGACGCCTTTCGATCACGGGAAGAGCGAAAGACGTGATCATGATCAACGGCGCGAATTACTACTGCCATGAGATTGAGGCCGTGGTAGAGGAGATCGAACGCGTAGAGCCGTCGTTCACAGCGGCTTGTGCAGTGCGGAAGACGGAAAGCACGACCGAAAGCCTCGCCATCTTCTTCCATCCGCGGGACGGACGAGCGCTGAAGGACGCCTCACTCTTAAACGAGATTCGGGGACGCATCACCCGCCGGTTGGGAATTTCTCCTGAATACCTGATTCCAATCGAAAAGGAAGACGTCCCAAAGACGGCGATCGGAAAAATTCAGCGGGCCGCTTTAAAACAACGCTTCGAGTCGGCCAAGTTCCAAGACGCGCTGCGACAGGTCGACCTACTGCTCGGCAGCCCAAACACCCTGCCAGGCTGGTTCTATGCGCCCGTTTGGAAGCGGAAGGATTTGCGTATAGGCCGGGGAGAGAGGGAGCTCGCGAGAGACGTTAGGAACGTAATCGCGTTTGTCGACGACGCAGCACTGATGGCGGAGATTATGCGGGAGTTCGATGGCGCATCCCTGCGGCAGATCGTAAGCGGCCCGGATCGCAGCAACGGAGCGGGGGACGTGTGCGCAATCCGGCTGGATGCGCCGGAGGATTACTACGATGTTGTCAAGGCGAGCATGCAGGGTTGGACGGGATCGATAGACATTATTCACGCCTGGACTGTGGGAAAACCGCAGGGACTAAGAGAAGGCGGCTTTGAACGCGGGCTTCACAGCTTGCTGCATCTTTGTCAGGCTATGCGTCGAGCAAATTCCGCGAGCGCGACATGGCGGCTGACGGTCATCTCATCGGATGCGCAGAGCGCGGATTTGCGGGATGCGATCGACCCCGACAAGGCTGCGTTGCTGGGGCTGCTCCGGACTATGCCACACGAACTCAGTTGGCTTCGCGTGAAACACGTCGATACCGACCGCCTAACCATTGAGGGCAGTCCGGCTTCACTGGTTCGCGAAATCAAAGCGTGGGATGGGGAATGCGAGGTGGTTTACCGGAGCGGCGTCCGGCGGGTGCGCCGGTTTGAGCGAATCGATTTCCACCAGATCGACCGAAAGCCGTCTGTGCTCATTGAGGACGGCGGCGTCTACCTGGTGACCGGGGGACTCGGGGGTATTGGCGAAGTGCTTTCGACATATCTTCTGGGGCAGAAGCGGTGCCGCCTGATTCTAACCGGCCGCACTGCCCTTTCCGAACTCCCGCCAGCGAAGCAGGGCCGCTGGGACCGGCTGCGCAAGATGGGTGAAGCGGTCTATGTCTCGTCAGAACTATCGGCCGCCGCTCTTGAGCAAGCGGTGCGGAAAGCGGAGGTGAAATGGTCGGCGCCGCTGAGAGGAGTTTTTCATTTGGCAGGAATTTTTGAAGAGAAGCAACTGGCCGATTTGACGGTTGCGGATTTGCAACGTGTTTTGGCTGCGAAGGTAGAGGGCGCCCGCGCGATAAATCAGCTGGCGCAAGAACGGCCGAGTTGCTGTTGTATCTACTTTTCGTCGGCGAACGGGAGTCTGGGCGGCTCAAACGCCGGGGCATACTCAGCTGCGAACGCTTTCCTGGATGGCTTTGCAACCTTCCAGCGACAGAACGGCGTCCCGAGCCGAAGCCTCGCCTGGAGCATGTGGGACGAGATCGGTATGAGCGAAGGCTACCAATTGCGCGAGCTCTCCCGGGCGCGGGGTTACGAAGCGATAGGCCAAAAAGAAGGCCTCCAGTCCATGTTGGCCGCGCTCACGATCGATAGGGATCAAATAATCATTGGTATCGATGGCTCGAATCCAAATATTCGCCCACTGGTGGATGCGCCAGCCTGCAATGCCGAAGAAGCGATTGGGTACGTGAAGCTGGCCGGATCGGAAGCGGCGGCGAATCCGGCCAGCCAGATGGATTTCCGCGATGGTTATGGCGGTACGTTGCCGGTCTCGATCTCCATTCTTGAGAGCCCCCAACTTACCCCATCCGGTAAGTTGGACCGCAACGCGCTGACAGCTCTGAGTCAGGTGCTTGGCCGCTCGAACGCGGAGAAGGTGCAACCACGCAACGACATCGAGCGCACGCTTGTGAGTATCTGGCAAGAAGTCCTGGAGCGGGACAGTATTGGCGTTGAGGACAACTTCTTCGATCTGGGGGGCCATTCGATTCGGTTAGCGCAAGTCTTTAGCAGAGTTCGAGAGGAGATTCCGGCCTGCGGCAGCATCACTATGGTCGACCTATTCAAGTATCCAACCATCCGTTCGTTCATTTCTTATGTCGGCGGTGCTTCGGAGGCGAATCAAGACGCGGGCCAGTCGCGGGCAGCCATCCGGAAGAACGCGATGGGCCGTCAAGCGGCTCGAGCGCATGCGAGGGACAAGTGACAGGCAACGGAATGAACGGCGCTGGAGGGGAAACGCAATATGGCGGTCAAGTTGCGATCGTCGGTGTGTCGGGCCGATTTCCCGAGGCGAATAGCCTGGAAGACTTCTGGGCAAAGCTTCGCGATGGGGTGGAGTGCGCCAGCACATTTTCCGAGGAAGAGCTGGAGATTCCGGAAATTCTGCGATCGCATGCAGGGCTGATTCGCAGGCGGCCAGTGATTCGGGACGCGGACTTATTCGACGCGTCGCTCTTCGGATACAGTCCACGGGAAGCTGAACTGATCGATCCCCAACAACGGTTATTTCTCGAGTGTTGTTGGGAGGCGCTGGAGCAAGCCGGTTACGATCCGTCGCGCTTCGATGGAGCGATTGGCGTCTTTGGAGGCGCGGGCATCAGTACTTATTTTTTAAACAACATATTCGGTAATCAGGAAGTGCTCCATTCGGTGGGGCTCTTCCAGGCGCTGCTTGGGAACGACAAGGATTTCTTCACAACGCGCGTGTCTTACAAGCTGGATCTGCGCGGGCCAAGCATCAACGTGCTGACGGGCTGTTCCACATCACTGGTAGCAATGCATCTTGCCTGCCAAAGCCTGCTGAACGGGGAATGCGATATGGCCCTTGCAGGAGGAGCTAACATCGCGTACCCGCAGAAGATGGGCTATGTCTATAAAGAAGGCAGCGTCAACTCACCAGATGGCTGTTGCCGGCCGTTTGATGCGCGCGCGAACGGAACCATTCCCGGCGATGGCGTAGGCGTATTGCTACTGAAGTGTTTGCAAGCGGCCATCGATAGCGGCGACCGGATTGATGCGATTATTCGTGGGTCAGCCATCAATAACGATGGATCTCGGAAAGCGGGATTTGCCGCGCCCAGTATAGAAGGACAGGCGGCGGTGGTGTCGGAAGCGCTTGCTGTCTCTGGGGTATCGCCGGAACAGATCGCGTACGTGGAATCGCATGGCACGGGTACACCGCTCGGCGATCCCATTGAGGTAAGCGCGCTCAAGAAAGCTTTCAAGACAGAGCGTAGAAACTACTGTGCCTTAGGCGCGTTGAAGGCCAACATCGGGCACACGGACGCCGCGGCGGGCGTTATGGGCGTAATCAAAGTGGTGCTTGCGATGAAGAATAACCTGATTCCGCCGACACTTCATTTTGAGCGGCCGAACCCAGAAATCGATTTTGAGAATAGCCCGTTCTACGTGAACACAAACCTGCTGGAATGGCGCCCGGGAAAGGTCCGCCGTTTTGCCGGAGTAAGTTCCTTTGGTGTGGGCGGAACCAACGCGCACGCAATTCTGGAAGAACCGCCGGCTCCGGTAGCATCCTCCCCTGCTGGGCGTTGGCAGTTGCTGAAGCTAGCTGCGAAATCAGAGAGCGCCTTAGACACGATGAGCCGGAACCTGGCTGCGTTTCTGCGTCAAGAGCCGGATACAAATATTGCCGATGCAGCATATACGCTGCACGTAGGGCGGGAGGCTTTCGGGTATCGGCGTATCGCAGTTTGCCGCGATGCGGAGAACGGAGCAGAGGCTCTAGAGTCGCCGCGAGCGCGCAGCCTAGGGGGCGCGCAGGAGGCTGCGAAACGCTCAGTGGTGTTCCTTTTTCCTGGGCAAGGCTCGCAATACGGAGGCATGGGGCGCGATCTATACGAGGCTTATGAGAAGTACCGCGAGGAGTTTGACCGTTGCATTACCTTGCTTAAGCCTCATCTTGGATTGGACCTGCGCGACGCGATCTTCGATGCCGCGGTGGCGGCAGGATCCGGTCCTCTCTCAGAGACCGCGCTGACCCAGCCCGCAGTGTTCGTCACCGAATACGCGCTTGCCCGTTTGCTGATGCACTGGGGACTTCAACCCGAGGCGATGTTAGGTCACGGCATCGGCGAGTACGTGGCGGCCTGCATTGCGGGTGTTTTCTCGCTGGAGGATGCGCTTTCCCTGGTTGCTTTGCGGGGCCGCTTAATGCAGCAGCAGGCACCCGGCGCCATGATCGCCGTCACTGCGAATATTGCCGAGGTGACGCCCTTTATTACGAAGGACGTTGTGATCGCGGCGATTAATGGTGAGAATCAAATCGTTCTCTCGGGACCTTCTCGCGAAATGGAGCACACCGCGGAACGGTTGGGGGGCGCGGGTTTGGCGTACCGGATTCTTCCTACTTCACGAGCATTCCATTCCCCGACATTGGAACCGGTGCTCTACCCGTTTACCGAGGCCGTACGACGTGTCCGGCTTTCGCCTCCACGCATCCCGTATATCTCAAACCTGACGGGCGGGTGGATCACGGCTGCGCAGGCGACGGATCCTTTGTACTGGGGACGCCATATTCGAGAGGCCGTGTTGTTCAGCGGCGCCATGCAGGAGTTGTTGAAACAGGACGGGAGAATTTTCTTAGAAGTAGGACCGGGCAAGACTTTGACCGGCCTTGGCCAGATGCATGTGGCTGGCGAACATAGCGCACGCTTCGTGGCTGCAATGCGCCCAATCAACCAGCAGCGTGATGACTGCGCCGCGCTGCTTGAAGGCTTGGGACGATTGTGGGTGCAGGGGGCGAGTTTCGGGTGGCCATCGGTGTGCGCAGGTGAACGACGGTCCCGGATTTCACTTCCGACTTATCCATTTGAGCGCCGGCACTATTTGATTCGACCATCGGGGGCAACTCATTCCCAATCGATGGCGCATGCAGAGTCAAGTGTTTCGCGTGGTTCCACGGTGAATGGGACGGGTGCTGACGGTGCGGTGCGTAAGTGCGAGCCACGTCCGAAGCTCCGGACTGCATACCAGGCGGCAACCAATGAGCTGGAGGAGCAGTTGATTGTGATTTGGCAGGACCTTTTCGGAGTAGAGCCGATTGGTATTCATGATGACTTTTTTGAGCTGGGAGGACATTCGCTGATGGCCTCGCAGTTGACCTCACGGCTGCAAGCGACGTTTCCGGTCAAGGTCTCCATGCGCGATCTGATGACTGAGGGTTCCACCGTTGCCAACCTGGCGACGACAGTCGAACGCTTCATGTTAGAGCGCCTGGCAAGCCTGAGCGAAGAAGAGACTCTGACTCTGCTTCAATCCACAAACAGCCGCGAAGGGGTAGAGAATTGATCGGCGAAGAATCCAAAGCAACCCGGTCGAGCGCCAAGCAGGCACTTTTGGAAAAGTGGCGGAAAGGAGCCTACCACGAGCCCCCGATTCCGGCCCGAGCGGGCCGCGATGTGGCGACCCTTTCCTTTGGCCAACAGCGGCTTTGGTTTCTGGACCAACTGGGCGATGGCAAGAACGCCAGCTACAACATGAGTTCCGCCATTCAGCTGAAGGGTGAGTTGAAGGTGGAGCTGTTGCGGGAGGCATTGGAGGAGGTGATGGGTCGTCACGAGGCGCTGCGGACGACGTTCGCCGTGGTGGAAGGAGAGCCGCGGCAAGTGGTGGCGGAGGAGCAGGCTTTGCCGTGGCGCCTGGAAGACCTTTCTGCGGAGTGCGGGGAAGAGCGTGAGCGGCAATTGGAGGAGTTGCTGGGGGTGGAAGCGCGGGTGCCGTTCGACTTGGTGCGGGGCCCGGTGTTCCGGGTGTGTCTGACGCGGCTGGAGCCAGCCAGACATGTGCTGATGTTGACCATGCATCACATCGTGTCGGATGGTTGGTCGATCGGGGTGCTGGTAAAGGAGGTGGCCGCGTTGTATGGGGCGCGGCTGCAAGGGCGGGCTTCTCCCTTGGCGGAGCTGTCCATTCAATACGGCGACTTTGCGGAATGGCAGCGCGGGTGGCTGCAGGGGGAGAGGCTAGAGCAGCAGCTGGCTTACTGGGACCAGCAACTGGGCCCGGAGCTGCCGCGATTGGAAGTGCCGGCGGACCACGCGCGGCCGGCCATCCAGAGCTTTCGCGGGGCGCGGCACAGCTTTCAGTTGAGCGCGGAGGTGAGCGCGGGGTTGCGAGAGTTGAGCCAGCGCGAAGGGGTGACGCTGTTCATGACGCTGCTCAGCGCGTTTTATGTGCTGCTGAGCCGGTACAGCGGGCAAAGCGATCTGGTGGTGGGGGCGCCGGTGGCTAACCGCAACCGGGTGCAACTGGAGCCGCTGATCGGGTTCTTTGCCAACATGCTGGTGCTGCGGGGAGATGTGAGCGGCGAGCCGAGTTTTCGCGAGTTGCTGCACCGTACGCAGGGAATGGCGCTGGACGCGTTTGCCCACCAGGACCTGCCCTTCGAGCGCCTGGTGGAGCACTTGCAGCCGGAGCGGACGCTGGAATACAACCCGCTGTTTCAGGTCGTGTTCGCGCTGCAGATGCCACCGCTGAAACTCGAACTGCCGGGCCTGGAGCTGGAAGTGGTGGAGTTCGAAGAAGAGAGCTCGCGCTTCGATCTGGAGTTGCACTGCTGGGATTACCCGGACCGGATTCGGGGACGGCTGGTTTACAGCACGGACCGCTACGAGGCCGCCAGCATCGAGCGCTTCATCGGACACTGGCAAACCCTGCTAGCCTCGGCCCTGGCTAATCCCGACGCCCCTGTTTCCAGCCTCGAACTACTCAGCCAAAGCGAGCGGCAAGAGATTCTTGCAGATTGGAACCAGACCACAGAGGCTTACCCGATCACGCTTCCGGTTCATCGGCTGTTTGAGGCGCATGCGACCGCTTCGCCCGATTCGATCGCTGTTTGCGCAGATGATAGTTGTCTCAGTTACGGGGAAGTGGAGCGCCGCGCCAACCGGATTGCCCAGCTGCTTCGCTCTGCAGGGATCGGAAACGGGAGTGTGGTGGCCCTGTTTTTGGAACGATCCAACGAGTTGATTATCGCGATGCTCGCCGTTTTGAAAGCATCGGCCACATATCTTCCGCTTGATCCGTCTTATCCATCCGCGCGCATTGGATTCATCCTGGAGGATGCGGGCGCATCGGCCATTCTCACCAAGGCCGCTCTGCGACCCTTGCTACCGAAGCGGGACATTCCTTGTTACGCGGTGGACACCGCACAAGAGACCGATTGTCAAGACGAAGCATTGCCTGCCGGGACGTTCGATGTAGAAAGTTTAGCGTACGTGATCTACACGTCTGGATCTACCGGGCAGCCGAAGGGCGTTGAAATCAGCCACGCGAGCCTCCTGAACCTGGTCTACTGGCACCAGCGCAGGTATTGCGTGACACGCAGCGATCGCGCGACCCAGCTAGCCGGAGTGGCGTTCGATGCCTCCGTTTGGGAAATCTGGCCGTACTTGTGCGCCGGGGCGAGTTTGCACATTCCTTGCGAAGATATTCGCCTGGACAGTTTCCAATTGCGCGACTGGCTGATTGCCGAGAAAATCACGCTGACGTTTCTGCCGACTCCTCTCGCCGAGCAGATGGTCAAGCTGGATTGGCCGGACCAGGTGCCGTTGCGAGCCCTACTGACTGGCGGCGATCAATTGCGTGTTTATCCACCGCCGAAGCTCCCATTTGAACTTATCAATCATTATGGGCCCACCGAGAGCACGGTGGTGGCAACGGCGGGCATGGTTCAAAAAGAAGCGAGTCCGGACCGCTTACCAGCGATTGGCCGCCCGATTTCGAACACTCAGGCGTACGTGCTTGACCAGCACAACCAACCCGTTCCGCCAGGCGTCGCGGGTGAACTCTACCTTGCAGGCGCGAGTCTCGCGCACGGCTATCGGAATCGTCCTGAACTCACAGCCGAGCGCTTCAGGGTTCTCCAGATTCCTGGTCTGCCGGCGACTCGTGTTTACCGCACAGGCGATGTCGTGCGATACCGGAAAGACGGGACGCTCGAATTCGTTGGCCGTTGCGACGAACAGATCAAGATTCGCGGATGTCGAACTGAGCTGGGCGAGATCGAGCATGTTATACGCCAACACCCAGCCGTTAAGGAGAGCGTCGTCATCGCGCGTGAGGACCAGCCGGGCGAGAAATATATCGTCGCGTATCTGACTCCAGTTGAAGGACCCGCCGGGCAGAGCGTTCACGAAGGAGAGCAGTCGCAGTACGTCTCGCATTGGCAAGACCTGTACGACGAAACGTACCGCGGGGCGGCGCCGGAAGACGATACGTTTGACATTGTCGGCTGGCGAAGCAGTTACACAGGCGAGCCAATTGCCCCCGAGGAGATGCGGGAGCAAGTGGACAGCACCGCGGCGCGGATTCTGGATCTCGCTCCCAGACGCGTGCTTGAGATTGGCTGCGGTACCGGTCTGTTACTGTTCCGCGTTGCCCCTCGCTGCGAGCGCTACGTGGCCAAGGATTTCTCGGCCGAAGCGCTCCGGTCGTTAGAACCAAAGCTGGCGCGCTACGGGCTACGGCAAGTCGAACTCCGGCAGTGCTTGGCCGACGATTTCCGTGATATCGAGCCAGGCAGTTTCGATACCATTATCATCAACTCCACCGTTCAATACTTTCCCAGCGCCGACTATCTTCGCAACGTGCTGGAAAAGGCCGTTGGGGCGCTGGCGCAACGCGGGTCGCTCTTTATCGGCGACATCCGAAATTACTCGCTGTTGGAGAGCTACTCCGCATCGGTTCAATGGCACAAAGCGCCGCCGGAGCTGTCAACTTCCGAGCTGAAGCGACGCGTGGCGCAACAGGTAGCGCGGGAAGAAGAACTGCTGGTTGCACCTGCTTTCTTTGGGGATTTTCAGCGCGCTCATTCTCGGCTGACTGGTGCGACTTTGCAACTTCGGAGAGGATTCGCGCACAATGAACTAACACGGTTCCGATATGACGTAATTTTTCGCGCAGACACCGAAGCCGCGCAGCACAGCTGCGAGAAGATCGACTGGACCGCGGCCGGGTTCAGCCTCGATAGGCTTCGCTCCCTGCTGATGGGACCTTTACTGGAGAGTCTGCAGGTAACGGGTATCCCGAATTCCCGTCTGGCACTCGAGAAAGGCCTGCTTTCAGCCGTCACTGAATACGATCTGCCGGGCGACGTGGAACATCTGCGGCGGCGTCTGGCTGAGGAAACCAGGGCTGGAATCGATCCCGAAGAGATTTGGTCGTTAGGTTCCGAACTGGGCTACCGCACCGCAGTTTCTTGGCCGCCGGGCGGCGGAAGAGACGGCTGCTTCGAAGCGACTTTCCAGAAAGGAGAGCGGGACCCGAACACAATTCTGGAGCGCTCGAGCCTCCATTCGGGCGGTTCATCTGAGACAACGAATGACTTGCTGAAAGGGCGGACCACTGCGGGAGTGGTGCGACGCGTGCGCGAGTTCCTAGCTGAGCGTCTTCCCGACTACATGGTCCCGGCCGCATTCGTCGTGCTGGACGAACTGCCGCTGACCACGAACGGCAAAATCAATCGCCGTGCGTTGCCGGCCCCCACTGAGATGTTACGCCGAGACGCAATCAAGGCGATGACGCCGCCTCGGAATCCGCTTGAAGAAGAAATTGCCTCAATCTGGCGAGAGGTTCTTAATCTCCCGGCTTGCGGAGTCTTCGATAACTTCTTCGATTTGGGCGGCCATTCGCTACTGGCTACGCAGCTCCTTTTCCGGATGCACGAGGCGCTTAAGGTCACACTGCCGCTGCGCGCGCTTTTCGCGACCGCGACCATTGCTTCGATGGCGGAAATCATTGCCTCCATCCAGCTCGGTGAGACCGCTCATCAAGTAGAAGTTGTTGATCTCCAGACGGAGGCGGTGCTGGATGCCTCCATCTCCCCCTGGGGCGCTCAAGCGTACGATCCCGCGCAGACGACCAATCCTCAAGCGGTACTGCTTACGGGTGCAACGGGCTTTTTAGGAGCGTTCTTGCTGAGCGAACTTCTGCGCTCTACGCCAGCCAAGGTTTACTGTTTGGTGCGCGCAACTGACTCGCAACAAGCACTCGAACGTATAACAAAGAACCTGCAGAGATACGAGCTCCCGCTGGGTCCGGGTACGGCGGCGCGCGTAGTGGCTTTGCCGGGTGATCTTGGGCTTCCGCGCCTCGGGCTACGTTCGGAAGAGTTCCGGAAGCTGGCGGAAGAAATCGAATCGATCTATCACAACGGAGCGTTAATCAACTTTACTTATCCGTATTCCCGGATCAGGGCTCCCAATGTTGGTGGAACAACGGAGATTCTACGACTCGCTTGCACAACGCGCGTCAAGCCGGTTCACTACATTTCCACTTCCGCGGTTCTTTTCAATCGCACTCATCCAAAGGCGGTGCTGCACGAAAAAGATCGCATCGACGCGGGAGACGTGTTCACGGAGGCATATGTCCGTTCGAAGTGGGTGGCCGAAGAGCTTATTCGAGCGGCACAATCGCGAGGCGTTCCGGCTTCGATTTACCGGCCGCTCCGCGTTGTCGGGGCGAGCAACACGGGAGCTTGCCAGGATTCCGACCTCTTCTGGCTTGGGATGAAGGCGGGAATCGAGATCGGCGCATTGCCGGATAAGATTCCGATACCGGTCGACGCGCAGCTGGTCCCGGTCGATTACGCCGCCAAGGCGATTGTCCAGATTTCGCGCCAACCAGACTCGATTGGAAGTGCATTTCATATCGCTCAACCGAATCCACCTTCCTTTAGCGAAGTGTTCAGTTGGATCCGGGCATTCGGTTATCCCCTCGAAAAGGTGTCTGTGGACGACTGGAAACAGATGTTGCTGGAAGCTGCGCGTCAGGAGATCTATTCGCGCAGCCCTCGAAACACCGCAGTTTCGCGGATCGCCACTTTGCTCACGTTGGTTCCGATAGAAGAGCACATCGACTTCACGTTACCGAAGTTCGATTCACGCCAGGCACGCGCGGTGCTGAAACGAACTTCAGTGAAGTGTCCGCCGCTCGACTTGAAACTTACGCATCACTATCTAAGCTACTTTGTGGGCATTGGATATCTTCCTCAACCGCCAGAGGAAGCACGCGATTCGGCCTCGCTTGCAGAAAGAATCCAGAATTCGGCAGCAAACAAGCTTTATTCGCTGATCAAGAAGACGAAGGGACATTCATGACTTTGAAAGAGACTGACTCCAGCGAGAACCCGGGGGCATCGGGTAGCCCGAGCGTGGTTGAACTCAGCAACTGGCTGATTGCGGCTATCGCCGCAACGCTTGACATTCCCGCGGAAAGCATTGACACGCGCGAGCCGTTTGCAAGCTACGGATTGCCCTCACGCGAGGCGGTGATCATCTCAGGCGACTTACAAGAATGGCTTGGCAGGCGGCTTGGTCCCACCCTACTGTATGAATACTCGACGATAGAAGCTCTTTCGGCACACTTGGCCGGTGAGAGCAGCCCGGCAGGAGCCAGAAGCGAATCCTCGACCCCACACCCCGGGGGCGAAACGCGGCCCAACCGGGAGCCGATCGCTATCGTCGGCTTGAGCTGCCGTTTTCCGGGAGCGCCCTCGGCAGAACAGTTCTGGCGGCTTTTAGTCAATGGAGTCGATGCCATAACGCCGGTTCCAGCGTCGCGTTGGAACGTGGATGAATTTTTCGATCCGAATCCGGCCACTCCGGGGAAGATCAACACTCGCTGGGGTGGATTTCTTGAAGACATTGACAAGTTCGATCCACAGTTCTTCGGGATGTCGCCTCGCGAGGCGGTGTATGTGGACCCCCAACAGCGGCTGCTGCTTGAACTTGCCTGGGAAGCACTGGAGGATGCGGGCATTCGCGCCACGCAGCTGAGCGGCAATCCCGTCGGCGTTTATGTGGGCATATCGGGAAATGAATACGGCCGCGTGTTTCTGCAGAATCTAGGGGAGATCGACGTCTACTCGGGTACGGGCAACGCGCTCAGCATTGCTGCCAATCGGCTTTCTTATTTCCTGGATCTCGCCGGGCCGAGCATGGCTGTCGATACGGCGTGCTCGTCCTCGCTGGTGGCAGTGTATCTGGCTTGCCAGAGTCTTTGGACTGGCCAGACGACGCTTGCCCTTGCGGGCGGCGCCAATCTGATCTTGACTCCGGCGGTTACGGTGAACTTCACCAAGGCGCGGGCGATGGCGGCGGACGGGCGCTGCAAAGCGTTCGACTCGCGGGCCGATGGCTATGTCCGCAGCGAAGGAGCCGGTATGGTCGTGCTCAAGCCTCTTTCGACGGCGGTCGCGGACAACGATGATATTTATGCGGTGATTCGGGGAGGCGCTATCAATCAGGATGGCCGGACGAATGGCTTGATGGCTCCGAGCCGCAAAGCGCAAGAGGCAGTGATCCTCGAGGCCTGTCGATCGGCCTCCGTCTCTCCGGCCCACATTCAATACGTCGAAACGCATGGGACCGGCACCATCCTCGGCGATGCTATCGAAGCGAGAGCGCTCGGCGAAGCGCTGGGGAAACACCGTACTGTTTCGGAGCCTTGCCTAATCGGTTCCGTGAAGACCAATATCGGCCACCTGGAAGCGGCGGCTGGCGTCGCGGCACTGATCAAGACAGCGTTGTCGTTGAAGCACGGATCGATTCCGCCTAGTCTGCACTATCAAAATCCGAACCCTGAGATTCCTTTCGACGAGATGCCGATTCGCGTCCAAACGGCGCCAGGCGTGTGGACGCGAAATAAGCCCTTGCTTGCGGGTGTGAGTTCGTTCGGCTTTGGAGGCACGAACGCACACCTGATATTGGAAGGCCCTCCGCCGATTGCTTCGCAGAGCATTTCGGAACCGGCATTCGCGGTGCTGCCGATCTCGGCACGCACGCCGGAAGCTGTTGCGCAGCTGACCGAGGAATACATCGCCTTTCTGGAGAATTCGAGGCGGCCTTTTCATCAGATCTGTGCCAGTGCCGCGCTTGGTCGCGAGCAATTCGATTATCGTGTGGCGATCGCCGCCAACTCCGCGCAGAGCGCCGCAGCGTGCTTGCGCGCACACCTGGCCGGCGAATCACGGCCAGGCTGCTCCTTTGCACAGGTCGACCGGTCGACGCCCGGCAAGCTGGTGTTTGTATTCTCTGGCGAAGGCTCCCAGTGGCTGGGAATGGGAACGAGTCTCCTTCAAAGTCAACCTACGTTCCGCCGGATCATTGAACGTTGTGATGCCTTGATGTTCCAGTACGCGCAATGGTCGCTTCTCGATGAACTGCAAGCCGGAGAATCGGGCAAGCTAGCCGAGGCCGTGGAGTTCATTCAGCCTGCCTTGTTCGCCATCCAGTTGGGCTTGGCAGAGATCTGGCGTGAGTGGGGAATTTATCCTGAAGCCGTGGTAGGCCACGGCATGGGTGAAGTTGCAGCCGCGTGCGTCGCGGGAGCTCTCTCCATAGAGGATGCAGTGCGCGTCATCTGCAATCGCAGTCAATTACTCCCGATCAAACCTGGCCGCTCGACAATTCCGTTTATCTCGACCGTCGCCGGCGCGCAATGCGACGGCGAGGCGCTTTCGCCCGAATATTGGGCTCGGGATTTGCGCGAGACTGTTCTGTTTGGGCCCGCTATCGAGCGGCTATTAGAACAAGGGGCAACGGCGTTCCTGGAAATTAGCCCGAACCCGATTCTGCTGATGTCGATTCAGCAACAAATCTGTCAGCGGCAAATCGGGGCAGGAAAGAGGGCGGCAAGAACTTTTGCTTCTTTGCGGCGGGAGGAAGCGGAGCAATTCACCTTGCTCGAAACGGCGGGCGCGTTATTCTCCACCGGCTATCCAGTGGCTTGGGGCAACGTGTATCCGATGAGATCGGAAAAGGTGAAGTTGCCATTCTACCCATTTCAGCGGGAGAGTTACTGGATAAGTCCAGCGTCAAACGGGAACTCTCCAGTAACCCTGACAGGCTGGGACCGGCTTCGGGCGGCTGGTCTTACCAGCTCAGCGCAGTGGCCGTTCGACTTAAAGCTACAAGCCGGGCCCGCCCGTGCCTCGGCGCTAGATCGGGTATCGACCGCCGCAATCGTCAACACACTGAGGGCACTAGGCAGTTTCTCCCATCCCGGCGAAACCTACAGCCCCGCTTCTTTTATTGAAGCATTTGAAATTCTCCCGATGTATGAGAAGTTAGTCGGCCGCTGGTTTGATCGGCTGAGCGGCGCTGGGTATCTGAGCGTAGCAGGAACTCAGTTCTCAGTCCCGCGTCCCCTGCCGGAACTCGGCATGGATCGCCTTTGGCAGGAAGTCCGCGAACGCTGCGCTGGTAGCGAGGTTCTGGTCGCGTATCTGGAACGCTGCGCTTCGCGGTTGCCGCAGGTTCTTACGGGCAAGGTCAGTTCGCTCGAGGTCATGTTTCCCGGCGGTTCGTTCGAGACCACCGACAGTCTTTACCGCCTCTCGGCTGAAGCGCGCTATTTCAACGGGATTGCCGCTTCGATCGCTGCTACAGTGGCAAAGGACTGGCCCGCAGGGGAACCGCTGCGCATTCTAGAAGTGGGCGCAGGGACCGGCGGCACCACCGCCTCCCTGTTGCCGATGCTTAGCGGCGCGGCCACGGAGTATGTTTTCACCGATCTAACCGCCTTCTTCCTGAACAAGGCAAGAGCTGAATTTGCGGATTATCCATTCGTCCGGTTCGAGCTTCTGGATATAGAAAAGGACCCGGAAGAACAAGGCTTCGAGCGGGCTTCGTTTGATCTGGTGATTGGCGCTAATGTGTTTCATGCCACTGCCGACCTGAACCAAACGCTGCAGCATGCCCGCGCATTGCTGAAACCAAGCGGTCTACTTTTGCTATGGGAGGTGACTGAGCCACTTACGTGGTTCGATATCTCATTCGGTCTTATTGAAGGCTGGCAGCGCTACAAGGATGATTTGCGCACGAATGGGCCGCTGCTCTCTCCCGCCAAATGGTGTGAAGCGCTGCGTGCCCATGGCTTTGAAGAAGTTGAGACCTTACCGCCGGCGAACTCCCCCGCTTCGGCACTGAACCAGCACATCATCCTGGCCGGAGCGCGGAATCCCATTCCCGCGCGCTCGCGAGACGTTTTTCACGCAAGTTCCGGGACACCCGCATATTCGACCGAGGTGTCCCAATACTACGACGAGCTTTCGCGTAACTCCCGGCTTGCGTCAGGGGACGCGGCATACGAGATGTACCTGACGTTTGCGCCGCTGCCCGCCCGCGTACGCGGGTTTTCTTGGCTGTTGGCTCTGTATGGCGCCAATTCGCACCATGAGCAGAGCAGGCGAGCCCGCGATGCCCAAAGGGAACTGCGGCAACTGGTATTGCGGCACGTGGATTTTACGCGGGTACAGCGGGTTCTAGACTTTGGTTGCGGCTATGGCTCGGACGTGGTTTCACTGGGAATACAGTTCCCAGCTCTGCTGATAGACGGTTACACCATCTCGGGCGAGCAGGCTGAAGCCGGCAATCGCAAAATCAGGGACGCGGGACTGCAAAGCCGCTTGAGGATCTATAAAAACGATAGCGTCGCCGCTTCGTTCCCTGGAAGGTATGACCTGGTGCTCGGCTTTGAAGTAGCGGGCCACATCCCCGACAAAGAACGGCTGTTTGCCAACATCTCTTCTCACTTGAACGAGGGCGGTCACCTAGTAATGGCAGACTTCGTCGCCAATACGGTGTCCTCAGTTTCCGTAGAGGAGACAGGGGCCTACACCATAACCGTCGAGCAATGGAGCGATCTTCTCGCACAGCATCAACTCAGCATCTTAGACGCCGTTAACATCAGCACGGAAGTTGCCAATTTTCTATATGATCCCGACTTCGATGCGAATCTTGGGCGTATCACGCTTGAACACCAAGTGGATGAATTAGTACTGACTAATCTCAAGTCCTACCAGAACATAGGCCGTATCTTAGAACGCGGCCTGATGAGCTATGTTCTGCTCACAGTAGAGAAAGACGGCCGTAGCCCGGCTGCGGAACTAGCTTCGCGGAACCGCTCGCGGCTAAATAGTCCGCTGTCTTATGCGGCTGCGACCGAACAGATCGGCCACGTCGGCCGGAGCCCCGCCCTGCAACCTGCAAGCCCGGTACTTGACAACTTATTCTATGAACTGCAGTGGACGCCGCTGACGGCTCTGTCTGACGTCGCGTCTCCCGCCAGGTCCGCGTGGGTTCTGCTGATGGATGAAGGTGGCGTCGCGGAAGCACTGATCGCGCGGCTGAAGGAGCATTCCGTCCGCTGTATCGCCGTTTTCCGCGGTGAACATTTCGCCCAGATCGGGGACGATGCCTTTACGCTTCCTCTCGCTGAACCGGAAGCTTGCGCCAGACTCATGCAGTTTCTGGATTCGTCCATCAGCGGGATCATCCATCTCTGGCCAGTGGACTTTGCCGCGGCGGAAAATGTTACAGAAGCGGACGCGACGTATGGGCTGACGGCCGGTGTTACGACCGGCCTGATCCTAGCCCAGTCGCTGATGACTGCCGAGCACCTGCAATCTGCACGGATATGGTTCGTTACCAAGGGCGCGCAATCGGTCATCCACAGCGGCGACCAACCCGCCGTGCACCAATCCACACTCTGGGGGCTGGGGCGCGTCATTGCGAGCGAATACCCGAGACAGTGGGGCGGTCTGATCGATATAGATCCCGCTGGAGTTCCTGAAGACGCGGCCGCGCGGATTTTTTCACTGATCCGGCAATCCAGCCCTGAACATCAGTTTGCAATTCGGAGAGACGAAATTTATGTTCCGCGCCTTGCGCGTTCGCGTGCCGCATCGCAGCAGCAGCCGATCCTTTGCTGTCGCTCCGATGGTTCTTACCTGATCACAGGCGGACTTGGGGTGCTTGGGCTTTTGCTGGCAAGGCGCCTGGCAGAGCGCGGAGCGCGGCGAATCCTTCTGATTGGGCGCCGCGCGTTACCGCCGCGGATAGAGTGGGGATCAGTTCCGCCGGAGTCGACAGCAGCCGCCCAGATCCGGGCGATTCGGGGGATTGAAGCACTCGGCGCGAGCGTTCATGTTTTCGCAGCCGATCTCTCAAATGAGCGGCAGATTGCCGAGTTGCTGGAGCGGTATGAGGCTGAGTGTTGGCCGCCCATTCGAGGCGTAATTCATGCCGCGGGCCTGGTGGAAGGCCGGACCGTTTTAGAACTGGACAGGGCGTCGCTGGAAAGTGTGCTCGCTGCGAAAGTTTCCGGCGCCTGGAACTTGCACCGCCTCTTCCGTGACAAGCCCCTTGATTTCTTTGTTCTGTTCTCATCCGCTTCGGCGCTTCTGGGACCGCCTGGACAGGGCAACTACGCCGCTGCGAATGCATTCCTGGATGCACTGGCCATACATCGACGTTCCATCGGTTTACCAGCCATCTCGATTGATTGGGGCGCGTGGTCTGAGGTAGGTGCAGCTGCCAAGCCGCTAGTGAAGCGAATCGAGAGCCTTGGTATGGGAAGCCTGGCGATCAAACCGGCGCTGAATGCGTTCGAACATGTGCTGGGACTCAATCCAGCGCAGATCGCCGTCTTGCTAGTCGACTGGGCGGAGTGGTTTCGCGCGATGCCATCCGCCGCCGAATCGCCGTTCTTGTCGCTGCTGAGAAAGGAGCGTGTTAAGGGAGCGGTTTCGCCACTCCAGGAAACGCCAGAGCGCCAGAAGATTGATCGGCAGCGCATACTTTCCGCAGATCCGGAAGCGGGGATCGAATTGGTGGAAAACTACCTGGCCGCGTTGACCGGGCATGTGCTGCGCATCTCTCCATCGCGTCTGGATCGCGGCATTGCCCTTAGCAATGCCGGCGTAGACTCACTTATTGCAGTGGAGCTGAAAAACCAGATCGAGCTGGATCTCAGCATCGTGGTTTCAATGGCGACATTGCTCAAAGGCCCTTCGATTCGAGCGCTGGCGAGAGATATGCTGCGATTAGTTGAGGATACACAGAAAAATCTATTGAATGAACCGGCGCGACCGATGGTCTGCGTTGCAACGAATCCTCCACCAATTCCGGTCCGGGGGCCCGATGCGCTCGACCAGATCGGTGCATTATCTGATGACGCAATGGAATCCTTACTCGCCCAGCTAGCAGAATCGGAGGCACGCCGATGACCAGCCTCAGCAAAATCGGCCTTCCGCCGGTCCTTGAATCGCATCCGCTTTCGTTCGGGCAGCAAGGACTGTGGTTCCTCTACCAGTTCGCCCCGGAAAGCGTGTTCTACAACATCATCACCACGTGGCGATTCCGCTCGCAGGTGGATCTCGATGCCTTAGCCCGAGCTATGCGCGCGCTTGCTGAGCGTCAGATGGTGTTGCGTACGACTTATACGACGGAGAATAACGTTCCAATTCAGCGCATCCATGAATCGTTGGATAACTTCGCGGTTATCGAAGCGATGGAGTGGGATGAAGCCGAAGTACTGGCGCATGTGCAAAACGAATCGCACAGGCGCTTCGATCTCGAACACGAATCAGCGCTGCGGGTTCGCGTTTTGCTGCGAGCGGACGGCGAACATATCTTGATGGTGGTAATGCACCACATCGCAATGGACGGCTGGTCGATTGGAGTAATGCTTAAGGAACTCGGCCGGCTTTATGTTGCGGAAACTCGGGGCGAATCGCCGCGACTTGCTCCCCTTCCCATCCGCTATGTCGATTACGTTCATTGGCAGCACAACCTGCTTGCCGGTCCGAAAGGCGAACGGCTTTGGGAGTACTGGAAACAGCAGCTGTCAGGCGATCTGTCGCCCCTAAACTTCCCAACCGATCGTCCGCGGCCGCCGGTGCAGACGTATCATCACGGTGCGGCATACGCATTCAAACTGCCCGACGAACTATCGGCCAAGCTGAAGGACACAGCAAAGGAACTCGGGGCATCCTTGTTTACAACTTTGCTTTCAGCGTTCCAGGTGTTACTAGCCCGTTATTCCGGCCAGGACGAGATCATTGTGGGTTCGCCTACAGCGGCGCGCAGCCGCCCTGAATTCGCGGACGTCATCGGGTATTTCGTCGATATGGTCCCCCTTCGTGGCAATGTTTCGGGCGACCCCACGTTCCGAGAATTTCTTGTCAGCATGGATGCCGCGGTGTTGGCAGCGCTCGAACATCAGGATCTTCCCTTTCCTGTCATGGTGGAACGTCTCAAGATTCGCCGTGACCCAAGCCGCTCGGCAATATTCCAGACCGTGTTTGTTCTGCAAAGTTTTCAACAATGGGCACTTTCCAGGGTCTCGGATTCGTTCGAGAGCGCGGCCGTCTCCCCGTTCGGCGTGCTTTCACCAAACGAAACCGGTTCGCGCTTGCGATTGGGCGATCTCGTTCTGGACGCGATGCCGATTGAGCAGCGGTATGCGCGTTTCGATCTTGAACTGGAGATGGTGGAAGTCGATGGCGCCCTGTCGGCCTGGTTCCAATATAACTCGGACTTGTTTGATGAATCGACCATACAACGACTTGCCGAACACTTTCAGAAGATTCTCGAATCGGTAGCGGCCGATCCGAACCAGCGAGTTTCGGAGATTTCGTTCGTTCTATCCGAGGAGCGTGACCGGCTACTGGTGGAATGGAACCAAACAGCGGCCGCATACCCCGAACGGCCCGTCCACCAGCTTTTCGAAGAACAAGCCCGGCAGCGTCCGAACGCGGTCGCCCTTATTTGCGAGCATCGCTCTGTGACCTATGGAGAAGTCGACAAGCAGTCGACGCAGCTGGCGAATTATCTCATTGCTCGCGGCCTGAAGGCGGGTTCGTTCGCTGGAATCTGCTGCAATCGCTCACCTGCGATGATTGTAGGTTTGCTAGGCATTTTAAAGGCCGGCGCTGCCTACGTGCCACTTGATCCGGCGCAGCCCTCAAGTCGTCTGGCGGATCTGTTGGAGCAGACCAAGCTGTCGCTCGTGGTAACAGAGGCATGCTTTGGCGAGCAATTCAGCGGCTTTGCAGGTCACGTTGTTGCGATCGACGGCGATTGGGCGCATATTGCGTTGGCTTCGAGCCAATCTTCGCCCATCACCGGCGACATTGACTCGCTCGCATACATTATGTATACGTCAGGGTCCACTGGCCGCCCGAAAGGCGTAGCGGTGCGGCATCGGGGCATTGTTCGGCTGGTAAAAGGCTCCGACTACGCGGACTTCCAGTTTTCCCACAGGTTTTTACAATTCGCGCCGCTCGCCTTCGATGCATCCACCTTCGAGATTTGGGGTAGCCTGCTGAACGGCGCTACTCTGTGTCAGTATCCGAATGTCCATGCGTCGCTGGAGGATCTTGGAGAGTTCCTGCAGCGTTCGGAGATCAGCACAGCTTGGCTAACAGCTGGCCTGTTTCATCAGATGATCGATTCGCAAATCGAGTCGTTCGGCTCGTTGCGTCAAGTGCTCGCGGGAGGCGATGTGCTTTCCGTTACTCATGTCAAGCGATTGCTCGCCGCTTGGCCGGACTTACAAATCATCAATGGTTATGGGCCAACGGAATGCACGACATTCACCTGTTGTTACCGCATATCACATCCCGGCGAGTTAGAACCTATGATTCCTATCGGACGGCCGATTGCAAACACTACTGTGTATGTCCTGGACCGTCACATGCAGCCGGTTCCAACGGGCGTCATTGGTGAGCTTTACTCGGGCGGGCACGGCGTTGCGGACGGATACTACGGTTCTGCGGAACTCACAGCCGAACGATTCGTGGCAAATCCGTTCCGCACCCATCCGGACCCGGTTCTCTACAAAACCGGCGATCTTGTCCGGTATCGCTCAAACGGATTGCTGGAGTTTCACGGCCGGCTCGACAATCAAGTCAAGATCCGTGGCTTCCGGATCGAACCGGGCGAGATCCAATGCTTACTGAACGAGCACCCGGCCGTTCGCGAATCGGCTGTCGTGGCTTGTGAAAATGCTCCCAATGCGGGGAAGCAACTGGTAGCGTATGTGGTTCCAAACTACCCCCGCGCGTCGAATCAGCTTGCCGAGGCGCAGCGGGAAAACACTGCGCATTGGCTCACGTTATACGAAGAGACGTATGCCGCACCGGCTTCAAAAAGCGACGAAACGTTTAACATCACAGGGTGGAATAGCAGCTATACCGGAGAACCGATCGATGCCCAAGAAATGAGCGAACAGGTGGATGGCACAGTAGGCCGTCTGCTGCGCTTCCATCCCAAACGCGTTCTAGAAATCGGCTGCGGCACGGGTTTGCTTTTGTTCCGCGTCGCTCCGCACTGCGAATATTATGCCGGCACAGATTTCTCGTCGCATGCTATATCGACGCTGAAAGAGCAAGTCGCCAAACGCGGACTCACGCAAGTTGAACTATTCGAAGGCCTCGCTCATGAACTGGACGGCTTCGCGTCTAAAAGCTTCGATCTCATCGCCCTGAATTCTGTCGTCCAGTATTTTCCCACCATCAATTATCTCGTCGAAGTACTGGAGCGCGCTGTTTCGCTTCTCGCGCCCGGTGGGGTGATTCAAGTGGGAGATGTGCGCAATTTTTCACTGTTGGAGGCTTATCACACATCGGTTCAGCTATTCCAGGCTGCTCCCGGGCTGCCTGTCGCTGAACTAAAGCAACGGATCCAAACTCGGATGGCAGCTGAGGAGGAACTACTGATTGATCCAGCCTTCTTCACAGCATTTCAGGCACGGCAACATCAACTCGGCCGTACCACTATTGAACTGAAGCGCGGCCACTACCAGAATGAATTGACTCGCTTTCGCTACGATGCCTTCTTACATTCTTCTGCTGCCGAGCCGGCTTTGTTCGAAGACGCGGTCGACTGGATATCCGCCGGGCTCAGCATCTCATCGTTGGCAAGCAGACTTGGACAAGACCGGCCGGAGCACTTACGCGTCGAACGTGTCGCGAATCCAAGGCTAGCGGAGGAGGTCACCGCCCTGGTTCTTATGGCCCGCGCAGCGCCGTTCCCGAGCGTACACGCTCTTCGAGAAACCATCCAGCGTGAACTGCCCGCAAAAGGCCCAGACCCGGAAGTTTTGTGGGATATGGCTTCGCGGCTCGGCTACGATGCGGAATTGACTTGGTCGCCCTGCGGCGGGCGAGACGGCTACTACACGGCTGTTTTCCGGTTGCCGGGTCCACCTCAAGGCACCGCCGGTTTGGGGCTGGCCTCTGCTTTCCAACCCGTTTGGGAAGAGTTTGCGAACAACCCACTCAAGGGGAAATTCTCCCAGCTGTTGTTTCGGGAATTACGTCAACTGGCAGAGGAGCGCCTCCCGACGTACATGCAGCCAATCTACTACGTGGCGATGGACGCCTTGGCTCTGACACGTAATGGCAAGGTTGACCACCGGCAGCTTCCCGCGCCTAATGCCGGTCGCCCGGATACACGCGGGACGCTCCTCCATCCGCGAAATCCGATCGAGGAAGTAATCCGGCGCATCTGGAGTGACGTCCTCGGGACTAGCGGGATCGGAGTTTTGGACAATTTCTTTGAAATGGGCGGCCATTCGCTCATGGCTACTCAGATCGTGTCGCGCGTGCGCGAGATTTTTCAGACTCCACTTCCACTCAGATTAGTACTGGAAAATCCGACCGTCGCTAACATGTCGGAGCTTCTGCAGCGATACGAGAGTTCTCCGGCACGGGCGCTTAAAATTGCGCGTCTTCATCAGAAGCTCGCGGGCATGTCTCAGGAGGACGTCCGGGGGCTGCTGGAGGCGAAAAAGAAGGAAGGGGCTGTTTATGCATAGTGTGCAAGACCTCGCCATGCTGGATGAGCGCGCTGAATTGTTGGAACTGCTGCTGCAAGAGGAGGGTCTACAGGACGTTTCCGCCCGTATCCCGCGCCGGTGGCCACATGTGCTTACGGCTCCACTTTCCTTTGCGCAGCAACGCCTGTGGTTCTTCGATCGCCTGGATCCGGAGAGCCCGGCATACAACATGGCTGGGACGGCGCGGCTGAAGGGCGATATCAACTTTCCAGTTCTTTGCCGCGCTCTCCAGGACATCGTTCGACGACACGAGATTCTTCGCACAACGTTCGTAGAGCAATCGGGCGCCCCGCAGCAGAACATCGGTCCCACCTGGGAGATCGCTATACCGCTCACCGACCTGCAAGACTTTGCGCCGGAGGATCGCGCGGCCGTTGCAGCCCGGCTGAGCGGTGAAGAAGCTCGCCTGCCTTTCAACCTGGCCACGGGGCCGCTGATTCGGGTCAGCGCTTTGGCGCTCGCTCCCAAGGAGTATTTGCTGCTCGTGACCATGCATCACATCGTGTCCGACGGTTGGTCATTGAGCATTCTCACCCACGAGCTCTCGGCGACGTACACTTCTTTTCTCGAATGCGAGCCATCGCCTCTGCCCGAACTACCGTTGCAGTACGCTGATTTCGCGATGTGGCAGCGGAGCGAATTCGAGAATGGTGCGCTCGCGGAGCAACTGTTGTACTGGAAAACCCAATTGGCAGCGGAGTCATCACCTTTGCCGTTACCCTTCGACCGCCCTCGGACGGCGACACCCAGCGCGGAAGGCAAACGCCGGACTTTCCCGCTGCCCCGAGCGGTTATCGCTCGTTTGGACACTCTGAGCGCTCGCGAGAACGCTACTTTATATATGACGATGCTGGCCGCGTTCTTCGCGCTGCTGCATCGCTATACGGCGGCGCGCGAAGGAGCAGGAAATGACATTCTGGTGGGCTCGCTGGTCGCGAACCGGAACCGGCCGGGCCTGGAAGAGCTAATCGGGTTTTTCGTCAACACGCTCGTGCTGCGGGCGCGCGTCGAAAGTCACATGCCGTTCATCGAGTTGCTTCGCCAAGTCAGAGACACATGTCTGGACGCTTATGCCAATCAGGACCTGCCGTTCGACAAATTGGTGGAGGAACTCGCGCCAGCCCGCGGCCTTAACATCACGCCTCTCTTCCAAATTTTATTTGCGTTCCAGAACCTGCCCACATCTGCTCTTCGTTTGCCCGGACTCGAAGTGGAACTCGTCGAAAGAGACAGCGGCGCAGCGCGCTTTGATTTGGTCTTTGATGTAAAAGAGCGCAGCGGCGAACTGGAACTGATTGTGACCTACCGAACCGCATTATTCGAGGAGGAAACTATTGATCGCATGGCGGGTCACTACGTCGCGATTCTCAATTCAATTGCTGATTCCTCCGAACAACGCATCTCAAGCCTGCGTCTGCTGACAAGAGCCGAAGAGCACCGTATCTTGTACGAGTGGAACAAGACAGACGCGCCATTCCCGGACATGGGCCTCCACGAACTGTTCGAACAGCAGGTGCGGCGTTCTCCCGAGGCGACCGCTATCGTTTGGGAAGATGAGTCGCTATCGTACGGGCAAGTGGACGCAGCCGCGGCTCGATTCGCGGCTCGCCTTCAGTCTTTCGGCGTAACTACTGGAACCGTGGTGGCGGTTGCGGCAGAACGTTCTTTGTCTCTTGTACCGGCCATAATCGGAATCTTGAAATCGGGTGGTGTGTACTTACCCATCGATCCCGAGCATCCAGCTGATCGAATCACCTTCATGCTCGAACAAGCTGGCGCCGGGGTGCTGATGACGCAATCTCATCTTCGGGGCTTAGCTGTATCCTCTCTTCCACGCCTTTACATCGACGAACCTGAGTCCGATTATGGAGCGAGATTTCAACCGTCCGACGTGCGCCCGGACGATCTGGCTTACACCATCTTTACGTCCGGATCCACCGGAGAACCAAAGGGTGTCACCATCCAGCATCGCGGAATAGTTAACCGGGTATGCTGGCAGGCGCGGCTCCTAAGCATCGGCCCTGGAGACCGCATCCTCTACAAAACTCCTCTCACCTTCGACGTTTCTATAGGAGAGATTTTCCTACCGCTTGTGGCAGGCGCGACCCTGGTCGTCGCTGCTTCGGGTAAACACTGGGATCCCGAGTATCTTGCCAATCTAATCCACCGCCAAGGCGTCACGTTCGCGCATTTTGTGCCAGCCATGCTCCGTGTTTTTCTAGAAACTGAGGAAGTTACGGAGAAGACCCGAACGCTGCGAGAAGTCTGGTCCGGCGGCGAAGCGCTCACGCCGGAACTGCGAAAGCGGTTTTTCGAACGAATCAAAGCGAACTTGCATAATGGGTACGGTCCAACCGAGGCATCTGTCGGAGTTCTCCACGAGAGATGCAGCGCTTCTGACCCTGCGTCCCGAATCTACCTCGGCCGTCCGATTGCAAACGCACAGTGCTACATAACCGATCCCGATTTAAATCTAGTCCCAGCAGGAGTTGCCGGCGAGATCGTTATCGGTGGCGTGCCGCTTGCGCGGGGGTACCTCGGCGATCCTGAGCTCACCGGCGAACGCTTCATTCAGAACCCATTCAAACCACGCGCGGGCGAACGTGTCTACAAGACCGGCGATGTAGGGCGTTATGCGCCGGACGGTCGCATCGAGTTCATCGGCAGGCGGGATCAACAGATAAAGCTAAGAGGTTTCCGCGTCGAACTAGGTGAAATCGAGGCAGCCCTTAAACGTCACCCGACGATTCAATCAGCTGTGGTGCTGGTTGCAAACGAGCAATTGTGCGCATATTGCATAACGCGGGCGGAAGAACCTCCGGGGGCGCGGGAGCTAAAGGATTTTGTCCGCACGGTTTTGCCGGCGTACATGATTCCCGCAAACATCTTGCTCGTGCCCGACTTTCCGCTAACTGCAAACGGAAAGATCGATACCCGAGCTCTGCTCTCGCTCCGGCCCGCCCCTGACCAGATCCACCCTCCAGGTGAGCCCGGCAACGAGACCGAACAGTTGATCGCGAACATCTGGAAATCGGTCTTGGGCGTCAATTCTATTGATCTAGATGAAAACTTCTTCGACGCTGGAGGTCACTCGCTTCTGATGATTCAGATGCAATCGCGTCTCAATGAAACTTTGCCGCGCAAGCTAACGTTGATCGAGTTGTTCACCCATCCTACGATTCGTCAACTCGCTGGACATCTAAGCGGCTGCAGCAACGAAGTGGATGATCAGAGGACTAAGCAAGTGTGGGAACGCGGCTTGAAGCAGAAAGCGGCACTGCTGAACCAGCGCGAGCGCATGCGGCGGAATCGGCACTCATCAGGGCCGGTTCTGTTGGAAAAGCCGGGCAATCTCGGCGGTCAACTGCAAATAAGCAGTGTTGACAAAGAAGTGGTCGCCGGGCAGTAGGAGCGAGGAGAACTCTCGCGTGGTGTGCTGCCGCCAGGCGCGCAGGTCCTGCTCGGGCACTAACGGATCCTCAAGGCCGCCGAATGCTGCAATCGGGCAGGTCAATGGCGGTTCGCCCGAAAGGAAGGTGTAAGTGTCGACCGCTTGGAAATCGGCGCGCAGAATTGGGACCACCAAGGAAAGCAGTTCCTCATTTTCGAGCACTTCGCGGGGCATTCCGTTCAACTTATGAATCTCCTGCAAGAACTCTGCCTCAGGAAGATCATATGTCCGTCGAGGCAGGGTTCGGAGATGCGGAGCTTTTGCGCCGGCCACAAACAGATACTCGGGCGGGATCTGCCGAGCGGAAGCTAGTCTCGCGACCTCGAATGCGAGCAAAGCCCCCATGCTATGTCCGAAAAGGCAGAATGGAGAATGGAACTCGCTACTGACACCGTTGAAAACTTCTTTGGCCAAGCGGCGGAGGTTGGAAACAGGGTTCTCTGTGATTCGCTTCCCCCGTCCAGGCAGGTGAATAGGAGTGACCTGCATCCTGGTTCCCAGCTGCCAGGCTCGGAACTGAAAGGAACTGCCTCCTGCGTGCGGGAAGCAAAACAGCCGCACCGCGTCGGTGTCGGACCGGAGATCATCCACCCATGGGTTGTAAATTGCTTGCGCCATCTTGAAGCGAACTCCTTTTATTCTGACATGTATGAAAATTCCGCTCCATGTTCCGGACAGGCTGTTCCTTGCCTGATTACAATCCTGGCGAAGAATGGATACGACTACCTGTACCTATGAGGCTCTTCTACAATGTAGGTACTGTCAACTTGGGCTCGGTGTGCTGATGAGCGTGATGAGGTGGTGACAGAGTGACTGCCCCAGCCGATCTTTACCGTGGTCATTGCTTTCCCGCCGAGTCATCAGCCAGGTGGTTTGGCTCTGCTTCCGGTTCTCGGTGAGTTATCGATAGGTCCAGGAGATGATGGCAGACGTGGTGTTCGTCTGAGCTGGGAAACGGTCAAGGAATGGTGTGACAAGGTCGACCCGTACTTCGCCGAGCAACTTCGTCGCAGAACCAAGGGAAAGCTGGGATCGAAGTGGCACCTCGATGGTTTTCCTAAGGATCAAGCGCCTGGAAGTATTATCTTTGGTCGGCGGTCGATCAGAACGGAGCGGTGATCGATATTCTCGTTCAATCAAACGCGACCGTTCGCGGCGGAGCGCTTCTTTCGTAAACTGCTTCGCCGTGCCGGACGCGAACGCCAGTCCTTGTCAACGACAAACGTCGGAGTTACGGTGGCGCCAAACGGATCGCGCTCCCCCATGTCATTCGCCGGAAGTGCCGCTATCTGATCAACTGCGCCTCGAATTCCCATCTTCCCACGCGAGCTGGCGGATGAAGCGCCACAAACGGCTCTTCGGTCAATCCAGCCCTCGGCCAATAGCAGTGCGCCATTGCTCTTGTCCGGCATAACTATTTGTTCGCAGGGGAGATTCAGGGGCGAGGAGCATGGCAGGCGCAATCTATAAGTCTGGCGGAACCGCAAAGATCAACAGATCAACGACCTTGTCCGGAGCTAAACCTCCGGCGCGTTATGACGTGCCTAGCGGGATTTTATTGCGAGTTACCCGGGCAAGGGAGTAAGGATGTTATTTCTGAGCGGGTTAGGAGGGGAGGGGTGTCTTACCCACGTTGGGTACTACCATGGTGCGTTTCAGGAGCGAGAACTTTGACCAGGGCTTGCTGCGCCAGGGTCGATCATGAGGAAAGGGTGGTTGTAACTGCGACTGGCACGTGAACGCTCCCTGGGAATAGGCACGATCTAGCGTTTGGGACGTTTACTTCCAGTTCCCTGTAGAAATGTGCGAACTAAGCAGACTAAGCATACTAAGTCTGCCCCTGCATTGATTCCTCGTTGGTCGTTTCCTCAGTTGTCGAGCCATGGTGTGACTCTTTCTCGTTCAAGGACTCGGATTCCGGTATCGCAGACCAGAGGGTAGAGGGCCGCCCCCCGCTGGGTTGGATACTTGGGTAAATCGCACCCAATGATATGAGTTGTTCGAGTGCGGCTTCGATGCGGCTGCTGCTGAGACGGCCGTGGAAGAGAGCAGTTATTTGCATTCTGGACAAGCAGCCGCCGGTGGATGCGTTGATGGCTTCGCGTATACGGTCGGCGGTGTGGTCACCGGTGGATGTGCCGAAGAAGAGGGAGGCGCTTGCGGAGCAGTAGTCCCACACGGCGAGGGCAGCCTGCAGGTGAGGCAGCCCGATGATGGGGCTGCAGTCGAGAACAGCATATATAGCGCTGAGACGCAGAACCTGGGCTTCGGCCCGACTGGTGGCGGCGCCGTAAAGGCCGGGACGAGCCTGGCTCAAGGCCGGATAGCGCTCGTGCCAGAGCGCTCGCGCCTGGTCGTCGCGGGCGAGGCGAATGGAATGCGCATCGCCGACCCAATCGAGAGCGCGGCGGAGTTCGGCGGCGACGGCGGATAACTCGTGAGCGTCCAGGTTGCCGCCTTCGGGCAGGCATTGGCTGCGCTGCACTGCAGTCCAGAGACAACGGTTGGCGAAGCCGTTGTGGGCTTCTGTAGGGTGGAGATTCTCTGCGAGTTCGCGCTGCGTGATGTGGGCGATCAGGCTGATATGGGTGCCGGTTGCCTGGATGGGGTGGAGACCATGGAGCGAGCGGAGATCGCCACTATCCCAGGCGCAACGGAGCAGGGGCGAGAGGTGGCCCTTGACACGCCGGAGGGAATGGAGAACGGCGGCAAATTCTTCCGAGAGCGCAAGCAAGCGACGGTCCGTGGCCGGCTGCTGATCGCGCAGAGAATAGATAAGCGCAGCGGGCGTCAAGCGAGCGGTGGTGACGCGTTCGGTGACCCAGGGGTGGTCAACTTCCGCGAAGAGGCGGCGGATCTGGTTCCAGCTTGTTCCCTTTCGGGCCTTGCTGGATTCGCCGACCAGCACCACGAAAAGGTTGAGACCATGGCGGGTAGCATCGACCATGCAGTGGGGCGCGGGACCAACGGCATTGCCGAACGCGGCCAGCAGCTGGAGGAGGATGGCAGCGGGATGGGCTTCGCTGTGCGGGGCCAAGCCGCATACGGCCAACCCCGCGACGCCGTAGAGTGCGGCATCGCTGAGGATTGGATCCGGGGACACACTGGGCGGTGCCGGTGTGGGAGGCGCCGGGCGGGTCTGTCGCTGTGGCTGTGGCGCAAGCTGCAGTTGCTTGCCGGTGAATTCGACCATGCGACGTTGTATGTCGGACAGAGTAGGTAAGGATGGACGGGTTATCCCGTCGATAAGGTTAGATTTCATAATTTGCCTGCTTGCACGATTTCGAATTGGTGTCGAAAGTCATTGGTCGGTTGGCATTGTTGTCGAAGGCCGGATACCCCAGGCATAAATAAGACTGCCGGGTCCAGGGCCGGCATTCTATAAGCGGTGGAGCGGCGTGTCGATTCGATGGTTGAAGGGCGCTTTCTCATTTTTGTCCGCACGTCTCCATGTCCCGGTAAGTGGGGCGTCGGAGGATCTACCAGTGGGGCCCCTGATTAGGAAGCTATTACCGCATACTTCTGCCGTCCACGGCATTTGCAAATAAAGATGAGGATGAAGGGGTGTTTAACTAGTAGTTAACAGTCTTATTATCTTGACGTAAGACTCAAGAGGGACATATAGCTATCCCCGAATCTCGAGTAGCGGCTCCCGGGTCGCTGCGTAACCGCGCCGGGCCTGTCATGGGGAACATTTATCGTGTCGCCGGATCCGCGACCCTTCGACTAAGCACAGCGAATGCACCACGCCTGGATTCGGTGCTGATCACTTGTTGGTCGTGTCATGGGGAATAGGTATTCTGTCGACGAATTTCTGACTTCTCCTACTTCTCCGGATTATGCATTGAGCGCAACCTCAAATCCGGTAAAGCCTACTCGACCCGCAAGATCGAAAATTTTACGACAGCTCTTCGCAATCTCTAATCTGAGCCGACTCCGCTGCGCTTCGGATAGCTGCTGGCATCTCCTGCCTTATCAGGCCGTAGGAACATCGCGATCTACGCGAATTTTACGGTGGCTCATACGTCGCAGCATATTTCTTTCAAGCGAACCGATTACGAAGTCCGCTGCGCATTCCGCAATCCGGCGTGAATAAGGATAATCTGCAGAAATAAAGTCCGCCGCGAGCGGAGCCAATCTATTGAAACGACGGTGGATGCGCGCTGTACCTAAACTGGTACCTTAGTGCAGGAGGGGGGTCAAAGTTTAGGTAAGTCTCTGATTCTGCAGGAAAGTGCATGCCAAAGTACCTCGCAACGTTCCTTCGATCCAGCCTGCTCTACGCCAAATACCGTTGAAAACTACGCCAAATAATGCTGAAAGTGACAGCTTCGACCCTACAACCCCTCGGTTAGCAGAACAAAGCAGGCCAGTTGATATCCTGTGCTGTTGACACTCGGCCTATCTGACTGCTCCTATCTGACTGCTATTGATTGCTGCTGAATTGTGCGCAGGGTCCCCGCTAAAGTCCCCACAGTTTTCAGGGCACCGCGTTCGGGGCGCGTTCTGGGCGGGATGTAGTACGATCAAACCGATCTTTTCGTATGTCGAGCGAGGGAGGACATCCTTGGTGTTTGCTTCGAAACGACTCCGGCGCCGCGCTCGCGGTCGTTGCGGACTGCCTGCCCAAGCCGAATGCCAACTGTGCGCGTGCGCTCACCCTTGGTGCCGCGAGCGTCGCAACGGACAGCCTCGACGAGAAGGCCACCACGAAGCGGCTGTCCAAGAAGGAGCAGGCTGCGCTGATGGTGGCCAACGCGCGGATCGCCCGGGCAAGCTGACGATCGAGATCAACCTGAACACGTCGAACGCGAATATGCTCCAGGATCAGATCGAGTGGTACGATAAGGCGTTCAGGTACGCCATCTACGGAGACCCGCACCCGGGCGTTCCGACATGGGGCGTCGAGATCTGAACCGACTCATGATCACCCGCAGGACTGGCAATCAGCGGGCGTGGACGCCTCGAACCGCCCCGAAAATGCCCAAAAGCAAAGCCACTAACGACCGCGGCAAGCTCTGATTCCCCAGAGGCTATTTGCATTTCAGATGGTGCCGGGAGGGGGGGTCGAACCCCCACGAGGTTGCCTTCGGCGGATTTTGAGTTTGCCGCGAACACCGTAAATCTATGATAAATAAGGGTAATAAACCGTAATCCAGCGTAGGCCTAAACCCAGTGCTCACCGTAATTTAGAGTAATCCGGCTTAAAGAAGCCAAACTGATGTGTGTACCCGAACCTGTACCCGAAATCACTGCGGAAACGATTATCTACAGCAAGGTACCTAGGCTCCCGGCAGCGGATCATGCACACCGGCAACGACAAAAGCGGGATGCCGCACCCCGTCGGAGGAGCTTACGTAAACTCGACTTTCAAAGAACCTGCCGTGTTGCCGCAAAACGCTCAACCCAGCGCACCTGGTCGGCAGTATCAGGGACTTGCAAGCCTCGTGCCAGGGTTAGCCGCCTGAAGGCATCATCCGGCGCGAATCCTTCGGCGGTAAGCAATGCAGCCAGGAGCAAAGAGGAACGTCCGATTGAAGCTCTGCAATGGACAGCGACGCTGCGTCCGGCGTGGGCTTCGGCCCTCACCTCATCTACGAAGCGGGAGAATGATGCTGTGGACGGCGGCGTTTCTCGATCCGGGATGGGGAAGGATCGGAAGACGATCCCTCTGGCTTCACAAAGTTCCGCCTCTGATGAAAGGCCTAGCTCAGCAGCTTCGTCGGCCTGAAGCATGGAAACCAACACATCTACCCCAGCTCGCTTCATTTGATCCAGCTCGTCCTCCAGCCAGTCGCCTCCGCGAGGACGCGGAACGATGGCCAGGCGAAGCTGATTGCCAGTTTCAACCCAGTTGGGTTTCATACTGCGATATTACCGTGCTCATCACTAGCGGTTGCTAGCAAGAAGTCGGTCCTTCCCATCATCGGAACCGGCATCCCGTACGAAGCGTATCCACTGTCACAATGTCCGCTAAGCAAGTCGCAATCTGGAGCAGTGGCCTTTCACTGATCCTTATCGCCACATTCGCATGGTTTTCCTATACCGCTAATGGCCTCGCGTATGGGGCTGTTTTTGGGATCCCGAGTGAAGAGGCTGCAGCGAGCCTTTTCCGGGCTCGCGCTCTGCGATTTCTCGCGCTGGCTTTGACCGCCGAGGTGGTCGGAGTTGGCACGATAGTTTGGCAGATTCTAAGCGTTCAGAGCGGGGCGCGTAGGATCTTTGCCGCGATCGGAGTCTCGGTTGTGGTGTCAGTCGGCACGTTCGCCATTCTTCGCCCGTAATCACGTAGTCGGTCGCTGGGAGACGTGGACCCTACCGGGGGGGAGCTTACCGATAACGAGCCTGTCAGGCTGAAGGAGAATGGACGGATCCGGATCCACTAGAGTTGGTCGCGGAGTGGTCTTTCTAAGCTCTCTCCGAACCACCGGTGGCAGACGTGACTGCTCGGACACGGCCCCGCCAGACGATGACGCACACAGAGATCCCGCCAATGAACCCGCTCAGATAGGACATGTTGTGTGCCCAGAGGTCGGCATAGAAAGTATGGAGCATATGTTTCGGGATGGCCGTCGCGTAGTACTCCATGCCGAGACCTTGCAGAAAGTAGCCAGTGATTCCGGCGGCCAGAGCGCACAAGGCCATAATGACCAAAAGCCTGAGTAACTTTGGAAGAAGATCGTAAGCCGTCAGCCGCGGGCGCGAGCCAGCTCGTGCCGCGATCGCGAGCAATATGCCGAGAAAGAGACTTACCCACCAGGTAGCGAGAACTCCCCAACCGAGAGCCAGAAGTGTCGGCGATTGGGTGTGGAATACGTCGGGATGAAAGACCGTGAAGTACTCAAGACAGACGCGAGCCGTCACCTGATCATGCAGGACACCGTACAGGGCTCCGGCCAGGAGGCACATCGCAATGATCTTGAGGCTTTCCATGTATGGAGTATAGAGTTCGGCCGGTCATGCATTTGCAAGAACATCCTCATGGATGCCGGGATCGAGCAAGTTAGCTGAACTCCGCCGTGAAACGCGGTATCTGCTATCACCCTGGTTTTGCTGATGTCGGCGTTCTCCCAGCCAGCACTCGCGCCCAAAATCGATTGGATCCACTCGATTTCTACGTCGGAAAGAGAGCGCGGCTCAATGGCTCAATGTCTTTGGACTCGTCAGCACGAACAACTGAACGGTTCAATTTCAACAGTTGCGACAGTCGTTAAGTAAGGTAGGCAGGAGCATAGGTAGTTACCAGAATAGTCAGATTTCACAGGCGCGAATCGAGATTTGCTTTACGGACTGTCGATGCTTCGGAGTGACCGTCGTCTTTCATCTTCCAACCATTCGGCCTCATCGACGAAATACGCGACGAAGGTCAGCTTTTCTAAGGGGTTTAAGCCATGATCCATGGCTTCTCTCACTGGCTGCCATTCCAGCGCTTGTTTTCGGAAGTCGGTCTCGCACAACAGCTTTTGAAACCGAGTCCTCACCTCTGAGCAGGATCGATCGCAATACTCCAGCCACAATTCGGCCTCGTGGCGCGGGTCTGAGTCGGCGCTAAGCCAGTACATTTCACAAGTTCCATCCTCGAGACGAAATTGAAATTGGCCACCGATGCAGGCATAACCGAGAGCTTGGGCGTTCGCGAGTGCCTCTGGAAACAAAGCCGGGTGCCACCCGTACTCATTACCCTCTAAGCGTGCCCCCTCTGTGATT
>Ga0302324_100000442_pt1 | contig 112391 bp, 96 predicted proteins | sample Palsa_T0_1_FD_201949 | JGI IMG/M metagenome (GOLD analysis project Ga0302324, IMG submission 201949) | Peat permafrost microbial communities from Stordalen Mire near Abisko, Sweden - Palsa_T0_1 | ecosystem: Environmental > Terrestrial > Soil > Palsa > Peat permafrost | place: Sweden: Abisko... | reverse complement strand
CGTCGAATACGATCACCGGTAGTCCGGACCTTCAAGGTATTCGAGCAATTCTTCAACTTTGGTATAGTCCGCAGGCAATCCGAGGTTGATCGGTTTCACCACAAACGGCTTTCTGGCGGGCTGCTTCGGCGCCGTCAGCCCCATCCGCAAGCAGCGATTCACCACCTGTTTGAAAGGTTCGCCGGACTTACGGACTTCCTTGTTCAGCAGGGCCGTCACGTCGTCATCGAGGGTAAGAGTAGTTCGCACATCATGATGCTATTCCATTAGACATCATGATGTCAAACTCTTTTCAGACACTACCCTACCCCCGAACCAGATTGAATTTCTCTCCACAAAAGTGCTATATTTCCAACGTTTGATGGTGAGGTAACGTCATGAAACTCTACGCCTTGCTGGCGGTTTCCCTCCTTCTTGCCTGTACCCTTGCCGCTCAACAGTCGGCTGAGCTATCGCGCGGACCGGATGGCGGCATGCGGGTCCACGTCGGAGGTATCGAGATCCTTCCTGTCCCCGGCAAGCCCTTCTCGGGCCGCGACAGCATCGACTGGACTCGCAACCTCGAAGACGGAACCGTGGTCGCAACCCATCTCGACGCCAACCTTACCCGCGACAGCCAGGGCCGGATCTACCGCGAACGCCGCAGCTTCGTCCCCACCAATACGGGTGAGCAATCTAAGCTGAAGGACATTGTCCTGTTCGACCCCATAGCTCACACCCGAACAATCTGCTCGGTTGCGGCTCGCCATTGCAATGTCACCAGCTATCATGCGCCAACCTCGTTTACGCTGACGAAAGCCGGCCCGTTCGACAACGGCACACGCTACCTTACCCGCGAGAGCCTGGGATCTGACGTGGTCGACGGTTTTAATGTCGTCGGCACGCGCGAAACCACTTCCATCAACGCTGGCGCGATTGGAAACAGCCAACCGCTGGTCACCACGCGAGAGTTTTGGTATTCCCCCGATCTTCAAGTAAATTTGTCCGTCACTCGCAAAGACCCGAGGGAAGGCACGCAGACGATTCATGTAGTGGATCTCTCTCGCTCGGAGCCCGATCCGGCAATGTTCCAGGTTCCCGCCGGCTTTGTCGTCCAAGACCTGCGGCGCGTATCCGCGAAGGTTGAAAATTGATTTTGCCCTCGGACATTCAGCCTTAGACCAGTCTCAAGAAGGGAACTGCCTTCAGGTCCGCAGAAAGCAAGACGTAAGCGGCTCTGCAGAGCGGCAGGGCACCTTGTGCCAAATTAATTCCGGTTCAATAAATCACTCCACCTTGAAATGATCACGCTCAACGACCTTCGTGAAGCCCAAGCCCGCCTGCGTGGTGTCACCGTCCGAACGCGCCTTATCGAATTCCTCATCCCCGCAGACCTTGCCCATGGCCGCCAACTCTTCCTCAAGCCCGAAAATCAGCAGCCCATCGGCGCTTTCAAGCTCCGCGGAGCTTATAACAAGATCTCCTCACTCTCGGAAGAAGACCGCAAACGTGGTGTCATCACATACTCCAGCGGCAATCATGCGCAAGGGGTGGCGTACGCCGCCCGAGCGCTGGGCGTGAAGGCTGTCATCGTCATGCCCAACAACGCTCCCGCCATCAAGCGCGACGCAACTGCGGCGTTAGGCGCCGAAATCGTGTTCGTGGGCTCTGGCAGTTCCGAGCGCCAACTCAAAGCCGAAGACCTTGCCGCCCAGCACGGATATATCATCGTCCCTCCGTACAACGACGAGCACATCATCGCGGGTCAGGGCACAATGGGATTGGAGATCCTGGAAGACTTGCCCGACGTTGAAGCCGTCTTCGCTCCCGTCGGCGGAGGAGGCATGATCAGCGGCGTCGCTGCAGCCATCAAGCTGACCAAGCCCTCAACAAAAGTAATCGGCGTAGAGCCGGAATTGGCGGGAGACGCGCAAGCCAGCCTGCGCGCAGGAAAAATCGTCCAATTCCCTGCCCACGAGGTTTCCCGCACCATCGCCGACGGCCTGCGCACTCAAAGCATCGGCCCCATCAACTTCGAACACATCCAGCGCTTCGTCGACGACATCGTCACCGTAACCGAAGACGAAATTCGCGAAGCGGTCAGCCTGCTGGCATCGAATCCCAACACCGTGGCCGAGCCCAGCGGAGCCGTGGCCGTGGCCGGATTCCTGTTCCACCGCGGCCAACTCCCACGAACGCAACTAAACGTCGCCATCATCAGCGGCGGCAACATCGATCCCAAAATGCTCGAAGAACTTCGCCGCGGATAGCGACGGTCAAGACAAAGAATTAAGAAAACACAAGCACTCGTCTGTCTCGCTAACATCCTTCGCAGCCGGTTTTTGCTACACTACGCCTTCGTATGTCAACCATCGCCGAAACCGTCCCCGTCAAGCGAGTCCGCCTCGAATCGATCGACGTGCTTCGCGGCGTCATCATGGTCCTCATGGCGCTCGATCATGTGCGGGACTTCTTCGGCAAATCCGGCTTGAATCCCACCAACCCCGCCACCACCACGATTCCTCTGTTCTTCACGCGCTGGGTCACGCACTTCTGCGCGCCGGTTTTTTTTCTGCTAACCGGTACCGGCGCATATCTCTCGCTCCGCAAGCGATCCAAACGCGAGTTGTCGCAATTCCTGTTCACTCGCGGCCTCTGGCTGATCTTTCTGGAGCTGGTGGTGGTCCGCTGTCTCGGCTGGCAGTTCAACTTCGACTACCACGTGATTTTGCTCGTCGTCTTATGGGCGCTGGGGTGGGCGATGATCGTGCTTTCGGTGCTGATTTACCTGCCCGCCTGGCTGGTGACGGCATTCGGCGTCGCGATGATCGCGACCCACAACCTGCTCGATTCGATCGATTCCTCCAACCCGCTTTGGTCCATCCTGCATTCTCCCAATTTTCTTCTGAATACTCCCCGGCACATCGTATTCGTCACCTATGTGCTCATTCCGTGGGTTGGCGTGACTGCGGCGGGCTACGGTCTGGGACAGGTCTATCGCTGGACGCCCGATCGCCGCAAGGCCTTTCTTTTGCGCCTCGGCATCGGCCTTACCGCCGCTTTCATCGTAGTTCGTGGCATCAACATCTACGGCGATCCGCTTCCCTGGACCACCCAGAAATCCCCCGCCTTTACCGTGCTTTCATTCCTGAACACAAACAAATACCCGCCGTCGCTGCTCTACCTTCTAATGACGCTCGGCCCCGCGATGCTTTTCTTGTGGGCGGTTGACGGCAAGACGCCGCGATTCCTGCGGCCCGCTCTCATCGTCGGCAAGGTACCCATGTTTTATTACCTGCTGCACGTGCCGCTCATCCATGTGCTCGCGGTCATGGTGTGCTACGCGCGCTATGGAGAGGCGCACTGGATGTTCGAGTCAACCACCCTCCAGCAGTTTCCCATCACTCCGCCCCCGGGATGGGGATACTCTTTGCCGGTTATCTATTTGATCTGGGCCTTGGTCGTACTCGCGCTCTATCCGCTGTGCCGCTGGTTTGCCGCCCTGAAGCAGCGCCGCAACGATGCCTGGCTCAGCTATTTCTGAGTGCGGATGTCGCGTCCTGCGTTCGGCTTACAGTTCTGCTTCTGAAGAATTATGCCAAATAAACATCGAGCCGGCCCGTGCGCGGCCGGCTCGAATGGTTGGTCGAACTATCGGATCACCGCCTGCCTGATCAACCTTTACTGCACGGCAAAAATCAGGTCGTCGTGATCGTTGTATGGGCCCGTGGTGCACGCGGAGGACGCACTTCCCAAATAGCGGAATTGCGCTCGAACCGCCTGCAGACTGCCGGTGGGAAGCGTGAACGTGGCGGACAAGCTCTGCGCTCCCGCCTTCGTGGGCACGATCGTCTTGATCAAAGTCCAGGAAGGGCTATTGGCGTTGGGCGCAGAGTAAAGGTCGAGAGCGTCGGAGGAAAATCCGGCGTATGCCCAAACCGTTGCTGTGACCGTCGCCGTGGTGGCGTGGGTTAGCGCGCCGCTGGTGGAAGTAATCACGATGCGGTCGTTGGATTCGTCGGAGTGGAATACCCCCGTCGTGCCGTCGGCGCAGGAATTGTTGATGGTATTGGGTTGATTGGGTTCCGCCCCGTTGGTTATATGATCGCGCCCCAACAGCAGGGACGGGCCCGAGTCACACGAAGTACCGACGGTCGCGCACTCCGGCGCCTTGAGCGTGGAATTGTAAACAGCGGTTTGCGCTCCCGCGGACGAACTTACCGTTAGGGCGATGGTCGCGCTGTGGTTGAGTGAGCCGGAAGTTCCGGTCACGGTAACCGTAGCGGTTCCAGTGGTCGCCGTCGCGGAAGCGGTAAGCGTGAGGGTTGAGGTCGCGCTGCCGTTCGCCGGTGGAGTCACGGGGTTCGTCGAGAACGCCGCCGTCACGCCACTGGGCAGGCCGGTAGCGCTGAGCGTGGTTGCAGAATTGAAACTGTCTTGGCTGGTGATGGTGATCGTGCTGGTTCCGTTGCTGCCCTGGGTTACGGTCAGCGAAGCGGGCGAGGCGCTGATGGTGAAGTTTGGCGTCGCCGTTGCGTTCACCGTGAGAGCAAGCGTGGTGGTTGCGGTCAGGCTGCCGGAAGTTCCGGTGATGGTCACCGTCGCTGTTCCGGTGGTGGCCGTCGCGCTCGCTGTCAGCGTCAGCACGCTAGTCCCGGTTGTGGGGTTCGTGCCGAACGCTGCGGTCACGCCGCTGGGCAGCCCGGACGCGGCCAGCGTTACACTGCCGGTGAATCCGTTCACGTCATTCACAGTGATGGTGCTGGTGCCGCCAGCGCCGCCTTCGGTGATCGTCAAACTGCTGGGCGAATCCGAAAGCGTAAAGCTCGGCGTCGCCGCCCCAGTCAGAGTATTGATCAGGGTTGCTCCGTTCGGGCTTCCCCATCCAGTCACCATGTCGTAGCCAACCACGGCATTGTAGGACTTGCCGTCGCCGTTGTTGTTATTCCCGCTGGTGATGTCGTGGAAGTTGCTGTCGTAGCTGGAACCGAAGCCGATCGGGTAGATAAGCGGGTTGAGAAAGCCCAGAGTCGTGCTGTGATTGGTCACGTTCTGCTGATTGGCCAGCGCGAGATAGCCGGCCCAGCGCGGCGCCGCGTAGCTGGTGCCGCCAGTTTCGTTGTAGGTGCAATCCCCGTCGTCGCATAGGATGTTGTCGAAATTGGCTTCGGCAGCCACGTCCGGCAGGTCGCGTATGGTCGAGGACGCTCCGTTGGACGAATTGGCCACTCCTACCTGCCAGCTCGGAATGGCGAAGCCATTGTCCGCGGGGCCGCCGCTGCTGTCCGACCATGCCGTTTCCGACTCCCACGCTCCACCGGCGCCGTTCGTGGTCAAGTCGGTTCCGCCCACAGCCGTCACATACACATCTTCTGCCGGGTAACTGTCATCGTTATTGTTGTTCCCGGTATACGCTCCCGCATCGCCGGAAGCGACGAAAAGATTCTGGCCCTGGGCCGCAAATTCTTTGAAGATAGGATCGTCGTCCGACGTGTCATCCGGACTCCAACCCCACGAGCAGCTCAATTGTTTGGAAATGTTGTCGGTGGCCATTTGGTTGAATATGTCGACATCGCCCACGCCGATGGAAGAAGTGCCGGGAGCGATATAGACGCGAACCGAGGTCAGGCCGGGGGCCATGCCAATCGCCTGCGCGATGTCTAGTGCCTGTTCGCCATCGTCGCCGTCCGAACCCGCGGTGCCGCCATCCACCAGCACGTTGGTGATGGGAACGCTGTATGTCACTCCGCCTTCGTCCCCCGTCACATCCGCGGTCTCGTACCCGTCAAATTCCAGCAGTCCGACGGACTGGCCAGTGCCGGTGAGTGCGGTGCCGCCGTAGTAGGCTGCCCGCATGTCGGAGGGTCGGTAAGAGCCATCCGGTCCCGAGCCGGTGGCGTTGCTGTGGATTGACTGCCCCGCTGGAAGTCTCTTCAGCATGGGGCGCGGTATGGAGAAATCATTCAGACCCGCGATGTGCGCCACCGCCACACTCAGATCCAGGGAGGGCTCACGATCCGGCGAATAAAAAGTTCGATTCTCCGTAGTATGCTGATAGACAGTCATCACCACATGAAAAGCCTTCTCGATCTGCGCCACCGACCCGTTGACATCCACCAGCAGTCGATTGGGAGGCTTACCGGTCACGGTAAGACCATTGGCTTTCGCGAAATTGACCACGGCCGCGTAATCCTGCACCGTCGGGCCGAACTGTTCGGTGAATTGGGCTACGGTGAGAAATTGGCGGTAATCCGGACTCGCCGGGTCATAGAGCCGATCCAACAACCCTGTCAGCTCGGCCTGGTTGCGGAGCGGCAGCATGATAGCCAGGTTCAAACGTTGCGTGGGTGGAAGTAATCCCACCGGCACGGCCTGCCCGCTGGCCACTGCGGGGCGCACATGACTATGCAATACCTGTAACTGTTGCTGGGCTTGTCCTGAGGTTGTGAAAAACAAAAACGCGGCTGCGCAAATGAAGGCAGCCAGCACCGCTAGAGGGTGAGCATTTTTTCTCATGTTCTTAGTCCTGTCGATCTGAGATGCAAAACAATTTCGGCTATTGGAGCGCACGCACACCAAAGTCGCGGCATCTTAATGCACGATGAGCGCTTCCTGTCGGGTTTGTGTGAACTGTTACGAAAATGGAACGGCGTAACTGATTGGGTCCAATCGAGTGCGAACGTTCTCTTGCGGCGTCAGAGAACCGTGAACGGCATTCGCCAAACTGCACCCGAGTGCGGCAGCCTATCTTGTAGTCGCCTACCCGATAAAGACCCGCACGATGCGGGCCAGCAGCTGACCCGCGAAACCGAGCCCGATCCAGATCAGAACCACCTGATCAGATTGCCCTTGACCCCATCGACGATGAGCACTAACCTAGCATCATCTGGCCATTGGGGACAGCTTCGACAGCGGGCTAACTCCTTTGTTTTTAAGATTTTGCCCGTAAGTTGTTGCAGCTCTAAGATTTTCTTGAATTTTGGCGCTAAGTCGATGATTCCAATATACCGGGGGGGTGGGGGGGGTATCCCGCACTCACCCAAATTCCCATTTCGGAACTCGCGATTCGGACTCGCAGCCGTCGCCGCTAGCCTTCTTCTTCCCGTGCTCGCTCATGCCGACGCGTTGCGCGGCACGCTGGTCCGCGATGCATCCATTCACGTCGCTCCAGACGCGAACTCTGCCAAACTCGGCCACGCCGAACGCGGTTACGAACTGGTCGTCATTGATGCCAGTCACGACTGGGCTCACGTCGAAGCCATTCTCCGCGAACCCAAGAAAGACAGTGACAACGAGGAAGAAGCCGAAGGCAAAACCATCACCGGATGGGTCTCGGGTAAAGCTCTGGTCACCAGCGCCAATCCCAACGGCGATAAGATCGTCTTCGGCGAAGCCGCCGATTCTGAAGATGAGGCCAGCCGCCGCCGCGGCCGCCGCGATGCCGCGCAAGACGCCATGCGTCTCTACTACCGCGTCTACGATCTGTTTCCCAACTCGCCGCTCGCAGCTGAGGGCCTCTACCGCGCCGGCGACATTCGCTGGCAGATGGAACGCAACGATGTAATGACTCGCCCCTCCGCCCGCGAGCGTGATTCCTACATGCGCGGCGCCATCGACGAAACCTGGATGAAGCTGGTCATCAAGAAGTTTCCCGGCACCAAGTGGGCTGACCTTGCAGCCTTTCATCTCATCGAGAACAAATTGTGCGGCGACTGGCAGGGCGCGTCGAAATGTCCCGACAAAGAGGCCGATCTTTACGAAAGCTACGCCAAAGATCATCCCCAATCCCCGGCCGCGGCCGAGGCGCTCTATGACGCCGCCTGGCGCCGCTCCGCGCTGATCGAGATTTATAAAACCGAGCCCAATCAGAAAAAATCCGCGGAATCCAAAGACCGCGCTCAGGCCCTGGCGCAGAAAATCGTCAGCCAATATGGTTCGAGCGATTGGACCTTGCGCGCCGAGCGCTTGATCTTCTACATTCAGCAAGGCGTTCCAACCTACGGAAACGCGGCGGACTGAACTTTGCCCATCTATCAAGCTGTGGTTCTTGCCATCATTCAGGGTCTGGGAGAATTCATTCCAGTCTCCAGCTCCGGACACTTGATCATTGTGCGGCGGCTGCTCGGCTGGAACGAGCTTTCCCCGGCTCACGAGCTCACCTTTGACGTCGCGCTGCACTTCGGAACCTTGCTCTCGGTGCTCTTCTACTTTCGCCGCACCTGGTTTCAGATTATCCGCGCGGCGCTGGGAGGCAAGGTCGTTCGCTTCTCCGAAGCAGGCGGCTCCGACGTAAACCTGACCGCCGAAGAACAGAAAGACGAACGCATGTTGCTGTGGTTCCTGGCCATCGCCACGATTCCGGGAGCCATCGCCGGCAAACTGCTCGAGCACTCCACCGAAGATTATTTCCGTGAACACATCTTGCTGATTGCCGCGGCTTTGATCGTAGTTGCGCTGCTGATGTGGCTGGGAGAAAAAGCCAGCACGCTGCAGAAGCCGCTAACCCGCATCTCTTTCGCCGACGCGCTGATCGTGGGCATAGCCCAGGCCGCAGCCCTGATGCCGGGAGTTTCGCGCTCCGGCTCAACCATCACGGCGGGCTTGTTCCGCAACATGACGCGGGAAGCTGCGGTTCGCTTTAGTTTTCTGCTCTCCACTCCCATCATCGCGGGCGCAGCGCTATTGAAAGCCCACGAACTTCGCAAAGAAGGCTTGCCCGCCGGAATGCACGCGCCGTTCCTGGTTGGCATTATCGTTTCGGCCGTCGTCGGCTATGCAACCATCGCGTGGCTCATGCGCTACCTGCAATCTCATAGTCTGCGGGCGTTCATCATCTACCGTATTGTGCTGGGCGTGGTTGTGATCGCCCTGGCGTTTCTATGGCATATCGCGTAGGCAGGCTCGAGTTTCGCAGGTTTATGCCCTCGGTCATTAAACCAGCTCCAGTCGGACTTGGCGCCCGACCACAGCCGCAGCCTTTTGAAGCGTACTGAGGGTAATGGCATCATTGTCGGGATCGAGGAGCCTATCGAGGGCGGACCGGCTGGTGCGCATCCGCCGAGCCATTTCGACCTTGGTCAAGCCCTTCTGTTGCATGGCCGCCTCCACCTGCCGTGCTACGACCCGTTTGATAGCGGTCGCGCTGACTTTTTCATAGAGGCCTTCCTCACGAAGCCAGCTATCGAAAGTTGAGCCGATGTTCTTTTTCTTCACGCTCCGGTTCCTTTCTTTCGTCTGATTGCCAGGTCAATTTCCTGTTTGGGTGTCTTCTGCGTTTTCTTCATAAACCCGTGAAGCAGAACCATACAGTCGTGTTCAATGCAGAACAGCACGCGGGCGATGCGGCCATGCGGCAGACTGCTTCTCACTTCCCACAGTTCCCGGCCGAGCGAGCGTACTAGAGGCATCCCGATGGGCCACGAAAATTCAACGTCTTTGATGTCCTCGCCGATGATTCTACGACCCTCAGGATCCAGGCTCTTGAGCCATTCCCGCACCGGTTCTCGCCCGCTATCGGAGCGATAGAACCGTGCTGGCAGTCGCTTCAGACCTGTGTCCATGTAGTGTACCACTATTGGTACAGCGTAACAAGCGCCGCGCTAGCGGGAAACCACTTGTACACTCCCGGCAAATTCCGGCGTTGTCGGGGTCGCGAGTTCTTGTAATAATAATAAGGCTCTGGCCGATTGCGGCGTCGGGAACAAGCTCTTAAGCAGCTTCGTTTTCGGTGCGAAATCCCGGCCCAAATGGGTTTCCTGAAAAGCATTTTTAACCCGACCGCGAACCGGCGGCTCAACGAGCTGATCGGATTCCTGTTGTGCGTCTCCGCGCTCCTCCTTTTCCTCGCGCTGGCTTCGTATTCTCCGCTCGACCCTTCGCTCAACAGCGCCTCGGTGCTCACCGGCTCTCACGCTGCCCGCAACTGGATCGGCATGGTTGGAGCGTTCCTCTCCGATCTGATGTTGCAGTTCTTCGGCGCTGGCGCGTTTCTGCTGCCGGTGTTCTGCGCTGCGCTGGGAATGCGTTGGTTTCGTTCGCGCAAGATTCAATCGCCCATCGCCAAGAGTCTGGGCGCAACTTGGTTGGTGGTCTTTGTGCCGGCTCTGTTGGCGCTTTTGCCGGGACACTGGCGCTGGCTGAATGTGATTCCGATCGAAGGCTTGTTGGGACGCATCGTCGGCGACGTGCTCATCCACTATCTAAATCTCGCCGGCGCTTACATTGTTTGCGCCAGCGTGTTGGCGGTTGCTCTGTATCTTTCGACGGCGTTCTCATTCGCCGCACTGGAACTGTGGGCCCCGACGCGCTTTGCCTTCGTGACCGCGTTGTGGAATCGCTATCAGGATTGGCAGGAAGAACGCGTCCGAAACAAGCAGCAGCGGGAACTGGAAAAGCGGCGAATCTCGAAGCCTGTGGTGAAGACGCAATTGATTCCCGCGCGGCTGCAACAGACCGAACCAGCCTCCACGGAATCTCGCCGCACCGGCATCGAGCGCATGATGCAACAAGACGAAGACGAGCGCCCAGCGCTCGCGCCGGCCGCAGCCGCAGTCACTGGCGGAATCCTGGCGGAGTCTTTGCCATCGCCCGAGACCAGCGCGGCTGCCGATCCTAAGGTCGCCGAGCGCGCCGACAGCAGCCACAAGCCGAAAACCACGCTGCCGCGCATCGCCGGCGGCTACAAATTGCCGCCCAGCAGCCTGTTGCAGCGTCCCGACGAGCAGCAAGCGGTCGACGCCGGCGAACTCAAATTGCTGGCTCAGGTGCTGACTGAAAAATATGCCGAGTTTGAGGTGCACGGCCAGGTCACGCAAATCAATCCCGGTCCCGTAGTCACCACTTTCGAATTTAAGCCAGACGCAGGCATCAAATACAGCCGCATCACCAATCTCACCGATGATCTTTGCCTCGCGCTGAAAGCCGAAAGTATCTTGATCGAGCGCATGGCCGGAAAATCCACAGTCGGCATTCAAGTCCCGAACCGCGAACGCGAAATCATCTGGCTGCGCGAGAACATCGAGTCGCAGGAGTTCATGGGATCGAAGTCGAAGCTCACCATAGCTCTGGGCAAAGACATCAACGGACGCATCGTCACCGCCGATCTCGCGGGCATGCCGCACCTCTTGATTGCCGGTTCCACCGGCGCGGGCAAGAGCGTGGCCATCAATGCGATGATCATGTCGATTCTTTACAAGGCCACGCCCGAGCAGGTGCGGCTGATTCTGGTGGACCCGAAGCGGCTCGAATTGGGCAACTATGAAGGCGTTCCGCATCTTCACACGCCCATCATTACCGAGCCGAAGCTGGCCGCCAACGCGCTGCGCAATGCGGTGCGCGAAATGGAGCGGCGGCTGAAACTGCTGGCCGCGAAGGGCGTGCGCAATATCGACCAATTCAACCGCCTCTTCGAGAACGGCACGCCCAGCCTGTTTGAAGAAGATTCCGACGATAAACCGATTCCCTACATCGTCATCATCATCGACGAGTTGGCCGACCTGATGATGCTCGATTCCAGCAACGTGGAAGAGTCCATCACGCGGCTGGCGCAGATGGCGCGCGCTGTGGGCATACATCTGGTGCTGGCCACGCAGCGGCCTTCCGTGGACGTGATCACGGGATTGATCAAGGCCAACTTCCCTGCCCGAATTTCTTTCCGCGTAGCCACCAAGGTGGATTCGCGCACGATTCTCGACGCCAACGGCGCCGAAGCGCTGCTGGGCAAAGGCGACATGCTCTATCTGCCTTCGGGTTCGGCGCGAGTGCATCGGCTGCACGCCGCCTTCGTCACGGAAAAAGAAATCGCCGCGGTCGTCGAATTCTGGAAGGCGCAGGGCTTGGCCGAATATCAACAGCAGTTCCTAGAAGTTCCAAAAGATGAGCGGGAACCTGGCGATGCTGCGGTCAGCGGCGAAACCGGAGGCGATAGCGGAGCCGAAGACGATCCCCTCTATCAGGATGCGGTGAAGCTGGTGGTGGAATTCGGCAAAGCCTCCACATCGCTGTTGCAGCGCAGGCTGCGCATCGGCTACGGCCGCGCCGCGCACCTGATCGACTTGATGGAACAAGATGGAATCGTCGGCGCGGCCGACGGCCCCAAGCCGCGCGAAGTGCTGAAGCGCCCCGACTGGATTTCAGAAATCGAAGAGACCATGCGCTAGGTTCGTCTTCGCGTCTGACTTCGGTCTGGCCAATCCTAAGTTCCTGTGCCGCTCAGGGCGATCACCTGAGGGCTTTCGGGTGCATCATCCGTGATCGTGATCGATCCGGTTCTCAGGCCGTCCTCCGTGGGCGTGAAGACGATATCGATGTGACACGAGCGTCCGATGGGCAGGCTGCTGCCGCAGTTATTGGTTTGAGAAAAATCTCCGCTGGCGATAATGCTTTCGATCGCCAAACGCGCGCTACCCTTGTTGGTGAGAGTCACGCGCTGCGACGGGCTTGCCGTTCCTACCGGCTGGTTGCCAAAGGCAACGCTTTCGCGCGAGAGGGTCGCGGCGGCGGCCTGCAGAAGCAGGGTAACCGTGTTGTCTCCGGAGTTTGCCACCGCGATATCGAGCCGGCCATCCGAGTTGAAATCTCCAAAGGCCAATTGCGAGGGCCCTGCGCCGACCGCGGTTTCCAACGCGGTTTGAAAAGTGCCATCGCCGTTGCCCAAATAAATCAGGATCGCGTTGGCAGAATCGACGAGCACCAGATCGAGTTTGCCGTCGCTGTTGAAGTCGGCGGTGGTAATGAAGCTGGTGGTTTGGCCGGCATCGGGCTGGCCATCCTTCTGCGTGAAGGTCCCGTCTCCGTTGCCCAGAAGAACTGTCAAAGCCGTGGACCCAGTGTCGGCGAAAGCCAGGTCGAGAATGCCATCGCCGTTAAAATCTCCGGTGGTCACGGACTGAGGGAAAACCATCGTCGTTACAGGCTGCGTGGCTGCTGCGGTAAAGGTTCCGTCGCCGTTCCCCAGGAGGATCGTAACTTCTCCTGGCGGTCCGGTACTGGTTACGGCTAGATCGAGAATGCCGTCGCCGTTGAAGTCTCCAGTTGCCAGGGCTTCATCCTCGGCGGTTGCTCCCAGAGGGCCGAACGAGTCGCCGAAAGTGAACGTGCCGTTGCCGTTGCCCAAGAACACAAAGATGCCGGGAAAATCGACGTCGGTGACCGCGTTCGCAATATCCAGCTTGCCGTCACGGTTAAAATCGGCGATGGCGACCGGGCCGACGCCGTCCAATGATTCAACGTCAGTGTCCGCGGCAGTAAAGCCTCCGCTGCCGTTGCCAAGAAAGGTCGCAAGGTTCTTGCTACCGTCTCCTCTTGAGTACCATCCTGCGGCCAGGTCGAGCTTGCCATCACCGTTGAAGTCGGCGGCTGCCAGGTTTGGCGCTCCCTCCGTGCCCAAACTGTTTTCAAAGCACGTCGCCGAAGCGGTAGTAAATCCTCCCGCGCCGTTTCCCAGGAGAAGCTGAATCACTCCCGCGCCACCGAAGGTATAGCAAGAGTCGGGCTGTTCCAGATCGAGAATAGCCAAGTCGGCCTTGCCATCGTTATTGAAATCCGCAGCGACGATGCTGGCCGGCGAGAGGCCGACACCCAGGACTGAACTGGAAAACGACAGAGAGGCAGTCGGCACTGTTGCCGTGAATGGAACAGCATTGGACGCGCCGCCGCCGGGAGCGGGGTTGGTGACGGTTACTGTGGCCGTGCCCGGTTTGGCGACGTTGGCCGCTGGCACGATCGCCTTAAGGCGGTCGTGATTTACAAATGTGGTCGCCAGCGGAAATCCGTTCCAATTCACGACAGCACCGGTTACGAAGCCAGCACCGTTCACCGTCAAGGTAAGACCCGCGCTACCTGGCGCGATGCTGGATGGGACGAGCGGCTGGTTCACGAAAGGGACGGCATTCGACGCTGCAAACAAAGGCGCAGCCAAGAAAACAACCACCAGCAAGAGACGGGAGCAGCGCATATCATTCCTCTTTAAGGGAACCGGGAGTAGCTGTTCGGGGGGAAGAGGAACCAACAACCGCACGGAATTCTATGACAGCCGAAACGGCCTGTCAATCACGGCGTTTGGGCCGACACGGCGTTTGGCCGTCACGGCGTTTGGCCGACCCCCCGCGAACCGCCCGACAGTCCTGGGAAGCCGTTAGAATGCCTTCGGAACATCCCGCAGGAGCGCCGCCATGAAAGTTTTCACGGAATACTTGAAGTTTCATACCAAGACGCACCGTGCGTATGTGCACCTCACACCGCAAGTGGAGGAGATTGTGCGCAAGAGCGCCGTGAAAGAAGGCATGGCGCTGGTTTCGGCCATGCACATCACCGCCGGAATCTATGTGAATGACAACGAAAGCGGGCTTATCGAGGATATCGATCAGTGGCTGGAACACCTGGCGCCGTTTCGCAAAGATTACAAACACCACGAGACCGGAGAGGACAACGGCGACTCGCATTTGAAGGCTCTGCTGATTCATCATGAGGTGATTGTGCCCATCACCGCGGGCAAGCTGGATCTGGGCACGTGGCAGCGGATCTTCTACGCTGAGTTTGACGGTCGGCGCGACAAACGCGTAATTGTGAAAGTGATGGGGGAGTGAGGCAATTGTTAGTTGTCAGTGGCCAGTGGCCAGTTCGTGGTGATCAGCGTTTCGAGTTGCCACTTGCTCGGGGATGCGTGAATCCGTAAGATCGTGAATTCGCCGGCTGCTTCTTCTGGTGGGAATTCAGCAGGCGCAGACGCAGCAATTCGATAAGGAATATTGGAGAGATATTCATGAGCTCGGAAGAATTGCAGGAATTAAAAGAACACGCGGAAAAAGCGAAGGAAGACAAGTCGCTGGCGCCAGTGTCTTTGACCATGGCGGTGCTGGCGGTGGCGGTTGCGGTGGTGGCGCTGCTGGGGCATCGCGCACACACCGAAGAAGTCGTGCTGCAGGCTAAGGCTTCGGACCAGTGGGCTTTCTACCAAGCCAAGAATATTCGCCGGCACGGCGACGAGATGTTCAACGATTTGACCTCAGTTCTCGGCACGACCGACGCGGCCGCGCTCGCGAAGCTTCGAGGGAAATATTCCGAGGAGGCCGAGCGCTACAAAGGCGAGCAGAAAGAGATTGAAGATAAAGCGCGGGAATTGGAGAACGAAGTAGCCCTGGAGCGAAAGCGCACCGACCGCGATGACCTGGCCGAAGTATTTCTGGAAGTGGGGCTGGTGATTACGTCGATCACATTGCTATCGGGACGGCGTCTGTTCTGGAGCCTGGGGATTGTGATGGGCGTGGTGGGAATCGTAATCGCGGCTACGGCTGCGACGGTGCATTAGCAGCGGGCAGGGATCGGAGATCAGTGGTCAGTTGCGAAGCGCGCGGCGGGATTCGGTTTCTTCATCAAGAGTTCAGGCTAAGGGCCATCGCCATCTGAAGAGTTGTAGTCAGTGACCACTGGTTAGGCCGTACTGGCGCGGCGAGGAACACGATAGGCCATGGCGAATTACGGTTCAGTATGTTGAACCATCGCGCCTTTTCGTCCCAGCTCTTTCGAGGACTTCAACCATGACACCGATCCCGCGGGAAACCGGCAGTGCACTGAACCCGATCAACCACGCGCCAGACAGCTTCGACGCAACGCGCGACTTGCCCGCTGGATTCTGGGAATTTTTCCTGCCGCTGCATCGCGCGTTTACGCCGCGGCAGCAGGAGCTGGCCTGCCGGCGCATAGAATTGCTCCAGGCTTCGCTCGAAGGGCATAAACCCTCACATCGTTTCCCATCCGAGGCAGTGCGCAACGGATGGCGGGTTACGCTGCCGGCGTGGTGCCAGGACCAGCGCAACCAGATGACAGGTCCCGCGGACGATGGCGCGCAGTGCGTGAAGATGCTCAACTCTGGAGCGCCGGGCGTGATGCTCGATCTGGAAGATTCTTGCGTGAACGAATGGGAGCATCACGCGACGGGTGTGGCCAACATTCTGGCTTGCCTGCGCGGCGAATTGACCTACTACGACAAGAAGCGGGAGCGCACGGTTTCGATTCAGCCCAGCGGCACGGTGATTTTCACGCGTCCGCGCGGCTTGCACATGAGCCAGGCCGGATTGATTCCCGGAGAACTGGTCTCGGCATCGCTGTTCGATGTGGCCCGCGTTTTCTATGGCATTGATCCGGCGGCGCTGAGGCATTCGCTGTGCATTTATATTCCGAAATCAGAACTGGCCGAAGAAGCGCTGTGGTGGCGAGATTTGTTCCAGGCGCTGGCCAGATTTCGCGGGCTGCCCCAGAACTAGATTCAGTGCATGGCGCTGGTGGAGTCGCATCCCCTGGCGTTCCAGATGGAGGAATTCGCCTACCATTTGCGCGAACACCTGCTGGGTCTGGATTTGGGCCGCTGGGATTACATGGCGAGCCTGATCCATTTCAATCTGGATGATCCGGACTGGGTGCTACCGGATCGCAACACGATTCCTCACGATGTGCCGTTCTTTCAGAATCTGCGCGAATTGATGCCGGAGATCTGCCATCACCGCGGAGTTCTCGCCATCGGCGGGATGACCGCGTTGTTTCCCAGCCGCGAAGACGCCGTGCTGAACGCTCGCGCTCTGGCCGTGCTGGAGCAGGATAAGAAAAACGAGGCCAATTGCCTGATGGACGGAGCCTGGACGGGGCATCCCGATCAGAACGCGATGGCGGTGGCGCAGTTCCCTGCTCCGAACCAACTGCAGGCGCGGCCGAAGAATGCGAGCCGGTATCCGGACTTGCGGCCGTTGCCGAAGGGGGTGGGAAAGCGCACGCTGCAGGGCACGCGGGCCGCGGTGCGCACCGTCATTCGCTACCGGCACGGTGTTCTGAGCGGCAGTGGCGCCAGCCTGCTGGATGGATACATGGAAGATCTGGCCACCGACCGCATCTACCGGCTAATGATCGCGCAGCGGGTGTTGCACCGCGATTTGACGTTCATCGCGGACGAGAACGGACAGGACATCAAACACACTCCGGAACTCATCACACGGCTCTTCGACGAAGAACTCGAGTGGCTGCTGGGCGAGCTTTCCGCCGGGGGCGATTCGCAAGAACGCGAACGAGAGACAAACAGATTTCGCCGCGCCCGCGAGATCAGCGAAGCCATGGTTACCAACGGGGAGTTCAACCCGGTTTAAGCGCGCGTCCCCACAGTACAATCCATTTAGGAGAAGGCCCAATGCTGAGATGCTGACGCCGTCGGGAGACTAGGCCAGCTCGTACAATCTGCAGGCGAACTTAAAGCAAACGGGGCGAGCGCCAGCTCGCCCCGTTTTTGTTGCATCCGCGATGGGGGTGTGACTACTTCTCATGCGAAGCGGATAGTCCAGGTTAGTCGGCGCTGACCAGCGTGTCCTCCGCGATATGCTTCACATCCAAACCCAAACCCTTGGCCACACCTTCTCCATAAGCCGGATCGGCTTTGAAAAAGTGCTGGATCTGTAATTCCTGGATACGCCGCGGCACGCCGTTGCCGAGGCTGCCCACGATGTTGCTGATGAGCCGCTGCTTGGCGTCCGCAGGCATTAAGCGAAACAGATTGCCCGGCTGCGTGTAGTAGTCGCTGTCGCTGCGATGGTCGTGCCGCGCCACCGTGCCGCTGACTTGCTTTGGACGCTCCACGTAATGCTTGTCTTGCACGGGCCCGCCAAAGCTGTTGGGTTCGTAGTTCACCGCGGGACCGCCGTTTTCATCGAAGCGCATGGTGCCATCGCGATGATAGGTGGCAAACGGGCACTGCGGCTTGTTGATCGGCAGCGAGTCATAATTGACGCCAAGACGATAGCGGTGCGCGTCGGGATAGGAGAGCAAACGCGCCTGCAACATCTTGTCCGGCGAATATCCCAGGCCGGGTACGATGTTGCGCGGTTCAAACGCCGCCTGCTCCACTTCCGCAAAGTAGTTCTCCGGATTGCGGTCGAGCGTGAGTTCGCCGACTTCAATCACGGGATAATCCTTGTGTGGCCACACCTTGGTCAAATCGAACGGATTGAGGTGGTAAGTCTCCGCTTCTTTCTCCGGCATGATCTGCACTTCCACCCGCCACTTGGGGAAGTCGCCGCGCTTGATGGCCTCGAACAGATCGCGCTGAGCATAGTCGGGATCGATGCCACGCATTTCGCTGGCTCTTTCGCCGGTAAAGTTCTTGATCCCCTGCTTGGTTTTGAAGTGCCACTTCACGTAGAACAACTCGTTCTTATCGTTGATCAAACTGAAGGTGTGGCTGCTGAAGCCGTCCATGTGACGGTAGCCATCGGGAGTGCCGCGATCAGAAAACAGAATCGTCACCTGATGCAGCGATTCCGGCGAGAGCGACCAGAAATCCCACATCATGGTGGGCGACTTGAGGTTGGTTTGGGGATCGCGTTTCTGAGTGTGAATGAAATCGCCGAACTTGAGAGGATCGCGGATAAAGAACACCGGCGTATTGTTGCCGGTCATATCCCAGTTGCCCTCGTCGGTGTAGAACTTTAGGGCAAAGCCGCGAGGATCGCGCTCTGTGTCGGCCGAACCTTTTTCACCGCCCACGGTGGAGAAACGAATAAAAGTCGGCGTCGATTTTCCCTTCTGCGAAAACAGCTTCGCCGTCGTGTACTTCGCCATATCAGGGTTGGTGCAAACGAAATGCCCGTGAGCGCCCGATCCCTTAGCGTGTACCACGCGCTCGGGGATACGCTCGCGGTTGAAATGTGCCATCTTTTCGAACAGCAGAAAATCTTCGAAAACGACTGGCCCGCGCGGCCCGACGGTGAGCGAATTCTGATTGTCGCCCACCGGACGGCCCGCGTCCGTGGTCATTATTTTTTTCTTGTTCTCAGCCATGAAGCCTCCTCGGCAAGAAAATGCCGTCTGGGGTTGGATTGCCCGGTCTTGCCCTGAGCTGCCATCCGTGCAGCAACATCACGGGCAGGATTATGCCGGTACATGATTATTTCGGCGATAGGGTTAGCATAACGCCGCGAGGGCCTATACATCCAATATATAGTTCGGATACGATGAATAGGTACAGCCTATGGAACTTCATCAATTACGCTACTTCTGCGCCGTCGCCGACACCGGCTCTTTCAGCCGGGCCGCCGAGCAGTCGCATGTGGCGCAGCCCTCTTTGTCGCAGCAAATCCTGAAACTTGAAGACGAACTCGGTGCGCGTCTTTTCGACCGACTGGGCAGGTCGGTGCGGCTCACCGACCTGGGCAAGACGCTGCTGCCGCGCGCGCGCACGGTTTTGCGCGAACTGGAGGAAGCCAAGGGCGAAGTGATCGAACGCAAAGACTCCGCGGGTGGTTCGGTCACGGTGGGGGTGATTCCCACGGTGGCGCCGTACTTTCTTCCGCCGGTGCTCGCTTCGTTCACAAAAAAGTTCCCCCAGGCGCGGTTAACCGTTGTGGAGGAAATCACCCCCATCCTGCTGGAGCGGCTGCGCGCCGGCACGATCGATGTGGCTATTCTGGCCCTACCCATCCGGGGGCATGAGTTCGAAGCGTGGCCATTTTTGACCGAACCCCTGTTCGCAGCGATTCCGAAAAGGCATGCGCTTGCGAAGCGCCGCGTGCTCGCATTGAGAGATCTTCGCAAAGAGCCTTTCCTGGTGTTGCGCGATGGCCACTGTTTTCGTGACACTCTAGTCGCAGCCTGCGACCGTGCGCGGCTGAAGCCTAAGATCATCTTTGAGAGCGGACAATTCAGCAGTCTGCTCAGTTTGGTGGGCGCGGACATGGGCGTTTCCATTGTGCCGGAAATGGCGGTGAAGGAAAACACTTCCTGCCGTTACATCCGGATTGGCGACGAGGAAGCCACCCGGACCATCGGGGCTGTGGTTTTGCGAGGCCGCTCTCTGAGCCGCGCGCATCGCGGCTTTCTGGCCTTGGTTCGCCAGGAGGAGTCGGGACGAAGGCCAACAGCGGCGGCGTAAGGTTGGGAGCAGTTAGCGCGGCCGCGGTGCGCGAGTACTGGGCGCGGCTGCTGCCGCACTCGCCGACGGCGCGCGCGTATGGTTCAAGTGCTGACCCGGGGTACGATCATCTTCCGGCAATCTTAAGCATCTGATAACATTAAGAGCTTGTTCGAGATTTTGCTGACTTTTGGGACCCCTCCAAATACTCCGGCGGTTGTGGATTCTAGAGCGGAAGTGGTGGAACTGGCAGACACACCATCTTGAGGGGGTGGCGCCGAAAGGCGTGGGGGTTCAAATCCCCCCTTCCGCACCAATTTTAAGGCTGTTATGTTCGTTGCTTGTGAACTCTGGACGTTGACGATCCCTTTCATGTCAGCATGAAAACGGCAGATGTATCCGAACTTACCAGGCACCTGGAACAGCACGGAGCTGGATACACCTCCCGGAAACATCGGGCCTGCATTGAAGTAGTGAGGATCGTCGGGGAGGGTTTCAGCGGAGTGATGAGGCCTGCGCGCCCGTGGCGGAACGGGAGTTCGCCATCTTATTGGCCGAAAAGCGCAAAACAAATCCCAATGCGACGGAGATTGCGGACTTTGAATATGACCATCTCGTGGAGTTGGTCCGCCCTTCGCAATACGACTTCGATTCGCAAAGCGTCCGCCCCTACCTGCCCTACAACCATGTGAAGAAAGGAATCATGGATACGGCCGCGACACTTTTCCACGTCAGCTTCCGCCAGGAACTGAATGTACCCGCCTGAGACCCATCGGTCGAGACCTGGGATGTAATCGACAACGGAAAGGCGATTGGCCGGTTCTATCCCGACATGCATCCCCGCCCAGGCAAGTTCACCCAAGGGCCGAGTTTCGTGCCAGAGGTGAGGCCATCCGTGCGCGTAATTATAGCCTGTGCAGCACGTTGCACGAGGGTTCGGTGATTGTGGGTGGATGGTCGGCAAGCCGGAAGTTACAAAGTCACCGATCCCAACCTCCGGGTTGCCCGTCATTCGGGAGTAATCCAACCGAACCGTGGAAGATGGGTCTAACATTCCGCTCCAAGCCGAACGCCAATCCGGCGGACAGCAAAAACTGTTCGCCTTCCCACCGGAATCGGCGTTCACCTTCAGACCGGAATGCTGTTCGGAATCACAACGGAATCGTGTTCGGCTTCAGAGCGGAATCGCGTTCGCCTTCGACCGGATTCCCCAATCGCGCACGTCATCGGCAAACTCGCGCACCTTGGATGGATCAGGCTGCGCGAGCACACGCGTAATCTTCACTGCCGGATTTTGCGCAGCCGCGCTTTCCAGCAATACAGCGGTGTAGCCAAAGGAGCCGCTCTGCTTTACCTTCGCGATCAGCTTCGCTGCAACGTCACCGCCAACGGTGTCCGCAAGAACACGGTCGCCGGGTTTGAAGTGCTTCACATTTGCGCCCACCGCCCGTACGACGCCACTCACGTCGCGGCCCAGAATTGCGGGAAACGACAACGAAAAATCTGTCTGCCGCATCCCTGAACGCATTTTCCAGTCAATCGGATTGACGCTCGCAGCGGCTGTCGCGATCAGTACCGCACCTCCGCTAATCTGCGGTTCGGGAACGTTGTCTTCAAATTTCAACTTCTCAGGACCACCACAGAGCATACCGAGACGGTCGGCGTAGCGGTCTGACTGCCCGTCGGAGCCAATGTTGTCCGTGATCGAAACTCTGAATTGTTGTTACGCGGGATTCGGGACATGGACTGTGCTCTCTTTAATGTTCTTCGGGATTGTGCCAGCCGCCCACATCGATAGCCAAACGATCCGCCGCACCAGGTCCCCACGAACCTGGCTCGTAGGGATGCAAAGTTGTGACGTTCGCGAGGATGGGCTCGACAATGGCCCAGGCTGCCTCCACGGCGTCTTCCCGAACGAACAGCGTGGCATCCCCATGCATGGCATCTCCCAGAAGACGCTCATAAGCATCAACCTCGTCCGCGGTGTGCTCCTCGACTGCCGAAAGTTGCGCGGGCATGGAGACGAGTTCTTCGCCGACACGTTTCACTCGGGCGCTGAGGCTGAGCGAAATCTCACCTGGACCGAGACGGAAGCGGAAATGATTGGTCGATTCGCCAGCCAAATTGTCGAGCGGTGGTTTCCTAAGTTTGACCAGCACTTCGGTGGTCGTAACCGGGAGGCACTTTCCGGCGCGAATCAGGAATGGCACGCCCGACCACCGCCATGACTGAACCTCCAGACGGACAGCGGCAAACGTCTCCACCTTGGAATCAGGTGCGACTCCCTTTTCGTTCTTGTAGCTCTTGAACTGGCCTCGAACGAGATGCTTCGGGTCCAGTGGTGGAATTGCACGGAATATCTTGACCTGTTCATCGCGGATAGCCTCGCAATGTAAGCCGGTGGGGGCTTCCATGGCCAAGAAGGCTACGACCTGAAGCATGTGGTTCTCCACCACATCGCGGATCGCACCGGTGTCGTCGTAAAACTTACCGCGTCCCTCGATCCCGAACTTTTCCGCCATTGTGATCTGCACACTCTCGATGTAGTTCCGGTTCCAGATCGGTTCCAGAAAGCTGTTGGCGAAGCGAAAGAATAGAAGATTGAGGACGGCCTCTTTACCGAGGTAGTGGTCGATGCGAAAGATTCGCGATTCTGGAACCACGGCATGAAGAGCGGCATTCAACCGTTGGGCCGAAGCAAGATCTTTCCCAAAAGGTTTCTCGACAATGACGCGCGCATTTGTCATGGAGTTCGATTTTGCGAGAGACTCAACGACACTTGCAAAAAGACTGGGTGGAATCGCTAGATAATGAGCAGGACGAGTGGCTGAGCCAAGCGCTTTCTTCAATAGGTCAAAGGTTGCAGGATCCTGATAATCGCCGCCCACGTAGCGAAGCAACTTCAGAAGTTTGGCCAAGGCTTCCTGATCGATATCGTCGCCTTGCCGCTGGACGCTATCGCGCACGCGCTCTTTGAGATGTTCGTCCGTCCGCGCAGCCCTGGCCACCCCAATCACGGGTACTTCCAAATGACCATGTCGGACCATGTGATAAAGAGCAGGGAAGATCTTCTTATGAGCTAAGTCTCCCATGGCGCCGAATAGAACCAGAGCGTCGGCTGGCGCTGTTTCTTCGCCGGGTTTCCCTGTCGTGCATCCTTGTCTGAGATCCGGCATGAACTTCTCCTAATGCTTAATGGACAGACTCCGCGTCGTTCAAGCCTGGCTCCCCAATATTCGGTCCAGATTGAATGCGGCGTTGATCAGTGCTGATCCAACTTTTCGGGAAATTCCAGACCCTGCGCGACAGCGCGAAAGACGCTGGGTAAATCGAAGTCGGTGGACAGTACCAGTCAACAGAGCCGTTCATTCCCGACAGCTCAACCGTGCGCATGTTGCCGATAATCACGTACTTTTCGATAGGCTGATACAGTATCGTTCCGTTTCGTCGCTCCACTGGAAAGAACTCAAACTACTTGTGGGTGGTTGTCGTTTTCAGCTTGAAGTGTCTTCTCGCGAGCTTCGTGGCCGCTTTCAGAAGCTGCAACTGTCTTGACTGCCTTCCGTAGTGGCTTGCTAGTTCGCCCCGAACCTTTAGCCAATCTCATGGCTGCCGAAGGTTTACCTTTCGTAGTCTCGTCGCCAGTCTCCTCGCCACCCTCTGGCCTGACTCCGAGTTTACCGGCCGTCTGTGTATCGAGATGCCCTGCGACCGGCAGATTCTTAGCCTTCTGAAATCCGCGAATGCTCGCCCGGGTTCGGAGACCGAAGACACCATCGACCTCCCCGCGGTAGTGTCCTTTGCCCTGCAGAGTTTGCTGCATTTTCCTGACATCGTTCCGATTCGTGACCGCAGGCACTTCTTTGTTGAGGTTGGCTCCCAAAGCGAGCGGCGTTGGACGTGGTCTCGGGACCCCCGTCGTCAGCAATATGAAGACAATCCCAGCCCACGCGGTTTTGCCTGCTAACAACATTCCTTCTCCTCGATAAGTTCGGTTTGACGTCAGATATCGTTCGGACAGTGATAAGGAACCCTGTTGCTGTACCTTTTGCCGCATGAACTAGCGATTATCCGCTACAACTATCGGTCGGTTGAGTATGTCCGCGGCCTGCGTCAGAGTCAGATCATCGGATACTCGGTGGAAATCCTGATGGTTTTCCTTCTTCTGCACACCGATGCTCGCGAACAGAAGCGCTTTGCCTGTCATCTCCAAACTCAGGGTAGTCATGTCCCAATGGCCGGGGACAACTTCTGCCTGCCTGACCTCAAAGTGACTTCCCTTGTCCAAGTGTCCCAGCAGACCGAATCCGAATTTCACCGTCTGTGTGAGATGACCATCAAACCCAGCCAGTCGCTCCTGTTTGCAGTCGACCCACATCTCGCCTTCCATGTCGTGGAAAACACGGGCCTCCAGGGATGGAGGGTGAAAACCCGGGTTTGGCCTGAAGCTCAGCTTCACCAGGTTTCCGTCGCCACCCGCGTAGCTGAATACAAATGCATCAGGCAGCATCTCGAACAACCGTCTCCCCTGTAGGGTCTCGGCGTCCAGAGCTCGCCGCAATTTTTGTTGCGCACTTCGACTGCTCATTAACTCCCGCACACGCTCGTCCTCTTCCAGCTGTTGTTTCGCGGTAAGGGGGCGGTCGTTAATAGATAGCAGTCGACTGAGAGAACCTTCTTTGGTCTCAACAATTTCCTCGACCTGTTTCTTCCCATACTGCTCTTTTTCTAATCGGTACATCCAGTTGGTGTGGTCATCTTGGAAGGTTAGTTCGTTAGTGACTACCCGCCGCGCGAGGTCGTTGGCCGATATTGGGCTGTTGGGAACGGATTGAGGACGCGCGGGTACGCCGAGCAGGATGATAGTCAGTATCAGGACTACGGAGTTGCGTTTCAGTGTCACAGGCAATGACGACGCCGGTCCATCGCACGTTTTGAACCAGCTATGCATTCCGCCATTCCTCCAATGAGACAGTGCTGCCCACGATAGAACGTTCGGGCCCCCAGCGGGTGAGTTCCTCGCAATTCCTATCATGAACGAACTGCACCTAAGAAACTGGTCAAAATCGCGCACTCTCCCTGACTGCTCCCCGGCTTGCGGTAACTCTGAATCGCGTTAGTCCGCTTATTGCTTCGCAATCTGCTCGAACTCCTAGCTAGGTTGAAACAATCGCAAGAAATGAGCAATTTGGTACAGCCACATTGTGGTGGTGACACTAATTATGTCCGCTCGCTCGGAGCGGCGCCTAAAGAGACAGACAGTCCTTTGGGGCAAGCACATGTTGGTTTCGGCCGCGTTGGCATATTTTAAGGAGAACAACATGAAAAAGCTGATGACAATTTGTTTCGCCCTGGCCTTGCTAACCGCCGGAGTCGCTTCGGCTCAGGACACCATGCAGAATGACAACATGAAGGCTGACGCCTCGAAGAAAGCGGTTCAGGTCACAGGCAAGGTTAGCGATGACGGCAAGACCTTTGTGAGCGATACGGACAGCAAGAGCTGGACCATCACAAACCCAGACGCCGTAAAAGGGCACGAAGGGCACCACGTCACTCTGACAGCACACGTTTATGCGGACAAGAACGAAGTCCACGTCATGTCGCTCAAGATGGCGAAGTAGCAACAGGATGTGGAAGTAATCGGCCGATCACCGTGCCGACGACCGAAACGGTGAGCGGTTTCAGGTTCGCAATCGAGCGCCCTTCAACTGGGCATGCGAATCCGTTGAGGGAGTCAACAATCATCTGGACGGTGACCGGAACCCTGGCGTCCTCGTCGGGCTCGCTCGGCTGCGTTGTCTTTGCTACTGGCCCCCGTCCCCACAAGAATGCCGTACCAGGGGCCTGAGATGTCAGCCAAGACGGCGGAAAGAAGTTGATCAAATGGGTTTCCTTAGATATCGGCATTTTCTTAGTTTTGACGCTCGCTGCGCTCGCGGGTTGCACTCAGCAACAAAACGCGCAGGACTTAAAGGAGCAAACCGCGCAAGCAACAGCAGATGTGAAACGCGATGCCAAGGCTGTGGCGGCAGGGATCAGAGAAGGCTGGAGCCGCGACAAGCAACTCGATTTGAACACTGTTACAAGAGACCAGTTGCTGAGCCTGCCGGGTGTGACTGCGGCAGAAGCAGACCGGGTAATCGTAGGGCGTCCCTACAACGAACCCGGCGAAGTGGTGACGCGGCGGATTATGCCTAAGACCGAGTATGACAAAATTGCAGATCGGGTTACCGCTAAGAAATGACGTCCACGCAATGGTGGGAACCGAGATCTTCCGGTCCGCAAAACCTCCGTCGCTTTCCAGGCGGGATTCCTCCCGGCTAGCCGAATTGCGATATACGCCAACAAGACCGTCAAATAGCCGGAGTCCTATTCCCAGCCCATATTAGCCGAATCTACTAATAGGTTCCGCATATTGCCCTGGAGTATCGACCTTTGGTAAAACCCCATGAGTTTGTTTATGAAAAAGACGGTAATTCTGATTCTCTGTCTATGTGGTGTAGCGCGAGCGCAAGGCTCTGCTGTCTCGTCGCCATTTGGCACAGACCCGAGCGCCCGACCTCAGCAAGGTGGTTCGGCCACTCGGGGGGAGTTTGCGCCGATCCTTGATTCCGAGAAACGTCCGATCACGGCGGGTGGTTTCGTAAAAAATGGCCCGGTCATATTCAGGGACATCGCGGAGAAAGCTGGCTTGACCACCTGGCGCCACACGATGGGCACTCCAGCGAAAAATTACATTCTCGAGACCACCGGTTCGGGAGTCGCTCTCCTGGATTACGACAATGACGGTTGGCTCGACATTTACATGGTGAATGGTTCCACTTTTGATGCGCTGAGTGGCAAGACCGAACCGCCGCACGCCGCGCTTTTTCACAATAATCACGATGGAACATTCACTAATGTCGCCGAAAAGGCTGGGGTTACCAACGATCGTTGGGGTTTTGGAGTCGCGATCGGCGACTATGACAATGATGGCTGGCCCGATATCTACGTCTCCAACTACGGAAAGAACCGTCTCTACCACAACAACCACGACGGAACCTTTACCGACGTAGCGGAAGCGGCGGGTGTCGCGCTGGGAAACTGGTCCACGGGAGCCACCTTCGGCGATTACGACGGAGACGGTAGGCTGGATCTTTTTGTCCCTGGATACATTCACTGGGACATGGCGCATCTTCCGCCCACACCCAGTTCCGCTCCCAACGCGATCTCGTTTTGCCAGTTCCGCGGTGCCAGTGTTATGTGCGGTCCGCGCGGACTAAAGGGCGAACCCGATCACCTGTTTCACAACAATGGTGATGGAACATTCACGGACGTGAGTAAACAGGCGGGCGTCGCCGACGACGGGCACAGCCGCTATGGATTTACTTCCGTGTTCGTTGACGTGGACAACGACGGCAAAGTGGATCTGCTCGTCGCCAACGATTCGACTCCTAATTACCTCTACCTTAATAAGGGAGACGGAACATTCAAAGATGTCAGCATCCCCTCCGGCTTTGCGTTGAATCAGGACGGCCAGGAAGTCGCCAACATGGGCATGGCTATTGGCGACTATCGTAACAACGGCTTGCTTGATCTCTACACCGGAACGTTCTCGGACGATTACAAACCGTTATTCCGCAATGAAGGCAAAGCTCGGTTCACGGAAATCGCAACCGAGATGGGCATGGCAGACGTCACCTACCCATTCCTGACCTGGAGCACCGAGTTCATCGATTATGACAACGACGGCTGGAAGGACATCCTTTCCGTCAACGGACATGTATTCCCGCAGGTCGATCATCACAATTGGGGCACGTCGTGGGCGCAGCGGCCTTTGTTATTCCACAACCTGAAGGATGGCGAGAAGTTTGAACTCATGCCCGCGGTTGAAGGTACGGGCCTTGCGCTGGTCATTCCGGGCCGCGGGGCAGCCTTCGGCGACCTGTTCAATAATGGGAAGATCGACGTTGTCATTAACTGCATCGATCATGTCCCGGCGCTTTTGCAGAACGTGAATCCCGACAAGCATCACTGGGTCGGCCTCAAACTGGTCGGCGGACCCAAGAGTCCGCGGGATGCGGTTGGGGCAACCGTCTACCTTACTGCTGGCGGTATGCGTCATCGGGAAGACGTTCTCAGCGGGGGGAGCTATGAGTCCTCCAACGATCAGCGTTTGCATTTTGGAATTGGGGACTCGACCGCCGTGGATAAGGTGGAAATTCACTGGCCCAGCGGATCGGTGGAGTCTGTGGCTCTGCCAGCCGTGGACCGGTTCTTCGCTGTGGAGGAAGGCAAGGGATTGGTGCCCAGCGTTTACGACACGTTGCGGTGAACCCCGGCAAGTAAGGTGCTCTGCTAAGTGTTTTTTGGGGAAGTGCACAGCTTCGGTCGCGCCGGAGCGATAGGCTGAAAACTACCTTCTCGCTTTAGCGCTTGCGTTCGGTGTTGGGCGGTCAAAATTTAGCCGCGGTTCAGCAAGTCTCGGCGGAAATCTAGGTGAAGCGTCTATGACCTCACGAATGAAAAGCGCGATTTCGCGAAAGGTTTTGATCGTTGCTGTTTTCGTTTGTGCTTTGCCCGTGGCATTCTGGGGCCAGACGGATAGAAACGCCGACGGCACAGACTACAGCGTCCAACGAATCAAGCCTCCCTATGACGGCGCCGCCAAGCCCGTCGATGCTCCCGCTCCGTCGAGCGAAGAAGACGATGCCCGCAAATACTACTCCGGAAAAATTCGGGAGAGTTACAATTTCCGCTTCGGCCCCAACAACATCTCCACGCCCGGCAACGCCAAGTCGGTCGGCGGCGACTTCGTTCAGCCCGGTGCCTTCCCGAGCGCGAAGTATTGCTCGAAATGCCACCAGGAAGCTTATAGCCAGTGGCGGCAGGCACTGCATTCGAACTCCTTCCGCACGCCTTTCTACCGCACCAGCGTCAACATTCTCATGCGCACCAAGGGCATCGAATTCGCTCGCCATTGCGATAGTTGCCACAATCCGATCGGCGTGCTGGCGGGCGGCTTGACCCAGAATTCCCAGGTCGATCGCGGCTTTGATGAAGAGGGCCTTACTTGCACAACGTGCCACTCCGTTCAAGCACTACAGCCCACGGTGGGCAACGGCGGCTTTGTGATGGGTATTCCAGCGGTCATATCCGACGAAAACGGCAACCGTATTCCCGGCCAGGTGCCTTACGAGATGATTTTCGACCACCCCGAGCGCCACGCCAAAACCGTGATGAAGAGTTTTTATCGGACGCCGGAGTTTTGCTCTGCCTGCCACAAGGCCAACTTGCCCGCCCCCCTGAATGATTACAAATTCGTTCGCGCGTTTACGGTCTATGACGAGTGGCAGAATTCGAAGTTTTCCAAACGAAATCCCCTGACTTTCTATTCGGCGGATTTCACTACCTGCCAGAATTGCCACATGAAGCGCTCCGCTCCGGCGCTGTTTGAGGTCGGCGCAAAGAACGGGACGTTTGCGTCGCACCGCTGGACCGCGGGCAACACGGCTGTGCCTTTCTACTACGGCTTCGACGAGCAGCTGCAAAAGACGATCGAATTCCTCAAGTCGGGTAACTTCCTGAATGTAGATCTCTTTGCCATCAAGAAAATGGATACTCAGGCGAGCGAAGGCAACTCCGATGGCGATGGACTCATCGCGCCACTCGGCTCCGTTCCCTTCCAACTGAAGCCCGACGATACGATTGAGACCATGGTCGTCGTCCAGAACAAGAACATCGGCCACTCGCTCATTCCGGAAGTCCGCGATCTGTACGAGGCATGGGTCGAGTTCGAGGTCAAGGGCAGCGACGGCGCCGAGATCTACCACAGCGGCTTCCTCCAGCCCGACGGCTCGCTTGACCCGCGCGCTCACAGCTTCACCAATCGTCCGGTCAACGAAGACGGCGGATTCGTGGACAACCACAAGGTGTGGACCATCCACTCGGTCGCCTACGACAGCACCGTCCCCGCTGGCCGTTCCGGGCTAATCCGTTACGAGTTTCACATTCCGCCCGGCACCAAGGGTCCGCTTACCATTACTGCCCGCGTCAACTATCGGCACCTGCGGCAAAGCTATCTCAACAATATTTTCGGCAAAGATCATCCTGCCTATCCCATCGTAGAAATCTCCAGCCGTGTCCGTACGCTGAATCTGGGCGATAACCCGGCGGCCGAGCCCGATCCGCAAGACAATCCCGAATGGATGCGCTGGAACAACTTCGGCATCGCGTGCCTGGATCAGTTGCAATATGCCGACGCCGTCAGCGCGTTTGCCCACGTGGTAAAGCTGCGTCCGGACTATGCCGACGGCTACACGAATATCGCGCTTACAAATATTCTCTGGGAAAAATATGGCTCGGCTCGAGGCAGCCTGGACATGGCGCTGGCGCTCAGCCCCGACAATGCGCGCTCTCTCTATTACATGGCGCTAGTGGAACGCCGTTCGGGAAACTCCGAGGCAGAGGTGGCGGACTTGGAAAAGGTGGTTACGCAGTATCCGCTGTCATCGGACGCTCGCAGAGAATTGGGGAAATCGTACTACCGTCTCAACCGGCTGCAAGACGCTCAAGTTCAGTTCGAGGCGTTGCAGAAAATCGAACCGGATGACGTGGCCGCGCACTACAATCTTTCTCTTATTTATGCCCGGTTAGGAATGGACGAGAAGGCATCCGAGCAAGCGACGCTTTTTGCCGATAAAAAGGCTGATCCCAATTCGCCCACCTATTCACTGGAGTTTCTGCGCGATCATCCTCAAATTTCGACAGAGAGCGTACCTTGGCACATGCACAGCGATCCGTCACCGAATGTCGCCGGCGACCCGCCGCAGCAGCTGAACGTAGCGACCAAACGCTGACGGGATCCAAAGGGTTCTGGGCAGGGCATCGCTTCAGCGGTGCCGCAAATGCGGGACTATGAATCTGCGCCTTCCGGCGGGGCGCCATGGTCAGCTTTCGGAGGAATGTTACTTGAATCGTCTTGCTCAATATCGCGCGTCATTGACTACCCTCTTCGTGATGGTGGTTCTATTTCTGCCGGCGCACGCCGAGAATACCGAGGTGTGCCCCTGGATGAACGCCGCCACGGCCGGCGGTTTCCTCCAGGGCACGGTCACCTCCAATGTCACCCGCCCTGCAAACAAATTCGATGCCACCTGCGAATTTGTCCGCCACGATGGCAAGATTCTCGTCGCCCTGCGTATCGAAGTAACCACCATGAAAGATACGGCGGTCGAATACCCGTCCTACATCTCCAAGTGCGGCACGGACGCGACGCCGATGCGCGCCATTGGCAACGAAGCTCTTGTTTGCAGCCTCAAGAAGAAGAACCAGATTGTGGAGCAAGTAATAAGCCGAGTGCGTGAACGTGCTTTCATCGTGCGGGTAAGTTCAAACGCGAATCCACCGGAGCAAACTGTGCTCCGCGAAAAAGCGCGGCAAATCTCGGAACAGGTGGCCGGCTCCTTGTTTTGAGGAAGCGCACTCAGAGATAGCTCCAGACCGCTTGGCAACGGCCGGTCAGGTAGCGGGTTTCCTGTTTTGAAGATATGTTCCGGAATGCGCGCCGTGCGAGAGGTCCAGCGGACAACTTCCCTGCAAAGTCATTACTATTTCGGCATAGTCGACAGAGCGCCCTCACATTGATCCAACATCGCGCGTAGCTCAGAGTCCGATGGATGGGCGTCAAGAGCTCTGCGCAGCGGGCCGATTGCCCGCTCGCACTGATGAGCCGCAAAAGCGGCCCGGCCCCAGTTGCTGTCCACTCCTGATAGCGTGGGATTCCATTTCGCCGCAAGCTGGAAAAATCCTGCGGCCTTGGCAAACTCTTCCCTGATAGCCGCGTGAACGCCCAGATTGTTGTAACTGCCGGCGATCAGAGGCCCAGTCTGTTTGGCAAAGGTCTCCAACTCCTCCACCTCCGCGGGCGTCGCCACCCGCGTCCTTTCCAACGGACTCCGCTCGACTTGCTCACCGCTGAGTTTCGATCCGGACTGAATGTCGCGCTTGGCCAGCAACTCCTGTGATATCTGGAGTTCGTGTTCTCCCTCGGCCATATTTCCGTTTGTCAAAAGCAGGCGTCCCAGCCGATAGTGTGCACGTTGAATCGCGTAATTATTGCGTGCGGGATCGACAGTGAGTGCGATGGCTTTGCGCAGTGCAGCTTCCGCATCGGAAGCTCGCTCCGTTTCCATGTAAATCTTGCCCAGTTCGTCAAAATTGTCTCCATCTAGAGGATTCAGGGCTACTGCGCGCTTGTAATCGATTTCAGCCTCGTGGTAATCATGCCGCCTCAGAGCAATCTGTCCTAGTTGTGGATAACTGAACGTGTCGTTGGGATGGAGCGCGAGTTCCTTGCGGAATTCTGCCTCCGCCTTGGGGAAATCTGCCTCCGAATTGCCCATATACGCCGCGCCCAGCGAGTAGTGCGCACCCGGCATCTTGGGATCCATCGCTATGGCTTTCTTGAACTCCTCGATCGCCCGATCCGGAACTCCTCCCATCCCATAGATACGGCCAATCCGCATTCGAACTCCTGCCGTATCTCCAAACTGCGCCACCACCTTCGCAAATATCGGCGCTGCGGCCTTAGGACCATTCGTGTCCAACACAGCATCGCCGAGGGCACACAAGTTGTCGATACTCGGATCGATGGCGATGGCCGCCTGGAATTGCTCGCTCGCCGCTTTGCTGTCGCCCAGTGCCCGGAACGCGCTGCCCAGCACTCGGTGTACCTCGGCCTTCTGCCGACCGGTCGTGCTCTTTGTATCCAGATCTCCTGCCGCCTGCAACAGAGATTCTGCTTTCTTCGGATCATGCGCATCCAAGGACGCGCCGGCATAATCCATCAGCAAGCTGAAATCGGTTGGGGACAGCGTCAGGGCTTCGTCATATAGGGGAGCCGCATGCGCATAATCTCCGGTGTTGGCGTGGAAATTGGCGATGTGATCCAGGGCTGCGACCAAAAAGCGTGCATGTTCCACATCCGCCCGCGCCAAGTCCCCGGAAGATTGGAAACGATAAGCCGCATCGTAGTGTTGATGCATGGCTGACTTCTCGGAAAGTGTGGCGGGAGCCATTTGAGCGCTGACCGTACTGCCGGTGCAGAGTAAGAGCATCAGGACCCCAACGCGCTTCGGGGTCGACCATCGGCAACAAAATCCGCCGAGCTTCATACCTCTGAATAAGATCTTGATTGAGGGGGGAGAGTCCGGTCTGGTATGGATGGCCATTTTGATGGATATGCTGAGTGATCGATGCACTCAATTACAACCGCTGCGAGCGGCGCTATCGGGTTGTTCGCGTTGATTGACTGTACATTGATCGCATCCATTTCACTTCGGCCTTTGTTCAGCCGTGATGGCATAGCCATCGGCAGGGCCACTGGTCCTAGCTCGCTCTCAGGTCAACTTGTCGCACTGGGCTGAACGTGTCCTTGACGCTGGTATCCAGCGTATAGACGCACGGCTGACGGGCCGGCATTCCTAATGCATCATTCGATAAAGTGTCAACGTTGGCTTTGCGCAGCCCTCAGTTTCTCGCGAACCTGCCGTGCCTGATCGTTTTTCGGATCCAGCCTGATGGCGTTGGCGACTGCGTCGAGGGCTTCAGGGAACCTGGATTCCATACCGAGTGTTGCTGCCAGATTCACCCAACCTTCTGCAAAACCTGGCGCAGCGCGAACGGCCAGGCGGAAGTGCTCTTCCGCAGAAGCGAAATCTCTATCGCGTGTCGCCAGATAACCGATCTGGTTATGGGCGAGGGCAAAGGTGGGATCAAGTTTGATTACCTGCTGCAAGACTGCCCGTTCAGCCGCGGTGTCGTCTGTGCGATCGAGAGCCATGGCCAATCTGTAATTGAGTAAGGCGTCGTTGGGGGAGGCTTCAACAGCTCCGCGATATAACGCGACCGCTCGCTGAGAATCGCCAGCCTTGAGCGCCGCTTCAGCCTCTTCCGCCTTCAGGGCCGCCACCGTTCTATCAGACTCAACTTGCAATTTTTCCTGGGTGAGCTTGGATTGTTCCTCGGCTTGTTCATCCTCGCCCAGTGCACGCAGCACGCTTGCGAGTTTGTAGCGGACGTGCGGTTCGGCTGCCCCGGCCCCAAGGGCAAGCGCCTTTTCCAGTTGCTCCTTGGCTCCTGCAGGATCGTTGAGCTCGGCCAGCACGACCCCCAAGTTATATCGGCTATTAAAATGATTTGGATTCAGCGTGATCGCCTCTTCCAGGTGCTGTCGGGCAATACTGTATTCGCCCGCCTCACGTTCCAGCATGCCGTTCAAATACAAGACTTCGAAATCATGCGAATGCGCGGCAAGCAGCCTTTTCGCCAAGGGCCGCGCTGTGTCCGTGTCGTGATTGAGAACAAGAACGTGCAGGTACAGGCTCTGCGCTTCCACACTGTTCGGATGCAGCCGGACAGACTCTTTGGCTAACTGCAAAGCCTCTCGATTACGTGTTTGATTGACGTATACAGTAACCAGCGCCTTCGTAAGGCGTATGGAGGATGGGTTCGTATGCAAAGCTGGCGCCAGAATCTGCGCTGCCTGATCGAGCATGCGAGTGTGCGCGTAAGCTTGCGCCAAATCCATCGTGAGGGTTTCGTCGAGAGTAGCGGAACGAAGGAGACTGATGACCGCGATGTAATTGCCCTCAGCAAGAAACAGTTTGCTGAGTCCCTTGAGCGCTACCACGGAACCAGGTTCGAGCCGGAGCACCGCTTCATATTCGGCTTTGGCCCTGTCTCTGAGATGCAATTCCTCGAACGCGGCCGCCAGGAGGACGTGCGGCTCTATGACCTTGGGCATACCTTGAATCGACTGCTGTAGCGGAGTAATCGCAGCCTTCGGATCGCCAGTTGTATAGAGAGTCAGGCCGAGGAGATAGGCTAGATCCGCCGAATCCGGTGCTAGCTGGAGACCGGCGCGGAAAGCTTCGATGGCGCAAGGATACTGCTTGTGATCTCCAAACCACTTGCCCAGTTCGATATAGGTCGCAGCGTCCGGGTGGTAGTGAGTGCGGAACTCCAGAGGTTGTGGGCCGACGCATGATGCTCCTATGGCGAACGGAGCTATGCCAAGACAAGCTACGAGAGCAAATGCTGCCTTAAGTAACATGAGGTGTCTAGATATGAAGCTCGTTGATCTGCTCACAGGAGAAACTCCCAGAAATGCGCTCAATTGGACCCTCCCTTACGAATACCGCATCGAGCGATCACAAATCGATTGCATGGGTTTCACTTCGGCTGCCGTTCAGCGGCGTGGCCAGTTGCAGGTCGAGCTACGGCATACATTTCTTTGGCAATCTTCTCCGTCAATCCGCCCTGATACAGGTCGAAGTGATTGCGCCCTTCTGGATACGTGAAGCTGGCTTTCCCTCCCAAATCCTTGATCGTCTGCTCCAGCAAGTGTGCGGATTCATCCAGGTGGAAGGTATCGGCCGTACCCACTGTCATGTGAATCTTTCCGTTCAGCAACGGGCCGATTGTTTTCCAGTTTGTCCGTAGAAGATTGGCAATGTCATAGTGCTTCTCCCAGTAGGCGGCGACTTCCGGATCGATTTTCCCGGTGTCGCGATCAAAAAGCGGCATAGGGCGGCCATCTTTGCCGCGTGGACTGAAAACCCAATCAAACGAGGCCAACTGCCCGCCATAGTCACCCAACACACGCTCCTGCCTGGCCAGGTCTTCCATGGATTGAGTATCTTTCCCATCCATGCGGATGAACATGCGAGGACTTCCTTCATCGGTGCGATAGAAATTTGGAGGGGGCTGTTTCGTGAGGTCCGTTTGCGCGGCAAAGGTGCGGAAGTCGGTGGTGTCGGGCGCGGTTGGCCAGGTGCCACCAAAAAACTCCGGATGGCTCACTTGGATCCAAAGGGCAGCCCATCCCCCGGAAGAATGTCCGGTGAGAAATCTTCCACTGGGTTTGGCATCCATCCGGTATTTCTTTTCCAAGTCGGGAATCAGTTCGGTGGTCAGCGCCGTGCCCCACGGCCCGTTGTTCACCGAATCCGCAAACTCATGGGTGCCACCTGGACAAGCTTCGAGCAGAAACACCCAGATCATTTCCGGAATTTTCTTATCTTCCATCAACTTGTTGATGTTGCCCGCGCTGCGCTGGGCCAGATACCTCATGTCTGCACCGAAGCCATGGGTCATATAAACGGTTGGATAGCGACCCTTACGAATGCTGTAACTCGGTGGCACCAGAATCGCGCCGCGCATGTGGATCGGGCGTCCCCAAAACTTAGACAACGTCGGGCTCACAAAATCGAACAATTCTGTACGGGGAGGAAGCTGAAGGGGCGCGTCCGCCTTACGTTCTACTAGGGTGAGGGAAATGACTTCATCCGAAACAGGGTGGAAGTCCTGCTCGACAACTCGGCTCACGAGATCGCCGGCGGAAGCGTCGTCGTGATAGGCAAAATCGTGGTTGACGTCCAGTACCGCCTGAATCCGGTAACTTCCTTCCGGGGCTGTGCAGAATTTCTGCGGGTACGCCAGCTCATCGGGATCCAATTCCACCGCTGTGTCAGGCGTCAGGCCATGAATCTCCTTCGCGGCGGCCCACACGGAATGAGCATCCGGCCCATAACTGGGAGTGATTTTCTCGGTCGGTTTGGACTGAGTCGACATCATGACAATGAGCCGCCCCGAGAGCCCCTCGCTCGCCAGTCCGGGTGCAACCTCAATTCTGAAGGTCGGATGCTGCTTGGCCGGGCACGATTGCGCATAGAGGTAGTTGTTGTACGCCATCAAAGACATGAGAAGCGTCAAAAGCAATCTCGGAACCGCGCGGAACATGAATGGGATCTCCTTTTGCGGGAGGACGGATTGCATTGTGGTTCTCCCAGCACTGACACACTGGCCGGAAAATGCTAATTGGGATGCAATTGCCAGTCTCTAGTGTTTTTCTGCTATTGCTCCGCTTCGTCTCGATTGTTTACTGTGGCGCCCATTCAACGGCGCACCGCCGCTCGAACTATGCCCATCCCCACCGAACCGATTGGAAGTATCCCGCGCCCAGCGGAGCTGCTGGCCGCGATGCACGCTTACGCAGCAGGCAAATTGTCGGCTGAACAACTCAAGACGGCCGAAGAGTCGGCTCTCCGCGACACGATCGCGCGCTTCGAGGAGACTGGCTCGCCCATCATCACCGACGGAGAACAGACGAAGCCCAGTTTCGCGACCTATCCGCTGGCCGGCCTTAAGAACGTCGCCCCCGGCGGCGTCACGATTCCATTCGCCGACGGTCATACGCGCCAGTTGCCGAAATTGACAGGCGGTCCCTTCCGTTACGCCGTGAAGGCCGTTTCCTATTTGAGCGCCGCCAAACGGTTCACCAAGCAGCCGGTCAAACAGGCCGTGATCTCGGCGTCTGCGCTCAGCCTGCTCTATCCGCAAGATGGAATCGGGGGTTACTCGCGGGACGAGTTCTTAAAGGATCTTCTCGACGAAGCAGAACGGGACATTCGGCAGTGTCTGGAGGCGGAGGCTGCTTGCGTGCAAATCGATTTCACGGAGGGTCGCCTGGCGCTGAAACTGGATCCTTCCGGCGAACTATTGAAGAGCTTCATCGATCTCAATAACCAGGTATTGCAAAGATTCTCACCGGACGAGCGGATGAACATTGGAGTCCATACCTGCCCCGGCGGAGATCACGATTCGACCCACAGCGCGGACGTCGATTATGCGCAGCTTCTGCCGGCATTGTTTCGCTTGAAAGCGGGGCGTTTCTATATTCAACTGGCGAGCGAGCCCGACCGGAAGAGGGTGTTGGATGCGATCGCAAAGCTGCTTAAGCGCGGCCAAACAATCTTCGTCGGCGTAACCGACCCAATCAATGCCAGAGTGGAAACTCCCGAGGAAGTTCGTGACCGAGTATTAGAGGCGGGCCAAGCGATTCCGATTGAATCGTTAGGCACGACAGACGATTGCGGGTTTTCTCCATTTGCTGACGACACTTCCACCTCGCGCGAGACTGCGTTTTCCAAGATCAAAAGCCGGGTGGAAGGAACGTTAATGGCATCACGAGGTCTTGGAATTTGAATTACGAGCAAGTGCGCGATCTAAGGTGCTGGATAGGAGATATTCACTAATATATTTGGACTATTCACTTTACGGCTCCGCCCCGCCACGACCAGCTTTCATCCAAGTGGGTTCTTATACAAGAATTTCCGGTGACGTAACATCACTCTTTTGGCTTTTCGGAAGGCGCTATCTGAACCTGAATGGCGTGAACGTTGTCGGACTTTGTTGTGTCGACCGAGATTATTCCAAGACTCCCGTTCGCGTCGCGCGCTTGAATGGTTCGCGTGGCCTGCGCTCCAGAAGAGCCTGGGCGCACCGTGTCGGTGGTTAGTATGGTCACTCGCAGACCGGAGCCCGGATCACCGGGATTAGACTGCTCCACTTGCTCTTCGGTACTTTGCTGACCAGTTGAACCAGTGCGCTGGGCGGTGGTTGCTCGCTCAACAATGTGCAGGCTGCCGTCCCGAGCCGACCCTGGGAGATCGATGGAATAGGTTTCCAGTGTCTTGCGCTTTTCTCCGGAAGCGCTTTCGGATTCCTTTCCTATGGTACGAGAGACTTCGCCTAGCTTGCCTTCAGAGTCTGGGCGGGAGACCCGCTCGTCGGTACTGCGGTTCTTACCTTCTTTGCTGATAGTAGCTTGCCGTATATCACCTACTTGCCAGTTTCCGGCTCCATCGGGAAGCAGCGTGGTTTTTTGAGATTCAACCGTATCGTTCGCGCCTCGTGTACGGCGCTCTTGCATCTTCATAGCTGGAGTCAGACCACCGTTGATGCTTGGGAGCATCACTGTGGTTTTCGTCTCTTCCACATCTTTACTAATCCTTTTCGTCTCCTCGATTTGGCGCTGAACCACTTGAAGGTTGCCGTTGACATCGGGATTCGAGGTGGCGAGTACTACGTTCGAGTCACCCCCGGGCAGCGTGTGCTTCTCTTCCTCTGTTACCTGCACCAGAGTTTTCAGCCCATCGGCGTCTCGACCGAAGGTGCGCGTTGTGGTTCGCACGGTGCTAGCGTCCACCTGCACCGTTTCCTTCTCAACGTCCTCGTAAGGTTCGAAATCTCCGTTAGACCCGCGGCGCTGCACTGATTGGCTGTCTAGGGTACGATTGCCACTCTGAGTGTGGCTTTCGAGGGTGCGTGTGGGATTTACGTTGTCGCTCTGCAACTCCGTTGTGGCCGTCCATGACTTGTTCGCATTGCCTGTTTGGGAATCGGATGTTTGTGCCCAAAGAGCGAGACTGGAACAAAAATATGCTCCGATCGCGACTAGGATGAGCTGGATCAAACGCACGGCACGTGACGGGTAAGGACGCCCTTCGCTACATCGACAGCCAACGCACGCAGATCGCCCACGTCCATCTCGTTCGGAAATATTTGTGGTTGGCACGCCTACTATTCTCTCATTGCGGACATCCGGTGTCCAGCGAAGCAAGGCAAGCATGCCAGAAGACACCGGGCATAATGCCGCCCGCTCGGAGGCAGAGTCTGAGACTCAATCACAAGGGATTCGCCTTCCGGGGCGATTGATGATCACCAGAAGGTCGCGTCGGTCGCCCCGAGTCGCGGTACTCGCGACCAAGCCAATCCAAAGCATCACAGACGGCACCCTACATCCGGATGTCTGAGGTAGCCCAAGTCGAAACAGAGTTGGCCCCGTTCTACTGAGACGCCCACTGATAGCCACTGAGTGTGGCCTCCCGGCGATAGGCTCCCAAATCGCAACCTTTGAAGAAATTCTTTACAAGTCCATGACACAAACAGCGATTGCACTTGGTTAACTGATCCGACCTGGAGAACCCCCGTGTCTTATGGACCCTCGTGTAGGGTTGATGACTCGACCAAAACCGCCGACTTGGCGGCTAAAACAAAAATTCGGGCGGAGGTGTGGGCCATGAAGCGAGGCGTGTTCCTGGTGGCGGCGAGCTTGACGTGCGTACTGGGGGCGAGCGCCCAACAACATAACGTCCACACGCAGAAGTCCAGCATAACCATCCATGTGGGCAAGACTGGCGCATTCTCAGGGTTGGGACATGAGCACGAAGTGCGCGCGCCGATTCAAAGCGGTACGGCGGACACGGGCTCGCATCCTACGGTGGAAGTGCATGTGGATGCGCGGGCCCTGCGCGTGATCGATAAGAGCGATTCCGAGAAAGATCGCGCCGAAGTTCAGAAGACGATGTTGGGGCCGGAAGTGCTCGATAGCGAGCGTTATCAGGAGATCGTGTTCAAGTCCGTCGGCGCGGAACCTGCCGGCAAGGGGCTGTGGACCCTGCGCGGGAATCTAACGCTGCGCGGGCAGACGCGGTCGGTCACGGTGCACGTCACGCTAAAGGAGGGCCGTTACACCGGCAACACCATCGTGAAGCAGACCGATCTGTGGGATCAAGCCTCCCGGAAAAGCGGGCGTCAGAGCCAAAGACGAAGTTAGAATTGAGTTCGACGTGGGGCCGGTGCCGTAAAACGCGAGGGGCCTATCCTCCAGGTAAGTTTCCCGAAAGTGTACTGATGGTCTCTCGCGCGCGGACAGGGCATCCGCAAGGCCGAGCCTCCAGCAAAGCAATAACCATTACACCCATCTGCCGACTATTCCCGTGGGTGTAATGGTTATTGTTAGTTCCACTGTTTCTTCGGCCCTGGAAGAGCTTCCAGGAGTGCTTCGAACGCCCTTGTCCCGTCGCGAGCTCGCTCAATTTCATTGTAAAGGTGTTGAAATTTTACGTGGACTTCAGGCGAATGTTCAGGATCGTCCATCAGCTTATCGCATTCCTCCTGCCACACTGGCGTTGGGATGCGATGCGACGTTAGCACGGCTTTCAAAGCTAGGTTCTCGGAAAAAAAGCATTCAACGGTTCGCACAATTCCGAGCATCCGTTTCTTCTCGCTGGCGGTCATAGTCCACTTCCTTGAGCTAAATTTTCTTGAGCGACCGTTGGCGGAGTCTCATACGACCGTCGTCATCCCATTTGACGACCGCATCCTCTTCGTTCGATCGCTCAACTGTGCCCAAATCCCCAGTTGGTTTTCCGAAGTTGCCCAAACCCTCGACGCGATCTCCGGGAGTCAGTTCTTCACCGGTGGCAGAGGGGTCGGCGAGGGGCGGCCTCTTGGCACGGTCTGAGTCAGGAGTCGCTCTGGGATGTGACAGCGGCGGTTGGGGAGTTTTACGTAGTTTGAGTACCGGCTTATTGATGATAGAGGTCATATTCCATTTCTTCCTCGCAAGAGGCCATACCAGCGCCCTTTGGTCCGACTGTTCATCTTCATCGATAGATACAGCATAGGCTTGGAAGCAATGGTCCGGCTGGTCCAAACTGCACAGTTCTGACAATGAATTTGGCCAACTGCGGTAGGTCAGGTTTGTTGTTTGGGTGGATGCAAACAACACAATCAGAGTCCATCGTTCTCCCCATCGGCGATTTCTAGCACCGAACGACGTATACTCGCGACATATGCTGATCTCACCCGAATAGGGATAGAAGTGGTGAAAACAGGCGTCCCTGGTTTCATCGCACAAGACAGTTGAGTATGGCAGACAAACAACAACTGGAGCAGCCCATGGAAGACGAACAAATACGTGAAGCCCTGAATGCGCACTGGCACGCGTCGGCAGTCGGCGACGCAAATGCGGAACACGATATTTACGATGACGACGCCATTTGTGACTATCCCCAGTCAGGCGAGCGAATCCTCGGGCGCAGCAATTTGCAGGCCTTGCGAAGTCATCATCCCGGCAAGCCGTCCGGCTTCGAGGTCAAGCGGATTCTCGGAAACGGTGATCTGTGGATCACGGAATATACAATCGCCTACCAGGGGCGACTGGCATACACGGTGAGTATTATGGAGTTCCGCAACGGCAAGGTCGTCCACGAAACACAGTATTTCGGGGATCCCTTCGAAGCGCCAGCCTGGCGGGGGCAATGGGTTCAGCAGATCGCGTAATGCCACACTGAGGGTGAGGAAATTTGCTTGGCGGATAGCCGACCATTGACGTCAGGCAGTGAGACTTCCCTATTGGTCGAGCTTTCCGAAACCGCATGATTCAGATAGGGCTGTTACGTTCAGCCTCCGGAGAACGCATGTGCGTGAGGTGGCCGGACGCTTTGTTCAAATCACGATAGGTCCCGATTAACATGCCTTCCGTCGAAGTGATCCAGTTGGCCATCCGATTCGAGGAGATAGCAACAGGATCGTCGGCCACTCGGAAACGATCCAGAAACGGGCTTGGAGGACATCAATGTTCGCCTCCCAGAAGCCGACTTCTGGATCGTAAAAGCTAGTCGGTCCGGTTTGTGAGGGTAATGTTCTGTTAACAACAATTTTCGAAGTAGGCGATATAATCTTTGGCCATTCTGAGGTTGTCAGGGCCGACGTTGAACTGTTGGCTCGTGACTTAATCCAAGAAATCCCAACCTACTCAAGAAGGAGGCCACATGACCCAAATCAGTGCTACACAGCAAGGCAGCAAGCAGGCAGATGACAAGAATACAATTCGTTTAACAGCCAGGCAGCGACTTGGCAGAGGAGCCTGAAGGCTACATTAAGCGACTGAAGCAAACAGGGATGGTCAGGGGAGGCTTCTCATCGTGTACTACAAATGTCGTTAGGGAACGATCAGGATTGGAGCTCGCCAGAAAGTTGCCTTCTGGGTTGTCGGGTCAAGGATCGTGATCTGGCAGTCGTAATTCCCGGCTGCGAGACGATCGATGTCAACGATGAAGCTGAAAGGCATAGTTCCAAGCCGGCTGGTGGTACTAGGAACGCCCGCAGTGGGTGGGGTCTCAAGAACTTTGTTGCCACCGAGATAAAGGCTGACGAAAGCGAAAAGAGGCTGGCTCGCGGGCGGGCTACCGTGCGGAGGCTGCTTATAGGCCTGGAGGTAGACGTACATCTCGTGACTCGTACTGAAGACTCGAGTCACGCTCGGGACCAGCTTCTTTCCGTTTTGGACGAGGGGGTTGACCGCGACTTCTTTTTCCTTGTGCGTACCTTTCTCAACGTCATAGAGCACCTCTCTTAGATCGACGCGCTGGCTGCTCAGCACGACTGAGCTGATGGGGACGCGCTGGTCCTCTTTGTTCAGGTTGGGGATTACGAAGACGGTTTGATAGGTACCGATTCTCCCCGTCTCGTCGTCGCGTGCCAGGAACTTGATCATGTACTTTCCGGGCAGAAGGGTAAAACCTGTGTCGTACTCGATGGGGCGCCGGGCGAGCTCAACGGCGGTCGCGTCGGAGAGCTTAATGTTGACATGGTCGCGGACGTTGGTGACGGTAGTGCCACCGACGAGGTCTTTAATTTCACCGACGAAGTCGATCAGGGTATGCTCGGCGCCGCCACGCTTGGCGAGAGCGAGCTCGCGTCCAGGGATCTTAACGACGATGGGGACGAAGTATTCGGCCCGGTTGAGCTGAAAGTGATCGATCTCCATCGCGATGGAGAGTTCGGTAATGGGGTCGTCGAGCATCAACGCGTCTTCGAGTTGACGCTCTTTGTCGACAGCAGTAAAGCGGCTGAACAGCTTATCCGCGTAGTAGCCCTGGCGGTAAGTAAGGTTCGCGCTGGAATCGTTCGAGAGGGAGACTTTGACGCGCCGGAACCTACCGTTCTGGACTTTGTTGCTGGTGTAGTAGCCAATAATGTAGTAGTCCGAGATCGCTTCCTGGGCCTGCACGATGCCGCGGGTGAGGTCATTGTTATCAAAGAGCGCTTTGCCTCCAGTGTCGCCGGCAAGGGCAAAGAGAGTGTCCTGCGACTGCTGAAAGTTGTTGGTGGTGGCGAGCGCGGCGGCGCCTGTGTACATGCCGGAGTTGCCGGGCGACCCTTGGGTCGCGTCGCCGAGCGGAGCTTCTGCGACCAGGCCGCGCGCGTCCACCGGCCAAAAAGAAACGCCGGCTTTGATGGCGGCGTCGACGGTGGCACGAAGCTGGGCCTGGTTGTCGATGCCGTTGAGGCGGAGGCCGCCGGCGAAGTAGATGAGGGACTTTTTCTCGTTCAGCTGGCCGAGCATTTTGGCCGCGGTTTGCAGGGCAGAGAGCTGGCGGTCCGTGTTGAAGACGTTAAACTCACTGTCGTCCTGGCCAAACGCGGCTCCCGTATCGGCGCTGCCGGCGTCGTCGATGGTCTCGACCGACCCTTGGCCCTCGCCCACGATCATGGTCTGGAGGATGCTGAGCAACTTGTTGCGATCGCCGGTGAAGTCCTGCAGGATGTCGACCGAGCCGCCCTGGTAGCGGAGGATGGCTACGAGATCGACGGTTGTCATTTGCGTGCGGAGGAATTGTTCAGCCGCAGAAAGGGCGCGGAGCTGGTCAGCCGGGCGCATCGCAGACATGTCGAAATAGAGAGCCAGCAGGCGGCGATTCTTGTAGCGTTCGCTGTCCGGAGTTTCAGGCGCGACCTGTGTGCGAGCGAGACGCTTGTAGAGCTTGAGCTCTTCGGAGCCGGGCGGTGCGACCGGCAAGGGCAATGCGTTCGCGGCAAGGTCCTGGTGCTCGCAGAAGGTGATCTTCTGTGGTGCGCCGTCCTCGGTGATCGCGAAGTCCTGTGCGGTGAGTCCAAGGATGAGTTTTCCCTGCTTATCCTTCACCACCACTGTTTCGACGACCAGTTGCGACTTGACCGTGACAGTGAAAGTCCCCGACTCGCCAGGAGGCGTGTTCTGACCGGTCTGCTGAGCGGGTGCGTGGGCGGCGGCTAGTAGAAGGAAAATGGCCGGCAGCATCCTCATCTCAGAACTCATTTCAGAATTCATCTTTAGAACCTCAGGCGCAGCGAGGTTTCGAGACTGCGCATCGGATTGGCGGCAATCGGGAGGCCGAATTGCGTACTGTTTACGGTCGTGTTCCAGCCGGTGAAGACACCGTGGTTGAGCAGGTTAGTTGCATCCACGCGCAGGTCCAGGTAGAAGCGTGAACTCGGGCGGAAGGAGCGCACGAACGAGCCGTCGAGGCTGAACTGGTCAGGGCCGGTAATCGAGTTCCTGCCTGCAGTTCCCCATTGGCCCGGCAACGGTGCCGTGTAAGCTGCGGTGTTGAGATGCACGCCGGCCGGCGACGCGTAGATGGAAGCGCCTGTGGAGTCCGGTCGGATCGTGCCGGTGAATCCGGTTCCTGGCACGGCCGCCAGATAAACAGGCGTTTCTGGCAAGCCCGTTCCGGCGATGATCGTGGTGAGGACGGTCCATCCCTTAAACAGCGTGCCCCGCCAGCCCGTCATCAGAGTTCCGCCGCCGAGGCCCTCGCCGCTTGTGTATTGCAGTTGCAGATTGAGCAGGTGACGTTGATCAAAAGTGGAAAGCGAACGCTCGGCATGCAAATCGAGCCAGTTCTGCGCGATGGCCGGTGTTGGCGCGGCCGGGCTCTGAGTCGGCGCGCCGGCGGATGTAGAATCAGTCGAGCCTTGCGTGCTGGCGGTGACGTGACCCAGTCCACCTAGTTGAGCATCGTCGTCGATCGATTTCGAGAATGTGTAGAGGAGCGATGCGGTAAAACCGTTGCGCAGCCTGCGGCGCAGTTGGACCTGGCCCGCTTGACGCGTGGAGTCGCCACCCGAAGTTTGATAGACGAAACCCGAGGGGCACGTGGGACAAGGGTTCGCTGCGCCGATCGGGTAAGTGTTAGGAAGAAATTGCTGAACGCCCCGCTCGCCTTTGACACCGAGGTAAGTCGCAGTGAGCTGGACCGCCGACGGCAAATCGCGCTGCACCGACAACTGCCAAGCCTGTGCGTAACCTACCCTGAAGTTAGGATCGACTGCAAAGGTGTCGGGCGTGATGGACGAACATGGATTGAAACCGTTTGCTAGCGTGAGTGGACACGCGGCACCGTTCTGCACGCTCAGACTCTTCGAAAACGGGGCTTGCTGGGCAAGATCAAGCGCGGTCGTCTGGTAGACAGACGTATCGTGATAGACGCCGTAGCCGGCACGGACAACGATGGTTGACGCCGGAATCGGCCGCCACGAGACGCCAACGCGTGGTTCAAAGCCGAGCCTGTCCGGGCGAATGAGCGAACTGGGATAGTGGTTGCCGGTGAGCGGGCCCACTGGATCGGTGCCGAGGACGGGAGCGACGGCGGTGAAATCAGGAGCGACGTCAAGGTTGACGAGCCGGCCGTGGATCTCAGTGATCGGCGCGCCGTACTCCCAACGCATGCCAGCATTGATCGTGAGCGTCGACAGGATGCGCCAGTCATCTGCGGCGTAGGCATCGTAGACGAGCTCGCGGAGATATTTGTTCGCATTGCCAAAGGCGACGGAGCTCGTGTCTGGCACGCCGATCAGGAAGTCGGCCAGGTCGGAGCCGCCAGTCGTTACGCTGTTGGCCGTGCCCTGGGTTGCTGCGCCGGTGAATGTGAAAATGCCGCGCGGGTTCTGCTGGAAGAAATCGTTGAACTGTTGCTTGCGAAAGTCGCCACCGATAGTGATGTTGTGTCGGCCGCGATACAGGGCTGTCGACCCCGAAAAGCCGTCGGTGCGGGCGCGATTGAATGAGCTCAGCCCGTCGCTGAGGGCGGCGATGCCACTTGAAAAGTTCAGCGTGGGCGGCCCCCAGTTGGATGGGTCCTGATCGTTGCCGAGAATGCCCGCTGCGCCCGAGATGTTTTCGCGGTTTTCAAAATAGGGCACGATGTTGGTTCTGAGCCGGCTGAAGCGATAGCTGGCGTAGACGAACAAATGCTGACTGAAGCGGTGCGCCCAATTGACGTTGGCGTTGATGCCGAGGGTATCGGTGGTATCCGTGAAACCGAACAGGTTGGAGTTGCCCGCCCTCGTACTCTGAAAGTTGAAGCTCCCATAGAGTTCGTCTTTGCGGCCAAGCGTTTTATCCAGGCGCGACTGCAGCGCATCCTGATGGGTGCTGTTGAGAACGGGTACCTGGTAGTTATAGAGCGAATCACCAACAATATTTGGCAACGGATAAAGCTGCAACAGGGCCTGCGCCTGCGGGCTGACAGGAACGACATTGCCAGGGAACGGTAGGCCGGTTGCGGGGTTGAAGACGACGACCGGTTGACCGAGAGGGTTGAGAAGGCCTGCGAGATTGCCCATCCTTTCTTCCGGGGTAGGTACGAGGCCAGACTCAGTCGCGGCGACGTGGTCACGCGTCCACTGGTAGGCAACGAAGAAAATGGGACCGTGCGGCAGCAGATGCGGGATCTTGATCGGTCCTCCAAGGGTAAAGGCGCCGGTGATGCGATTGTAGAAAGCCTTGGGAGTTTCAAGCCCGCTGAGCGAGTAGGGACGTGCGTCAAGCGCGGAGTTGTCGAAGATGGCGGCAAGCCCGCCATTGTAGAGACTCTTGCTATTCGCTCTTCTGTTCCCGAAGGCCTGGTCAAGCGAGAATCTTGAGGTCGCCGCGTTGTTGACGCTCCCGTTGACTAGGAATCCGTCCGATGCCTGTTCGTTCGCTTCCTCCTGCGGCTTCGGGATCTCGGAAAGATTTGAAGCATCGGCTGCGGCAGGCTTCTTCGTTGCCACTGCGGAACTCACGGTTAGCGGGGAATTAGGCGCTAGTTTCGTGCGCGCCATCATCTGGTTAAGATCGAGCAATGTCAATTCAAACTTCCCCGCAGGAGTATTCGGGGTGATGGTCACTTCGGCTGCGAGCGTCGAGAAGCCCTGCATCTCGATCTCGACCCTCGCAGGTCCATCTACCAGGTCGGTGAAGGTGAACAGACCTCCCTGGTCAGAGACAGTAGTGACGCTCTTCTTCCCTTGCGTCACCGTGACCGTGGCTCCGGGCACAGGCCAGCCATGGAAGGTGACTTGGCCGTGATATGGCGAAGCGGAAGCTAGCGCGGGAAGTGCGAGCGCTGCTAGCGTGCAAAGCAGGGCGCAAGCCAGTTGGAAGGTTCGATGCACTCGCCGCTGTGACACCGCTTTCGCTTCTCCCCAAGTTTCATTCCGCGTCAGTTTTCCGAAGGCTTCTCGACATGGTCGATGACGAGAACCTCGGCGGGTGCCTTGGTGGCGTCAAGCTTAAGCCCTATCTGCTCCTGGATCGCGGTATACAGCCCCGGCGGCGCCGTGGCGCTGTCCGTTGGCGGAGGAATCTTGGCTCCCATGCCGCCGAACTGCGAATCGTCGGGCGTCCACCTGAGGGTGAAGTCGAACCTTCCGTTTAGTCCGGTCTGATCGAGGACCGGGCGGTCAAGCACGGCCTCCTGCATCAAGCCGGCGAAGTCAGCCATATTTGCATTGGTAACATGCAGATCACCTAGCGCATGGAAGAAAAGCCCCGGAAGCCCATTCGGATCCCCTTCACTCTTGGTCAACTTTTGCCCGGTCTTCGCGACGGACAGCACATAGACCGAAAGCTCTTTCTTGTCGCGGTGAAAAGTGAGTTTGAAGCGCTCGACAATCAGCTTCTGCAACATGCCTTTCCATTGCTTGTCGCTCGGTGCGCCTTCACCATCGGGCTGCGCATCGATATCGAATTTATCCGTCTCTGCCCAACTCGGGGCACCCATGACTTGTTTGGCATGGACTCCGTAGGCAAACGAGATCATCTCATTGAGTGAGACGTTGATCGTCTGGAAACGACGCCCCCTGACGAGGAACGCTTTGCGCTGCTCGTCCGGTTTGGTCGGCTTGATGGTGGCGACCTCGAAGCTGGGTGAAACATTCGCATCCATCGGCGGCAGTTTCGGCGGCGGCGCCGGAATGGTCCATTCCGTTTCGGGCGTAGCACGCGTCAGATTAAGGGGCAGAGGGTTTGGCCCTTGACTCCAGTTGCCAGTAATCGACTTGCCGTCCGCGCTCAGCTTGCCTTCGTACGTGCCGCCGATTGCCGTGAGCGACATCTTCACCGTCGTACCCTCCAGCGTAATTTTGGTTACTGGAAGGGGAGCGCCACCCTGGTCGATGCTGTAGAAAACCGCTTTGTATCCGCCACCGTCCGCCTTTGAGATCTTGACCACCGTTCGCAGATCTTGGCCGGCGTGGAGAGTGCCCTGCCAGGTGTCGGCGATGCTCGTTGTCGGATTTTCCGCCGTGGATTGGGCACGGACCTGCGTGATGTGTACCAGGCCAAGAAAGACTGGCGCGGCAATCGCGGCAACTGCGGCCATGGTGAGCAACAGTTTTCTGCTGAAATCGAGCTTGCGTGCAACCTGTTCCGTCATGATGCGCACAATCCTCCTCCTCTTAGCTTCCAATCGATACACGGTCGTTTGGATCGTCGTATAGGCCGGCCTTTGCTTCGACGGAAAGGCTTCTTGGATTTCACGAATCGAGCACTCTCCTTGTCCAAAGCGCCTCCATAATCTGAAATTCCAGTTTCGACAACTTTCTGGGCCGTGCCACGTCCGCCTCCTATGGCTGTTCGATTGTTTACTACACCTGTTTGTAAAGATCAAGAGCGTCTGTTAAACTCGCCAAGAAATGGGGATACCTCTACTTCAAACTCTTAGTCCCATTGCTAGGTCAAGGGTCAAGGAAGGAACAGTTGCCTTCCTGGTCTCTTGATCTTCGTGTAGGCAGCAACCCGGAAACGGGCTTCGCGGAGATTGGAGCATTTCCTCGAAGCCGACTTCCGAGCGGAATAATTTCCCGTTAGCTACGTAATCCCCAGAATCGGACGCCAATAGGGTCCAGCTGCCAGGAACAGATTTCCGGCTAGTTCACTGACTCGGTTGTTGCTGGGGTGCTGGGGTCTTTCCCATGAGATATTGATCGAACCAGGCGATGGTGCGCCGGATGGAGTCAATCTGGTTCTCGCGTTTCACGAAGCCGTGACCTTCATTCGGGTAATAGTGAACATCCACGACCCGGCCTTCTTTCTTGAGGATATCGACAACCTGTTGCGCCTCCTCCTTCGGCACGCGCGGATCATTGTCTCCCTGCAGAACCAGTAAAGGCGCCTTCTCGCTGCGAATGTACGTGATCGGTGAGTCCTCTTCATAGACCTTGCGGTTCTGTTCAGGATCGCCCAAAAGCGCCTTCAGGTACTCGTTCAACGAGGGGTCGGAGCTCTTCAGCATAGTGGACCAGCTGATGATGCCGTACTCGTCTACGGCGCCTGCCCAGATTTCGGGCGTCTTACCGATGGCCATCAGCGTCATGAAGCCGCCATAAGAGCCGCCGTAGATACCGATTTTTTTGGGATCAACGTAACCCGTGGCTTTGAGGAAGTCTACGCCGGCAAGCTCGTCTTTGAGGTCGCCGCCGCCCAAGTCCTGAAAGTTAGCCTTTTGGAAATCCAGGCCGTAACCTGTGGACCCGCGAGGGTTAGGTGCGATACAGACATATCCGCGCGAGGCCAGCGCTGCCACATCCGTGTTCCAGTAGTCGACCATCTGGCCGGTGGGTCCGCCGTGCGGCAGTACGATCGCGGGATTGCTCCCGTCGCGCTTCAGATTGAACGGCACCCAGAGCAACGCCGTGATGATTTTTCCGTCGAAACTTTTGTAGTGGACAATCTGGGACGGCGGCAGTGGGGTCGCACGCAAGCTGGCAATTGCGGAAAAAGTCAGTTGGTCGGCATGGCGGGTGCGGAGATTGTAGACCCAAAGGTCGGCGGGCTGATTGGAGGCCTCGTGGGAAACGATCACGCGGTCGCTCTGCGGCGCGAACTCGTTGGGATTGCCGGAGAAAGCATTCAGGCCGTGCGGCAGATCTACCTTATCCGCATGGCTGGTTGAGCGATCAACGAGATATGCGTCGATCACACCGTCCTCATTGACGATGTAGGTGTAGCGTTGGCCGTCGGGCGAAAAATTCCCGGCGAAGGTTTCCCATTTGAGGTCGGTGACCCAAGTGACCTTCCTGGTGGCAACGTCGAGCAGGGCGACATTCATGTAACCGCCCTTGGCATCCGAACTCAGCAGCAGAGTCTTGTCGTCGGCCGAAAGCGATGAGCCAAGATAGCGAATGGTGCCCTGATGAGCGGTGAGATTCTCCATCTTTCCGGTCGCCACATCGATGCGGTAGACGTCCGCGTCGGTGAAGGGAGGATTCACGCGGCCGGCGTAGATGGTCTTATCGTCGCTGCTCCACGCCACCACGTTCCAGGCGTATCCGGGTTGCTGTTCATGGGTCAACAGCTGGACCTTGCGAGTGCTCCAGTTGAGCAGAGCGATGTCATATTGGGAACCATCCTTCGGCTTATAGGCGAAAGCGATCGTGCTGCCATCGTGGGACCAGCGCGGATTCTCCTCGCGAATCGCAGGCGTATTAGTCAGGTTCATGATCTCGCCGCCGCCGCTCGGGACAGCGTAGAGATCCCAGAGTTCATCGCCCGCGTGGTCCTGCTGGTAGACGATCCACCTGCCGTCGGGTGACCAGGCAGCGTTGTACTGCCGATCGTCGGACTGGGTAAGTTGAATCGGCCATCCGCCGGAGGCGCTCACCTTCCAGAGATTGAAGCGCCCGGCAATGTCACTGGTGAACGCGACCTGCTGCCCGTCAGGCGACCAGGCGGCGCCAAATACACTCTTTGTGTAGTAAAGGTCGTCGATGGGCGCCGGCCGGGCGGCTGACGTTGACGACGAGACCACCGACTTCGGATCGGAGACGGGGCGGTCATCGGGTCCGGTGGAGGCGGCTAAGGGCGTGCACAGGGTGCAGCAAACGACAACCAACAGTGCCAATAATTCGCGGCTTCGCATATTAACCTCTTTCCGATGATGTTCTGACCCTGCGAGTTGGGAATGTGGCCCGCGAGGTGGCGCCATCGAATTCTCGGCGCTTATTCGAGCCATTGATATATCACGGATTTTCCGATCTTGAAAGGCCGTCGGCGGGCAAGTTGTCCAATCGCATTGCAGTGCCCGAGATTGCCCGCGAAACACGACACATCGAGTGAAGCTGCACAACTCATGGATCGTTGTGCCAACCAGAGTTATCCAAAAACGGCCTTGTGGTCATTGACCGATCGACTTCGCGGATTGTAAAGAAGTAATCGCAGGAACCCAGCACCATTCAAGCGTTCTCTAAGTGTCGCGGCGGTGGCCTTGACCGATGGCAGGGGCGGATGTCAAACTGTGGTTGGGAAAGAAAAGAATCTCGATTGTTCCGATCTTTCCGCAGGTGCGTTCGCCGTACAATAAACGTACAATGGAAGCGGGATCGTGGGGCATTTGGGCCTTTAGGCCGGATGCAAAATCAATAAGTTACGTGTTATCAATGTGATGGAGTAGTTTCAAATCCCCCTTCCGCCGGCAAGTTAGTCACTAGTGTCATCAAGTTTCAAAGGAAGGTAAGTTAAGGACCGTTTCAATTTCATGATTCACACACTGGTCGTCATCGTTCACGTTATCGTCTGTTTCTTCCTTATTGTCGTGGTGCTGCTGCAAAGCGGTAAGGCCGGCGACATCTCAGCCGCGTTCGGTGGACAAGGCAGCCAAGCCGCCTTCGGTCCACGAGGCGCAGCTACTGCGCTCTCTAAAGCCACCACCATCTCCGCTGTGCTGTTCATGCTGACGTCGATCACGCTTTCCATTTACGCGCTCCAGCACGGTGGATCTGGATCAGGGTCGGTGTTGCAGGGCGAGAAGTCGGCTCCGGCTAAGACTCAGCCTGCGGTGCCAGCTTCAAAACCGCCAGCACCGCCAGCCCAGAAGTAGGACCCGGAAATAACCCCAACGGCACCAGCACGCATGGCGACGGGATCAACGACAGCGGCCTGGTGGTTGGGCGTTTCCTGCAAGGCACCAGCACAACCGACTACGACAGCTTCAAAGGAGTGCTGTAGCCCGAATCGAGAAACTGCCGGCCGTCTCCTGGAGTGCGTGACAATGGAGTGCGGGACAGAAGAGTGCGGGACAGAACGGGTTCGCCCTAGGAGCGGCCGGCGGAGATTCTGCTCGAATCAGCCTCTCGCACCTTCCCGCGGGGCGACGTATGAGGCCCCACCCTAGCTTTTGCCACTCACTGTGAGCTCATGACTTGCCTGCGTGATCGCCATATTCCCAGTCGTAGGGCACGCCGGTGTCGCCAAGAATGAACCTGACCAGATCGGCGAAGCCGGCCTCGGAGCGAACATCGTTCGACAGTCTCGGTTACGCTCCGCCCATCAGCCGCGCGTCTCCGGTGGGTACAACGTCTTGATAGATCACAGCTGCCCCACCCTTGATTCTTGGTTGCTTGCACTATCACGACCGAGGCTGCCGATACCGCCATCTTCCCAATTCGGCACGTGCCCAATGAAATCACCGATTCCTCCCTTGCCATCTTCAACGCCATCACAGAAACTCCGCTCAGGGCCCGTGGTGTAACGGCAACACAGCACTCTGTCCAAGTCGCAGATGCGGGTTCGAATCCCGCCGGGTCCATTCTCCCGTCTGTGGAGAAGAAGTTTCTTTTGGGGAGAAAACGCAGAGATAATCTCCCCAAGTAACTTGACTTCTCAATATGCCTCACCAATACTTAAGACTGGACAGAGTGCCGCGCACCACGTTTTAGCGTTAGTGCATGGCTCCGGATATCGGAGCCATTCTTATTTGTGGGTCGGCGGGCGCGGTGGCGGGTGGCCAACCCTTTGCGTCCTTTGCAAAGGGTGGGCAATTCCAAACCGCAAAGGGCCTAAGATTTTCGTCGAAGCTTTCCTCTCGCAGCACCCGCACCAAATATCCACAGCCCTCATGTGACATCTAACCTTGCGCTCCACTTCCGATTCATTCATCATTGCCCCAGCAAGAGCAGTACAGGTAGCCCGAGCAGCACGAGCAACAATCGTGGCCTAACTCCTTTGTTTCAAAGACTTTGATGTCTAAGTTCTTTAGACCTTCGGATTTACGGGGAATTTCGCGCTAACTCGATGATTCTAGAGATTATGCAAAAAAGGGGGGGGAGGGGGCTACCCCGTTTTCAAGCTCGGGCAAACCCAAACGTTCCACGTCACCGGAGGCCGCCGCAAACTTTATTTCCATGCGAATTCCACAATGGGCGAAAGTCGAAAGCCCCACCCTCGCATCGGAAATCCGCGATCCGAAGCTCGATGTCTGAATGCAATACAAGAAGCTGAAACTCGATCCGCATCCCGAAGGCGGTTACTATCGGCAGACTTGTCGCGCAGACCTGGAGTTGGTGCGGACCGCGATTCCCCGCAGCCTTACAGGCTCCCCACGCCTCGACTACAGTCTTGCCATAATTGTATTTCCCTCACCTGAGTGCTAGCATCAATTCATCGGCACTTGTGGCCTCGGAGGTACGACTTATGGCGGAGCGTGAGAGCAATAGTTTCGTTTGGTTTTTGGCAGGCTTGGGATTAGGAGCGCTCGTGGGCGTGTTGTATGCGCCGCGATCGGGCAGCGAGACTCGCGATGTCCTGCGCGCTCGCGCCGAAGATGGCAGCGACTATGTCCGCAACCGGGCGCGCGAGGCGCGCGAGCAAGCCTCGGATTGGGTGGATCGTGGTCGCGAAGTGGTGGGTCAGCAAAAGGAGCAGTTCCGCGCCGCCTACGAGGCCGGCAGACAGGCATATCGTGAGGCTACGTCGGAGACCGGCGCTCCCAAGAATCTGTAGCGCGTCTTCGGGTTCTGCCCGTCCTCGCCGGATGTCTGTGCTGGCGCTATGACGGAGTCACCTCTTATGGATAACCTCACTCCCATATTCATCGCCTTGACGGGCGCGGCCGTTCTTCTGCAGGCGGGACTTCTTGCGGCCATGTATCTGTCTCTGCGCAAGAGCAGCTCGCGAATCGAAACGTTAGCCACCGAGGTCAAGACCAAGGTGCTGCCCACGGTGGAAACCGCGCAGGCCATGCTGGCGGAGTTGCGCCCCAAACTACAGGTGATCGCCGACAATTTGGCCGATTCGACCGATGCCATCCGCGATCAAGTGCAGAGAGTGGATACGACGGTAAGCGATGTGGTGGATCGTGCACGCTTGCAGGTCATTCGCGCCGACGAGTTGCTCAGCCGCACGCTCGACCGCGTGGAACAGACTTCCGATATGGTGCACAAGACCGTCATCTCACCGGTGCGGCAGATTTCCGGGTTGATGCAGGGAATCACCGCCGGCATCGAGTTCCTGCTGGGCAATCGCGTTCGCCGCAACGGCGGCGGTCCGGAAGTTCGGCGCCCCGTGCCGCAAGACGAGATGTTCATCTAGTCCGCGGTGTTTTGGGGCGATGCAATTTGCTCCGTGGAAAACTTTGCCAGGCGTGATGTAAGCTTTTGGCATGAGTCTCGCTTTCTCCAGGTTGCGCTTTCTCACCGTTCTCCTCTCTTGTCTAAGCATTGGGTTGGTTGGCACATTGACTCTCGGAACCCGTCCGCTCGCCGCTCAGGAAAAAACCATCGTCTGGAGCGATTAGGAGAAACCCATCGTCGATGACTTGCGTGGACTGCGCAAGCTTCCTGACGATGTGCGCGCACGCACCACAAAAGATCTTGCAGTGCAGATTCGCGAGCTTCCCGCGACCGCCAACAAGCTGCGACTGGCAGGCGGACTCGCCAATCTCTCGACCGAAGGCGATTTCGGCCATGACACTCTGCAGGAAGTTGCCAACACGCTTGGCGCTGCGCTGCGGGAACAGCCACAGACCGGCAAGAACGGCGAACCAGATCCTCTTTACGTTGAACTAGCCGGACTGGTGCGCTACGAGCATGTCCAGGCGAGCCTGGACACCCCCCAGTTTTTGGCAGCCATAGCCAAGCTGGAAGCGGACGACGCTAAGCGCCAGCGGGTTGACTTTACCCTCATCGATTTGCAGGGAAAGGCGTGGCGATGGCAGGATCTGCGGGGCAAAGTTGTGCTGGTGAATTTCTGGGCCACGTGGTGTCCGCCGTGCCGCAAGGAAATGCCCGACCTGGAATCGCTCTATCTCAAGTTCCGAGAGAAAGGTTTCGTGGTGCTGGCCATTTCCGACGAAGAGACGGCAAAAGTAAGCCCATTTATTGCGGAGCGAAGCATTACTTACCCGGTGCTGCTCGACCCGGGACGGAAAGTGAACGAGCAATTCCGGATTGAAGGGATTCCCAAGAGCTTCGTCTACGACCGCAGTGGCAAACTGGTGGCCCAGTCCATCGACATGCGCACACAGAAGCAGTTTCTGGAGATGCTTGGGAACGCGGGACTGCAATAAACGAGTGAGGGATTGCGATGCGTTATCTGGTTCGAGCCCGCGTGAAACCTGGCCGCGAAAGCGATCTTCTGAAAGCCATTGAAGAGGAAACTCTTGGCGAGGGATCGGTCGCCGAGGGCGAATACCTGCGCAACATGCAGGAAGCGCGTCTGTGTGCGGACCAGACCGCGCGCTGGGTGGAAGTCTGCTATTGTCCAGACCCGCTGCAGGAAGAGCGGCCCTATTGGGAAGGGTATTTTGAGTTGACGCGCGTGCAGGACGCCCACGACCGCCGGAAATGCCGCGATGAAAATGGTTCCCAGCAGTGGGCCTGCGGCGATTGCGACTGCACGGCTCGACTGGAAGCGAAACTTAAGGATTCCGGAACTCTCTTCCTCAACTCGCTCCGTGCCGACAAATCTGCGAGCGGGCGCGCGACAAAGAAAACCGGCTAACCGCAACAGTCTAGCGAAGACCGCAAAGAAGCGCGGCCGTTGCCGCTCACACGATCCAGCCGCCGCCGACCACAATATCGCCGTCGTAGAACACCGCAGCTTGCCCGGGCGTGATGGCACGCTGCGGCTGATCAAAGGTCACAAGAATTTCTGCATCGCCAGACTCGCCGGAGTGAGTCGTTACCGCAGAGTCAATCTTTTCGATTACCGCCGCGGCCGGTTCGTGGCGATGGCGGATCTTGACGCTCACCCGCATGGGCTCGCGCAGCTCATCCACGGCAATCAAATTCACGCGGCTCACCCGCAAAGTGCGCGAGTAGAGGCTCTCTTCGCCGCCAACGATCACCTGCTTGTCCGCGCCGCTGATCTGAATCACGTAGAGAGGTGAGCCCGTGGCTACGCCGAGTCCCTTGCGCTGTCCGACCGTAAAGTTGTGAATGCCGCCATGTTCGCCGATGACTTCACCGCTCGTGGTCACGAGTTCGCCGGCGGTATCCGGTAGCGCGTCGCCGCGATCCGCGAGATAGGCGTCAATGAAGCGCTTGTAGTCGCCCCCGGGGACAAAGCAAATCTCCTGCGAATCGGGTTTCTCGGCCAGAGCCAGACCATGCTGGCGCGCAAGTTCGCGGACTTCAGGCTTGGTCATGTTGCCCAGCGGGAATAGCGTATAGCTGAGCTGTTCCTGCGTGAGGCCAAAGAGGAAATAGGTTTGGTCCTTGCGGCGATCGGCGGGGCGCATGAGCAGCCAGCGGCCTCGCGCTTCGTCAAACTCCACGCGGGCATAGTGGCCGGTTGCAACCTGCTCGGCGCCGATCTGCCGGGCCACGATCAACAACTGATCGAACTTCAGATGGTTGTTGCAGAGGCTGCACGGGATGGGCGTGCGTCCCGAGAGATATTCCTGGACGAACGGGCGCACCACCTCGCGCTCGAAGCGCTCCTCATGATTGACCACGTAATACGGAATGCCGATGTGCTCGGCCACGCGCCGGGCATCGTAGACATCGTCGAGCGAGCAGCAACGCCCGTGCACAGACTCCGGCATACCCTCGTGGCCGGCGAGACGCCGCTGGTTCCAGAGCTGCATGGTCAGGCCGATGACGTTGTGTCCCTCAGCGCGCAGCATGGCCGCGACGGTGGAAGAATCGACACCACCCGACATGGCTACGGCGAGAGTTCTAGGATTTGGCATGCTTTCACTGGAGCAGTAGCAACTGTCAATTAGCTAATTGCTAATTGCCGCTTTCTTGTACAGGGGCGACAATTCTCGAAGCCGCGCCACCGCTTCCACCACCAGCGCCAGCGCGAAGTCGACATCTTCCACCGTGCTCTGCTTGCCCATGCTGAATCGGATGCTGGCGCGAGCGCGGTCGGCGCGCAGGCCCATCGCGGTAAGCACGTGCGACGGCTCGATGGCTCCCGAAGAACAGGCTGAGCCCGTGGAAATTGCCAAGCCTTTCAGGTCGAGCGCAATCACCAAGGCTTCGCCGTCGATGTGATCGAAATAGACGCTTGTTGTGTTCGGAACGCGCGGAGCACCATCGCCGTTGACTCCGGCTTCGTCAACCTGGGCGAGAATTCCGCTCTCCACCCGATCACGCAGCGCGGCCGTGTTCTTGTCGTCGCCATGTTCGAAGCCCTGCACCGCCAGGTCGGCAGCCTTGCCGAGAGCGACGATTCCAGGAACATTCTCGGTTCCCGCGCGCCGTGAGCGTTCGTGGCGGCCACCGTAAAGCAGAGGCTGAATTCGAGTTCCCTGTCGCACATGCAGCGCGCCAATACCTTGCGGTGCGTGCATTTTATGTCCCGAGATCGAAAGCAGATCGCAGCCGATACGAGTCACATCGATCGGAACCTTGCCCGCGGCCTGCACCGCGTCGGTATGGAAAAAGACGTCGGCCTCCGCGGCGACCTTTCCAACCTCTTCGACAGGCTGCAGCACGCCGGTTTCGTTGTTGGCCATCATCATCGAGATCAATTTTGTGTTGGGCCGCAATGCCCGCCGCACATCGTCGGGGTCCACCAGACCCCGGCCATCGACCGGCACATAGGTCACGTCGCAACCGGCTTCTTCCAGATGCCTGCCAGTATTCAGCACGGCATGATGCTCGATGCTGGAAGTGATGACGTGATCTCCAGCAGTAACCAACCCCGCGAGCGCCAGATTGTCGGCTTCGGTGCCGCCGCTGGTAAAAACAATTTCCGACGCGCGGCTGCCCAGCAACGCCGCCACCGATTCGCGCGCCCGCTCCACAGCCGCCCGCGATTCCTGCCCATGATGGTGAATCGACGAAGCGTTGCCGAAACGCTCGCCAAAATAGGGGCGCATGGCTTCGAACACCTCCGGCAGAACCGGCGTGGTAGCGTTATTGTCGAGGTAAACGCGGCGCATGAAACTCACAGGTTTATTCTACGCTGGGAGCGCTTGGGAGGGTTTCGGGGCGCAGGCTTCGGCGCCCAAAGCGCAACTAGGAGACGGTCACTACTTCAGCGGACGCACTCGGTTGGGGGATCGGCAGATTGTCCTCGCGCAAGCCTTCAAGATGAAACTCTATCGCCTCGCGGATGAGCTGTTGCGCCATTGCCTTGGTTGGGCCTGTCGTTACAACGCCCGGCAAGTCGGGCACATACGCCGCCCAACCGGTGGATGATTTTTCGTAAACGACCACGTAGTTCATCGCTTCAACCCTGCCTGTTTCAGAACACTGTTCAAGGTGCCCGGAGGGAGGTCGTCGCTCGGATGACCGGGCAATGTAACTCGCCCCACCCTCGCTGGATGCTTGTATTGGCGATGGCTTCCCTTGGTTCTCTTGAGCACCCAGCCATCCTGCTCCAGCATTCTAATGATATCGCGGACCTTCATCGGGGTCCAAATTACGTTCGCCGCGCAAAAAGCCGACCGATCAAAATCGCTATCGCTGGTCGATCGGCACGTAACGATTCGGATACTCCGGCCCCAGGTATTCGGCCCGGGGGCGAATCAGGCGATTGTCGTCGAGTTGCTCGATGACGTGAGCGGCCCATCCGCTGATGCGCGAGATGGCGAAGATTGGCGTGAACAGATCCTCATCGATTCCCAGCGTGTGATAGGTGGATGCGGAATAGAAATCCACGTTGGCGTTCAGCTTCTTTTCCGCCTTCACGAATCGCTCGATTTTTTCGGACATTTCGTACCACTGGGGCTGGCCGCTGGATTGGCCCAAATCCTTCGACATCACGCGCAAGTGAGTCGCCCGTGGGTCTTCGGTGTGGTAGACGCGATGGCCGAAGCCGGGAATTTTTTTCTTTTGCGCCAGCAGGTCGCGGACGTATTCGACGGGATCGGCTTTCTCGCGTTCAATCGATTCGAGGATTCGGAAAACCGCCTCATTCGCGCCGCCGTGCAAAGGTCCCTTCAAAGTCCCGATCGCCGAAGTGATCGCGGAATGCATGTCGGACAAAGTCGCTGCAGTCACACGCGCGGCAAAGGTGGAGGCATTCAGTTCGTGGTCGGCGTGCAGAATGAGAGCGATATCGAGCGCCCGTTCTGCGGTATGGGATGGTTTCTTGCCACTGAGCTGCCAAAGAAAATTGGCCGAATGAGAAAGAGATTGGTCTGGCTCAACGACACTCTTGCCTTTGCGGATGCGGTCGTAGGCCGCGATGATCATCGCGATCTGCGAAGTCAGCCGGATCGCCTTCCGGATATTGGCATCGTGGTCATTGTTCGTCTGATCCGGATCGTAGAATGCCAGCGCAGAAACCGCCGTGCGCAAAACATCCATGGGAAGAGCGGTTTTCGGGGCACTCCGCAAGAGCGTAATGATCGCCGGATCCAGGTGACGCTCTTCCGCAAGACGCTTCTGCAAGCCCGCAAGCTCAGCTCGCTTGGGCAAGTGCCCGTACCAGAGCAGGTAGCAGGTCTCTTCAAAGTTGGAATGGTCGGCGAGTTCGTGGATGTCGATACCGCGGTAGGCGAGAACACCGCGCTCTCCGTCGATGTAGCAAATGCTGGAATTCGTGGCGACGATGCCTTCCAGGCCTTTGGCGGCGTGAGTTGTAATCGCGCTGGACATGGTCGCTCGCTCAGTGGTTTTTCGTTGCCGAACCGCGCGGGGACGCGGGGAATGCAACCTTTGTTTATACGCCAAACGCGGCGAAGTTTCCAACTACCCGCGGGTAACTTCAGTACTTGGCCGGACAAGCGCCGCACCGAATACCGAGCCCGGAGGAACGCTCCTCCCGCCCGTCGATACTTCGCATCAGGGTATAATTATTCGGTTTGCCGTAGGCTCGCGACGAATCGCGCCGCATCCTTGATTCTCAGATCCTTATGGAGGAATTTTCCCTACAATGAAGCGCTGCTCATCCGTCCTGCTCGCCTTTACTTTTCTTTTTTCGACCCTGGCCTCAGCCGACGAGGGCATGTGGCTGTACAACGAACCCCCAAAAGACCAGATTAAGGCGAAGTACGGCTTCGAGCTCACCCAAGCTTGGCTCGACCATGTTCGGTTGTCGTCCGTACGTTTCAACAACGGAGGATCGGGATCTTTCGTCTCCGCCGACGGCCTCACCTTCACCAATCACCACGTTGGGGCGGCATGTGTGCAGCAACTTTCCAGCCAGGGCCGCGACTACATCAAAACCGGCTTTTACGCGAAAACCCAGGCTGACGAGGTGAAGTGCCCGAGCCTTGAACTCAACCAACTCGTCGGCATCGACGACGTAACCGACAAGGTGAACGCGGGCGTCAAGGCGGGCATGTCTGCGGCCGAGGCTGGACAGGCTCAGCGCGCAGCGATGTCGAGGATCGAACAAGCATGCGCGACATCCACGGGCCTGCGTTGCGATGTGGTGACGTTTTATTCGGGGCAGGTTTACGACTTGTACCGATACAAGAAGTACACGGACGTTCGTCTGGTGTTCGCGCCGGAGTTTGGCGTCGCTTTCTTCGGTGGCGATCCCGACAATTTCACCTATCCCCGCTACGACCTCGATATCACTTTCTTCCGGGTGTATGAGAACGGCAAGCCGGCGCTCCTCGACAACTATCTGCAGTGGTCCCGCAACGGTGTCAGCGACGGCGACTTGGTTTTCGTCTCCGGACATCCCGGCAGCACTGGACGTCTGCTGACCATGGCGCAACTCGATTTTTCCCGGGATGTGGCGTTCCCCGCTTCGCTGCGGCTTTTCAAGCGCCGCATTGCTCTGCTGCAGGAGTTCAGCCGCCAGTCGGAAGAGAACGCGCGCATCGCCAAAGAAGATATTTTCGGCCTGCAGAATTCGCAAAAAGCGGTCATCGGTTATGAATCCGGCCTGCGCGATACATCGATCATGGACGCGAAGGCCGCCGATGAAACCAAATTACAGGCGGCGTACAAAGCAGATCCAAAGAATGCTCGCGCGCCCGATCCCTGGAATGAGATCGCCCAGGCCATCGCGCTGCAGCGCGACATCTACCTGCCGCTCACTTATCTGGAACGCCTGCGGGGCTTTGCTTCCGGCCTGCCGCAGACTGCTCGCGTTCTGGTCCGCGCAGCGGAGGAAAAACCCAAGCCCAACGAGCAACGCATGCGCGAGTTTCGCGATTCGGCGCTGCCGTCGCTGGAACAACAATTATTCTCGACCGCGCCCGTCTACAAGAATCTCGACACCGCACTGCTGGCCGATTCTCTCGCCGAGATGCAAGAGGCGCTGGGCAGCGACAATCCTGATGTGAAGAAAGTCCTGAACGGAAAAACGCCAGCCGATACGGCCAGGGACCTGATCGCCAACACCAAACTTGACGAGGTAGCAGTGCGCAAACAGCTCTATGAAGGCGGAGAAGCGGCGATCGAAGCCAGCACTGACCCGCTGATCGTAGCCATGCGAGCCATCGAACCCGATGCCCGCGCCGTGCGCAAGACATTCGATGACAAAATAGATTCGGTGATCCGCCGCGACGGCACACGCATCGCTAAAGCCCGCTTCGCCCAAAGCGGATTCACCCAGCCGCCCGATGCAACCTTCACGCTGCGCCTGAGTTATGGCGCAGTGAAGGGCTACGAAGAAAACGGAAAGTCGATTCCTTATTTCACCACCATCGGCGGGGCCTATGAACATGCGGCGGAACATGGCGGCCAGCCCCCTTACGATCTTCCCGAAAGTTGGATTAACGCGAAGCCGAACCTTGACTTGAAGACCCCGCTCAACTTCGTTTCCACCGCCGACATCATCGGCGGCAACTCCGGCTCTCCCACGGTGAACAAGAAAGGTGAAGTCGTTGGCATTATTTTCGACGGGAACATCCAATCATTGCCCTGGAACTTCGCCTATAGCGACGCGCAAGGCCGCGCGGTTTCCGTGGACTCGCGCGGCATTCAGGAGGCCTTGCGGAAGGTCTACGGCGCTACCGCGCTCGCCGACGAACTGACAGGCGCGAAGGGAGAACCAGCCAAGGCAGGAAAGTAGAACCGATCCGACGCTGGGCTCGTGTGGAGCGGTCACTCTTGTCCGCTGCCTTCGCTTTTGACTTTGACTCGCTTTCCCCTATCTCCCGCCGCCGTCTCCCGACACGCCCCCGCGACAATTGGGCAGGGCACGGCTTCAGCCGTGCCGCTGCAAGTTCCATGATGAGATGCGGGCTTTTAGCCCCGGGGAATCGGTGCCGGGAGCTCCATCCGTTTCGCTCTTTTCAGCGAACCTCGGCACCCGTGAGGCGGTATCATTCTCCCGAAATCCACACCCCCGCTGTGACATCCAACCTTGCCCTCCATTCGCAGTTAGCCCATTATTGTCAAGGCGGAGGCGGTAGATCCAGCTGGAACAAAATCGGACGTAAGTCCTTTGTTCTCTAGATTTTGACCTGGTAATTATCCCTTGACATCAAGTAGACGATATGGCATATTGTTTATGCCATGAAAGTTAAACAGAGCATTCCCAAGCATTTGCGGCTCACCATCGAGGATTTTTTGAAGCGGTTTCCCGATGACGAATCTTGCCTTGAGTATCTGAAAGAAAAGCGCTACCCGAATGGCATGGCACACTGCGCGAAGTGCAATCAAGAACGCAAGCACCATCGCGTGACCGGGCGTCCCGCATACGCTTGCGATTATTGCGGCTCGATGATCTCTCCGATGGCCGGAACCATCTTTGAGCACTCCAGCACTTCGCTCAAGAAATGGTTCTACGCGATGTACCTCATGGGCAGCACTCGCTGTGGCATCTCCGCGAAACAGATTCAACGCGAAGTGGGAGTTACTTACAAAACCGCGTGGCGCATGTTTAAGCAGATTCGCTCGTTGCTGTCCGAACCTGACATGCAACTGGAGGGATCGACGGTGGAGATGGACGAAACCTACGTGGGCGGAAAGCGGAAGAACAAACATGGCAATCGCGGCATCCAGCGTGGACGCGACAACGATGGCAAGACTCCCGTATTCGGCATGGTGGAGCGTGGCGGAAAAGTAATCGCTTGCGTGACTGCCCGATGTGAAGGCCGCGACTATCTTCCCGATCATTGCCGAACGCGCCCCAGCTCAAGGAAATATTTGACTTCGGCTGTCACTGCCTAGAATCCTAGCACTAGGTGGCCCTGTCACGGCTCACTAAGTATATACTTGATTTCAAGGGATACTTACCTTTGACCTCTAAGTTCTTTGCCATCCAGATTTTGCGCGCTCTTTTTGTGAACCCCGCGCCCAGCAAGCCATTCAGAGGGGTGGGGGAGGGGGGGTATACCCAATTTTCCCAAATAAGTACCGGAAAACGAGCCAGGAAGCTGCCGTCGTAGCCGGAGCAAACGAAATATATTTGCGGTCGAAATCCACAGGCCAGGGATGGCAACACCATTGGATTGTGGAAACCGAGTAGGCACAGATCAAGCGGGCCAAATGCCTAGCGCCGTCTTGCTAAGAATTTGCCGCCTTAGTCCAGGGCTCAGCGGCGGCGCCTGGAAGTCCTCGAGATTCTTCCTGACATCCGGCAGACCGGGACCGGGCCAGTCCGTGCCGAATAGCGTTTTGTCGGAGGATTTCTTCAAGACGGAGGAAACATTTGAGCAGAGTCCTCGGATTCGAACAGGGTCATGGTCTCGCCGCAGCCAGCACCGCCCGCTTGGTGAACACTCGGATCATCTCCCGACGATATTCGGGCGTGAGCGCCGAGGTGGTCAGTGGCTTTGCCGTGCGCGCAGCAAGATCGCCTACAGCGTCCGCCAGAGCTTCGTCAATGATCTTTCCGATCAGCATTTCCCCAGCTCGCTGCACCAGCAACGGCGCGGGGTTCACCGCCGTGATTGCCAGGCGCGCGTCGGCAACATGTCCGTTCAACCGCTTCACCACGACCGCGACGCCAGCCAGGGGATAATCGATGGATCCGCGAACCCGCAGCTTGCGGTAAATACCTCGGTAATCCGCGGACGCCTCGGGCAGAAATACGCGCGTGACCAGTTCGTTCGCCTCCAGCTTGCGGTAATTCTCTCCGTCCCCAGTGTAGAATTCGCGCAAAGCGATGCGCCGCGCACCATTTGGACCAGCGATTTCAACTTCCGCATTCAGACAAAGCAACGCGGGCGGCGTGTCTCCGGAAAATGCGGCCCAGCATTTGCTGCCACCCGGAGCCACGTGGCAAAGATTGCCATCCTTCTTGATGCAGAACCCGCAACCCTTGCGCCAGGTGAGCGACTGGTTGTACCAGAGGCAGCGCGTATCGAGGCAGATGTTGCCGCCGATTGTGCCCATATTGCGCAGCACCGGCGAAGCGACGGTTGCTGCCCCTTCGGTGAGCACCGGGAAGTGCTGCCTCAAGTACGCTGATCTCTCAATCGCGCTGAGTGTGGTCAGCGCGCCGATTTCCACCGCGCCGCTTGCCAGTGGACGGATTCCGCGCAATTCGGTAATGCCGCGCAGATCCAGCACAGACTCCGGCTCAAAGAGTTTTTGCCGCATCGACGGAATCAGATCGGTTCCGCCCGCAAGTATGCGGACGTTGCCTGCGTGCTTCGCCAAGAAGCTCACCGCTTCATCCGTGGCACGCGGCCGGAGCAGTTTGAATTGCGGAAGGCTCAATCCGCACCTCGCGCCGCTGCTGGCGCTTCTCGGCGCGCCGGATCCAGCGCATGCCGCTCCGGTCCCTTGCCCTTGAAGCAAAGTGATCCGCCGTGTTCCCGAAAGCGTGCAGGGGCAGTCGGATCGACGCCTTCCGTCAAGTTCAGACGCTTGGAGTTGTTCTTCGCTCGCAACGCTGCCAGCACGCGCTCGGGCGTGAAGGGCGATTCGTGCAGGCGAACGCCCACAGCGTCGTAAATCGCATTCGCAATCGCAGGGATCGTTGCGGCCAGCGATCCCTCGCTGCACTCCTTGGCGCCAAACGGACCTTCGGGATCGATGCTTTCCACGATAATCGGTTCGATCTCGGGCGACTCCACCGATGACGGGCTGCGGTATTCGAGCATTCCCGGATTCATCAGCATGCCGTCTTTCCAGACCATTTCTTCGGTGAGCGCCTGCCCCATGCCCATCCACACGGAGCCGATGATCTGCCCTTCCACAGAAACCGGATTCAGCGCGCGCCCGCAATCGTGGGCCGCCCAAACTTTGTGAACCGTTACTTCGCCGGTTTCTTCATCCAAGCTCACTTCGGCAACCTGCGCGGAGTAAGAGTATGCGGGCGATGGCCCCACACCAGCGCCTTTGTGTTTGCCGCCGCGCGCTTCCTGCGGAGGAGCATAAGAACCGGTCCCGGTGAGCGCGCCGTGAAAATCGATGGCGGCGACAACGGCTTCCTCGAACGTCATCCACTCCTTCGGACCTTCATCTTTTCGCTTTTGCTGCAGCGATCCGCGCAGGATCTGGCCTTCGACACGACCGCTGACCGAAGCGCCCGCCTGCGTCACTTCCACCTCTTCAGCTTGATCCTTCTTTACGACGGGCGGGACGCTTCCCTTCTTGAAGACGAGATCGTCGCGGAATACCAGCTCCTCCGCGGGACAGTTCATCTTCTTTGCCGCCGCGGCGGCAATCCGCTTCTTCACGTCTTCCGCCGCACGCAGCGTCGCATTGCCTGCCATGAAGGTGACGCGGCTGGAGTACGATCCGATATCGATCGGCGTCAGGTCTGTGTCGGCGGCAATCACTCGCACGCGAGAGAGGGAACATCCCAGCATTTCTGCGGCAACCTGAGCCGTCATTGTGTCCGATCCCTGGCCGATCTCGGAGGCTCCGGTATAAACCACGACTCCTCCATCGCGGTCGATCTTGATGTTCACCGTGGAGTGCGGCATGTCGGAGCGGATAATCGAATTTGCCGCGCCGCTCACGTAGTGACTGCAGGCGATGCCCAGTCCGCGTCCCTTCGGCAGTTTGCCTTTGCGTCGCTTCCAGCCGGAGCGCTCGACGGTTTTCTCGATGCACTCCGGCAAACCGTAACTCTGCACGCGCAGTCCGTTCACCGTGATACACGGGGGCATAAGCAGATTACGCTGACGAATTTCCGCGGAATCAATCCCGGCTTTCGCGGCCAGTTCGTCCAGTTGCGATTCGAAGGCGAAGCGCACGTTCACGGTGCCGTGGCCACGCATGGCGCCGCAGGCCGGTTTGTTGGTCAGAACCCGGTAGCCGTCGTATTGAATGTTGGGTATATCGTAGAGCGCGCCCAGCAGCGCTCCGGAGTAAAGAATCGTGACCACGCCGTAGGAGCAGTAGGCGCCACCATCCTGCACCACACGCGCTTTCACAGAGGTAATGCGGCCGTCGCTCTTGATGCCAGTTTTCAGATCGATGATGGTGCGCGGACGCCCGCGATGCGCCCAAAATACTTCCTCGCGTGTATAGGTGATCTTCACCGGAGCCTGCGCCTTGCGCGCCGCAACCGCGGCGATGATCTCCAGCGGAATCACTTCGCTCTTGCCACCGAAGCCACCTCCTACCAGCGGCTTAATCACCCGGATCTGCGACATCGGCATTTCCAGCACCAGCGACAGCTTGTGCTGTAAGTAATACGGAACCTGGGTGGAAGACCACACCGTCAAACGACCCAGCTTTCCGGTATGCGGATCGAGTTCGAAGGAGGCGAGAGTCGAATGCGGCTCCATCGCCGCGTGCGTGACTTCATTCGCGATAAATCGCGCCTCGGCAACGTGGACCGCTTCGGCAAAACCCTTATCCGGATCGCCGAATGCGTGGTGATAATCTTTTTCGAGGTTGCCCGGCTTGTTGTCGTGAATGAGATCACTCTGCGCCTTCATGGACTCTTCGGGATCGAAATAGGCGGGCAACACTTCATACTCCACGTCGACCAGTTCCATCGCCTTCTCGGCGATGGCCTCGGAAACCGCAACCACGCACGCAACGTTATCGCCGACATAACGCACCTTGTCGAACGCGAGCGCATGCTCATCATGACCGACGGGAAGGATTCCGTAAGGATTCGGCGCGTCTTTGCCGACGACCACGGCAACAACGCCTTCGAGCTTTTCGGCGCGGCTGGTATCGATACGCTTGATCCGGGCATGGGGATACGGCGAATGCAGAATCTTCCCGGCCAGCATGCCTGGCACGCTCAGATCGTCGGTATACTTGCCGGCACCCGTAGTCTTTTCCGCCGCGTCGATCATTGCGGTGGGCTTGCCGATGATGGAGAAGTTGTTGTTCACTGTGTAAACGAAACTCGCGTCGTCGCTACCATTGTTGTCATTCCGAGCAAAGGGAAGAATCTGCTTCTGCGTGGAGCGTAACCTTACTTAGCGGCAGCCAAACCTTGACGCTCCGCTTCAATCGCGGACTTGATCGCTTCATACATCTGGCTGTATCCAGTGCAGCGGCAGAGATTGCCGCTCAATGCGCTCCGAACCTCGGCCTCCGAGGGATTGGGATTCTCCGCCAGCAGCGACTTCACCGTCATCATGAATCCTGGCGTGCAAAAACCGCATTGCGCACCGCCCCAGTCACCGTAAGCTTTCTGAATCGCAGCCAGGCTACCGTGCTCGCTCACGCCCTCGACGGTCGTAATGTCCTGCTCCTGACAACTCGCGGCCAGCAGCGTGCAGGACATCATGGCAACGCCGTCAACCAGTACGGTGCACGCTCCGCAGGACGACTCATCGCAGCCGCGCTTCGAGCCGGTGAGGCTCAGATCCTGACGCAGGACATCGAGCAACAGCGCGCTCGGCTCGACGGCAAGCTCGTGGGCGCGACCGTTGATTTTGAGTTCGATGAGCTCTTTTTTCACGATTCCAGCTTCGAGCGGCGAGCTGCGAGCTGCGACCAAGCGCGGTTGGCTCGGAGCTCACAACTTTCAGTACACTGGCACTTTCCCGTCCACCTGCCGCGACCAGGCGTCGATGCCGCCGCGCATGGACTGGGCTTTCTCGAATCCCTGCTGCCGCAGCCACGCGGTCACATTCATCGAGCGCACGCCGTGATGGCAGATGACAACGATGTGATCTTCCGGATCGAGTTCCTGATGCGCCCGCGACGGCACGTCTCCCATCGGGATCAACCGCGCTCCCGCCATGTGCGCGGTTTCAAACTCCCACGGCTCGCGCACATCGAGCAGCGTGAGCTCGCACGCATCGAGCTTCGTCTTCACTTCCTCGGGTGTGATCTCGTAGTCCATGTGCGTTAATTATGTGTGCAGGCTGCGCGGCTACTTCCCTATCCACCTTGGCTGACGTTTTTCCGTGAAGGCCCTGATGCCTTCCTGCGCGTCTGCCGTTTTCATCAACTCTTCGAGATAGATTTTCTCCGCCCGCGCCAGGCCTTTGTCGAAGTGCATCGCATCCCAGGCATAGATGGCTTTCTTGGCGACAGCGAGCGCCGCCGGGCTGAGATTCAGCAAATGTCCAACGCAATCATCCACTGTTTCGGTCAGCTTCTCATCCGGCACGGCGCGATTCGCCAACCCCATGGTGGCGGCCTCGCTGCCAGTGATCGTCCGTCCTGTCAGAATCAATTCCGCAGCGCGTTTCTGCCCCACGAGCGCCGCCAGAGCCGTACACGCCACCGGCGGATAACAACCCAGTTTGATCTCCGGAAATCCCCATTGTGCTGGCGCCGTTGTATATGCCACGTCGCAAACCATGGCCAGCTCCGCGCCGCCACCCAGGCAATGCCCTTGCACGGCTGTGATCGTTACTTTCTTGCTGGCGATCAGCGCACGGATCACGGCGTGAAACTTCGCCAGCATCCCCTCGACCTTGTCAGGAGTGTGCGCCGGCACATCGACGCCCGCGGAGAACGCCCTGCCTTCGCCGCTCAGCACGACCACAGAAACATCCGAACGTGCCTCGATCTCTCCCAGCGCCTGCGCCAACTCGTCCATCATGGCAATGTCGATAATGTTGAGCGGTGGATGGCATAGCACAATTCGCGCCACCGGAGTGCCGATATCGACCGAGAGCCGAACAAGTTTTGATTCCGCGAATGTGGAGACCATGATTTTCTCTGTGCCTCTGCGCCTCTGTGGCGAAAGGACTCTCAGTTTACAAATTGATCGCCGACTTTCTGACCTCGCCGATGCTCGCCAGCGGATCGCGCGCGCCGGTCTTCTCGGCAATCCATTTCTTCTCCGTCTCGATGATCTCGAGCAGCAACTTCTTGTCTGCCGCAGACGGCATGTACTCTTTCAGGTGTTCTTCATAGGCGCGGTCGTCGAGTGGTTCGCCGGTCTGCGCGTGGAGCTTCTGTCCCGCCCAGCGCCCGATCTCGCGGTTGAACTTGATGTGCGGCGCGTACAGCTTCGGCTGGCCTGGCTTCAAGGCGCCGTTGAAACGTTCAATCAAACCCGCCACCTCGTCGCGGTACAGGTTTCGGTTGTAGTCGTTCAAATCGTCGAGGTCGGGCGCGTGCTCGTTCTTAGGCTCATCGTAACGGCCTTTGACGCCCCACACGTAAGCCCAGTGCGCCGACGAAGAATGGTCCGTGCCGAAAAGGTCGTAGGAACTTGAAATCCACTTGTTGAGATATTTCTGAATCAGCCAACCAGGGATCACGCCCGCTTCCACGATGCGCCGCAAGCCGTCGTTGCCCGTTCCCATGTGAAAGGCCTCTTCGCGCAGCATATACGACATCGACCGGCCCAGCGGAGCGAAGGCGGAGTACTTCAGCATCTGCAACTGGAATTTTCCGTCGCGATCGACAAAGTCCGTGTAGGTGAAAAAATCCATCCAGTTGTCGACCTCGACGTTGAAAGCGCCCAGCAGCCGCTTGTTCTCGAAGGCGCGGCGCTCCAACATTTTCTGCGCCTCGACCTTGCCCGAATAGCCGAAGTGATCCATCAGCAGCGCGCACATTTGCCAGCCGTGACGCATTTCTTCAATCATCACGCGGGTGATGGCGCGGCGGTCCCAGTCGGTGGGCGCATTCTCGAGAAGGTTGCGCTGTTGCTCGACGCTGGCAAATTCGGTGTCGCCCTGGTAAACGATCATATTCATCAGCGCGTCGCGCATCTGCTGCGTAGGAATCTGGCGCAGGTTCTCCCACTTGCGGCGGCCTTTGTACGAGCCGAATTCGATCTCGTCGGTATCGATCGCGCCATAGAGCGTGTCGAAGTGGAAGGAATCGATGTCCTTGGTGTTGACGCCGATGTCTTTGCGCCAGTCGTTGAACATTCCGATCCAATCACTGAAGGTTCCAATTTTTGCTACTTTGCCCGGCATAAGCTCATCTCATTCCTTATCCCTTCGACATCTAGTCGAGGCAATCGGTACTCGGTACCAAGTACGCGGTACTACTTCGCCTTGAAGACTGCCGGCCGCTTCTCCACGTACGCAGCCAGGCCTTCTTTCGCGTCTTCGCTCTGGAAGAGCAGTTGCTGGTTCTCGCGCTCGACCGCGAGCGCCGACTCCATAGGAATCTCCCAACCGGTCTGCACCGCGCGCTTGATGCGTCCCACGGCCTTAGCGGCTTTGTTCGGAGGACAGAACTGCTTGGCATACTCCATGATGTTCTCCATGAAGCCGTCGCGCTCGTAGATGTCGTTGATGATGCCAAGCTCCTGCGCTTCTTCAAACGAGAAGGTGTTGCCCGTAACCATCAGTTCAATCGCCTTGCTCTTGCCCACCAGCCGCGAGAGCCGCTGTGTGCCGCCGGTGCCGGGGAGCACGCCCAGATTCACTTCCGGCAGACCGATCTTGCCCGCGTCTTTCCGCGCGATGCGAATGTCGGCAGCCATGGCGATTTCCAGGCCGCCGCCCACGCAGTGGCCGTTAATCGCGGCAATCACCAGCTTGGGCGTGTGCTCCAGCCGCAGCAGCATTTCATTGGCATGCAGACAAAAGTAATATTTGAACGTGGGATCGACGCTGGAAAGCATCTTGATGTTGGCGCCCGCGGAGAAAAACTTGTCGCCGGCGCCGGTGAGCAGAATCACGTACGCATCGTTATCCATGCGGGCACGGAGGATTGCCTCGTCGAGTTGCCGGTTCATTTCATAGGTGTAGGTATTGGCCGGCGGATCGCACATTTCGATCACCGCCACGCCGCCGTCCCTGCGGTAGTTAACAAGCTGCTTGGTGGTTTCGCCGGTCGTCGGCTGCATTGTGGTCGCCATGTCTGTGACTCCTTCTCTTTGGTAAAGATTAATCTCTGTCAAAACCCATTCCTGATCTTAGTCTCGAATCTTCCCGAAAACCTCTCACCGCTCGCTTCTGAAGTCTTGCTTGGCCCATCTGCGGCCCTTGCCAGGTCTCATTACTCCTCGCAGAAAAATGTCGCTCATCTCGCACGCCAGTTGCTCGGCATTGGCATCGACCCGAGAGTTGTGCCAGGTGTAGATCCAGTTCATCATGCCAAACAGGCTGAGCACAGCGATGCGCGTGGAGAACTGCAATCCCCGGTCGCACTTCAACTCGTCCAGCAGACCCACGCAGATACGGTAGTATTCGCGCTTGATCGCCGCTAGGTCCGCGGCGAAGCCATTCTTGAGCGCCTCGGCCTCGTGCGACAACACTTTCATCGCCGCCTGATTGGCGAGGAAATACTCCAAATGATTGAGAATGAAGACGCGGATTTGCTGTTCCGGATCGCTCACGCCGTCCAGTCGCGCTTTGAGCCGCTGCACAATGGTTGTGAACGTATGCTTCTGGATCAGGAAGAGCAGCCGCTCTTTGGACTCGAAGTAGTAATACATCCCGGCCAGCGACATGCCGCTGGCGCGCGAAAGATCGCGCATCGAAGCGCCTTCGTACCCTTTCTTGCAGAAGACTTCAGTCGCGTGGATGAGGATCTCCGCTAGTCGGCGGTCAAAGCGCGTGGCGGGCGCAGGCGCAAGCACCGAACGATGCCGCCGCGGCGAAATTCGGGATGCGGTTGACGGACTTCCCATAGACTGACGATTCGTTAATTCGAACGTTCGTTCGAACGATAGTATACTCCCGGGGTAGTCCTGATCACAAGTCTTTGAATTCTTATCGAGAATCAACTCCACTTTTTACTCTTTCCCGCTGCTTCGTGGGCGCGCCCCACCCAATCGAGGGCGTCGTGCAAGTCAGCGGACGAGGCCAGTTCGAAGGTGAACCAGCGCGCTTTCTGCATCTGGGTTGATCCAATCCTAGGATCTTTCTTTAGCCGCGCAAGGAGTCGTGGCGCCGGCGATTCCAACTTGAAAGCCAGCGCGTTTGCCGTTTCCATCGCGCGAGTGCGCGGGAGCAAAGCGAAGATTCTGTCATGCCGGTAGAGGGCGGTAAAGCCAAAGAACGCGCGCGAGGCGACCTGTGGCCAGCTTGCGGTCTCCCCAGCGAGAGCGGCCGACCAAGCCTTCATCTCCTCGGAAACTTTTGGAAGCTCCGGACGCGAAGACTTTCCTCGCTTCATGGATGCGGCTGCGCGTCTGCTGGCTGCGTCACCGGTGCCTGCTGGATCGCTTCTCTTTCGACCATCACGATTCTCTTGACCTGATTCCGGTCGTACGACAGGTCCTTGCCACCTGCGCGGACTACTACTTCTGTGGCCGAGACAGACTCCAGGTCCCCGGTCAACACCGTGCCATCGCGGAGTTCGATCGTGTCGTGCGCCGACGCTCCAAGTTCATAGCTCACGCTGCCGCCCGACGTATCATCAGGGCTGATTTCCAGGGGAAATCTTCCCGCGTTAAAACCTTCCTTGCTGAACTCCAGCAGATGTTTGCCAACGCCTAATTGCACAATCTTAGGAGTCGCGCCTGCTCCGGTCCCGTCCACTTTGAGAAGGGCTCCTTGGGGAACTGAGTTGACAGTCATTGAGATCGTCTTGGCTGGCAGAAACGATTGCAGTTCGACGGGCAGCGAGCGCGGCGCGAGTGCAATAGAGACCGGCGTGCCCGAGGTGTTGACGCTGGTTTGGAATTTCACCATCTCTCCACGGCCAACGTTGCTTACGGAAATCCATCCCTCACCGATTCTGATCCGGTTCTTATCAAACAGGTAAAGGGAAAAATTTGCTGTGTTAATTGATTTCGTCCAAAGGTTTTCAGCGGTTGTGTCGCTCACGTAGCTGTGCTGGCTTCCTGACGAGCCAACCTCCTTGAACTTGCCGAAGCTGAACCGCAAAACTGGCGTACCGGACTCCGGCCAAATAACGACTTGGGCCGGCGGATCCTTTGCATAAGCAGCGGAGGCCAGCAGGAGAACCACGGGAAAGAAGCAAAAAAAACTACCTCGCAACATAATGACTGCGTAATGTAAGACAGAAGGATGGCGAATGCAAGCGGCTTCATTTGCATCGCAGGATCAGGAACAAGAACTTATGTCTGTGAATCTAGTTCCTTATATCCGCCAGCAGCCGCTCCACTTCGCCCTTGACTTCGCCCGTGAGAGGCAGTAGCGGCAGGCGCGCCTGGCCGCCAAAATAGCCGTTGAAGTCCATCCCGTATTTCAAGCCCGGGATGCCGAGATCGCCCACAATGCGCTGCGCGGCTGCGGCGATGCGCTCTTGCTTCAACTTCGCTAGATCAGTGTCTCCTTCCTTCCACGCCGCGTAAATCTCGTAACAAGCGGTCGGCGACAGGCAAGCGAAGGCCAGAATCGCTCCCACCGCGCCGGCATCGAGCGAAGGATGCAGCTTGTTGGCCGCGCCCACCAGCACCTGGAACCCAACTTCTTTCTGCCGCGTCCTCAAATTGCCCACGACGTTCACGCTCGCCGAAGATGGCTTTGCGGCAGATAAGCTTGCCTCTGGACTCTCTGCGCGCCCCGTCTTCGCGTCTCTTGCAAAAGCGGGATCAGTCTCCGAACCCGCGCCCGCCAGCACCGCAATCGGGACGAGCGTCGCCCTGTCGCCATTTGCGCTCGACGAGGCCGCTGTAATCGCGCGCGGCGTAACCGCATCGAAAGTCTCAGTCACGGTAGCGCTGCGTTTGACGTGGCGCGTGCCCTCCACCATGTTGCGGATTTTTTCCACGTCGCCGCTCGACTCCTTGATGCCGATCAGGTTCGGATGATCGGCCAGTTCGATCACCAACTCTGCGGGAATGTCGAAGCCAGTCGCCTGCGGAAAGTTGTAAATGATCACCGGCAGCGGCGAACGATCGGCCACGGTACGGTAAAACGCAAGCATATTGGCTGGCTGCATCTGCCTTTTGTAGTAGTGCGGCGTGCGGACCATGGCAACGTCGTAACCAAGCTCGGCCGCATATTCAGTGAGCCGCAGCGTCTCGACGGCCGACTCGAGCCCCGTGCCCGCAATGAGCACTTTATTGGGTGCGGTGGCTTCGCGCGCGGTTTTCAGAACGTCGCGCCGCTCCTGATCGGAAAGCATAACGGCCTCGCCAGTCGATCCAAGCACGACAATACCAGCCACCGGCGTGCGCGAATAGCGCTCAACGTTGCTCTCAAGCTTTTTGAAATACACGTTGCCGTCGGGATAGAACGGCGTGGTGATGGGAGGAAAAATACCCTGCAGGAACATGTTGGCCCTCGCGCATCCAGTATCGCACGCGATCTGGGGCTGGGATATCCCTCTACCTAAGTCTTTACTACCCGTTCCGCGTGCAAATGCTGCAGCGCCCGCACATTCACTTCCCCGCGCTGCAGTGCGGCAATCCCTTCCGCCGCAGCCCGCGCCGCCGACAACGTCGTAATCGTGGGAATCCTCGCCGTCACTGCGGCCCGGCGGATTGCCTTTTCGTCGAACCACGGCTCCGGTCCGCTCGGGGTGTTGACGATCAACTGAATGCGTTGGCCCTTGATGAAATCCACCACGTTCGGACGGCCCTCTTTCACTTTGTAGACGCGCTCGACTTTCATATTCGCAGCCTCGACCACGTCGGCAGTTCCGGCCGTGGCCACCAGCTTGAATCCCATCTCCACAAACTTGCGCGCCACTTCCACCACGTGCCGTTTGTCATGGTCGGTGACACTGATGAAGACCGTTCCTTCGGTCGGTAGCTTCTGCCCCGCCGCTAGTTGCGCTTTGGCGAAGGCCTCGCCGAAGTTGTCGGCCACGCCCATTACTTCGCCGGTGGATTTCATCTCCGGCCCCAGCACCGTATCGACTCCGGGAAATTTATTCCAGGGAAATACCGGCGATTTCACGTAGTAGAAGTTTCCGGTGTCGAGATCGGCGCGGCGCTCGATATACTCCGGCAGAAATTCTCGCAGCTTGCGCCCGGTCATCAGCCGCGCGGCAATCTTCGCCATCGGCACGCCCGTTGCCTTCGAAACATAGGGCACGGTGCGCGAAGCCCGCGGGTTTACTTCCAGCACATAGACTGTGCCGCCGTCAGCACCGTTTCCCGCGTGTCCACCGCCGCGCGGAATGGCGAACTGTATGTTCATCAGTCCGATGACCTTCAGCGCGCGTGCCAGCTTGAACGTATAGTCGCGCATGCGCTCGAGCAGCGGCTGGGGAATATCCACCGCCGGCAGCACGCACGAAGAATCGCCAGAGTGAATGCCCGCCTCCTCAATATGTTGCATGATGCCGCCGATCACCACATCTTCGCCGTCGGAGAGTGCATCGACGTCGACTTCGATCGCATCTTCGAGAAAGTGATCGATCAGCACTGGCCGGTCGTGTGAGTACTCGACCGCCTCTTTCATGTACCGCACCACCGACTCTTCTTCGTAGGCGATCACCATGGCGCGACCGCCCAGCACGTAGGAAGGCCGCACAATCACCGGGTACCCGACCCGCTTCGCACCGTCGACTGCATCTTCAATCGAGGTCGCCATCACACCGGGCGGCTGCGGAATTTTCAACTCTTCGAGCAGCTTGTTGAAGTGCTTGCGGTCTTCGGCCAGGTCAATCGATTCCGGCGATGTGCCGATGACATTCACTCCGGCGGCTTTCAACGGCAGCGCCAGATTCAGTGGTGTCTGGCCGCCAAACTGTACGATCACTCCCACGGGCGCGCCTTTCGCCGTTTCGTGCTGGTAAATCGAGAAGACATCTTCGAAGGTCAACGGCTCGAAGTAGAGGCGGTCGCTGGTGTCGTAGTCGGTGGAAACGGTTTCAGGATTGCAGTTGATCATGATCGTCTCGTAACCATCGTCGCGCAGCGCGAATGACGCGTGGCAGCAGCAGTAATCGAATTCAATTCCCTGCCCGATGCGATTCGGCCCGCTGCCGAGGATGATCACTTTCTTCTTGTCGGTGGGCGCGGCTTCGTCTTCTTCTTCGTAGGTCGAATACAAATACGGTGTATAGCTCTCGAACTCGGCCGCGCACGTGTCCACGCGCTTGTAGACGGGCATCACGCCGTGCTTTTTGCGCAGATGCCGGACTTTTTCCTGACCTTCCAGCCGCCACACGCCCGCCAATCGCCCGTCGGAGAATCCCATGCGCTTCGACTCACGCAGTACCTCGGTGGGAATCGATTCGATGGGATGCTTCTCCAATTCGAGTTGCTGATCGTTGATTTCCTTGAGCTGGTAGAGAAACCAGGGATCCATCGAGGTCATCTTCGCGATCTGTTTTACCGTGTGCCCCTGGCGCAGCGCATACTGCACATACGCCAGCCGCTCCGGATGCGGAGTTACCAGCCGCTGCGTCAAAATCTTCGGCTCAATCTTCGCGCCGCCCACGCGCTTGCCGGTATCCAAGGCGCGCACGGCTTTCATCAGGGCTTCCTTGAAGGTGCGACCGATGGCCATCACCTCGCCCACCGATTTCATTTGCGGACCCAGACTCTCGTCCGCGCCCGGGAATTTCTCGAACTGCCACTTAGGGATTTTCACAACCACATAATCGAGCGTCGGCTCAAAACACGCCGGTGTCTTGCGCGTGATGTCGTTCGGGATTTCGTCGAGCGTGTAGCCCACCGCGAGTTTCGCCGCAATCTTCGCAATCGGAAACCCTGTAGCTTTCGACGCCAACGCCGACGAGCGCGAAACACGCGGGTTCATCTCGATTACCACCATGCGCCCGGTTTCCGGATTCACGCCGAACTGAATGTTCGACCCTCCGGTGTCGACGCCGATTTCGCGGATCACCGCAATCGAGGCATCGCGCATGGCCTGGTATTCGCGGTCGGTCAGCGTTTGAGCCGGCGCGACCGTGATCGAGTCGCCGGTATGCACGCCCATGGGGTCGAAATTCTCGATCGAGCATATGATGATGACGTTATCCCGTGTGTCGCGCATCACTTCAAGTTCGAATTCTTTCCAGCCCAGCACCGACTCTTCAATCAGCGCCTCGTGCACGGGAGAAAAATCCAAACCCCGCCCCAGCACTTCAACCAGCTCTTCGCGGTTGTAGGCGATGCCGCCGCCCGAGCCGCCGAGCGTGAACGAAGGCCGCACAATCACCGGGAAGCCGATCTTGCCGGCAAATTCGAGGCCGTCTTTCGTGTTGTTCACCAGCGCAGACTTGGGCACGTCGAGCCCAATCCGCTGCATAGCATCTTTGAAGACAAGCCGGTCTTCCGCTTTCTTGATGGCGGCAACATTCGCGCCGATCAGGCTGACGTCGTACTTCTCCAGAACGCCGCCGTCGGAAAGTTCAATCGCGAGATTCAGCGCCGTCTGTCCGCCCACGGTGGGCAGGACGGCAAACCCCACTCCCGGCGCCATTTCGCGTTCGATGCGGATAATCTCTTCCAGATATTCCAGCGTGAGCGGCTCGATGTAGGTGCGGTCGGCAAACTCCGGGTCGGTCATGATCGTGGCCGGATTCGAGTTGGCCAGCACCACTTCGTATCCCTCGGACTTCAGCGCCTTGCAGGCCTGCGTGCCGGAGTAATCAAATTCCGCCGACTGCCCGATAATGATGGGCCCTGATCCGAGAATCAGAATCTTCGAGATGTCAGTGCGTTTGGGCATCTATTGGGTCTTCTTCCAGGCGATTGCCTTCGCGATCAGCGACGAGATAAAGTTTGTGAAGTTGAGCTCTGGTACTGGCTCCGAATATTGCCCTTTAAGACCATCCGTGCTGGAAGACATTAGAAAGCACGTGGCGTCGTATAGCCTCTCGCGAACTAATTTCGTCAGAAGAATTTCGTAACGCCTGGCGTAGGATGCAGAGCTAAATTCCTCGAAGACTTTGAAGTGGGGCTCCTGCGCCCTTACTGGTCGCGTTGAAGCAGGGGCATCCTCCAGCAACATCAAATAGCCCAGCCAGGGCCGCGCCGAGGGTTTGAAGGCCCCCTCCCGGTATGCTGCCCACAAATCCGCTGCGCTCCCGAGTGCTTCCTCAGTTCGGTTATTGAAATTGTTCCCAAAAGAACCAACCTGCGACTTGAATTCAATGGCCGCAATCAGGCAGCCCTCGACTACCACGAGCAGATCCCATTTCTTCTCAGGCCGAAACCACCCCGGAAGCTCGACACGCCTCTCGCAATAGACGACGGGCCGGTCCACACCCGACTCCTCTAAGAGGTCTCGAACCAACGCCACGAACCCGTCCATCTGACTTCCGCCGGTTACGGCCGTTCTAGCGCCAGCATCCCGAACCCCCGACTTAGTCCCCTGCTTCTGGGCCTGAGTTTCCCGGCTCGACCAGAACTGGACGACAGCGCTCCTGAGTTTGAGATCTATTTCGGAATTCACTCGCTTACTCTTGCTCCATAACTAACACAGTATTCGCAAATAGCGACGAGAGCTCCCCTTCTAGTCTCTTAGCCGCAAAGGCCAAATAGTCGGCGTCGATCTCGAAATTGATGCTATTCCTCCCCCACTTCGAGGCCGCAAGGGCTGTTGTGCCTGTACCCATAAAAGGATCCAACACGATATCTCCGACAAAACTGAACATCCGGATAAGGCGCTCCGCGAGCTCCACCGGATACGGGGCAGGATGGTCTTTGGTCGAGGCACCCGTCACTCCATCCCATATCTGCTGAAACCATCTCTGATAGTCCTTCGCCGAGATGACGCTGAGAATCCTCGCACTGTCCTCAGGTGTCCGGTAGCCGCCGGGTTTTCGCTGCATCAGAATAAACTCAACATCATTCTTGATGACGGCATTCGGCTCGTAAGGTTTTCCCAGAAAGCCTCCACCGTTCTCTACCTCGTAGGCGGCATTGGCAATTTTGTGCCAGATGATTGGAGACAAGTTATCGAAGCCGATCTTCCTGCAATGCTCTTGGATAGTGGCGTGGAGCGGCACAACAGTATGCCGCCCTTCGTTCTTGCGCCGCGAGAGGCAAACGTCCCCAACCACGCACACAAGCCTGCCGCCCACCACGAGCGAGTCGAAACATCTCTGCCAAACCCGATCCAGCTCTTCGATGAAGTCATCGTAGTCGCCGATGTGACCGAGTTGACCAGGGCTGTCGCGATACTTCTTCAGCGTCCAATAGGGCGGGGACGTCAAGATCAGGTGTGCTTTAGCGACCTTCTCTTTCGACATCCTCCTCGCATCGCCGTGAACGAGGACATGCCTCGTTGGAATCTCCTTCACCGCCCGTTCAATAAGGTTCAGGAAAACATCGTTTTTCGCAACCTCCGGGATAGCGCTCTGGAGGTCTCCAAGACGGCGTAATTCCTCTGGAACGAACTTTGCCAGGTCAACATGGCCGGGAAAATCTACCTTCGGAATGGCTCGCGCACTCACCCTTTCCACTCCTCCATCATCTTGGTGAATTCTTTGAACAGATAATGCGAATCATGCGGCCCCGGCGCGGCTTCGGGGTGATACTGCACGCTGAACAGCGGCAGGTTCCTGTGCCGCAAACCTTCTAAAGTCGAATCGTTCAAATCCATGTGCGTCAGTTCGACTTCGCTCTGCGCCAGCGAATCCGGATCCACGGCAAAGTTATGGTTGTGCGCCGTGATCTCAATCTTGCCCGTCTTCAACTGCTTTACCGGATGATTTCCGCCGTGATGGCCAAACTTCAGCTTGAAAGTTTTTCCGCCCAGTGCGATCCCAGTGAGTTGATGCCCCAGACAAATTCCAAAAATCGGTTGCCGCCCCATCAATCGCCGGATCGCATCCACCGCATAGGTACACGGTTCGGGATCGCCCGGCCCATTCGAAAGAAACACTCCATCCGGTTTCAACGCCAGCACATCTTCCGGCTGGGTCTGCGCCGGAACCACCGTCACCCTGCAGCCCTCGCCGCGCAACTTGCGCAAAATGTTCTGCTTGATGCCGAAGTCGTAGGCGACCACGTGAAACCGCGCCGGCTCGTCTTTCACCCCTACTACCGCAGTCGGCTCGTGCGAGCGCTCACCCACCTCCCACACATAAGGACGCTTCGTGCTCACCTGTTTGGCCAGATCCGTGCCGTCCATCTTCGGAATCGAGCGCGCTTTCGCGACCAGCTTTTCCGCATCGTTTTCCATGGTTGAGATCACGCCGCGCATCACGCCGTGATCGCGCAAATGCCGCACCAGCGCCCGCGTGTCAATCTCTGCGAGCACCGGCACCTTGAACTGTTCCAAGTATTCTTCGGCCACTTGTTGCGAACGCCAGTTCGAACTCACCTTCGAGAACTCGCGTACGATCAGCCCTTCGATCCACGGGCGGGTCGCTTCGTTGTCTTCCTGGTTGGTGCCGTAGTTGCCGATTTCTGGATTGGTCAGGACAACAATCTGCCCCGAATAGGATGGGTCGGTAAAAATTTCCTGATAGCCGGTGATGCAAGTATTAAAAACGACTTCGCCGTAGCATTCGCCTTTGGCGCCGTAGCCTTTGCCTCGGAAGACTCGCCCGTCTTCCAGCGCAAGGATTGCTTGCATTCTCGCTCCGGAGAGTGGATTTTCAGAATCTTATCAGGGAACGTCGCAGCGGCCAAGCGAGAACAGGGCTTCAGCCAAGAAAATTCGCGGAACAGAAATCCTCAGGTTTGCAGAGGCGATTACTGACCCACCGCCGCCAGAATGTAATCCGTCAGCAGCTTTTCTGTTTGCTCGTGCATGCCACGGGTGCCGTAGTTGGTGCTGGTGATGACAACGGCCATGTCCAGACCCGGAAATACCGCGATCTTGTTCCCGCCGTTGCCGCTCATGAAAAAAGCCTGATAACTCTTCCCGCCAGACTTGAACGCCTTGAGCCACCACAAATAACCATATTCTGTCTCGCCGTCGATGCGGGCGTGAGGCTGGGTCGAGGCCTTTACCCAAGCTTCATCCACGATGCGGTGACCCTGCCAGTTCCCGCCGTCCAAGTAAAGCTGGCCAATCTTCAGCAGATCGCGGCTCGTCAGGCGCAGTCCGCCTCCGGTCTGGGGAATATTCATTGGCGAGTAGACCCATTGCGCGTCGGCGATTCCCAGAGGCCCGAAGAGTTTCTCCTGCGCGTAGCGATCAGCGCGCACACCCGTGGCCTTTTGCAAGATTTCACTTAGGGTGAAGGCTCCGCCCATGCAATAGCTGAAATATCTTCCATATGGCGGAGGTTCGTCCTGCTCGCCGACGCGCATCCGGCCGCGAATCGGCAGGTCGAGGATGAACTGTGCCCAGTCCTCCACCAGATACATGCGCTCCTCGTTGCCCCGCGACGCATCATTCCAGTCGTCACACTCGAGCGCGGATGACATCGTGAGGAAGTCTTCTACAGTGATTCTGTCCTTCCGCGGATCGGGATTTTGCAACTTGCGAGCGTGCTCGGGTAACAAAGCCAACACTCGCGCATCTACTCCGCTCAGCTTCTTCTCGCCAATAGCAATGCCAACCAGCACATCCGTGATGCTCTTCGTAGCCGAGCGCGTATCGCGTAGCGTGCCGGCATCGCCGTCGAAGTAGGCCTCATAAACCAACTTTCCATGCCGCGCGATCGCGACGCTGCCAATCTTCTTGAAGTCTCCCGAACGAATTCCCTTTTCCATCTCGCGCAGCGGTTCTGGCGACAATCCCTCAGACTCCAGTTTCGCCGTGACCCAGATATCGGACTGGCTCTCCGATGCAGAAACGCGGTTCGTTTGTGCCGCCCCGCAAGGGCAGCAGCCTACCGCAATCATTACTCCCAAGAAAACGACGAGCCTTTGTTTCATGTGGAGACAGTCCTCTGCCGGCTTCAGACGGTTGGGAATCAGAGAGGTGAGCGCCCGGGTGGAATAGTTCTGAAACGATCTACCGTACCCGCCCCAGCTTATCCATCGGCCAATAGCCAAAGACGGCCTTCCCGTAGATATAGCTCTGGTTCACCGGCCCGAAATCGCGGCTGTCGTTCGACATGGACCGGTGATCGCCCAGCACGAAATAGCACTGTGGGGGCACGAGCGTCTCCGGATATGATCGCGCATCGGTGTAAGCCGGCGGAACATAATCTTCGTCCAGCGCCTCGCCGTTCACATACACCTGCCCGCCGTCGATGCGGATGCGGTCTCCTGCCACGCCGATCACCCGCTTGATATAGCTCTTGGAAGGATCCCGCGGGTAGCGGAACACGACTACGTCGTCGCGCGCAATTGAGTCTAGCCGGTAGACGAATTTATTGACGAAGATTCGTTCCTGGTCTGAGAGCAGCGGCATCATGCTGGTGCCTTCCACCTTCATCGGCTGATAAATGAAAACGATGATAAAAGCCGAGATGGCCACCGAGATCGCCAGGTCGCGCAGCCATGTTCCCATAGCTCGCCAGCGGCAAATTGGGCGTCGCGCCAGAACCGGTGCGCCAGCTGCGGCCGGTGGCATTAGCCCCGCGCCCGGTTGGGTTCCGGGTTCGCTGCTGGGAGACTCTGGCATCAGACTTTTCTATTGTATACAGATCGGGCGCGGGCATTGTGGCGTTTTTCGCCGATGCACCAGGCCATCGGCACTTCCGATTCGCATCCAAACCGAGTTAGAATATGACGTTCGAGGTTTACCCATGACTCTGAGCCGCTGCCTGCAAAACCGAATCGCTTGCCGTGTCCTGACCGTCGTCTTTCTTTTTCTGGTCACTTTGACCATGTCGGCGCAATGGACCGCTCCCGACGAAGAAGGTGAAGTTCCTGCCTTCAACGCTGGACCGCCGCCCAAGGGCGTCACCCTGCCAGCTATTCTTACCAAAGCGGACCTCTGGGGCGCCGACGCGCAAAACTCCTACCAGACCCACGCTTACGAATTGGCAGCGAAGATTCAGACGGTCATCCACCAGCAGCCCTGCTATTGCTATTGCGACCGCATGGGCCATAACAGCCTGCACAGTTGCTTCGAGAACACACACGGCGCGCGCTGCTCCACCTGCCTGAAAGAGCTGTATTACTCCTATCAACAGCACAAAAAAGGAAAGACCCCCGCGCAGATTCGTGCGGGCATCATCAAAGGCGAGTGGAAACAGATCGATCTGCAATCGGCGGCCAGCATCAATTAGGGCCGAGGCTGCTGAATACCAGGTGAAAGCACCCGTGAACCGCTCGCCCGAGCGGGACCCTAGACTCGGTACCGCGCAGCCCACGGAATTGCCCTTCACCCTCCCTTTAGGTGATACTTTACTGTGGGCTCTAGAAGCCTCCAATTAAGGAGCTCCAATTAAGACGACCTCAGGAAGAATCTTGCACATGGCTCAGAAAGCTACCGCGAAGAAATCATCCCTGGCGGACGATCCGCGTGTCACCCAGGCCTTGCAAAGTTATGAAGCCGGGTTGCGCGCTCTGCAGGAACACAAGTTCGAGAAGGCCAAGCCGCTGTTCCAGAAAGTGATCGGCAGCGCCAGCCGGGAACTCGCGGACCGGGCCGCGGTTCATCTCAATACTTGCAACCAGCATCTGGAGCGCTCGGCCACAACTCAGTTCAAGAGCGTGGAAGAGCACTTCGACTATACGGTCTCCCTGATGAACGTGGGCGACTACGTAACCGCTCGTGAGCATCTCGATAAGCTCCTCAAGCAGTCGCCGCAAACCGATTTCGTCGTCTACGGGCTGGCCGCGCTCGACTGCCTCACCGGCCATGTCGAAGATTCACTCAAGCGCTTGGACGAGGCCCTTCGCATGAACCCGAGTCTGCGCTTTCAGGCTCGCAACGATTCTGACTTTCAGAATCTGGCCGAGGATCCGCGTTTCACCGAATTGTTGTACCCGGACCCCGCAGCCGATGGAAGTTCGCCCGAGGGCTCTTTCCGCGAAGACGAGTCTTACTGAGAGCTCGAAAACGAGACGCAGTCGGATGGAAAAAACCGCTGAGTTCACCTCTCGTGAAAGAGCGTCGCGCGAGCGCGGTCTGCGCGTGGTCGCTATTGGCGGAGGCACCGGCCTTTCCACTTTGCTCAAGGGGTTGAAGCGCTTCGTCCTGTCGCCCGCGGAAATTGCCCTGGCGCAAGCCGATGTGCCCGTCATTCGCGATCTTTGCGCCGTAGTCACGGTCAGCGACGACGGCGGTTCCAGCGGACGCCTCCGCAAAGAGCTCAACATGCTTCCGCCCGGCGACATTCGCAACTGCATCGTCGCTCTCAGCGAAGATGAAGCTCTTCTATCCCAGCTCTTCCGCCACCGCTTCGACAAAGGCTCGGGGCTTGAAGGCCACAGCTTCGGCAATCTGTTTCTCGCCGCCCTGACTTCCATCACTCACGATTTCTCCGAGGCCGTGCGGTTGTCTTCGGAGATTTTGCTCACTCGCGGCCACATCCATCCCGCCACTACTTCCAACATCGAACTGGAAGCCCTCATGGAAGACGGCACGCGCGTCCGCGGGGAAACCAAGATCACCGCCAGCAAGGGCCGCATTCAGGAACTCTTTCTTGTTCCCGCCGACGTCGAGCCAATTCCGCAAACCCTCGAAGCCATCGCCCGCGCCGACGTCATCAGCATCGGCCCCGGATCTCTGTTTACCAGCCTCATTCCCAACCTGCTGGTGCGGGGCATCGCCGAAGCCATCGTCAACTCACCCGCCACCAAGGTTTACATCTGCAACCTTATGACCCAGGCCAATGAGAGCCTCGGCCTCACTGCCGCCGACCACATTCGCGCCCTCAATCGCCACGCTGGCAAACAGATCTTCGACTACGCCCTCATCAACCGCAGTCCGGTTTCCGTCGAACTCAAAGCCAAGTACGCGCTCGAGGGTGGTTCCCAGATCGCGGCCGATCTCGACGCCATCGAGGCGCTGGGCGTGGTTCCCGTTCTCGGCGACTACCTGGAAGAAGGCAGCGTCGCACGCCACAATACCGCACGGGTGGCTGCCGATGTGCTGCAACTGGCCGCGCAGTCTCCGGTCGCTAGGCCAAAAACGGAGGCAAAGACAAAGGCCAGGTCCGCGGACCAAGTTTAGCGGACTAGGTTTAACAGGCCAGGGTTAGCTCCATGTTTAGATTTTCGCCGAGCCGCTTCTCGCTTCCCTTGCGTCCTCAGCGCCCGGTAGAATGTCTCCCGAGATGAATCTGCCCTCAAGAAAGACCATAACGTGCCTTCTGATTGCGCTGGCAATATTGGTGGCGCCGGCAGCGGCCCAGAAGGACAAAGACACCGACGATGAACCCTCCGCCAAGTTGAGTTTTCTGATTTTGAAGGAAGACAACGGCAAGCCGGTACGCAACGCCGCGGTGATCATGCACGCGGTGAATTCGCGCGGCAAGCAAGAACGTGGCGGCATCGAACTCAAAACCGACGTCGACGGCAAAGCCAGCTTCGACGGCATCCCCTACGGCAAGTTGCGCGTGCAGGTGCTGGCGTCCGGCTTTCAGACTTTTGGAGACGACTACGACATAACCAAAGGTGCCATGGACTTCACCATCAAGCTGAAACGCCCGCAAGGGCAGTTCTCGGTTTACGACGACCCGAAGAAAACCGACAAGACTCCGCCGCCTGATCCAAACGCCAAGCCGCAATAGGTGGCGATGTTTAGCGCGCGTCAGTAGTTGAATCGCTACATAACCGGGGTGAGATGTGAACTACCTGCTAAAAAGCGAGCCCACCGTATATTCTTTCGCCGATCTCCAGCGTGACCAAGCCACCACATGGGACGGCGTTTCCAATCCCGTCGCGCTCAAACATCTGCGCGGCATGAAGCCGGGCGAACGGCTAGTCATCTATCACACCGGAGATGAGAAAAGCGCAATCGGACGCGCGACAGTTGTCTCCGTCGATGCCGCCGACCCCAAGGTGCCGCAAGTAGAGATCAAGGCAGGCAAGCCTCTGGCCGTGCCGGTGACGCTGGCCGAAATCAAGGCGAATGAGCTGTTCGCCGATTCTCCCCTCGTACGCCAGGGACGCCTGAGTGTCGTGCCCTTGACCGACGCTCAATACAGGTTTCTCACCGGAAACTGAACCCGCGCTGGCGTAAAGACATAGCCCACAACGCCCCGCCACTGCCCGGGCGCAAGCAAGTTTTCAAGCTCGCTTACAAATCTTTGCAAAACTCCGCCAGGCAGTTAGCAACCCCGGCTCTGCGTCCACCCTCCTATACTGTTGGCGGTCGCGGGCAGATTGTGGCTCGTCTCCGGTTGGCGGAAGTTGCCTCAGGCACGCTGATCCAAGGAACGCACGGGAAGGCTCTCAATCAATGTCGATCTCCTGGAGATAGCAATGAAGCCTCGTCTCAAATGCTGGGCCGAATCGGCGTGGGTATTCGCCGTCTGTCTTGCCGGGTTGCTGCCCATGACTCCTCTGAGGGCACAAGACGCACGTGAGAAGATCGACATTGACGACGTTACCCGCACCTTTGTGGTGCATCTTCCGAAAGGCTACGACTCGCAACAGCACTATCCCGTCGTGATTCTGCTGCACGGTCAAGGCCTGGACGCCGACGACATGGCGCGGCTCACCCGCTTCAACGAGCTCGCCGATAAGGACGGCATTATTGCCGTTTATCCTAACGCCACGCGCGGGCGCTGGAACATCGGAGTACGGCCGCAGACGCAATCGGCTCCCATGGGACGCCGCGGAGGCGGGCGACGAGGAGGAGGTTACCCCGGCGGCGGTGGAGGTTATCCGGGTGGCGGCGGTGGTGGTTATCCCGGTGGCGGTGGAGGCGGATATCCTGGCGGCGGCAACAGCGGCGGGCAACAGCAGCCGGACGAATCGTCCAACCGACCCGCGCCCGCCGACGACGTTGACTTCCTCAATCAGATGCTGGACCAACTCGCCACCAAGTATTCCGTCGATGCGCACCGCATCTACGCCAGCGGCTTGGGCGACGGTGGTTTCATGGCCATGCGTGCCGGCTGCAACCTGGCCGACCGCATCGCAGCCATCGCCCCGGTCGGCGCCGCCATGCCCAAAACGATGATCTGCCTGCCTTCGCGTCCCGTGCCCGCAGCGTTGATCAATGGCACCGACGACCCCATCGTTCATTACAACGGAGGCGAATACAAACCGGGACAGTTCTCCGTGCTCTCGGCTGAAGACAGCGCCAAGACCTGGGCGCGCTTCGACCACTGCAACGAAAAACCCGCGCAGGACAAACTGCCGCCAGTGCAAAAGAATGGAAAAGAGACCAGGACATACACCTACAGCGGTTGCGGGCAAAATGCTCAGGTAATGCTTTATAGCGTCAAGGGCGGCGGTAACACCTGGCCCGGCGGCGAGCCATTCATGGCAGAGAACGAGGTCGGAAAAACCAGCGATGCTCTCAACGCCAACGAAACCATCTGGAGCTTCCTGGTAACGCGCAAGATCAGCGTCGACAGCGGCGCGGCGCATTAGAGTTGGCAGATCGCCCGCTGCGCACTCTTTGTCCAGCTCTAAAGCCATCACTCTAACTTCGAGTGCGACGCCGGATAATACTTGGCACTCATCCGCCGGGTCATGATTCCACCTCGTACTCCGGAACGATCACCTCATCCGCCCCTGAATTGCGCATGGCCTGGGCGTAACGTGACTGCCCGGCGCGGGTAATGATGCGCGCCTTGGGGTTGAGCGCCTTCGCGGTCACCGTGATGTACAGGTTATCGGCATCGTTATCGATCACAATGCAAACTCCGCGTCTGACGCAGCAACCACAATTCACCACGGAGGCACGGAGAAAACCGGGCGTCGGGTGTGGAACTGCGCTTGCCCCGAACGGCTGTGGATTTCTTGATCGCAATAATTCTTCGGGCTACCGACTCCCTCTACGGGGCGATTGTCATGCGCGCACGCCGGTATCTGATTAAATTTTTTGTCCCGATCCATTAGAATCATCGAGTTAGCGGGAGTGGCTTTGCGAAATTTGATTTCAAAGACCTTATATCCCAAAATATAGAAAACAAAGGCTTTCGGCCCGCTGAGGGCCACGCCGTTCATGCCTCTCGGCTTCGATTATGATCGGCTCATTGCATTCTTAAAACAAGGTTAGATGTCACATGATTTCGGTGGATTTCCTTTGGACGCGAACACGGACGGTAGAAGCGTCGTTCCGTTCGGCGGATGGGGTCGGCCCCGCCAAGTACGCGCGAGATCCCCTTCGGCTGCGCTCAGGGCAGGCTCTCACCCGGGTGAACTGCGCCGGGTTTCGGGCCGGAGCCTCCAGAGGAGATTCGCAGTTTTTCCCCGCCGCGTTGACCGGGTACGGGGTTTGACCATGCCGAAGGCGACGTGTTATAAATGCCCGTTTTGCGCTGGGCGGCGGAGATGAGGTTTTTATCCTCTGGTCGGCTTTCTTCCGGTCGCTACTGGCGCAAAGTCCGACGCGGCCAAGCTCCAACACTCATGGTCTTGCGGTGGAAGCGTGTTCGGAATTCCGAAGCAGTTTCCCGACGCGGCGCGGGATGGTTTCGTCAGCGCGCTAGTCGTGGATGCAGCTTTCGGAAGGCAGTGCCTAAACACGTTCAAACTTTCCAAACTCGACTTATTATTGGAGGAACTCTTATGCACACCTGGCTCGCTAGCGTTGCGTTTCGAGGACGCCGTGTGGCAGCGGCATCGCTAAGAAAGATTTCGACCATCGCCGTACTGCTTACCGCTTGCGCCACCACTGCCATGGCTCAACCTGCCGGTGAAAGCGCCGGCGGCGAAGCTTCGCTGAAACTGCCGGACCTTTCTTCGGTCAGCTTTCTGAACGGAGCTATTGACGGGCACAAGCTGCTGCTGATCGGAATCCTGTTCTGCATTTTCGGGTTGGGCTTTGGCATGGTGATTTTCATCCGGCTGAAGAACCTGCCGGTGCATCGCTCGATGCGCGAAATCTCGGAGCTGATTTACGAGACCTGTAAGACGTATCTGCTGACGCAGGGACGGTTCATCCTGCTGCTGTGGGTATTTATCGCGGTCATCATTGTGCTTTACTTCGGCGTGCTCGAGCATATGGAAGCGATGCGCGTCGCGATCATTCTGGCCTTCAGCCTGGTGGGAATCGCAGGCAGTTACGGCGTGGCGTGGTTTGGAATCCGGGTGAACACGTTCGCGAATTCGCGCACGGCGTTCGCTTCCCTACCGGGAAAACCGTATCCCGTGTACCAAATTCCGCTGGAAGCGGGCATGAGCATCGGCATGATGCTGATCAGCGTAGAGCTGCTGATCATGCTCTTTATTTTGCTGTTCGTTCCCGGCGATTATGCCGGACCGTGTTTCATTGGATTCGCGATTGGCGAGTCGCTGGGCGCGGCGGCGCTGCGCATTGCGGGCGGCATCTTCACCAAGATTGCCGATATCGGGTCTGACTTGATGAAGATCGTCTTCAAGATCAAAGAAGACGACGCGCGCAACCCTGGCGTGATCGCCGACTGCACGGGCGACAATGCGGGCGATTCGGTGGGGCCGTCGGCGGACGGGTTCGAAACTTACGGCGTGACCGGCGTGGCGCTGATTACTTTTATTCTGCTGGGCGTGAAGCCTCCCACGGTGCAGGTGCAATTGCTGGTGTGGATCTTCGTGATGCGCGTGATGATGCTGGTGGCGAGCGCGATTTCTTACTTCCTGAACGCGGCGATTGCCAAGGCGCGCTACGGCAATGCGAATGAGATGAATTTCGAAACGCCTCTGACTTCGCTGGTATGGATCACGTCGCTAGTGTCGATCGCACTGACGTATCTGGTGTCTTTCTTTATTATTCCGGAACTGGGCGGAGACACCTCGCAGTGGTGGAAGCTGGCCACGATCATCTCCTGCGGAACTTTGGCGGGGGCGGTGATTCCGGAATTGGTGAAAGTGTTCACTTCGACGGAATCGAGGCACGTGAAAGAAGTAGTGACTTCGGCGGAAGAAGGCGGGGCGTCGCTGGGAATTCTTTCCGGGTTCGTGGCCGGAAACTTCTCGGGCTACTATCTGGGCTTGTCAATGGTGATATTGATGTCGATCGCCTATTACGTAAGCACGATGGGCTTGGCGATTGCAGCGACGATGCTGGCTCCGGCGGTGTTCGCGTTTGGGTTGGTGGCCTTTGGATTTCTGGGCATGGGACCGGTGACGATTGCCGTCGATTCGTATGGGCCGGTCACCGATAATGCGCAGTCGGTGTACGAACTCTCGCTGATCGAACAGGTTCCGAACGTGCAGGCTGAGATCAAGAAGGATTTCAACCTCCCGGTGAACTTCGAACGCGCCAAGTATCTGCTCGAAGCCAATGACGGCGCGGGCAATACGTTCAAAGCGACGGCGAAACCTGTGCTGATCGGCACGGCCGTGGTGGGCGCGACCACGATGATTTTTTCGATCATCATGGCGCTCACCAGCGGACTCACCGAGAACGTAGACAAACTCTCGCTGCTGCACGCGCCTTTCTTCCTCGGCTTGATCACGGGCGGCGCGATGATTTACTGGTTCACGGGCGCGTCGACGCAGGCCGTGACCACCGGGGCTTATCGCGCGGTTGAATTCATCAAGGCCAACATCAAGCTGGAAGGCGTGGAGAAGGCTTCCGTCGCCGACAGCAAGAAGGTGGTGGAGATCTGCACGAAATATGCGCAGAAGGGCATGTTGAACATTTTCATCGCGGTATTCTTTGGTACGCTGGCCTTCGCTTTCGTGGAACCGTTCTTCTTCGTCGGCTATCTCATCTCGATTGCCGTGTTCGGGCTGTATCAGGCGATCTTTATGGCCAACGCCGGAGCGGCGTGGGATAACGCGAAGAAAATTGTGGAAGTGGAGATGAAGCAGAAAGGCACGCCGCTGCACGACGCGACGGTGATTGGCGATACGGTGGGCGATCCGTTCAAGGATACGTCGTCGGTGGCGCTGAATCCGGTGATCAAGTTCACGACTTTGTTTGGGTTGCTGGCGGTGGAGCTGGCGGTCACGCTGTCGCGAGATCAGGGCGCAACGATCACGAACGTGCTGGCGCTGGCGTTCTTCCTGGTTTCGTTCTTGTTCGTCTACCGCTCGTTTTACTCGATGCGCATTCGGAGCGGAAGCGCGGAGTAGGGCGACAACGGCTCTGCAAAACAAAACGCCATCTGGCCTGGGCCGGATGGCGTTCTTACCGCGGGCAATCTTTCGGAATCACTCAGCGCCAATTCGGATCCAACCGGCGATGTGCAAGATCTTTCACTCTTGACGGGTATTGCCAGTTCGCTCACTATCAGGCCTGCGCCGATCCCTAGGGACGGGTGCCTATCGTTCCGGCACCAGCGTGATCTGGAACCCCGATTCAACTCGACGCATAGTTCAAATTATGAGAATTGCGTCCGGACTGCGGTTATTTTTCGCGGGGCTGATGGCGGTGACGGCCCAAGCCCAGATTTCGAGCTTTAACCACGTCGTGGTCATCGTGCAGGAAAACCGCACTCCGGACAATCTTTTTCAAGGGCTGTGCGCCGCTCCCTATGGGGCATGTGCCGTACCTCCGACCGCCCTCGCGCCATACGACGTTCAGACTTCGAACTGGAAGACCTTGACCGGGACGATTCAGCCCGCGCCCACGCCGCTGGCTGGCACCTACGGTCTGAACCACACGCACAACTCGTTCAACAGCATGTGCAACATTGTCGCCGGCAATCCTCCAACCTGCCAGATGAACGGCGCTGCCGGCATTGTTTGCACTCCGAATACAGGCTACAAATGCCCTGCTAACCCGCAGTTCAAGTTTGTAGACAATTCGACGGGGATTCTGAACCCGTATCTCGCTCTGGCGACCCAGTACGGCTGGGCAAACTACATGTTTCAAACCAATCAGGGGCCGAGCTTCCCCGCCCATCAGTTTATTTTCGGCGGAACTTCGGCGCCCAGCGCGTCGCAAGACGCCAGTGGCGTTTTCGCAGCGGAAAATGTGATTCCGCAGGAGGCCGCAGCAGGGTGCATCGCCGAGCCCACGACCAAGGCCGAACTCATCTTCCCCAATAAAACTCCGCCCCCTTACGGCGTCGAACATTCGCCGACCTACCCGTGTTACGAACATCAGACCATGGCGGACCTGGTGACCGACTGGATGTACTACGCGGTAGCCCCAGATTCCATCTGGAACGCTCCGAACGCGATTAACCACATCTGTGTACCAAGCGGCGGAGCGTGCACGGGCTGGGGCACGCACGTGGTTACCAACCCGTCGCAGGTGCTGGCCGATCTCCGGCATTGCGATTTTCACGATCTGACTTGGGTCACACCGACCGGGGCGAACTCCGACCACGCCGCGTTGAACGACGGCGGGGGACCTTCATGGGTGGCTTCCATTGTCAATACCATCGGCAACAGCACTTGCACAGACACCGTGAACGGCAAAAGTCTTACTTATTGGCAGGACACGGCGATCTTCATCACGTGGGACGATTGGGGCGGATGGTACGACCATGAACCGCCAACGATCCTGGCGGGTGTGCAAGGTGATTATCAGTACGGGTTTCGGGTTCCCCTGATTGCCGTTTCCGCATATACAAACCCAGGCTACGTGGATAACAGCCGGTACGATTTTGGCAGCATTCTGCGCTTCATCGAGCACAATTTTGCCAGTCTAGGCCTCACTGAAGGAGAACTCGGCTTTGCGGATAGCCGCGCCACCACCGACCTCACAGCGTTTTTCCTTCTATCGCAAGCGCCTCGGAAGTTTACGACCATCGCCGCTCCCAAGAGCGCGGACTTCTTCATCAATGACCCCAGGCCGCCGGAACCGCCCGACGACGATTAGGGTGGGCCATTTAAGAAAAAGAACAATTCAATTATCCTCGTTCCTGGTTCCGTTCTTCTTCGTGTGCCCATCCTTGCTATGGGATGCGCAGTCGGAGCGGAAGCGGGAGTGGGAAAGAATCGGCACGGCGAACAAACGCTAGGCTGCCGGTTTCCTTTCGAGGGGGCCTGATGAACAAGAAGCAAGCGAAAGTCGATCTACCCTCAGGTGAAGGAACCATCTCGACTCGGGTGGAGAAGAAACAAGTCGAGGAACGGCTGGCAATTGGCGCGAATGTCGTTTACGAGACCATTCGACGCGAGGGCGAAGAGGAACTGCATCGGCCGGCGGAGGCATTGGCGTGGTCGGCGCTGGCTGCAGGACTCTCGATGGGCTTTTCGTTTATGGCGGAAGGGTTGCTGACGGCCCGCCTGCCCGATCTGCCGTGGCGGCCATTAATCACGCGTGCCGGATACTGCGTGGGATTTCTCATCGTCATCCTGGGACGCCAGCAACTGTTCACGGAAAACACACTGACCGTAGTCTTGCCTCTCCTGTTGCGGAAGGACTTGCCCACCTTGCTGCGTATGCTTCGTTTGTGGGCCGTCGTGCTGGGTGGCAACCTTGTGGGAACGTTCTTGTTCGCTCTGTGCGTCGGGAAAATCAACCTCTTCGATGCGCAGACGCAACAGAGTTTGACGGAAATTGGCGCCGCCCACCTGGGGGCAAGTTTCGGGACCGTGCTGGTGCGCGCGATTTTCGCAGGTTGGTTGATCGCATTGATGGTATGGCTGCTTCCAGGCGCGGAATCGGCGCGAGTCAGCATTGTTATCATCGTGACGTACCTGATCGGAATCAGTGGGTTTAACCACATCATCGCAGGCTCGACCACGATGTTTTTTCTGATTGTCACGAAATTCATCTCATGGCGAACCTATGTCATGCAATTTTTCTTTCCGACCTTGTTGGGCAATGTCATCGGGGGACTGTCTCTGGTGGCGGCACTGGGTCATGCGCAGGTGGTTGGGGGTAAGGAATAGCAGGAGATGGTGCAGTGAGGCAGATGCTTTCCGCGAAAGTTGCTGTGGTAAGCCGATGGCCGGAGTTTCTCGGCAGCCTGCCGGGGAACATTAGCATCCAACACAGATGACAAAAAGGCCCTTAAGGAGGGCGCGATGCGTACAGTGAGATTTGCTCGAAATGTAGTGGGAACAGCGGGGCTGCTTTTCGCGGGTTATGTATTTCTCATGTCGGTCAAAGATTCCTGGCGATATATCAAGATCAGCAGGATGTAATGCCGGCGTATTTTGGGTCTGGAGCCGTTCGGCGGCACTTGGCTGGCTGAGAACTGAAGCCGAGCCTCACCCCCGAAACGATTTACGGGATAGGTTTCAGTTCGGACCTTTCATTTTGTCCTTCACGCTGTGGGCTAGCTTCTCGATTTCTTCCGCCTTCTTGATTACGTCGAGAGAGAGGACATTCTCGTTTGACTTGTCGACGTAGCCCTTCAATTCGACCGCCATCTTGAGCAGTTTGTCGGCGTCGCTTTTGAGCGCGGCGTGGCGCTCCTGGTTGGCCTTCTTGGCCATTTCGCGGGAGAGTTGATCGCGCGCTTCATCCCCATCGGCGGGCGGCAGGGATTCTTGCGGGTTGGCAATGTGAACGGGCGGTGGTGGCGCACTGCGGGCCTGCGCGCGGCCCAACGATGGAAGCAGCAGGCAAAGCAGCAGCAGGCAGAGAATTCGTTTTGTGGGCACGGTATCCTCGGGAACTGACCTGGCGGGCAAGGCCCGTAGTTAAAGTATGACACTTTCGCTGGACGAGATCGCGGGAAATGCGCGCAAAAAAACGAGGCGGGGGGACGGCGAGAGTAGACGCTGCCAGTCTTTCGTTTCAATCGAGCGTTTCGATCCGGGCAGCTAAATCTTTGTGGGCGGCGATCACTTCGCGCAGCCGCACGAAAGCGTGCATGATGGCGATGTTCATCTGAACCGCGCGCTTGCTGCGCAGGACAGATGAGAGCATTGCGACGCCTTCTTGTGTAAAGGCAAACGGGAGAGAACCGCCGAAGCTTCGGCGCGAAGGTATAACGGGGCATGCCCGAAGCAGCTTCACCGCCGCGTCTCACCGCAGGATTTCGACCAACAGCACCCACGCGTTTACGACGGAAAGAATGAACGCTGCGATGGTTCCCCGCGCGACCCAGTAGAAGCCGGCCTCGTGGCCCGCGTGCAGATGGATTCCGCCCACTATAAACGGCAGCGTCTCGACTTGACCGGCCACCGCGCCAATCATCCATTCGAAGCGCGGCCGGTGCAATTCCCTCCGGGCAATGAGTGCCTTCCGCACGGTCCACGCCTCGAGCAACCACTGGAAGGCGCCGAAGATCAGAATTTCGATTCCCAGCGTCTCCGTCCGCTGCCCTTGGATCAGCGCCGCCATACTGGTCACCAGGATCAACATAAGCGCACCGATGGTTGACGCCGAGCGCGAGGGCAGGTTGGAGAACAGCAGGATGCGATTAATGTTTACGGAAAGAGAGACGAACACCAAGCCCGCAAGCGCCGCCGACGCGCCTGCGGCCGCAATGAAGAAGTCTGTCCACATAAATTCAAACAATAGCCGGCAGCTTCCTTACAGCGAGCTCATATTGGCCAGGAACTCGCCGTTGGACTTGGCTTTGCTGAGTTTGTCGATCAGCAACTCCATCGCTTCCACGGGAGATAGCGGATTGAGCACCCGGCGCAGCACCCAGATGCGTTGTAGGTCTTCCTTGGGGATGAGCAGTTCTTCTTTTCGCGTGCCCGAGCGCTGAATGTCAATGGCCGGGAATACGCGCTTATCCACCAGTTTGCGCTCCAGAATGATTTCGGAGTTGCCCGTGCCTTTGAACTCTTCGAAGATCACGTCGTCCATGCGGGAACCGGTGTCGATGAGGGCGGTCGCGATAATGGTCAGAGAGCCGCCTTCCTCAATGTTGCGGGCGGCGCCGAAAAAGCGCTTGGGCCGCTGCAAGGCGTTGGAGTCGACGCCGCCGGAAAGCACCTTGCCCGAGGGTGGAACAATCGTGTTGTAGGCGCGGGCGAGACGAGTGATCGAATCGAGCAGGATCACCACATCGCGCTTGTGCTCGACTAATCGCTTGGCCTTCTCGATGACCATTTCGGCGACCTGCACGTGGCGGGCAGCGGGCTCATCGAAGGTCGAGGAAATGACTTCGCCCTTGACCGAGCGCTGCATGTCGGTAACTTCTTCCGGCCGTTCGTCGATCAGCAGCACCATCAGCACGACTTCGGGATGATTGGTGGTGATGGAGTTGGCGACGTTCTGCAGCAGCATGGTCTTGCCGGCGCGGGGTGGCGAAACAATCAGTCCGCGCTGGCCTTTGCCGAGAGGAGTGAGCAAGTCCATAACCCGGGCGCTGGCGTTCTCGCGGGTGGTCTCCAGCTTGAGGCGCTCCTGCGGATACAACGGCGTGAGGTTGTCGAACAGAATCTTGTTGCGCGCCTCATCGGGCGACTCGAAATTGACGGCCTCGATTTTCACCAGCGCGAAATACTTCTCGCCCTCGTGCGGCGGACGCACCTGGCCGCTGATGGTGTCGCCGGTCTTGAGGTCGAACTTGCGGATTTGGGACGGGGAGACGTAAATGTCATCCGGGCCGGGCAGGTAGTTGTAATCCGGCGAGCGCAGGAAACCATAGCCATCGGGCAGGATTTCCAACACGCCTTCGGCGAAGATGTGGCCTTCCTTTTCGCTCTGCGCCTGCAGGATCTTAAAGATGAGGTCCTGCTTGCGCAGTCCGCTGGCCCCGGGCAGATCCAAGGTCCGGGCGATCTTGGTCAGCTCGGTAATGTTCTTTTCTTTCAGTTCAGCGATGGTCATGATTCACCTAAACCCGGTCACTCAAACGTATACGTTTCAGCGCTTTCGGGAGATTTTCAAAGGAGGGTACTCTAGGGAAGACAGAACAACCGCGGGGGCAAAAGGGCGGGACTGACTATGCAGCCCGCCTTTGTGCCTCAGCAAAATTTTCCGGCTCCGACAAAACCTCTTGCCGCTCCGCGCCTGCGATCCGGTCCAATACCCCGTTCATCGTTTCCTGGATTCTGGTGCTGGGCCGGTGGAACTTCCGCGTGGCCTTGGAGGCGAGCTGGCACAGCATATAACGATTGCGCAACGTTTGTAAAGCATCAAACACACGATCCGAACGCATGTGTACTCCTTAGACTTGCTGGTAATGGTGGTTCATTCTCGCTCCCTCGGGCCCGGAAACACGGTGCAGCATGAACTGCAAACCCATGATTTCACAGAAGTTGCAAGGGGTTGAGTGCTACTTCCTAAACGAATAGATGCATAACCACACCCGGAAGATGCTCGATTTATCTGGTAGGGCTTGGCTGCTGGGTGCGTTAGAAAACTGACCCACAGATTCCGGATGTCCCTGAAAAAAGGTAATGTAGCTGTAATCCTAATTCTGGTCAAGGTAATTCTTGGCCAAGAAGCGGCCCGCACCAACTGTATTAACGTCGTTTTGGGAATCGAGCCGACGAATGAACGGCCGGCAGACAGGGCAAACGATTGGCCGGCAAGCAGAAGATATGCTTAGCGTTCCTCTTACTGGAGAAACCGGTACTGGAGAAACCGGACCATCCGTTCAGCTTGTCTGGAAGACACGAAACTCATTGGAATTGAACAACATGGCTAGCAAATCCAACAAAGACACCGAACTTGCTTCGACGGTTACTTCTGCGCTTGCTTCTGCGCCACCGCGAGAACGGGCGGCGCTCAATAGTTGGCTGGAAAAGCTGGTTTCGGTGGCGGGCAGCGATCTGCTGCTGGTGCCCGGCGGTCCCGCATCCATCCGCGCTCAAGGGACGCTGCAAACTATTGATACGCGGCCACTAACCGGCCTGGAGATCGAGGCTGCCGTGCTTCCGGCGCTGCCTCCTCATGCGCTGGAGGAATATAACCGCACGCATATTGCGGACTGCTCTTATCGGGTGGCGGGGATGGGCCGATTTCGCATCAACCTGCATCAGCAGCGCTGAAGCGCCGCGGCGGCGGTTCGGGCACTGCCCTCCAAAGTGCCCTCTTTGCAGGAGTTACATCTGCCGCCGGGAGTTGCAGGCTTGGCGCAGTTGGGGCGCGGCCTAGTGATCATTGGCGGAGCGACCGGTTCGGGCAAGACCACAACGCTCGCCGCGCTCATTCACCAGATCAACCAGCATGAGGCGCGGCACATTGTGACTATCGAAGATCCCATCGAATACGAGCATACTCATCAACGAAGTCTGATCGAGCAGGTGGAAATCGGCTCCGATGCTCGAGATTTTCCTACGGCTTTGCGGGCGGCGCTGAGGCAGGCGCCCGATGTGATTGTGGTGGGCGAGATGCGCGATCCTGAAACCGCCCGCATAGCCCTGTCCGCCGCCGAAACCGGACATCTGGTCTTCACTACCCTGCACACAACGGATGCCGCATCCACGGTTTCGAGGATTGCCGACTCATTCCCCCAAGAGCGGCAGCACTCCATCCGCGCGGAGATGGCAATGGCCCTGGCGGCCATGCTTACTCAGACCTTGCTGCCGCGCCGCTCGGGGGGAAGAATTCCCGCAGCGGAGCTGCTGATAGTCGGTTACGGCGCGCGCCAGCACATTCGCAAAAATGCGCTGCAGCACCTGCATCAGGAAATCACCATTACGCGAAAGAACGGCTCGTTTACTCTGGAAGAATCTCTCGCCCAACTGGTAGTACAAGGCGATCTGAGCCGCGAAGATGCGATCTTGCGATCCATTCATCCCGAGGATCTGGATATTCTGCTAAAGACGAAGGGATTTTGAATTGGAGATTTGCTCCATGCAGATCTTCTCTCTGAGGATCTGCCCCAGACGGATCTTTCGCGCGTGAGTGGCGGCTGTGGAGGTGAGAAGTAGGCAAGTTCTTGCAACTATGAGAGCCCTGATCGCGTGAAAGGCTTGCCCAGCGCCGCGTTCCACAGGCTTAGGTACTTTTGTCTCCATTGCATTCCCGAGTGACGTGCAATACACTCCTCGGGCGGTTCTGTGCAATGCAAAACCGATTCGTGTTCTATAGGTAAAAGAAAAACCCAGAGGAGGAATATAGTGAAAACAACGCTTCCCGCAGTAGCGTTCGTGGTGGCGCTTTCCCTCACCGCGGTAGCAGCGGACTCCAAAGTACCTGCGTCGCAACATAGCGCCGGCAATCCGTCCGTGATCGTAAAGGGGTTCAAGGACAGCCCGTCTCCGCTGCCCCCAGCCCTGTGCAACCCATGCTTGTTCTATAGCGGCGACCTGAACCCGACCGACCCTAATGCGGCCGGCATGTCGGACGAAAACACTCTGCTCATCATCGGCGGCTCCAGCACCTACGGGGCTGTCAATATCCCGGTAGCGGCAACGGTTTATGGAATTGTCTATAACGTTCAAGCCTCTGCCGCTTTCGATCCTTTGCAGGCCAGCTATGACGTTCGCACTGGTGTCAGCGAGGGTAACGGCGGAGCCAGCATCGCCTCGGGCACCGGTAGCATTCAGGTGTCCGCGACTGGCCGGAACTTCCTGGGCCTCTACGAGTACACAATAGCGGTTTCGTTGTCCGCACCGCTGGCACTTGGACCCGGGGAATACTGGTTCAATGCCACTCCGGAATGCCTGAACACGCTGGACGGCAGCTGCAACGTATTTCGGCAATTCGCCTCCAATACCACGCAGGAAGCTAACAACCTCCACGGCAGCTGGCAGCCCGTGCATGAGATGTTTTTGAATTCCAGTTTCTTCGGGTTCACCTGGGCCAATTGGTGCGACTCAAGTCTGGGCTTCAACAACGCTCAGTGCGCTGGCCTGTCGTTTGGGCTGCGTGGTCAAGAATAAGCAAGCCGATGTCGGCAGGATCTAAGACATCGCGAGCAGCGGTTGCCGCGCGGAACGCGGAACCGTTGATCCGGAAAAAAGAGAGCGAAAAAACCGAAATAGGAGGAATCGAGTGAAAACGACGCTTTTCGCAGCAACCTTGGTGGTAGCGCTTACTCTCTCAGCAGCGGCGGCACAAAAGCCAGCCGTATCGCAGCATCTGGCCGGCAGCACCGAGCCGATCAAGCTGGCTGGCCCGGGCATTCCGCCGGCGCTGTGCAACCCGTGCTTGTTCTACGGCGGCGACCTCAACCCGGCCGACGCCAATGCGGCCGGCTTGTCCGATGAAAATACCCTGCTCATCGTAGGCGGCAGCTCCACCTACGGTTCTTTTACGGCCACCGGAGTGTCGGCGACCGTAACGGGAATCCTGTTCAACGTCCAAGCGAGCACGAACTTCGACCCGGCGACGGCATCCTATGACGTGCGCACGGGCGTTTCCGACGGTAACGGCGGAAACAGTGTGGCAAGCGGTACTGCAAGCATCGCCGTTGCGGCGACGGGCCGGAACTTCATCGGCTTGAACGAGTACACGGTTGCGGTTCACATTCCGGCGCTCACGCTGACGGCTGGCGTGGAGTACTGGTTTAACGTGACTCCGCAGTGCACGAACGGAGCCACGGACGGCAGTTGCTACGAAGGTAGAATCTTCGCCTCCAATACGACGCAGGAAACCAACAACGTTCGAGGCAGCGCACAGTCGCCGCACTCGATGTACCTCAACTCGTCGTTCTTCGGTTTCACTTTCGCCAACTGGTGCGATTCGTCTCTGGGCCTCAACAGCAATCAATGCCTGGGACTGTCGTACGGTCTGATCGGATCGGAGAATTAGCATAGTTGATTGACTGCGTGTTCTCGCTGTAACAACGGGAGAGAAGCTGAAGGCGGTATTCTTCAGCCTCTCTCTTTTATTTGGTCTCTGAACTCATGAGCCGGACGGGCGTTTCGGCCGCGCTTGTGTGTACCCGGCACAGCCAAGGACCGGCAGGCGAGGATATTTCTGGAAATGCGAGTCCGAGGCAGCGAGCTGGCAGAGAAAAAAAATTGAGCCTCGGTCGGACTCGATCTGGTGGGCGTGGGTGCAATCGGCGCAGAGTCCGGCGCGCAGCCGAGCGCCGTCCGAAGTGTTTTCCATATTCAGGCAGGATAGCAAAGACCCCGGCCGCTAGGCCCAGTACGTCCGGTCGAGGGAACGATACTGAATGGCTTCGGCGATGTGTTTGGGCTCGATCTGGGGGACATTTTCCAGGTCGGCGACGGTGCGGGCCACTTTGAGAATGCGATCATGAGCCCGGGCGCTAAGCCCCTGCTGGGTCATGGCGCGCTCCAGCAGGCGTTCGCAGTCGACCGAGAGTTCGCAGAAAGCGCGAATGTGGCGTGACGACATCTGGGCGTTGCAGTAGAGCTTCTCGCGCGAGGAAGAGAAGCGTTCGAGCTGTTTCTGGCGGGTGCGGATCACGCGCTCGCGAATTTTGGCGGAACCCTCAGGCTCGCTGCCGGAGCGCATCTCTTTGTAGTTCACCGCAGGCACGTCGATATGGATGTCGATGCGGTCCATCAGCGGACCGGAGATTTTCGAGATGTAGCGCTGAATCATGGGGGTCGTACACCGGCATTCGCGCGAGCGGTCGTTGTGAAAACCGCAGGGGCACGGGTTCATCGCAGCAGCCAGCATGAAACGCGCGGGAAAAGTCAGTGACATGGAGGCGCGGGCGATGCTGACCGTGCCATCCTCCAGGGGTTGACGCAAGACTTCGAGCACATTGCGAGGGAACTCCGGAACTTCGTCGAGAAACAGCAATCCGTTGTGCGCCAGCGAAACTTCGCCCGGACGCGGAATCACCCCTCCGCCAATCAGACCCGCGTCTGAGATAGTGTGGTGCGGTGAGCGGTAGGGACGCGTTCCTACCAGCCCGCTTCCCGGTTCCAGCACGCCGGCAACGCTGTGAATCTTAGTGGTCTCCAGCGCTTCCTCAAAGGTGAGCGGAGGCAAGATGGTTGGCATGCGCTTGGCCAACATGGTTTTTCCGGAGCCTGGCGGCCCGATCATCAGAATGTTATGGCCTCCGGCGCAAGCGATCTCGAGGGCGCGTTTGGCCGTCAGTTGCCCACGAACATCTTTGAAATCCACGAGAGAATGTTGCGACTCGCGCAGCAGGGCGTCTCCGTCGGCTCTGACGGGAACGATTCCGTTGCCGGAGTTCACAAAATGAATGACATCCAAAAGTGACCGCACCGGATAGACATCGACTCCCCCGACCATGGCGGCTTCGCGGGCATTGGCTTCGGGAACGATCAGCCGAGAGATTTTTCTGATGCGAGCCTCGAGCGCAATCGGGAGCGTACCGCGGATGCCGCGCACGCCGCCGTCGAGCGAGAGCTCTCCCACAAAGAGACAATCGGATATCTCTTTCTTGTTAAGGCCACCATAGGCGCCAACGATACCCAGCGCCATAGGCAGATCGAACCCCGATCCTTCCTTCTTGATATCTGCAGGCGCCAGGTTGATGGTGATGTGGGTGGGAGGGATATCAAAGCCACAGTTTTTCAGCGCCGCACGCACGCGGTCGCGGCTCTCCCGCACCGCCGCGTCCGGCAAACCGACGGTGTGAAAGTGGTCCTGATCGGTCTTGATGCCGGAGCAATCCACCTCCACTTCAATGATGCTGGCGTCGATGCCGTAGACCGCAGCGCTGAGCGTCTTGTAGAGCATGGCAGTTCGATTCGAATGAGGAGCGTGCCAACAGCCAACGCAGAGACACCCCTGACTCTCGAAATAACTTACATTACTCGCTGTCACTGAACTCTGGATGTGACGGATGTCACAGAGTCTTGTGCTGAAAATGAGGAAAACTCGGCAGGTATTGCAGGATGCGACGAGATTCTGCGGATTCCTGGCAGTTGAAACCATGGAGTGAGGTACCACATTCTCCAACAAGGGCCGTTGTTCAGCGGGTTCCGGAGAATTACGATGGGGAAGTTGTCGGTTGGTTTGCCTAGCCGAACAGGCAGACGAGGCGGTTCCTATGGCGCAAAGCTCTCCCCGCACCTCTCGCCCATCCCGACCCGGGGCAACCCTGGAGCGGGAAGAATCGAAGCTTTGGCGATGGCTGCTTCTGTTCATGATTCTGCTGGCTGCGGGCTTTGCCGCGCTGGCATGGGAGCGGTTGGAAGACCTTCCCTATCACCTGGGACCCTTGGCGCTGGGAGTGCTCGTGTTGTCGGTTCTTCTGGCTGCATATGCCTATGGACGGAGGCGCGAAGTAGCCGAGCTCAAGGTGCTGCTGCAGGATTTGCAGGAGCACGTGGGAGCTGCGCCATCGGAAGATCAGCTCGATCAACTCAGCCAGGTCATCATGCGATCGCAGCGCAACTTCAAGGAGCTGATTGATTCCTTCGACGATGCGGCCTGCGCGGTCGCCCTCGACGGCACGCTGCGGACCGTGAACCGGCCGATCGCGGAGATGGTCGGGCTGCCCTACACGGCATTGGTAGGCCAGAAGTTTTTTGACTTTATCGAAGAGCCCACCCGCGCCGACTTTGAAGCCGGGATCGGCCGCTTTTTGGAGAGGAGACACTGGACAGGCACGGTCCGCGTGCGCCTGAAGAACAGCACCCGGAACCTCTTCTTCGATTGTGTGCTCAACGCCATCGTCAAAGGCGACGACGTGGTGGGAGTGAGCGTGCTGGGACGCGACGTCACGGAACAGCGCGAGAAGGAACTGCGTTTTACCGAGCTTTTCGAGACCCTGCAGGAGGGCGTGTACTTCAGTACTCCAGAGGGCAAGCTGCTGGATGCGAATCCTGCTCTGGTGAGAATCCTTGGATACCAGAAGAAGGAAGAGCTGCTCGGGCTCGATGCTGGGGCACTGAATCTTGACCCCGGCCAGCCGTCGGTGCTGGGACGCGCACCGGACGATCGGGGCGGCGTGCGCACGCGGGAGATCCGGCTGCGGCGCAAAGACGGAAGTGCCGCCATCGCCGTCGACTCTTCGCGCGCGGTATGGGACGCTTCCGGCAATGTGATTCGCTACCAAGGCACGCTCGTCGATGTCAGCGAAAAACGCGAGATGGAGCGGCAACTTCTGCAGCAGGAAGAATTCCGCCGGCGTCTGCTGGAGAGCTTCCCGGACCTGATTCTGGTAGTGGACCTGGAAGAGGGTTATACGTTTGTGAGTTCGCGGGTTCACGATCTGCTGGGCTACCAACCGGAAGATATTGTGGGAAAGAAAATTTCTGAAATTGAGGATCACTCTCCAGAACTGGTAACGCTTTATCGCGACGTCGCGCGCGAGAATAAGGTCTTCGCTTCTGCGGAATATCGAGCCCGCCATCGCGACGGAAGCTGGCGGACGATGCGGGCCTCGGCCAGTCCGTTGTTCGACGCTGAATCCAAACTCAGCGGCGTAATCATCTCGGTCCGCGACATTACGACGGAGAAGAAGATGGAGCAGCAGATTGTCCAGGGTGAACGGTTGGCGGCCATGGGCGCGATGATCGGAGGCGTTGCGCACGAACTCAACAACCCACTGACGAGTATTCTGGGCGTTGGCGAGTTATTGCAGGACAGCGTTACCACCGACACGGGGCGCAAGCAGATCGCCATGCTGCAGCAGCAGGCGCGCCGCGCGGCCGACATTGTGCACAATCTTACTTATTTTGCCCGGCCGCCGGCGCCTGGCAAAACTCGGGTGAATCTCACAGAGGTGATCGAACGTACGCTGAATCTACACGCTTATTCTTTGCGCAAGAACAACATTACGGTGGACTTTCTGCGCGACCCGGCGCCGCCTTTTGTCGAAGGCGACCCCCACCAGCTTATGCAGATTTTCCTGAACCTGGTGCTGAACGCCGAGCAGGCCATCCGCGAAGTTCGCGACCGCGGTACGTTGAGGATTCGTTTGGGCAACAAGGGCAAGTCTGCATGGGCCAGCTTTCAGGATGACGGCCCGGGAATCCCGCCGGAGATTCTGCCGAATATCTTCGATCCTTTCTACACCACCAAGCGTCCGGGACGAGGGACCGGCCTTGGACTCAGCATCTGCAAATCGGTGGTGAAGGAACACAATGGCACGGTCGAGGCCGCCAACGCGCCGGGCGGCGGAGCGGTCTTCACCATCACCCTGCCGGTGGCTACATCGAATTAATCCCGCCGATTCAGAGGCTGGCCGGAGGATGTTCGCGGATGTTCGTCCTGAGTGCGGTCGTTCTTGACGCTTATCTCTCTACGGCCATAGCCACGGCGTTGCCTCCGCCCAGGCATAACGCGGCAATTCCACGCTTCACATCGCGGCGAATCATTTCATAGATCAGCGTCACCAGCACACGCGCGCCACTGGCTCCGATGGGATGCCCGATGGCAACCGCTCCGCCATTCACATTTACTTTGCCAGTATCGAGGCCAAGCTCGCGCATTACCCCCAGCGCTTGCACCGAGAAAGCTTCGTTGAGTTCGTAGAGGTCCACGTCTTCGTTCTTCCAGCCCGTCTTCTCCCAGATTTTCTTGACCGCGTCGACCGGGGCCATCATGACCCACTGCGGTTCGACGCCGCTGGTGGCCTGGGCCACAATCCTCACCATCGTTGACGCGCCAAGTTCTTTCGCGCGATGTGCGCTGGTCACAACCACGGCTGCGGCTCCGTCATTTACTCCCGGAGCGTTGCCGGCCGTGACGGTGCCATCTTTCTTGAAGGCCGGCTTCAGTGCGCGCAGAACCTCGATGGTGGTGTCTTCGCGTGGAGACTCATCTTTCGCGAACCAGGCCGGAGGTTCGCCTTTCTTCTTCGCCGGAATCTCCATCGGGACAATCTGCGATTTGAACCGGCACTCCTTGATTGCGGCCACAGCTTTGCGGTGAGAGTTGACGGCGAACTCATCCTGCTCTTGCCGGGTAATGCCGTACTTCTCAGCGACGTTCTCGCCGGTGATGCCCATGTGATAGTCGTTGTAGATATCCCAGAGGCCGTCGTTCACCATGGAGTCGACAACCTGCGCGTTGCCCAGGCGATATCCCTTGCGAGCTTGCGGCAAAAGATAAGGCGCGTTGGTCATCGATTCCATGCCGCCGGCGACGACGATGGAACTGTTGCCGGTTTGGATTGCTTGCGCGGCGAGCGCGACTGCTTTCAGTCCGGAGCCACAAACCTTGTTGATTGTCATGGCACCTGTGGCGGGCGACAATCCGCCGAAGATTGCCGCCTGCCGCGCCGGATTTTGGCCGAGCCCGGCAGAGATGACGTTGCCCATGATGCACTCATCGACCTGCTCCGCGGTCAATCCCGCGCGCTTCACCGCCTCGCGCACCACCACCGCACCCAACTGCGGGGCGCTGAAGTCAGAGAGACTTCCCTGAAATTTTCCTACCGGCGTACGACAACCGGAAATGATGACAACATCATCGAAACCCGCCATATATCAAGCTCCCGCAAAGAATTTGCGTCTCTGATTCATTCCTGATTATAGATGCGCGGCAGGAAGAAAAGGCTGAAACTTGTGCAGTGAATCGGTGGCCGCTTGCAGTCGGGCCGGCTCTCGCGCTCCGCGCTCACGGCGCGGAGATAAACTGTTTGCCGGTGTTCGCAAGTCGCTGCAATCGATTTTCTCAGCGCGACAATGCTCAGAATCGTTCTTCACCGAACGTCTTCGGTGACTTTGGTACAACACCGCATGCATCTTCGCATTCATTTTTTTCTTGACATCAATTTTCATTGACTCTATACAATCAATCAGTTGCAACAAAAGACCGTTGCAGATTTTCCATGAAGAATGGAAGGGAGAATAGAACCAATGGCAACGAAGAAAAAGGCAAAAAAGAAAAAGAAGCACTAAGTGAAGTTCAGTACGAAGTCAGAAGGGGACGCAGAATGCGTCCCCTAAGTTTTTTGGGCGGAGAAACTTCTTCAGAGGTTCTGGATCAGTTGTGCGTTGTTTTTCCACGCTTGACGGGATTCGGAATGCGCTTTTCTTGGGCCGGGCATAATCCACGGAATGCACAGAAATTGCAGTGGTAGTTCACGTTCGGCTCAAAGTTTCCCTCCGCGATGCCGCGCGCCGCAGATTCCACTCGCTTCCGCGCCTCGGCCAGTTGAAACTCGGTGCGTTTCGTGAACACGGGCACGTTCTCTTCCAGGTTGTGAAATGCCAGCGCCCCCACGCGATATCCCCACTTCTCCAGCGCCGCTATCGCATAAATAGAAAGCTGCAGGCTTTCGTCGGCGTCTTCCTGGGATCTCGCCTTGCCGGTCTTGTAGTCGACGATCACAACGCTGCCGTCGGCGGCGCGGTCAATTCGGTCGATTCGCCCGGACACTTTGGTGCCGGCAATCTGCACGTCAAACCATTCCTCGGTGTGCAAAACCTCTGGCACCGGAACTGAGCGCACCGCAGCCAGGAAGTCCTGCAACTGAGCGAGGCCTTGCTCCTCATACAACTCGAACTGATAGCGATCCTGAATCCCTGCCGCGCCCAGGTCTGCGCGAAATAATTCCAGTAACTCAGCATCGGTTTTCGGCCGCCCCTGCCGTACTGAGTCGTAATACGTGCGCAGCACGCGGTGCATGGCGGCGCCGTACTGCATCGCTGCAGGAACTTCGCGTGACATCTTCCACTCGCGTTCGAGCTTGAATTGCAAAGGGCAGCGCTCATAGGTATCGACCGCGGACGCGCTCAAACGCGCACTCAATCCCTCGACTGGCGGAAGCGCGAGCCACTCGGCCGTGCGGGATTCCGGCGGATGCGCCGGATCGGCTGCGGCTGCAAGCTCGATGAGTTCGGGCTGCGAGGGAAGCGCCAGCCGCGACCTCAACCAAGGCTGCAGGCTGGAATCCTTCATCAGTTCGCGCATCAGGCCGGGCGGCGTTTTGTCCTTGCCTATTCCCTGCTTGCCATAGAGATGGAGTGAATCTTTGGCGCGGGTCATGGCCACGTAGAAAAGCCGGCGCTCCTCCTGTTCATACAAGGTCTTGTCGTCAATGGCCGCCGCGGAGTCGGGATCGCGCAACTCCATGGGAAATTCCACAAGTGTCTCTCGATAACCAACCGGGAAGGAACCGCTGGTCGCGCGCAAGATGAAAACATGATCAAACTCGAGCCCCTTGGCCGTGTGTACCGTCATCAAGCGGACCGCGTCTTGACTCTCGCCGGCAGTCATCGGAATCACACCCCCCGCTTCGCGAAAATAGCCGAGGTATTCAACCAACTCGTTCATCTCGCCGGTCCGGGTGATGGCTTTATCTTTGTCCGCCCATTCGCCCACAAACTTCAGAGCGGCCCGCACAATGGCCGAGGTTGTGTCGAGCGCAAACTCTTTGGCGATGGTCTCCAGGGCTTTGCGCCCTTTGGCCTTCTTTCTGTCGATCTCTTCTCGCGCCTTGATCACAGTCTGGAGAACTTCGTGGCCACCATCGACGCCGTCAAGCACCGAGGCGAGAGGAATAACCTGGCCGTCTCGTGAATCCTTCGCAATGGTGCGGAGCGCCGTGCGAAGCTGCTCGCCGTCTACGTTGAAGTTTGGTAACGCAGCCGCCCGAAACAGGCTCGCATCGTCGCCCATGTCCACCACTACGGCAAGGCACGCGAACAAGTCGCGCACCTCCGGGGTGTCGCTCACATCCATGCTCTCGATCGAGAAGGGGATTTTTTCTTTCGCCAGTTCCTGGACCACATCGTCCCGATGACCATGCAAGCGATAGAGAATGCCAAAATCTTTCCACTTGCAGCGCAAGCGGCGACGCACCTCCTCAATCGCACGGACCACGTCAGGACCCTCGGCATCTTTCTTGGCGAAGGAAACCGCTTCCACCGGAAAATTCGGAAGAGCGGTTCCCTGCTTCGCCGCGTCCTCTTCCCGCGCGGACTGCAAGGGAGTACGCCGGTAGGCAATCGGGCCGTCTGGGCTTGGAGCAAAAACCGGCGGATTCTTATCGATCAAGGCGAAAGCATTGCGCAGAATCGGCGTTGTGGAGCGGCGGTTCCTGCCCAGCACCACCAACTTCGCCGACGGAAAATAGCGATGAAATAATTGAAACGCGGCGCTTGACGCGCCTCGAAAACGGTAAATCGCCTGATCGGGATCGCCGACGGCGAAGATGTTGCACCTGCTGCCCGCGAGCGAGGCGAGGACCTTGATTTGAGCGAAGTTGGCATCCTGGAATTCATCTACCAGAACGAAACGCGCAGCGGCATGCTCTGCCGCCAATAGATTCTCGTCGGTTGCGAGCACATCGTTTGCGTGCGTGATCATGTGACTGAACGTGCCCAGGTTCTCTTCCGGGAGCCAGCGCTCCGTAGTGGCGAACACGCGAGCGATTTCGCGGCAGCGGCCGATCACTTCAGAATCGTTCAATTGTTCTTTCGATTTCGCAACCCGCGGAACGGGAAGTTCACCGCGTTCCAGACGATCCACGTAATCAGCGTACTTTTCCGGCGTCACCAGTTCGTCGTGGCAGCGGCTAAAAAATTCGAGCAGGTCGTCGAGAAACTGGCCCACGTTGGCGGCGCGGACAAAATACTCCAGGCGCAGCTCGCGCATGCGCTTGCGCAGATAAATCCAAAGATCTTTTTCGTCGAGCACGCCGAATTTCCTGCCGTGCCGGCCCAGAAGCTCGAAACAATAATCATGAAAAGTGGCTGCGCGCACCACTTTGCCGCCCAGCAACTGACGCACTCGATCGCGCATTTCAGTGGCAGCGTTCTTCGTATAAGTGAGGGCGAGAATCTCATCGGGCCGGGCGTGGTTTTCGGAAACAAGGCGGGCGATGCGGTGCGTCAGAACTGACGTCTTCCCCGTGCCTGCGCCCGCCACCACCAGCACCGGCCCATGCACGTGCTCAATGGCTTCGCGCTGGCGATCATCGGGAATAAATAGAGCGCGACGGGACTGCGGCTTGGGGACGGCCATCGCGGCTCAGAATACCACTCCGCCGAACTGCGTGCGCCGGAGCCGGAAACTCTCAGGAACTAACCTAGCAGCGAAGCCACCACCGCGGTGGCTGCGATCGCAGCGGTCTCGGCGCGCAGGATTGTGCCGCCGAGCGACGCAGAAATCCATCCGGATTGCTGGAACATTTGCAATTCGTCTTCAGTCCAGCCGCCCTCAGGACCAATTGCCAGCGCGATCTCGCTCCTACCAGTCGCGGAGTCGAGAACATCTCGCAAGCGAGTCTGTGATTCCGATTCCGTCAACACTACGCGCAAACCCTCCGCCAGGCTCAAGGCCTGCGAAAGCTTCATGGGAGCCGGGATTTCCGGCAAGGCCACGCGGCGCGACTGCTCGGCGGCCTGGCGGCAGATTCGCCGCCAGCGATCGGCTCGGGCCACCGAGGCTGCCGCCAAATGCGCATCGGTGCGCCGCGCAATCACTGGCACAATTCGTGAAACCCCGAGTTCAGTGCATTTCTCAATCGCCCACTCCATGCGGTCGAACTTGAAGACGGCAAGAGCCAGAGTGATATCGACTCGGACCGCGTCCGGCACTTCTTCTCCCAGGTCAAACTCAACACGACCGTCAGCGATGGAGGTAACACGGCCGCGCCGGACCTTGGAACTGGCGGGGGAATCGATTGCGGAATCCGCGACGATGTCGAACTCCTGGCCTACGCGAGCGCGCAGCACGCGCACCAGGTGGGCTGCATGTTCGCCGGTGAGTGCGGCGCGATTCCCTGAAAGTTCGTCGGCGATCCAGCGTCGGCGTGTCATGATTGTTTATTACCGAGTACCGCGTGGCGAGTATCGGGTAAGCAGAATAGCGAAGAAAAAGAGCGGCAGAACTAGAATATGCGGACCGCTTCGCGGCCTAGCCGAAGATATCTTTCACCTTTCCCAGCAGCGACCGCATGAGTGGCTGGTTGCTTACCTTCGCCGTGGTCTCCAGTTCCTGCAGCAGCTCTTTTTGACGCTTGCTTAGCTTGGCTGGAATCTGCACCCTTAGCTCCACATACAGGTCGCCCTTGCCATGAGTGTTCAGGACCGGCACTCCTTTGTTGCGAACGCGGAAAACGGTGCTGGGTTGGGTGCCTTCAGGAACCTTGAGCACGTGCTCGCCTTCCAGCGTAGGCACGCGAATCTCCGCGCCCATTGCCGCCTGCGTAACGGAAACGGGAACCACGCAATGCAAGTCATTGCCTTCGCGCTCAAAAAACGGATGCTCCTTCACATGCAGCACAACGTACAAGTCGCCTGCGGGACCGCCGAACGGTCCGGCCTCGCCGGCACCCGTAAAACGGATGCGCGTTCCATCCTCGACACCGGCGGGAACCTTTGCGTCCACGGTGCGCTGCCGCAACACGCGCCCTTCGCCTTTGCACTTCGGGCAAGGATCGGTAATCACGCTGCCCGCTCCCTGGCACGCGGGGCAAGTCCGCGCAATGCTGAAGAAACCTTGCTGATAGCGTACCTGCCCATTTCCGTTACACGAGCGGCAGGTGGTGGGACCCTTACCTGTTGCCGCGCCCGAGCCTCGACAGTCCTCGCAAGCTTCGTGTCGGCGAACCGTAACCCGAGTTTCCGTGCCGAACACGGCCTCTTCGAACTCAATGGTCAAGTCCTCGCGCAAATCCGCACCGCGCTGCACGCGGCTGCGGCGCCGGCCGCCGCCTCCGAACACATCGAAGCCAAGGAATTCGCCGAAAATATCGTTGAAGTCCTGGAATACGGACGAGTCGAAACCTACGCCCGCCCCGCCCGCGTTGCCCACTCCAGCGTGGCCGTAGCGGTCGTAGACGGAGCGCTTTTGCGAATCCGCTAGAATCGCATACGCCTCGGTTACTTCCTTGAATTTTTCTTCGGCATCGGGATTGTTTGGGTTGCGGTCGGGATGCAACTGCAGCGCCAGCTTGCGGTAAGCGCTCTTCAGTTCCTGCTCGTTGCAAGTGCGGGTCACACCCAGCACTTCGTAATAATCGCGTTTTGCGTTCGTAGTCAGAATGAAGCCTTCCGTGAAAAGGAAAC